>Ga0256833_1000304_pt1 | contig 39439 bp, 63 predicted proteins | sample 356284metaG_FD_190535 | JGI IMG/M metagenome (GOLD analysis project Ga0256833, IMG submission 190535) | Hydrothermal vent microbial communities from Mid Atlantic Ridge, Atlantic Ocean - 356-284 | ecosystem: Environmental > Aquatic > Marine > Hydrothermal vents | place: Atlantic Ocean: Mid... | reverse complement strand
TGTTGTTTTATGTTGTTTTTTATTGATGTTTGTTTGATTATGTTTTGTTGGATTGCAATTTTTTTTCAGTTTGCAAAAAGCGTAGTATGTGCCCGTCCCAAGAAAGCGTAGTATGTTCTCAACCTAAGAAAATTTATCGTGAAATTGCAGTGCTGATGTTATATCAAGTAGCTCACTTCACCCATTTTTCTTCTATTAACTTTTTTCCAGTAGAGAATATATATTCCTTAAATGAATGTGTTATTGCAAGAGGAAAGTCGTCTATCCATATATCTATATCCACAATGTCCTATTTTGCCATAATTAATGTAAAATATACCCTGTCTACTAACGGTTCAAACTCTTTCAAGACATCGCAATATGCTCCTTCTTGTCGTGCAGTAACTATATAAACGTGTCAGCCGTGCTCTTTTAGAAGCTCTATTAGCTTTTTAAATAGCAATGGTGCTTTTGTTATAGTGTCGTCTAAAACTATGCCGAAACTAATAGGTTTTGTAGTCATTCCATACATTTCCAGTTCCTTTAAAAGCGTAGTATGTCTCTGTCCCAAAAATTTTTACAATTTGAACTTTTCGGAAATTCCGAACATTTCGGCCCTTTAGCAAAATTTCGGCATTTTAGGGCTCACCACCCTTTTGCGGCCTCGATAGTCCTTTTCCACTCAAGTTCAACCGACGGCAATATTATCCCGCTATCTGCCACTGTTTTGTAAATAAACTCAAGATGCTGAACGAGTGCGGCGGAGTCTATCTGTGTCGTTGATATTTTCCCGCTTCCGTCCTCTTTCACTGCATAGTCTAAATTCATCGTTTTTAGCCATTGCTTCATTTCGTTCATGTCGTGATAATCTTCGTACTTGACGAGTCGAAACGGCACTTGACCGTAAGGCGTATCTTCTATGAAGTCTTTGAAAACAAGAGCAGGCGTATGAGTAAATACCTCATTTAAGAACGCATGATAGTATCGATTGAAATTAGATGAGATTTTCAAGTTCTTTCTTAGTTCTGCTTAGTAGCAGTTCGTTGTCGTTGATTATCAGCTCTTTGCCGCACTTATAACAATTTCCATCCATTTCGCTTAGAGTCTCCGATGTTGTCAATAGTCCACAATATGCGCACTTTGCCGTGAACCTCGGCTTTTCAACCTCTTCTTTTCTCTTGCCCATTACAACTCCTTAAAAGTTATATTTTCTCCATATTTATATAGAAACATCTTTCGCTTCAACTTGTAGATGTCTGTTTTAAAGCCCTTGACATCCTCTACTATTTTTTCTCCGTCCTTTATATAGCTAAAATCAGCCGTATATGTTATTGCCCGCTCTACTTTGCCGTTGTAAGTGAATGGCTCCTGTAGCGTGAATTTCGGCTGCAAAATCAAGTCTCTAATCTTGCCGGCTCTAAGCAATATTTTCAGCTCTAAATAGCGCTTAGACTCTTTTGCGCTATCAAACGTGAAGCCATCTATTTTTGTTTTTCGGTTGCCGTATTTAGCCATTTTTCATATCTTGCTATTGATTTCCGCTTTGAGTGTATCTTTTCATTTATCGCTTTTGCCATGAGAGCTATACTCATGTCCATTCTTTTCGCTATAAGCTTGTCGTATGCTCTTTGCAAAAGGTCAATCTCTTTGTATTTTCGCTCGATCAGCTCTGCCGGCGTCGTGCCTATGTGCTCACAATACTCTTGTAGTGTACACTGATAAAGATCGTCAAGACTATACATGTTTACACTCCAGTTCTATCGCTCTTTCGATTGAAGCTTTCGCCTCTTCAAGGTCGGTCACTAAGTCTTTATGTCCTCTTTCACCCGGCAATAGCAGCTTTTTGATAGCGTGTGCGGTTGCGGGATTGGTCACGTTGAACGCAACGAGTATGTCGTATATGTCCACGTCGACACCTTTTATCTGCCTTGTGTATTTGCTTTTCTCGCTATACACTTTCTCCATAGTGCCTATGAAGTCGTCAAATTCCGTCATATTCCCTCCAGTTTTGGTCTCCGATTGCCTCTATATCAGCCCTGCATATCTCTACCCCATCGCCGTGGTGGATAGCGTGATGACACTCTCTGCATATAGCTACAAGACATCGGTCGTCCTTTTTTGCGCCGAAGTATCCGTAGCGCGCGTGATGGGCTTCTTGCGCTTTACGTGTACCGCATATCTGGCATATGTAGTGCTTTTGCCTAAGCCAATCTATAAAGCCTTGCAGCTCTTTTTTTGGGAGCCTTGATTTTTTCGGCTCTTTATGCCATTTTGTTTGATTTTCTTTAGTCATCAATCTCCCCTAAAATCTTTTCAAAAAGATCACGTAGTGAATCTGATCTCGTTTTGGCTTTTCTGCTTCTTATGTAGTCTATCAGCTCTTTCCTATCATAAATTGGAACCATTCTGTAATCGTCCGCTATTTCGTGATCGACTGGTATTAGCGGTATTTTGTTGAAAACATGGGATAGTTTATGTCTTTCCTCAAGGCTAAACAATGGGTATATATCTTTCCGATAATTTATGGTAGAATTATCTTGCATTTTTTCCTCCTTTATATTTTTGATTGCTGAACAATATTCGACAAAAGCTCTTCAATCTCTCTATCATTGTCAAACATTCTTCTCAGATCGAGATAATCATCATCGTCTTCATACATAGCGCCGAGAATAAAATTTACCGCCCAATAGTCAAAAGTTTTATTTGTTTGGCAATTAAGATAGTATATATTTCCTCTAAACTTAACTTCAGCTAAAAAGCTTATAGTTAGAGGCAAAATTTTTTTGATGCTATTGCGCATATATATTATGCCACTATCAAGATCAATATCATGACTGATTGTTTCATTGACAAAAATATTTACCTCTTCCTGTTTGCCGCTTCTTGCTATTGTCATTTTTCCCTCCTTTAGGCGGTTCGCCGCCCGTTTTAAAAAAGTCTTCCTTGAATAGACTTTTTGTATCTATCTTCAGCATATTTCATGTTTTTCACTGCTTGCCTGAAATAGCTTTCTTTTAATTCAACACCTATAGCTTTCCGCCCTTTGCTTACCGGAGAATATACCTCGGTGCCAACGCCCATAAACGGAGTAAATACAACCTCATCCTCATTTGAATATAGTTCAACTATTCTATCAACCACATCAAGTTGTAGGGGGTGAACATGTTTCTCATCATCCTCGTCTTTCGCTTCTCTATATTCTAACACATTGTCTATCCTTATATCGTCCCATACTGAAGATGCGTATCGTTGCCATATATAGTGGTTAAGTTTGGTTATGCCGTTTTCGTCATTTACTTCTTTTAAGTGATTCCACAGTTCATCTGCCGTAAAGTTAGTTCCATTTGCGTTATTCCATGCTTTTACCATATGTGGTAGTATTGGTATCTCTCCAGCATATTCATTGATTCCTGTCGGGTGAGTTACCGGTACTTTATTCTCGCCTTTCTTGGTAAAAATCAGCATGTAATCAGGCATTGCAGTAAAACACTTTGTAGAGTCCTCAACGATAAACTTGTGCATGAGACTTTGAACCATAGTTCTCATTCTCACCTTCAAAGGCTCTTTCCATATGGTAATTCTATTTCTATATTCAAACCCGTGTTTTTCATGAAGCCTTATTATCTCATGCGGGAAATCCCAAAGCCTTGACGTATTGTCAAATACGTCAGTACAATGAACTGCCGTAATCCTCCCCGGATTTGTCAATCTCGAGATCTCTTTTACAATGTATTCATATTGCAATAGAAACTCTTCTTTATCTTTACAATTGCTCATATCTCTTGGATCTGAACTATAGTTATATAGCCCGGCGAAAGGAGGGCTATATACACTCAAGTCTATGCTCTCATCAGGCATACTTCTTGCCACCTCTACGCAATCACCATTATATATTGCGTATCTATCCGTTATCACCTGATCTTTTACTTCTATTTCCATTTTCTCTCCTTTATATGAAATTTGGAATTATGATATTTTTCTTTGACTCGTTCTTTTCAACCTCTTTTGCTACACCATTAACGAGTTTAGTATATAGTTCATCTGCCTTTTTGGACTTCTGCTCAATAGCGTCTATTACTCTTCTTTGCCCTTCAGATATTACTATATCTATTATTACATCGTTTTTCTGCCCAAACCTCCAAAACCTCCTTATTGCCTGATAATATTGTTCATATGAAAATGTTGGAAAAAAAACAGAATGATTGCAGTGTTGCCAATTTAGTCCCATTCCTGTTATTTTAGCTTTTGTAATTAGTCTCTTTATTTCTCCTCTTGCAAAAGCTAACAGTATTTCCTCCTTTTTTTCAACACTTTGAGAGCCAAGTATCTCTACTGCGTCGCTATCAAGTTTATTTATAATGTTGCTTTCATCGTTTGTATTGACCCAATAAACAGAAGTTTTTCCGTCTGCTAGCTCATATGCCTTTTCACACCGTTCATATGCGGTAAGCTTTTGTTCATTTCTTATCTGGCTCATAGTTTTAGCTTCTTGGATAAATAGCCTTGGGGTTCCGTCCTCTCCTATTGTTGAACCAGACTTAATAACATGGATATTTTTTATCAATTTGGGAAGCTTATACCTATCATCACTGAATCCAAGATCAGAAGGCTTTCTTACCATAATGGCCCATGTTGAAACCCATTGAAAAAATGATTCTTCTGCGTGTGGTTTTAGATAGTATTTTTCGCCTATGTTTTTGGCATTACTATCTACTGAATTTTGGTTGTTTTTGAAAAACATTCCAAGCATATCCATATATCCCATATAACCAAGAGCCTCCGCGCTTGTACCAAGCTCTATGAAATCATTTGGCGACGGTGTTGCCGTCATCAAAAATCTATATTTAATTTTTCTCATAAATGCTGTTATATCTGTTTTAATTTTGCCTTTAAAATTTTTCAATATAGAGCTTTCATCTAATATGATACCGTCAAAGTCATTGCACTCAAACTTGTTCAACATTTCATAGTTGCAAACCACTATTTTTGCATTTGCTTTTCCGTCTCTTGAGTATGATATGTCATCAATCCCTATTTTTTTAGCCTCTTCTAAAAATTGAAATGCAACTGCAAGAGGTGTCACTATAAGGACCCTACCGTTCTTCTCAATGTTTATATTTTTTGATATAGTTAATGCGATCATGGTTTTTCCAAGCCCCGTATCGGCAAAAATGGCAATCCTTCCTTTCTTGCAAGCTTTTTCAACTATGTGCTTTTGAAAGTCAAACATATTGTCTGGGAAATAAGAAGGCTCAAAACCATAGTCAAGCGATATATGTTTCTTTTTATCTATGAATTCTTTGTAATCCATTTCTTTCCTTTTTTTATTTAATTGTTGCATAATTGTGCTTAATCAATTATTAAATAGGGCTATGAAATTCAATTACTTCTATTTTGCTCTCCGTCAAGTCCGATAGAGTATACTCGTGCTTCCATTTCTTTTGGTTTATCCTGTCTTTTTCGCATATCATAACGCGGCGGTTTATGTCATCTTTATGCGGCAATATGAATAGCGTTACGTCGGAATCATAGGCTTGATCTCCACTTCCCTTCAGGCTCGGCCTATTGTTCCTAAGATCAGCTTCACTTATCTGATTTATGAGTATTATTATTGCCCCTGTTTCTTGTGTCAGTTTAGATAACCGTCGTGATATTTCACTGTTTTTTTGATATTCCTCTTTCAACCCAGGCACCACGATCTTCATTCTGCTGTCTATCGCAAAAAAGTCCACGCCTCTATTGCTATACTGTCTTACCATCGCCTCTATATCGTTTATATCGGTATGAGTCTGCTCTATAAGAAAATTGTTTGACTGCTCGTCGGTGAAGTGCTTAGTGCGTTCATGTATAAGGTTTTCGTACATTTCAAAACTAAAGAAAAGCACCTCTCTGTATTTACAAATATTCGAAAGCACTGTTAAAACAAAATGAGTTTTGCCTGTAAAATTGCCGCCGGCTATGTTTACGAACGACCCCTCCGTAAAGCCTCCGTTCATTTTTTCGTCGAAAAACTCTATCCCTGTAGAAAATTTAGGCTTCTTTGGTTTTGCAGCCACTCTTCTTTTAAGTGATATGAGTCTCTCTGCTTCGATATGGTCATCTACAAGCTCGCGCTTCATAGCTTCAAGCTTGGCTATTTTCTGGTTTAATGCGTGCAGTATTTCAGACAAGTCGCACCTCCCTTTTGATGTATTCTTTTTTTAACTCTTTATAGTACTGTGTGGCTATTTCGGTAGGCAATGGATTAGCTGATAGTATCTCTAGATGATCTATCTCCCAATAGGAGCCTCTAACGGCGTCGTCAAGCTTTAAAGCGGTCAAAGATAGGCTTACCCCTTTATCGATGGCTTTTCGCAGAATTTTAGCTACGTGAGCGTTGTATTTATGAAGGAAATACTTCTCTTCTAATCTAAATTTTAATTCAATACCAAAGTCTTCAGAGTAAATAACAGTAGATAGTACTGCTCTTTCTATTGCAAGTAAGCCATGCGTATCCATTACTGATACTCCGGAGAGTCATACCAGTCAGATCCGCATGTCTTTTCTTTCTTATCCGAAATCTCAAATAGACCAGCGTAATTGTTCATGATTGAATTTTCCACCATTTTCATCTGAATATCTTTTGGAAACTTAGCAAGCTTATTTGCACTTAGCGTCTTTCCTTTTTTCGTGTACTTCTTTCCTTTGTATTCGCACCACATCTTAAACGCTTCCATGTTCAAGTTCTCTGGATAGCTCTTATCATCTCGGCTATTCAGACCTTCAATGCTCGTTTCGGCCTTGACGGTATTATTTATATTTGGTTTATTATATGGTTTATTATCTGGTATAGGTTTGCCCTTTTGGACACTTCCATTTGCCCTCTGGGGCAAATCCATTTGCCCTGTTATGGAATACCAAGTAGTTCTATCATAAGCGCTTTTATTATAGTTTCCTGTTACAATATAACCATTTTTTTTTAGTTTATTTAAGGCTATCCTTATTTGCTTTTCTGTCATGTATGGAAATAATTCACGCCATGCTTTTATACTGTTGTATGTCCAATATCTGCCGTCATAGAAATGAATCTCATTTGCCTTATTTTTCTCACACCAGAACAAGATATTATGGAATATAACAGCAGCATTAACCCCAACTTTTTTTGCTATATCAGCATCAAAATGGTTAATCATGTAAATTCTTTCTGGACGTAGAAGTAAGCGGAGATACAAGAAGTGTCCAGCTTCAATATCATACTTAGCCGCTCCAGAAGACGCGCTGATATAAGGTGCTGGACAAACCTTTGGCTGCGCGCCTTGTGGAATTGCTAATCCCGTTCTGCAATCCGCTTGAAAAGAGGGAGGAAGATTAAGGCGAGTGGCGAGCCTGCGGACCCTCCCCCTTCTCAAACAGATTGAATATACTCTCTGCCGAATCGCAAGAAACTCTTTAAAAAACTTGCGACTCGGAAAAAAGCACAAGTTTGGAGGGGGACTCCCCCTCCGCACCACACAACTCTCAACTACTGCAATACAATTATATCAATTTTTCCTTTAGCTTTTCTTTAGCCCGTGCTATCTCTTTTTTCGTCATGTAGTATTTGGAGTATCGTTTTCGGCCGTTCTTGACCGTTTCGCTTTCTATTGTGAAGCCGGCTTCACGTAGATCATATATCCGCGCTCCGAGTCTCCAACACCCAAACAGATTAGCGGCGTCGAGCTGGGTGATGCAGTGGCCTTTTAGCATGTGATTGAGGATTTGTTTTGATTGGTTCATGTTTTTCCTTTTTGTAAATTGTAGCACAAAAAAGCATAGCGTGACGAAACTACGACAGAGGCTATGCGTTTGTCAGCGGGAGCTCCCTAAAATATAGACGGAAAAGGAAAGAAAAACCGTCATGGAAATTATACCATATTATTGTTAGTGTAGAAAATGCATGTACTGCACAGTATTTAACTTTTATTTAAGTTGGTATATGCAATAATTACTTAATTTATTAAAAAAAGGAGAAAAAATGAGTAGATATATTATAAGAGATCATAAATCGTTACCAGAAATGGTCGAGGAAATCAATAACGGTGTGCTGAGTGCTCAACCAGAATCAGCAGCCGCTCAATATGCCGTCGATAGTGTGCTTTCTTATAACGGTTATGTGGCTCCAATCGGCTTGGAGTCTGAGCTTGTTGATCATTTAGATATTTTAAGAGATGCAGGCGCAGATTTTGATTATGAAGCTGCGGTTTCCATAGCTAAAACATTATATGTGGAGAAAATGAAACTAATTTTAAACTCGTCTAAATACATATTAGAAAATATTGAGCATAAAGTAGTTTTTAATCAGAATGACGTTTGTGTTATTTTGGCTACGTTTGAAACTCCATTCGGCGAAGTTGAGTTCACCATTGGCTATTGGCTATATGATGACGGACCAGTTATTAAAGATGTGTTTCTAAAACACGACGGTACGGATGGTGAAAGATTTGCTGCTATACCGTATATAGATAGGAAATGGTTGGAAATTGCGGCTGCGCTATCTATTGACAGAGCAGATGTAGAGAAAATCTTAAAGGAGAAAAAATGAATGAACATCCACATAAGGAAGAGATTATAAGGTGGGCTAATAGCCCCAAGGATACAAAAGTATGGATTAGGTATGACAGATATTGTTGGTATTTATTTAGTACGCCATATTGGCTTGATAATGAAATTTATATTGTAAATGATAGGCATGCTGAACTCAGAAAAAGATGGGTTGATGAAGGTAAACCTGAAGTAGAATTTTTTGACGTAGAAAATGGATGCTGGAAAACTGATACTGAATTTGCTTTTGATGTAAACAGGGAATACCGTATAAAGTCATCTGAATGGGAGACTCCTGAGGGAGTAGATCCAATATTATTCCATGCAGAGAGGATTGACCCTGGTTGGGAGCCTGATTGGGATAATCCAGATCAGATGAAATGTTTAATTATGTATTCATTCCCATATAAAAAATATGAATACATGCCTTTTTGGAACTACATATATATAAATGCTGTATATGTGTCTAAAAAAGCCGCCATAAAAATAACAGACGCCTTGAATAGCGGAAAACTTAAAATAGAAAAGGAGAATAAATGAGAGTAAATAGGACCATCAGCGTTGAAGCTGAAGAGTACAACAAGTTTATAGAGGAGTGCAAGAAGCGGGACATTTCAGTCTCTGCCGCACTTCGAAAAATGATAAGGGAGAAACTGAAGGAGTGGCAAGATGAGCGCAAGTGATCTTGTACTTACATGTATTGCAGGGGCTATTGTGGCTATATTTGTGATTTCTATGGCATGGAGGAGGAGAAAATGATAGATAAATACGTAGTAAGAAAATACAAAGAAGAGCTTTTGCGTGCTTTTGATGGAAAAATAGAGCCTGATTCAATCACCTTTAAAAAAAATGATATCGCTACATATGTGATTATTTCAGTGGGTGATTGTAGAACATGTCAACATATTGATTATTTGGAAAATATCATAACGACAATGAAGGCCTTGACTAACAAAATAAAAGAAGCATTGGATATGCCAGACTCAAGAGGCGTTTTTATGGCCAGAAATGGAAGCTATGACTATATAGTTTTTAACTATGATTCATCTGACATGTTGATTGGTGAAGATTTATGTAATATCATGGATATGATAAGTTTTGACAAAACCACTATAGATAACTATACAGTAACACCTCTGAAAAAAGGAGAGGAGTACTATGTTCATACGCACGAAGGCGAAGATGAGGATTACGGACATGCTGCAATCTTGTTCGCAAAGTCTGAGATAGATTGGTTTTAATAAAGATATTGCCGTGCAAATAAAAAAAAGGAAAGCAAAATGAGAAAATACGAGTTGGTAAAAAGTGATATTCAGCATCTATACCGCATTAAAGCTTTACGAAGTTTCGCAAATGTAAAGAAGGGAGATTTAGGGGGTTGTGTTTCAGGAGAGCATAACTTGTCCCATGACGGTAATTGTTGGATTTGCGAAAATGCTAGAGTTTTTGACTACGCTAAAGTTTATGGTAATGCTAGAGTTTTTAACGGTGCTAGAGTTCATGGAAACGCTACAGTTTTCGGTAATGCCAGAGTCTTTGGTTGCGCTAGAGTTTTTGACTACGCTAAAGTTTATGGTAATGCTAGAGTTTACGATAATGCCATAATTTTTAACTCCGCTAGAGTTTTTGACTACGCTAAAGTTTATGGTAATGCTAGAGTTTACGATAATGCCATAATTTTTAACTCCGCTGAAGTTTATGGTAATACTGAAGTTTTAGGTAGCGCTAGTGTTTCAGGTAACGCTAAAGTTTTGGGCAGCGCTGGAGTCTTTGGTACTGCTAAGGTTTATAATAACGCTAAAATTTTTGACAATGCTAAAATCTACGGTAACGCTGAGGTTTATGGTGATGTTGCGGTTCATTGTAGGACAATTATTAAAGGGAACTATAAAACAGATAGCGGTCATTACTCTTTTGGTTTGTTTTACAAGTATCATGCCCAACCAGTATTTGACGGCAGTGATGTTAAAAAAATTAAATTAGGTTGTTATGAAAGAACTATTAATGAATGGAAAAATGACTTTTGGAATAATGAAGAATTTACTAAAGGCAGTGAAGAAGCAGAATGGCGCTTGAAGGCATTGAATATGTGCTTGGTATGGCTAGGCGAAGAGCCTGTTAAGATGGAAGATATTTTGTAAAGGATGAGAAAGTGAAAGTATTTGAGATCATGAAGGAAATTAGAGAAATAGAGGCCATGATGGAGGAGCGGGTAGACCCAGAGACGGGTGAAATAATCTACCCAGACGAGTCTGACATCAAGGAAAAAGTCGTAGTGATAGAGAAAGAGAAGAGCGAAAAAATAGACTCTATTTGCTATTTGATAAAAGAGAAAGAGGCCAACGCAAAAACTCTTAAAGATGAGGCAAAACGGTTGAGGGATAGGGCCATAATCGAAGAAAAAGCCGTTGATCGCCTGAAAGAGCTTTTAAAGTGGCTCACGGACGGAGAAAAGCAAAAAACGGATAAATTCACGGTCTACTTCCGAAGCTCAAAGGCTATTGAAGTGACAGATGAAAGCTTGGTGCCGGCTGATTTCCTAATATTCGAGTATAAGATAAACAAAGCAGGTGCGAAAAAGAAGTTATTGGCGGGCGAAGAGGTTCCTGGCTTCAAGATAGAAGAAAAGCAATCGGTTATCATAAAATAAAGGAGGGAATATGAAAAAAGGCTCACCACATGAATGGTGTTTGTATTTCATTGAAACAGATGAAAACGGAAAAGGTATATTTGTTTATACGCCACCATACTTCAGTATAACAAAAAACAATATGTATTTTAGCAGTTGCGGCAATACTATGATAATAGAAATTATCAATCCTAAGGGTGAATTAGATTATATCAAATGCCCACTTCGTATTCCTGCTGATAAAGTAAAAATAGAACTGATTGAGAAAAAAAGGATAAAAAATGACTGATATAGAGTTTTATAGGCTTGTTTCAAAAACCAATCCTGACTATGTTAAGCGCGCAAGCATAGGTGGCAGGAATGTCGCTACGGTTGACCCGCAGTACCAGACTGAGCTTGCAACTGAACAATGGGGCCTATACGGCAAGGAGTGGGGCATAAAAGATATATGTTTCACCACAAAAGAGTACGATGACGTTACGGTGATGATGCTTTCGGGTATGTTCTGGTACCCATCTGGAGAGTTTCCGTATGCTGTGTCGGAGAAAGCAGCTTATATGTCGTCTAAGGGAAGAAAGATAGTAGATGTAGATGTGGAGAAAAAGCTTTTAACAAAGTTTCAGTCAAAGTGTCTATCGAAAGTCGGCTTCAATGCAGATGTCTTTTTGGGCATGTTCGACGATGCGGAGTATGTGCAAGAAGTTCATAAAGAGTTTCACAAGATCAACTCTACTCAGCTTCAGCAGGTTATGGATTTGATATTGGAGACTGAGACCGATAAAGAGAAGTTTTGCGAAGCGTTTGGAATAAGAAAAATTGCTGATCTTGCGGAGGTTGACTTTAATAAAGCGATCGCTATGCTTAAAAAGAAAAAGGAGAAAAAATGAAAAAGTTGATGATAGTTGCGGCTATTGCCATGTCGCTAAATGCGGGAACGTGTGAAAAGCTTTACGAGCTTGCGGGTGTGATAATGAAACAAAGGCAAAACGGAGCCAGTATAGTCGATATGATGAGGACGGCAAACGAAGCAGGGCCACTTGCGCCTATGATGAGAACGATGGTAACGCTTGCATATAAAGTGCCGTACTACGAAACGAGCGAGTTCAAAAGATCGGCTATAAAAGAGTTTTCGGAGAGATATTATCTTGAATGTGTTGATCAAGGGATAGACGATGAGAGCAAAGACTGATATAGCATACTGTAGCGCGAGGAATTGCGAAAAGATACGGGAATGTAGGCGTCATAAAAGTCACTATCGCTTCAACGCAGAGCAGACGTTTTTGTACCAGTGGGTTGACTTCACGTTATGCGAAGAGCGTGGATATAGTTTCTTTTTGCAAGATAAGAGATAAGAATTAACCTATTTGTTTTATTGACGGTATTCAATAATTTCGTTAGACTTACTTGTCCCGACGGAGTCGGAACTTGCATTGAGGAGTGATGATGCTATGGTACGGAATGAGTGGGCAGAGAATAAAACAGATAAAGCGGGATATAGAAAAAGGCGTCCTTTCGGCGGATGACATAAAAGAAAAGCATGGTATATCCGACTTTCAGCTCGAGATGATTTGTAAATGGAAGTTGAAGAGGGATATTTCATCAATAAAGAAAAGGGTGGAAAAATTGGAAAAAGCTGTTTTCTCGGAAGAGATAAGGGTTGGCACAACGGTATATTGTAAGGATGCCAATTTCGGAAATGGTCAAGTGGTTGAAGTTGATAGCACTGGGGACACTGGGGCTATAAAGTTTGAGGGTAGGGAGTTTCCAACTCATGCCGATTTTAAAAAGCGCACTGTCTCTCCAGATGGCATAGTGAGAAAATTCAAAATAACAAGGTATTGAAATGTACAACAAAGTGATAATAGTCGGAAATCTAACGAGAGAGCCAGAGATGAAATATCTGCCAAGCGGGGCAGCGGTGGTGAGTTGCGGGATAGCTACGACGCATAAGTATAAGGATAAAGAGGATACGCTATTCATAGATTTCACTCTTTTTGGAAAACAAGCCGAGATTTTCAATCAATATCTAAAAAAGGGGAGCAAGGTGCTGATCGAAGGGCGGTTAAGCCTCGACCAATGGACAGATCAGAGCGGGCAAAAGAGAAATAAGCACAAGATCGTAGTAGAGAGCTTTAAGATGCTTGATAGCAAGCCAGCTGGTAATCATCAGGGCAGCGTTAGCAATCAGAGCACTCCGAAGCAAACGCTACCGCCCGAAATAGACATTGATGACGATGATATTCCATTTTAAAGGACAAATAATGAGCAAAATAGGTATAGCTATGGTGTTTTTCGGCATAGCTCATGAGGTGCTTTCGTTTCTGTTTGCAGATACAGAAATATCTATGATGTTTACGTCATTAATGGGTGTTATATGGATTGTAGGCGGGATAGTGTTAAATGAAGTTGTAAAAACAATAAAGGAAAGAGATGAAAACGACCGAGCTTTTTGATTGCAAAAACTGCAAGTACAAGTCTAAGTACGATGATCATTGCTATATCTTCAATTTGAGCTTCAACGAGATAAACAGGGGCGATATAGTGCATTTTGATGAGTTGACGCTCAAAAAACATCAAGAGCTTGCAAGCGGGTTTGGCCTTAGCAGGGAAAACCCATGCCCATATTCAATTTTGTTGAAAAGGAGAGAGAAATGAGCCTAAAGCCATGCGGGTGCGGATTGACCCCAGATAAATTATATGCTTATGGAGATGTAGAAGAATATACATTTATATGCGGTGACTGTTGCGGAGAGTGGTTTGTTGAGGTGGAAACAAATTGGGAGATAGTCGAAACGGCACAACATGAACTTTTCAAAAAAGCATGGAATAATGCGCATAGAAAATCTTCGAGAACCAGACCGCAAGAAGTAAAAAGATATTCTAACATTGACATACTAATGCGACCAACTTTCTGGTTGCGCATTTATCCTACAAATGAAGGTTGGGATAAAAAAATAAATCAATTGATTGATAGCCGCGTGGGTGTTAAGAGATTTAGCCGTTACCAAGTCATCTTTGATGACGGCACGGTGGTATGGGTATCTAATTTTCCATATGCCTATGGAAGCAACGGCTTAAATGACGGCTATCTTCCTTCACGAAAAACTGTTCTTAGGTTGTCTGAATATATTGCTAAAAACATTATAACATGATGGAGGTGCAAAATGAAATGCAGGATATGCTGTAGTAATAGTGTTTTTGTAACGACTAAAATATTAAAATATACAACGATAAAAGTGGCGAAATGTAATTTTTGCGGATACGAGGTGACGATATGAAAATAACTAAATATGCGTTAATCACGGTGATGATAACGTCGTTTATCGCTGGGGCAATGGGGCTGTTCTTATTGGAGCTGATATGGGGCTAACGACTAAACGAGAGCTGGCGGCCATCATTGTTGCCCATAATGCTCTTGGCCAAGTAATCGCTCTTGCGGATGAGAACATAGAGGCTACCGTAGGAGATATGATAATAGTTGACATATACCGCAAGATGGATAGAATAATTCGGATGTATCGAGGCTCAAATACGCTAAAAGATGCCGCGAAGATAGCACTAAAGGCATATGAAAAAGCCGGCTATGAAAAACCAAACGCGACCGTTTTCGCATTGACTGTTTTGGGGAATATGCTCGAAAAAACTGGGCTGAAAATATTTCCGGTAGCTAAAGGGAACGATCTTTGCGATAGTTTTGATGCTGTACTTGATCATATAGATAGCGGCGTGAGCGAGGCGGAGGAATATGCTGACATGGTAGTGAGGGAAATTATGCGGCAAAACCCAAAACACATAAAAGACGAAATATTGGAGGCTTCATGACTTACGGGGAATGGCTATATGAAAAACGTCGTAATATGACGATTAAAGAGATGAATGAAGAGGTTGACGTGTCTTTCGCTCCGAGAAGAATGGAAGAGAGAGACGCCCTTGTGTACTATACTAATAAGCTAAACAGATATTGGGAAGATGAGTTTACGAAAGCTGCGAAGGACGCCGGCTTTTGTTGTGGCATGCTGAAGGCCCTTAAGAAACTATGGCTGCACGGCCGCGGTCACGGGTAGATATAATCTTGAACGATATTGGACTTGCCGCTCCAGCCGCTTGTGAGTGTTACTTTCGCTTGTAGGCAGTACAGGCCTTCTACATCGAGATCTCCTGCGGCAGTATAGTAAACGACCGTATGCCCCTCTGCACTTGCGTTCTTTTCAAGTACAGTACCGTCAGGCTTGGTTATAAGCATTTTTGCGCTTGCCACAATATCCGGCGTTATATTGTTTTCGTTGGCTGGGTCTATGTCAAGTACTATTTTAGTTCCTATGTCTCCGATATGTAATCTGTTGGTCATAATAGCGGGGCCTCCCATTTTTTCATAATCGTTATAGGTGCATTGTAAACTTTCACTTCTATCGCAACGGTTTGGTCAAGCACTCTTACGTCTGTGTCGAACGTATGCGAAATTTGGTTTCCTATTTTCGTTAAAACATCAAAGCGATTGTCTATATAGTTTGATATTGAGATCTCTGAATCGAACAGATTTTCATAGTATTTTGCTACCGCGGCTTCTGAATCAAATATAATCGATACTGGTGTAGATACGGCTGTATTTGAATCAAACGTTGCGCTATATCCAACGCTCACGCCCGCTATAGAGTCGAATGTGTTTGATATTTGATTGATTACCTGAATGTCGGTATCAAATCGCGCTACATATCCAGTCAATGTGGTCACGTTCGCACTTGTATCGTGAAGCACTGTTTTTTGCGTTGATATCGCTATCGTGGAATCAAAATTAATCTGCTTTGATGTAGACACCGATACAGTAGTATCGAACGACGCGACATATCCTGTTTGTGTTGTCACGTTGGCTATTGTATCGAAAAGCTCTGATATGGCAGTAGATGCAGAGGCTTGAGAATCGAACGTTGCGCTTATGTTGACGCTTATTGCTGATTCGGTATCGTGAGTTACTGAAATATTTGTAGATATCGCATCCAATGAGTCAAATACGTTTGAGATCTGATTTGATATTGAAGCTGATGTATCAAAGGTATCTGTTAAGTTTGTGGCGACACTTGCGGAGATGTCGAATATGCTTGTGATCGGAGTGCCTCCGCCTCCGCCGTATTGAGCTTGAAAAGCTTGATAATCGGTATCTATTTCAGTTTGAGTCAATGCGGTATCGTAAACCTTGAACCAACCCCTAACTACAAACGTAGCGGCTCCGTCGAGTGAACTTTGTGTTATCACATACGCTGTAGCCGGAGGGGTATACGATTGAGTGCCTTGTGAAACACCATTCACAAATTTTTCTATGTTACCCGCACCGTCATACACATAAACATAATGCGTTAGAGCGGTGTCATCACCACCTACTTCAATAACGCTCCAGACTGCATTAGATGGCAGCGTGTACGGAGTGGTGATTTGATATAATGCCATTAATCAAACCTTACAGTTTTAGTATCAGCTAATGCCGAAGGGTTTCCGTTCGCATCTTTTTTGAAACGTAATTTTTGATGCCCATATGGTTGCAGATCGGCATTTGTCCATTGTGTGTTATCGGAAGGAAAATTTAGCATACTATAGCTCTTCCCAGTTACTATGTCGTGGATAACATTTCCAGTACTTTCGTCAAAAGTAAAGCAATGCAGAATATTTGACGGCAAAAAAGAAAAATTTGGATTTGCAGTACCAGTGATAAGCATTTCTATTATAGCGTTTGGATTATTGAAATCGTAAATTACATCATCACTTGATATATTTACATCAAGAATCGTACACATTAACACATCCCCGGAATATATCCAATCATTAATATCCCCAAAACGAAATGTAAAGCCAGATGAGATTTCCTTTGACGGAATTTGCGATGCAGCCACAATAGCATCTTGAACTGAATCGAGGTACCCTATGGCGTTAACTCCATCATAAGTAACTACGGCTCTATAATTTGTATTAGTTGATAGTGCGCTTCCATAAAAATATTTATCCCCGTATTCAAACAATATTTTCCCACTTGCAACAAAAAATCCAAAACGTCTATATTTCGCCCAATCTCCGCCATAGGCCAAGCACCCCGTAGCAGGTAAGGTATTTGCGGTTTTAAATGATACAATACACGTTTTATAAGAAGGATCGACATAAATATCTGTATTTATGTAGTCATCAATACCATCAAATTCAAGTCCCTGCCCACTCTCCATAGTGCCATCGTTTGAATTGCCACTTGCATCGACAACTTTACGAGTGCCGTCGGCAGCAGTCGAGAAATTATCAAATTCATAATCCAATATAAGTGCCATTACACTACTCCAGCGTTAGGGTCAACCCACTGAGTGATTTGAAGTGCACCAGCTGTTCCGTTAAGCTCATCTTGCACTTCTTTTTCAGTCGTGAGAATGTATACAGGAAAACCCAATGCAGTGCCCATATCTTCAAGTTTTTTGAAGTGCCCGGCGCGGTATGAGAAATTGCTATCAGAATATATGAACCATTGACCATCAAGACTTTTTCTAATGCTTATAGGACGCCCTAATAATGAAGTGCCATCTATCTCGTTAAGAGTGTAGTACTCTGGTACCGCCGGGTCTGCCCACTTGTCCACTGGTTTCATATACCCATCAAATGGCAAAGGGACGTTCATTGCGGCTACTGGTGCTATAAGATAAGCCTGAACTTTATTGGTTGACGGCATAGCTACTCCTTCTTCTCTTTCCACTTTGAAATTGCCCCTTCGAGCATCCCGCCAGTGAAGTAAAACGCTATGATGATAGACAAAGGCTGTCCGAGAGTTTCGTTATTATATCTTGCGAGATCTTTTGCGGTAGTAATCGCTGTATCTACCTCTAAATACCCGCCAATGGCGAGCATTATTGCCGAAAGTACCCATATGGTGACATATGGTATAGCTATAGTCAGCGCAAGAAATCTTTGCGCAAGCTTAAATGGCTCATATGCTTTAAGCAAAGCGAGAAAACTCTTTGCGGATTTTAGCCGCATTTCTGCTTTCTCTTCATCGGTATAAACAAGCTTATCTATGCCGTTATAGATTCCATCTGCCGCTTTTTCTATGACGTCATCAGAGCCGAATAGCTTGCCGAAGAAGCCCATGCCTATGGATTCTCCGTAGCGTTCACTTGCACGTCGGCTTGTATGTAGTTGCCAGTAGCGACTGTACCATCGTTTGCTACAACCGCTCTAAGATATACCGTAGTGAGTGCATCTGTAGTGCGTCCGTCCATATCTGCGGGAGTGACGCTTTCTGCCCATGTGGCATTGTCGAGTGATACTTGCCAGTTGATGCCAGTTTGTTCGTTTATAGGCTGTGCGGTTATTCCTGTATAGTTGTATTGCGTGGCTACAAGATACGCGGTTACTGCTGATGATGTTATCGTGCCGCCTGCATTATCAAGCGTAACGCTTACGCTTATGGGGTTGGACTCATCGCCTTGTGATACGTAGTCGTATGGTGATGTGTTGGTTTTTGATATGAGTAGGCTCATGTTTATCCTTTCGTGATTGTGTACATTCCGGTGATTATGCCCGCTATCACCGCACCTATGATCGTTCTACTAATCCATTTGTGAGTGCCCTCTATGCCTTCGATCTTTTCGTAGACGCGCCTGAACGACTCTTTTGAGTTAGCCTCCATCGCGCCGACGCGCTGATTAAGAAGTTGCGTAGATGTTTGTAACTCTACGATCTTTTCAAGCGTTTTTGAGATATTGCGAAGATTCTCATTCATGCTCTCTTGGTTTTGAACGAGTTTCGCAAGCTCAATCTCTATGCTCACGATTCTCGTTTCCACTTCAGTCCCCTCTCGCATAGTCTTTTACCATCTTTACAAGAAGTGCGGAGCGGCTGCCCACTTGTGAGTACCAGAGACTATCTACCATCTCATCTGCCATTTTATTCCAATCCTTTGCCTCTATGGCACGCCACATGTTCTTAAATGTGAATAGACGGGGTACGCCCATATTGTATGCCATATCTAAGAGTACATCTTTTATCGTGTCGGGGAGATCGTCCCAAAAGTGGACTTTTTCTTGAAGCTCTTGCTTTACGAGAGATAGCCGATGCTTTAGTAGTAGCTCTGCTTCGTATTCAGTTATTGGCAGAAGCGTCCCGTAGCCGATTGTTGGAAGTCCCAGAGGGTCATTATACGGAACTCCTGAAAAGCCCTCAGCCTGTTTAATTCTGTCAATTAACATCTAAACTCCTATTGTATGATTATATCATTTTTTAGAATGATTTTTCTATGCATATCTTCTGGGCTGTACCATTTTGGTTTTTTCTCCATAGTGGTTATTTCAGCATGGTAAAATGCCGCCATAGCGATCTCAGAGCAAAACCAGCGCAAAGGGTCTTGAGTGCCTATCGGGATAGCTTGCGTGAAAAATATGCCTAGCCAGTCGTACTTTTTCCACATTTCACGCTCAAAAAATAGCCTGATCTTCTCTTCCTGCAAATATGCGCACGGGATTTGAAACGTATCCCAGTTACCGTTTCCGAAATTGATATTAGCTTTGCGCACTCCGCCGTCGCGTGGGCTTGATGAGTATCCAACCCCGTTTATAACGATTTCAACGTGTGAATAATCGGAGTCCGTCCACCACCGTATCAATTTGTCGAAATTGTTCCCATGCCCTCTGTAAAATGCCAGTTCTAACATATTATTTCCTTCTACGCATCAGTAACATAACTTAAATTCATTACTACAGAACCTACATTATAGTTTGAGGGTGGAAGATTTATGGTCCCGTCGCTTGCAATTTGAATCCTTGCGAAACCTGTTGAATCGTATGCCAATGGTTGTATGAACATCGTAGTAGAATATGATGGAATGGCAGTTGATGGCAGTACTCCTATAGCTTCAGATGTGGCATTATTGGTATTAATGGCTCCCTTTAAATGTATTACAGAGCCAATTTTACAGTAAAATAAATCTCCGGCATGTCCGTTTAGAAGCGAAATTGGTTGCCAATCCGCACCTTTTGTCAGAATCTGTCTATTATTTATTGTCACCGCATCTTTCGCAATCTTTAAACCTTGATTAGCATCGTAACTAATTTGTAACGGTGAATATAGATAAGTAAAATTACCGTCCGTGCTTCGTGTTTGAATCTGCCAGTGGTTCTGGTAAACAACTTGATAAAATATTGATTCAAAACCAGCATTTGTGTCCTCCATTTTAAAACCAGGCGTAGACTGTTTCATTAGTAAGCTATTAATCGTAGTTTCACCTTTAATTTCAACACCATTAGCAAAATCATTATTATAATTGATAAACAGTTTATTGCCATCAGCGCTTGAAAGCCCTACCAAAGCACGCTTTGTGTTTATTCGCAGGCTTCTTCCTGAAGTATCGATAATGTTATCACCGTCAGCACCATCCGCAAATTGATCTAACGTTCCTGTGGTCTTTGCATAGCTCGTAATCGGCGCCCACGTAGTGCCGTTGTATCTCTCGAACTGCCCAGTTGTCACATTAAGCTTTTTTGCTCCTACGGGTAAATTAGTGCCGCTTCCGTCCATTTTCAGGGCGGTCTCGTCACGCCCTTTTAACTCTGTAAGAACATCTGCATATAGTGTTGTCAGTGTTGGTAAGTTCCAATCAGCCATTTTAATATCCTTCTATCGAGTAGCTTATTTGTCTATCAAGTCTGTTTCCGTTGTTATCAAAAACCAAAAAATTAACCGTTGTCGGGTTTGGCACATCGTTAAAGTCTATCACCACATTCGCTGCAGTAGTGCCCTGAGGAGTGCCCGTGATAGATGTGACGTCGCTGAACTCTCCCGTGATATCGAGAGCCGTGCCGCCTGCATCGGCCGCATTGCACTGTATCATACCGGATATCCTTTTCTTTTTTGCATCGAGTTTTACGTTTAAATCAGTTATGATGCTACTTGCATTAGTGCCGCTATAATCAAGTTTAATTTTAACATATCTAAAATTTGTGGCATAAACGCTATATCCGCTATAGTCAGTCCACGTCGTGCCGTCTGTAGATACGCTTATCGTGCAATTTTCACTTAGCGACCCCTGAACAACCTCTTTTGTAATCGTCACCGTAACACGTGATGACGGCAGAATCGCTTCGTAGTCGAAAGTTTCCTCATATGACGCGGTAGCAGCAAACGGCTCTGCATATAGTGGATAACCTGCATCTATTTGATCTTGTGGTGAGTCCCAACCCCTTGATGTGAAATGCTGTTCCCATGTTTCAACATTGTCAATCATAAGAACAAGATCTCCGTTCTCAACCATGCAGTTTGTTTTAGTACCGCTGAAATCACTCGACCAATTTTTGTTCAGTACGTAATCGGGAGGGCTAGCGACATTTACGGTTACACATTTGCCGCTGCCTTCATTGCCGAAAATGTCAATCGGGGTAACACAATATGTATAAGTCCCCGCTTCCGTCTCAAGTAAAGTTGTAAATGTTCCCTTTTTGGTTCCTGCTATAGCACCATCTTTGCGGACTATGTAGTTAGATATATCTATCGTGCCCTTTTCAGATGTCCAAAATAGAAGTACGTTGTTGTCTATCACGTCGGCACGTATTGACGTTATTTTTGCCCCGATCATGTCTATTGTAGTTTCAGTCATATTGACGGATTCGTTCCCGGACGTATCCACCGCTTTTATGCCGAAAGTGTGAAGCCCGAGAGTTAAATCAGCATATAGATACGTAGTCGCTTTCAGGCTATGCTCTATCTGAGTTCCGTCGAGATAAAGATTATAACCGGACAAGTCTACGTCCGTATTCTTATCCCAGCTTAAAAGGACGCCATTAGATGTAATAGAGTAGGTAAAGCTTTGAACGTCCTCAGGCGGTGCAGACTTGCCGAGATATATATGAGTTTTCTTTGCAGCCTCTTCAACCCCCTGCGACCCCGAGAAATCGTTAGACACAAAAGCAAAAGTGTACTCCTGCCCCTCCGCTAAACTTAGAGCGTTGAGCCTGTATAGCCCTGTCCTTATTCCCGTGGCAATCTCGCTCCATGTCGCGCCGTTATCTGAACTGATGAGTATATCTACAATAGAAAAGCGGTCATCTTCAACGCGCCAAGAGAAGTCCAAGAATGGAACAATAGTGCCGTCTTTTCTTTTTTCAAGATGCTCTCCGATAGATATGTCGTAAATTTTCGCAAAGCCTGTAATGTATGAAGGTCTTGCTATGTCCTCTGGCGTGCTCCAGTCGTCGAGTATGCTCTCATTGTAGTCAACCGCTGTAATAGTCGCGCTAAGATCGTCTTTTGACGTCATGTCGGCTACTCTGAGTTTAATATTCTCTTTGCCAACTTCTCCGAGCTGGTATGTCTCGTATGGCTTTGGTGCGGTTGCGAAAGCACTTACGGTTATGGTATCTGTTTCTGTGCCGGGATTTGTCACGGATACAGTCTCGATAGTGTCATCTTCATGCCGGACTTTTAAGTTGTAAGTTTTTGCCGGGTCGAAAAAGATATCCTGATCGAGTGTGACTTGAGTAGTCGTAGCAGATACGAGCCGCCCGGAGTGCCCCCATGCCGGAGCGTCATATGAAAATTCTATCACGTCCCCGACTTTACAGGCTATACTATCTATACCCGCCGCAAACGTAGTTACTCTCCTCTGCTTGTCGGTAGTTTGCAGTATGTATCGGCAATGCCTTATAGCATATGACTGTTTAGTCACCCCAATAAGAGCCATTTCGGTGGGGTTTCCGCCGTCGTCAAGCTGAACGGATATAGCTGTTTCGTTGTAGCCGATACTCTCATCTATATATCGAGCAGCGATCTCTTTTGAAAGATCTACCACTCCAGTGTATGAGGTTTTGTAGCTTCCTTTGACTATATTGCCCATGCCAAACTGCTGAGTCGTAGGTTTTGGCTTATCGACTATGACGCTATACTTAGTACCCATTAGTATCGGAGCCGCGCGCCCTACTTGCGCTATGGACTGCATTATCGACCAAGCGTCGGTCTTATAGTCGAAAACGCCGTTAAATCTGCATCTCGGCTCATAAGTTCCGTCGGGGAGCGGTACTCGTTCATCACACCACGATGCCCAATCATCAAACGCCTGATAGTCAACCACAGAGTAATCTTTGCCGAGCCCGTAGCGCTTATTAGTGATAAAGTCCCACATTGCCCAAGCGTTATTTGATGTTTCTGCTTCTTTTATGAAAGTTCCGTTTTCATCATACACTTTGATCGGCTTACGACGACATATAACTCCTACATTGGGAGCCGTACCATTCAATTGACCTGTCGCTTTTATCTTCAGCCCCAAAAGCGCAACTATCGGATAGTAAAGGCGATCGCTTATCTTCTCCGTAGCTCCTGCCCAGTACATCGTATTGACACCTGCGGACCCGGATTTGTCTGGAGTAAGCTTTGTAATCCTCACTTGGTATGAATCTGGCGATAGCCCTGATATAGTAAACTCTCTACGCACGGCTGATGTTTGAGATGCGGTGATTTCCCAATAGTCAAATACCTGTTCTGCTATGATCTTTTGGCGGCTTCTACCTGTTTTTTTGTAAGGCTCCATATATGCATCTGATGGCTCAGTTTCGCCCCAAGCTTTCGCCCCCAGATTATAATATCCAGCACCTTGCCACTCGTACTCTATTACGCTATGCTCTGGTATAATGCGCTGATGCACGTTCCACGTTGCCCCGCCATCGGAGCTATATTCTATTTTCAGTTGAACGGTGCTCTGCTGTATGCCGTTGCTGTAAGCGTATAGCCCTGAAGGAAACGATACGCTTACGGTTATAGCGTCGTTGGCGTTTCCTTGCATGGCTCGTACCGTAGGAATATTGTACGGCACTTCTACGTTGAAAGTATTGGCGGTCGTTACATTGTTAAACCAGCCGATTACTTTCCCAGTATGGAATTTCTCGGCTTTCGTTACGTCGTATTGAGATATATCTTGGTCTATAGTTCCTGTACGGTATGCGAACTCTACGCCGTCGTATGTATCCGCCGGGTTGCCGTTTATCTCTATATCGTTTATAGAAATAGGCTCTATTTCACCCTCGCAAAGCGCCAAAAGCATATAGAGGTACTCGTCATCGCCTTCGTTCTTGATGTACTGACTTATGACTGAGCCGGGTAGCTTCATCTGACCGTAAAGAATTGGTAGCGGAGCGCCGGGATTAGGCAGTGTTTTTGCACCTGTAAATCCGTAGGTGGGAGATGTATCTATTCCAGAAGCTACATTTCCGAAATCAGGCTGAGAGGGCGGGAGTATAGCGTTTATCAGTAGTCCGCCCGCCATCATCAATGCGAACTTTGTGGTAGCAAGACTCATTCCTAAAAGTCCAGAGGTAAGCCCCCCTGTGGCAATCGTTAGAGCAAGAAAAGCCCCTATTCTTAAAACGTCTTTGCCACCACCGCCACCTCTGACAATCGGGACTATAATTATCGTGTCGCCGGGGTTTGTCTCTTCGCTAAAATCAGATATAAGCTTTTCGTTTACGGATACAACATAATAAGATGTTGGCTTAGGAACGTAGTCAAAAATCTGCTTGCCGGCGGGCTCTTCTCTCTCTTTTCGCTGTTCAGGCTCAAAGACGTTTTCAATCTCTATTATTTTGACCACTTGTAAAACCCCGCTACTCTGTTTCGCCACGTAATATCGTTTATTGACTCCATTGTGACTTTCGTACCCTTCATTACATGGTAAAACATATGATCGTTTATCATTATTCCGGCGTGCCTGACCGCTCCCTTGATTCTGAATGCTACAAGCGCATCTTCTTGTGCCCCGCATCTTATCCATTTGCCCTCGCCCATTTCACTACGGAGTATTTCGTTCATGAATATAGCAGCCGCTTCCGGGCCGTCGCTATCTTGGTATGAATACAGATCAACCGGTATATTATAGCCTCTGTTGTTTAGATAGTAGATGACAAGCCCTATACAATCAAGACCGCTTTCATCACGCCCGCCGTTTTTGTATGGTATGCCGATCATACTTTAAATACTCCAGCGCCTGTTGGGATTGCCGGGAACCCGCCAAAAGGCACGTCCGTGTTCGGAAAGTACGCTTTGCAAGCTGCAAGAGTTTTTTCGCAAGTTGTAGCCGTTCCTGTGTATGGGCAGCCTGTTTCAGCTACTTTGAAAGTGGCTTGACAATAGTTTGGAATTAGCTTGTTTTTTGGCGATAGCTGTTTAAGCGGGTTCTCCATGCCGAGCCTAAAAACCGCCGTAGTTTCATTGCACTCTACTGATATCGATAGGAAATGATAGTGTAGCTCTTCCGTTCTAGTGGTCGTAAGGTTTACGGGGGCGGGTAGGTACAAAACATAAAGATCTACGTTCCAGTTCGAGCCAAAGTCGGGGTCTTGTTCTACATATGACTGTACGACTCTATCTACGTTTGAGACTGTTAGCGATAGTGATGGAAGCTGCCCCTTTATACCCTCTTTATAATCTCCTATGTTGAAACTTGCGGCTGTATATGTGACGCCATTCCATGTTATGTCGTCCGTGTTTCTTGTTAAGTGAATAGTTATGCCGAGCTTAGGCGATTCGAGCTTGAGAAGAAACGCCCATAGCCCACCGTCATCAAGGGAGTTTTTTGCGATGATAGCGTCTAAGTTCATACTTCCCTCATTTTGATAGTTACGTCGAACCTATCGGGCCATGCCCCGCTGATCGGCACTTTTGGAGCTTCCGCGTATCTTACGGTGTACACGGTATTGTCATCTGGGTTAGTCCACGAAAAAGCCGTACTGCCGGCGACGTCGTTATAGTGGGAAATTAGCGCGTCTTTGTCGGTGCGGTCAAGTACATATTTGGCGGTGATCATCTTGCGCTTTCGCGAGTTCAGCTCTCTTGTCTGCTCATATCCCCCAGCAAACTGGTAAGAGAGGGTAGAAAACTCCGTTGTAATATCTATGTTTACCGGGTTTTTGATCGCTGGGAACGCCATTATTTTATCCCCATTACGGAACGAAATTCAGGATTTGTCTGGGCGTGTTCCATGACGACGTTGATTATGCGCGTACCATCGTTCATCGTTTCGCTGATCGTTTTCATATCTACCGGTATCCCCGTTTCGTTTGATACGTTAATTATAACATTAGATGGGGTCGATTTTACTCCTAAGTCGCCGCCTATTCTTGTCACCGGCATAATTGCCTCTGGGCCTGCTTCGCCCATTAGCCCAGTTCCATTAGCCATTGGAAAGATCGTCGGTGATGACACTATGCCGCCGCTTGCAAAGGCTTGCACTCCACCGCTTATAACGCCCCCCTCCGCAAAGCCAAATTGTGATAGAAACGGTTTTATAACCTGAATCCTCGCTATTTCTGCAATAATGTCTTTTAGCATACCTTCCATTAAGTCGCCAAAATCTCTTGCGCCGTCCATCCACGATCTAAAAGTTTGAGTCATAGCGTTTTCGAGTTTTGTGCCTATCATATCTTGAATTTTATTCAGCTCTTCGCCTATTCCTTTAGCTTTTTTTCTTCCTTCTGCGAACTTTTCAATCATTCTATTCAGGAGATTATTATACTCTTGCGGGTTTATAATTCCTTTCGCTCTCAACTCTTCGAGCTTTTGGTAATCTGATTTAAGCTCTTTTTCTCCATTTCCGAGAGTGTATTTATCTTTTAGGGCTTGGTATTGCTTTTGTAGCGTTTCGAGTTTTTTCGCTTCTTTTTTGTTGGCCTCTTCTATTGTTTTAAGACCTTCTTTGTTTAGCTCTACTCCTGTTCTGGTTAATTCAATTTGAGCCTGTTTTAGTTTTACTTGCGCATCAAGATACTCTTTTTTTAGCTTTTCTTGGTCTATATTGGGCTTGCCGATCTTTTCCTCAACTGATTTCAGCTCATTTAATGCCTGATTATATTTAATTATAGCTTTTTCTGCTTTTGCCCAATCGTTTGAAACAGCTCCTATTATTCTATTGTACTCCACCTCTAACTCAGCCAAAGCCTCTTTTTGTTTTTGTATAAATTCTTGATTTTTTCTAAAATCTTCAGGTAGCTTAGTTCTTTTTTCATAACCAGCATTACTACCAGACGGGCTGAATGATTCTCTTAATTTTTTTCTATCCTCTATTATTTTTCGCATTTGAGCTTGCAGCTCTTTTGCCTTATTCATATCTTTTGATTTGTATGCTTCTGATATGGCCTTACCCAGCTCTTTTTGTTTGGCAATTAGCTCCTGATCTCTTTTAAGCATACCATCTTTTAATTTTAATTCTTTATGATAACTTTTTAGCTTTTCTTCCCATTCTGATGACTCAAGGTTCCATTTATCTTGTATAATGTTTCTCTGATACACAAGAGCACCAGTTACCGCCGCTACCGCAGTTGCTACAAGTCTTATTTGGGGTGGCAGTGATTTAATTGCGCCACCTGCGGCACCGCTAAAAAGCAATGTATCCAGCGCGCCAAGTGCCTTTATAGATTTGAGGGTACCATATACGGTTAAAAGTGCAACGCCTAAGTTTTTGGCTTGTATATAGCCCTCTTTTAGTCCTTCTACAAGCTCTTGTCTGTTTTCTCTAAGGTATTTGTTTATGTCTGTTAGGGTGGTTTTGTAGCCCTCAAAAATATCCTCAAAAGCAGTACCCAAAATATCCATAGAAAGAGTAGAAAATTGTGATATGAGGCCGTCCATGCTTGTCTTTACATCATTGGCTCCCGCCTCCATCTTTTTAAAGGCGTCTACAAAGAATTTCACGACATCGCCGCCGGTGCGCTGAAGCTCTCTAACTTTGGCGTTCGTTATGCCGACCACTTTTACGGCTCTTTGTAGCTCTGAAGGCATCATCTGCCCTGACATCAAGCTATCGACGGTTTTAAGAATCTGCTGATATTGAACTCCCATCATCGAGGCAAGCAATGAGACGCCTTTCGTTATTTCGCCAACTTCTTTTAGAGAGCCGCCGTATTGCTTTACTTGTGGAACCAATAGCTTGTAAATAGAAAGCGTCTGAATTAACGTATGCGGTGTTTCAACGTTTATCTCTTTGATGATCTTCAAGGCATCTTGAGCTTCTTTGCCCGCAAGCTGATATGCTTTCATAGCATCTGCTACACGACCTTGAGCATCGACATATTCTGTCGTTTGGGCTATTAGCGTTTTAAGCCCGATTGTTTCTCTTTCGAGCATCCTATTGTATTCAACGCTTGCGCCGATGGTTAGGTCATATGCTTTTTTCAGCGTATAGATACCGACAATCATCGTCTCTATTTTTCGTATATGCCTTACAAGAGTATTGACTGAGCTGTTTCTTGCGGCGTTTGACTTTTTTTCGGCATTAACTACGCTGTTAGTAGCGGAGGCAAGTGATTTATATGATTTTTGCTGAGACCGAGCCTGCCTCTCAAGCTCTCTCGATATGCTATATGCAGCTCTCTGTTCGGCTTTTACCGCTCCAAGTTTTGCACGTAGGGCATTAACCTCTTCCATTGAAGACTTATACCCTGCTGAGCCTCTCTTGTAGCTTGCGGCTTTTGCGCGTGCTGCGGCAAGCTGTTTTTCAAGCTCTATGGCCTGCTTTGTGAGATCGACACTCTTTTTTTGCCAGCCCGCAACCTCTTTCATTGTAGATGAGAATTGGTTTTCAAGCTGCTTTAGATCGTTTTTGAATCCCTCTGTATCGAGGCGTACAGATATTACTGAGTTTGCCATTTCAAGAATCTTTCAATATAAAGGTCAACGAATTGATCGTACCTGACAAGATCGACACCTCTGCGCTCTGCCATTCTTTCGAGCTTATCCTTGTCTACAAGAACGCTCTCCATAGTCGGGATAAGGCAATATTTTATATTTGTATGAATGAAATTGAAAAGCTCATAAGCAAGCTGTGGGGCATTTGGCGGAGTGACCGCTTTTAGTATCATTTCGTCTCCAAGCTCTTCAATCTCTTCCCTACTCATATTTGAAACTGTCTTGCGGATGTCCGATAGGGTTGAATCGAACACCCACGTGATCAGTTTCCCAGCGCACCCCCAAGAACGGTTTTCATTCCGTCAAGACCGAAAGCAAGTGTCTGTTCTATAACAAGTACTTTTTCCCATTGCGTCAAATCATCAGGAACGTTTGTGCGTTCTTTTAGCCAGTCAAAAAGCTCCTCTTGTGTTTTATCTTCACTTCTAACCATCTGAATGAACTTTACTGTATCTTTAGGCTTCAAAGGCTCTATATTTTCTGTTTTAGGAGTGCTTTTATAATTACCTTCCTCGTCTTTAAAGGCAAGCACATGTGCTATGATCTTCCCAGCCGTCTCAAAATCAACCTCTTCGCCGATGCGCTCCTCAAAAAGCTCAAGTAGGTCTATGACTGTTTTAGCCATATCCTCATCGTTTGATTGAAAAACCTCAAGGATTTTTGGTTCTTCAAGTGGCGTATTCCCAAACTTTTCAAGTACGCTCATTTATTTTCCTTTTAATAATCTATAGATGATCTACTTGTATATTGTACCGAATTTATAGTATCTGTTCCAAACGCGCTGAATCCGCTATCGAACATTACAAACTTAGATGCGTCTATAGTCTTTGGAGCGCGGTCGAATTGAATCTTGTTAAATACTATATCCGTCACGTCACCCTTGTAGCTATATCTGAAAGTGAGTTTATGCACTTCTCGGTTTGCCATTCTAAGGTAAGTATCAGTATCCATAAGACAAGTGAGAGACCCTTCAAGGCTAATGGAGCCAAGCTGAACTATATTGTCGCCGCACTTAACGCACTTATCTGTAGAAACATTTCTATTTACGGTTACGGATGCTTTTGTAGTATTTACGACCTCGACATCATCTATAAGTATTTTTAGGTCACATGCGCCGAAATATACTTTGCTAAGGCTGACATCAGTACCGCCCTGAGCCGGATAGGTTGCATTGGTAAGACTGTCATCTCCATTGGCGGCAATGATTGATGCGGTCGTTTTAAACCCATTGTCATCACCGCTCTTAGCAAACTCTATTGTGTTGATTCTACACCCACCGTATCTCTCTTTTATAGGAGTAGTTCCATCATCGAAAGTCATCTCTACGCCAAACGTAGGCGGAAAATCTTCTCTTTGTCCTGTATAGTCTTTCAAGAGATTTCTCACTACCCACTTAACGCTGCCGTCTGTGACTGTATCGTATTCCGAAAGCCCGGTTAGGTCTGGTTCTGTAGCTCCCGTAGTGCCGCCCTGCTCACAATAGAGCATATGTGCTCCATCGGAGTGGCTAACGAGATCGCCTTTTACATGTGTCCCAGAAGCCCATGCTGCTGCGGTTACACTCGTTTTAGTCGCTGCTCCAAATGTGTGCTCAAGAATCAGCGGCATAAGCTCACCCGTAAGGACAAGCCCTATATCGCCACTGAAATCAGGCGTCCCGATAACCTTTGGTGATGCTTCTCCGCCTGCACCAATAGGCGTAATTACCTCTGACGGGTAATTTGGATTCAAGCTGTATGCGTTAGCTGTCTGTATCAGCATATTTTGTGGTGAAGCCGGTTTTTCGCCCGGAACCGTCTCTTTATACCATCGAAGTTGCTTGGCTAAGTAGCCCATACTATCTCCTTAAATAAAATTATCTTGGAGTGAAGTGTACCCAAGAGATACAACCCACTCTATATCGTCCGAGCCGTCAATTGGGGCGGCAAGAAACATGTTGGTTGTAGTCCTGTGAACTCCAACCTGCTTACATATTGACATGTCAACTATATCTATAGCCTTATGGGCAAGATCTTCTATATTCTTGATAGATTCATACCTATCGCCGACATAATCACCCAAAAAAGCTATAAAGTTTAATTGTAGAGCATATATCTCGCCCTCTGGGGTACTTGATGAAAAGTTTTTATGGATTATTAATGCCGGCAATTCATTTATGCTATTTATTTCACTTTTGTCTATATATGTCTTGAATTGTGAGCCAAAGTGGGCAATAGTATCGGCTATAAATTGTGCATCGCTGTCGAGCCCAGACTTGATAAGCTCCTGTATATCGAAAAGCTTTTTCAAGCGTATTTCCTTCGTACTTCTTTGACTTTTATAGTATTTATCGCTTCGATAAAAGACATATCGAATCTTTTTAGTACGGTCTGCTCTATATTTGACTTGCTTGATAGATATGCGGACTCCATGAACGCCCGTCGTTCATATTTGGCATTTGGTATCCATGATCTTTCCCGATATGGATGATTTTCATCAAGCTTGCCGGTATTCAGTTTGTGGATTATAGACCTTCCAATTTTCCCGACTGCTTTTATTTTGCCCATAGTGCCCACAACTTTACCGCCTCTATATTTGAGCGGGGTGAAGTCTGGATGAGCGCCGCCTACTGTTACAACGTTTGGGTTGTTTGGGGACATATAAAAGCTTATAAAGCTTGCCATATTATCAGGGTTTAGCACTTCGCCGGTTGTGTGGGATATGCGAGTGCCAAGCTTTTGCGGAGAGCCTTTATAGATTATTCTCCTGCCATCTTTTACTTCTTGATGCCAATATGTGATTTTTCTTTTCAGCTCAGATCTTGCGGCTTTTTGAAGTTTAGCCCCCGCCGCTTGTAGAGCTTCTCTCGCTAAGTTTGGAGAGCGCACGGCCAATTCAGACAAAAGAGGTGTTACGGTATCATAAAATGTCAGTACAATCATCTAACACCCCTTCCTCTTGATTTATGTTTCATTCTTTGTCCTGTATGCCGTCGTCTCGCTTCAGCATATACCATGTAATACCCATACTGCTTTTCCCATCTCGTAACACGATATTCATCGCCCTCATATACTATCGTATCATCGTCTTTGGGCTCTTCCGATAAGACAACTTGAGAGAAAACGTTTTCTATTTTTCTTATACCATAGTTTTGGTCAGTATATTCCTTATTGGATGTAAAACATTTAACGTTCTCTATCAAGCCACTTATGTGCCGGTACTCTATGGGCTCGGACGGGCCAAGCTCATTATGCTTAGCCTTCGCCCGCTTGATTAGCTCAAGTGCCGTCATTTTTTTGGTTCTGCCTCTTTTTTTGGTTCTGCCTCTTTTTTTACAGGCTCACTTATTCCTTCAATCTTTTCAGCAACGCCTGCTTTAACCGCCTCGTCTGCCATGTCACCATCGATAATCTGGCCGACCGCGATAAAACCTCCGCTTTTAAGAAAAGTTGAAACTTTTACTCTTGCTCTCATTCATTCTCCTTACGCAAGTACTTTAAGGATTCCGAAAGAACCCATGTCGGATTGCATTGGCGCGCAACACTGATAAGACGCTATATTGACCTCTTTTTTGTTTTCTGTAAGATATACAGAGCTTACAAAGTTCATAGCGTCTCTCGCCGTGATTGCATCACTTAGCCCAAGCATTTCCGCAAGTGTGGCCGCGCTGTCGCCGTATTGAGCGACGTTTCCGTTGTTAGAAGCCGCAAAAAGCACCCTATCTGCCGGGACTGCTTTCTGTAGAGTGCCAGCCTTATCATAGTATGTTCCTGAGAATCCGTAAAGAGCCATACCTTTGTAAGTTCCGTAGTAGAACATACCTCTTGTATTCATTAGATTCTGGAACGTAACACCTCCAAACTCTATACGTCTGTTGTCGAGCTTCAGTTCGATTCTGCTGTTGTTTATAAACTTCTGCATAACGTCTGGCCTGGCTATCATTATGTCAGGAGCCCCGCCATAATTGCCCATTACCTCTATGATAGCATCTACATGACTATCTGCATTAGCTTCAGTGTTATTCCAATATTGTATAGGGTCAGCAGCTCCGACATCTATGAGAAGCTCTGCCGGGCGGCCAAAGTCAAGGACTCTGTTTTCACCCTTACCTTTTACCGTGATTTTTCCATCAAAAGCTGCCTCTACCGACATTCTTCCGAAACCATTTCCGAACATAGTTCTCTGGTCGCTTATACCGCTTGCTATAAGGCTCGCAAGAACGTCCATCAATGCCGTACCGTCATACGGATTAACGCCAAACTGAGCGTCTTTTAAATCCTTTCCTGTGATAGATCTAAGGTCTTGCAATGTTGGAAGTTTAAATGGTGTTCTTTTGAAAGAAAGTTTCTCCGTCCCGTCCGGCGTCGCTTCAGGGTTTACGAATTCAGCCACACGTGCTTTGTTGTACCTTCCGTCAAGTTCTACCATTTCACTATTTGTAACAACCTCATTGGGGAACAATGCCGAAAGCCCGACTATTGATGGTTGTGTATTTTCTACTGCCGCCGTAAGAGCGGTTTTTACCTCTATTGGATTGTATGCCATTTACTACTCCTTAGTTGCGGCGGTCAAATTTATCCCCGCTTTGTCAAGATGTACTTTTACATCATCAAATGTTTGTGCTGTCTCAGAAGCTGGGTCTGCACCGAAAGTTATTTTATTTAGGTTAAAGTCTCCTTCTAGAGCTACTACTGATTCAGTCCCATCAACCGCTGTGTCTACATCTTCAAGCAGAACGCCTATTCTCGCAGTTCCATCTATAGCCGTAAGCGACCAATTAGTTGCGCCCTCTACAAGTAGAGACCCGGCCGTATATGTACCTGCTGCAAGCGTTACTCCAGCGGTTGCGCCGCGCTTGAAAACCAGATTGTCTGATCCTATAACTGCCATATCATACCTTTCCCAATGATTTTTTTACTCTTGCTTCTATCTCTGCAAGTCTTTCGCTGTTTGCCTTATCGTCTATTTCGCCGTCATCTATATCAGATGTCGCTGAAACAACCGACCCCTCGCTCCTTACTGCTTTTAGTGTCGCTTTTGCCGCTGAAAGATCATCTTCCGCAAAAAGCACCTCCGCTACCTCTTTAGTAGCGATGCCAGCCTCTACGGCTATAGCAAGCCTGTTTTCTATGGTTGCTTTTAGATCTTCTGCTTTTAGTTGAGCGATCTCATCGTTCAAAGCACCTATCTCCTCGTTGAGCTTTTCTACTCTAAGTTTATACTCAGATAGCTCGTTCTCCAAAGCCGTATATTTCTCTTCGGCTTCTTTTGCACTGGAAAAAATTCCCATTAAATCTCCTTGTTAAAAAGTTCACGTATCGACATTACTCCGTCGATAAAGCCATTCCAAGCGGCCTCATCTGCAAAGATAACGTCACCGTTGTTGAATACCGACCTGATCGTTTCAGGGTCAAACCCTTCACGAGAGGACTGTATCGCCTCATAGAATTTCTGTTCATATGCGTCAATTCTTGATTGTATTTTTGCCATGCACTCATCTTCAGAGCTGCATACTTTATTTTCCGCTCCGGCAGAGGTTAAAACCGTGGCCCCCTCTTCTGTTTCCTTTGAGACTATGGCCATAACGCCTATGCTCCCTATAAGCGCGGTCGGAGAGGCATATACTTTATCCGCGCCTATAAACCCCCAAATAGCGGCACTTGCGCCCAAGTTATCATAGTATGTTACTGTTGGCTTGCTCATATTGGATATGGCATCATGCAGTTGGGCTACTCCTGACACCGCCCCACCAGGGCTATCCACCACGGAAATGACTTTTTCTATACTTGGATCACTTTCAGCTTTTTGAAACATAGAGATAATTTCGTTATATCCGAAAACTGATTCACACAAGCCGGTATAGCTTTTTTTTGCCATAGCTCCGTCAACACTTATGATCGCCGTGTTTTCAATGACTTCATAATTGACGCTTTTAGGGTCGGCCCCTTTGTAGTCAATAGCGCTCAAGGCATCGTTATTCACAAAATCTATCAGTGATGAAAGCTCTTTATTTCTTAAAGCAAATACTTCACCGTGAAGCCTCTTTTTTATATAGTCAGTTCTCATTGTGGGTTCTCCGTTTGCGGGATATCTAAACCTGCCTGCCGATACATCTCTCTGCGCATCAACTCTATCTTAATATCGAGCTCCGTTTGCTTTCTCATCTCTTCTTCGTAGTCAAGCCCTTGCTCACTGTAAATCCTGCTTATAGTAGTGCTGCCACTATTCAGATTCACTTCTCTGGCTTGCGCTTGCTTGACCTCATCGACCGCATCATCTATGCGGCGCATTATTTCCCATTTTCCATAATATTGATATTTATCTTGATAGAAATCAGTGGGAGCTATCGGCAGTCTCCTAGTGCGGACGCCTATCTCCAGAAGCCTTTCAAGATAGGTATCTATGAATTCTTTTAGTTGGTCAAAGTGCATTTTGTTTATTTTTGACGAAAGCACGGCGTCCATTTTTAAGCTTGCGTAATTGCCCTGCTGAACGTCTCTCGTAGCCGTTGTTATGCTTTGACCCACCGCTGAAGTCATCGCTTTTATTGACTTATCGGATAAAACGTCGAAAACACTATCGTTATTTGAGTTAGGTTTAGTTATCGTGTCTCCAGATGGTATCGGGGTGGCCCCTGTTGCACCTATGCCCCGCTTAGCCATGTCGGCTATGATCTCTGCTGCCTCTTTTGCGGCATATTCCGTGCTCTCATCTTTTTTCAGCTCATCAAGCCTCTCAAGTATAACGCTGTATAGGTTGGTTGACCAATATACGCCTGCTTTAGCTTTATTTATTGCCGAGCCAAGTTCCGCACCGAGATACTCATCGTATTGTGATAGAGTGGGCAGTATGGATGCAAGCCTTGATACTGCCGTGTATTGAGATAGTGATAGCCACGGCTGCATATAATAAAAGAGATTGCGGGCATTTACTCGTCTCGATTTCTTTTTGTCGTCATCTTCATATATCCATATATGAGTTATCCTGCCGTATCTATCTCTCTGTATCCCGTTTCGCGTCTTATTGTCTTTCTTTGACGTGTCTATCATATCTATGCCTATGAGTTCTACTCTAAGCGGTATTTCCCATAGGTCGGAATAATGAAACTTTGCTATCACCCCCCCGTGTAGCAGCTTAAACCATTCCATTTGCCTAAGCGCTTCATTTAGCTTGAAGCGACCTTTTAGATCGAAATTCTCTCTACGTGAATGTATTTTTATGAAATTCTCAAAAGCGTCGTTCAGTTTATCATCTTTAAATCGAGCCTGTATTGTGACGCCTTCACCAACCACTCCTGAAACATGAGCGACCGCCATGCCGGGCACATACGCACCGTTTGCAAGCCTATAATTGACTGCTTTTCGTGCATCTCTGGCAAAATCACCTTTATTCTCAACAGAACCATCATGCCCACGTTTTGTTACGGCTTCAAATATAGGAGAGGTTATCATTGAGAATATATGAGAAAGTTTCATTATCTTCCGTTGTGAAGTACGGTTAATTGCTCTTTGACGCGATCAAGCCGTGCCGTCAGTGCTTTATAGTCTGCGAAAGTAGTTTCCGCTCCGAACATTCCTTGCGCCTTTAGCTTTTGATAAGGAATCATATTGGCAAGCTCTGCTTCGAGCCTGTCTCGTTCCTCTTCAAGCTTCTTGATCTGTTCATACGTATTTCTGCGCAAAATCATACCGTTATTATAACACAGATTAAATTATTTACAAAACAAATATGCTTTTTAGATCTTTTTTTATACTATCGTCTGTATATTTTTTGGGCTTCATTAAATGAGCTCTGTCCATATTGGCAAGCACTTCTATCATTGCAGAACAGTCCAAAAAGTGATTCTGTTTTTTGATTTTCTCGAATGTCTTTCTCTTTTTCTTTTTGTCGCTCCATGTATAGATTTCAGATGTCAACTGATGCGCTATATGGTATCTGTCGTGTTCACCGGCATATGTATCGAGTATCTTTTGGCTTATCCTGGCTTGCGCTCCTTCGTAATCGTATATAGCTCTATTTAGTCGTGACAAGAATGACAATTTGGCAGAATTGGCCCCCATCTTGATATATTTGAAAGTGCGTTCTGACTTCCATGATTCTATTTTTACCTGCTGGGACGCCATCATATACATAGATTCGTTGCTCAAGTAATCATATCCCCTGACTCCGTAGATACTTTCATACTCTCCGTTTAATCCTCTAAGCTCCGCCTGCTCCAATACAAACAGCTTTGTCTCTTCCGGCACGTTTTTAAGAATTATGCTTTTTTGAGCACCTGTTTTTTCATCATATACGGTTTCTGTTTCTACATAGCCGCCTAAGTCGATAGCAGTTCTGCGTATGCCTTCTTTGTACTTCCTGCCGTCGCTGTATTTCAATGTCGTATCCATAAGATCAACTATATCGCCGTATGTCTCAAGCCTTCCTACAAATATGTCTACCGAATCACCGCCCTCAGTAAAGGCTGAAACCTTGCACCAAAAGTGATCTTTTTGAGTATCAACTCCAAGATATACAGCAACGGTATTATCCGGTACAGTTAGTATGTCTATGTCGTATCCCGCAAACTGAACGACCTCCTCGGCATCTGTTTTTTCATCCTCATCTGCTGAATAAAACTCGTTGAACCATCCACGATAAAAGATCTCTAAATCTACATCAGCTGTTGGACTATCATTTATCTTGATTAATTTTTTTGCGACCTCTCCAAGCGGCACAAAAGCGGAATGAAGAGAATTAGCACTAAATCCGATTGTTCTCGCTTTTTTATAATCACCCTTGACGGCTACCCATTTCATCCCAAAGCCGGCATATAAAAGCTTTTGCCTCTCGTTTTCTTTTATAGCATAGCTGCAATGCGGACATATTATGGCCGCTTCATCTTCTGCCTTGCGAATATATTCAGAGTATTCTATATCCTCATAATCGCTTTTCTTTGGATATGAAAATGTAAATGAGCTAGGATAGAATGTATTTTCGCATTCAGGGCATACAAAATGATACTCCATCTGGCACTCCGCTCTGTCATAAGAGCTCACTATTGCATCATTGGGATTTACTATCGTGGATACCGCCAAAACTTTCGGGAAGAATTTTAAGTAAGTTTTAATACGCTCCGAGGTCTCTTCGACAATGCCGTTATTCATCTCTCCACACTCATCGAATATGATCGATTGAATCGTTACTGATTTCCTGTTTGATGTGGATGAGCCTGAGATCAGAAGGCCGCCGCCTGCGCATAGCTTCATTGTCTGCTTTGAACGTCCACGCTGGGAAGCGTCATCCTCATCTTTATCCATTCTATAGTCTGTGAATTTCTTCCAAATTCTTGGCATTGATTTCAAGACAGGGTTTATCTTAGTCTGTATTATTCTTGATAGATTGTTTTCAACCGGCACGAAATATCCTATATATGCCGGCGATTGGTCAAGCTTGTGCCCAGCATATATCATTGTAATCAGTGATTTACCGAGCTGGGATGCAAACTTGCAATATACTTCTGTAACCTCTTTTCTATCGAGAGTATCGAATACAAGCTCCATGTGTGCACTGTTTTCAAGCTTGAATTTACCGGGTATTGGAGATACTGATGAGTCTTTAAATACTACGTTTTTAGTCGCCCACTCTTTGATCTTCATGGGAATTGGATGCACATATGAATTTCTTATTCTCTTGCCGACCCTACGAAACATCCTTGTCCTTGTTTTCTATCGCCGCATATTCACACACTTCTCCGTCGTAGTCTATGCCAAGTTTTGCCATCATATCCTCAATGCTTTCACCTTCCGATAGTTTTTTGACTACCCCATATATAAGGTTTGATAAAACAGGCGCGCCAAGCTTTTCTTTTGATCTCTTTTCTATTATCCCATTAAGCCGCTCGATCTCCTCGTGGTGATACTGCCTTACAATTCTGTCGATATCCTCCCTGCTCTTTCCTTCAAGTAGGTTTGGAAATACCGCCTGCTCATTTCTTAGCAATGATATGTGCAAAGCGGCTTGCGTGGCAAGCTCTCTGTCTACCTCATCGGCTGCTATCATTTCTCCAAGTAGGGCTGCATTCTTAAGCTGGAGGTTCTTTACTTTTTCTATCTCGGCTCTACGCTTCGCCTCGTCTATGCTGATGTCATCTATAGAAGCTTTTTTCTTGCCGTCATCTTTGACCTCTGTACCATTACTTGAGAAATATGGGATAAAATACTTTGATATAGCGGCAAGCTCTTGGAGCCGATAGATATTCAGGCGAGGGTTTTTCACATTTTCGATAGGGTTGACGTGATTGTTTCTCATTTTTGTGGCGGCGGTAGCTTTGGATATACCGAGAAAGATGTTGGTATCCGCCCCTTTCACGTAAAAGCCGCCTGAGCCGTCGTGAAATATGGTCATAGGTGACAAGCGCACGCCGCTGGACTGATAATGCTCTATTATTCTCTCTTCGCTTGATTTCATGTGTCTATTATAGCAAAAGCAAAAAAACTTGCAACTGATTAAATTTTAATACAAAAACTGCCTATTTTTTAATCAGTTTTATGATTATTTTATGAACATTAATTTCAGCTTAACTTTTTATGCAAAAATCAATAATTTCGAGCGCGCGGGGCTCCGCCGACC
>Ga0256833_1000303_pt1 | contig 39445 bp, 34 predicted proteins | sample 356284metaG_FD_190535 | JGI IMG/M metagenome (GOLD analysis project Ga0256833, IMG submission 190535) | Hydrothermal vent microbial communities from Mid Atlantic Ridge, Atlantic Ocean - 356-284 | ecosystem: Environmental > Aquatic > Marine > Hydrothermal vents | place: Atlantic Ocean: Mid... | reverse complement strand
TCCTTCAGCCTCGTCTGCTCCTCCTTCAGCTCCTTTATCTCCTCCCATATCTTCTGGATCTCCTCCTTGATCGCCTTGATCTCCTGCCAGATCTTGGTCTGCTCTTCGACGAATTTGGTTATCTGATCGACCATTTTGGAAATCTGATAGGCCAGACTTAGCTCTGGCTCTATATACTCGATTAGCTTCTTAGCTATACTCTTGGCAAGTTCGGGATGTGCCTCAAGCTCTTTCGAGAGTTCCTCTATTAGAGACATCGAGTAAAGATAGGAATGAGGGTAATAAATTCTTTCCCGAGGGTCCGTAGTCGACATGGACAGGGCTGATGGGCGAAGATGGAGTGGAGATTAGGAAGGACCTTGGATTCGATTCCCAGAACCACAAATGAGCGGTGAAACAGGATAAAGAAACTCCTGAGGAGGATAGTAAGCCTGAGAAGGGAGAGTTCAAACTGGACCTGACGGACGGCCTCAAACGGAGGAGGCAGCCATGGGTGCCATCGCTGTTGGAAGCGACTTGAATGCCTGCTACATACACGAGGGACTCAAGAGGTGGTGAAGCTCCTGCCGGAGATGGGACCTAAGATCCGACTCTTCAGGCACGAGAAGGCGGTAGTTGGTGCATTAATGTCCTTCCCTTTCGACGCCCTCTTGAGCTTCCCTTCTCCTGCAATAGGATGCCCTCCTCCAGACATCGTTGCTGATCGTCCTGTTGAAAGCCTGATCACTCCCATTGGATCTGTTGGAGGGTATTCGAGGCCTTTTTCGGGACATGATAGCTAGCGAGCGCTCTGCATCACAGCTGTAGATATGTCGAGGGCGGTGTCTTCATCAAGAACCTCTTCTGGCGAGGCATCCTCATCCAGCGCTGAACGGGATAGAGCAGACTCGCGCTTGCTAGATGCTTATTCCATATGAGTTGTAGTTCATATATTCGCTGCCCTTTATATACCCCTTACAGGTCGAGGTGCAGCGAAAGCCTGTTAAAAATTGTACTTATTAGAGGGGAGATTTATATTGAAGGGAGGTATTACACCTTTAGAATCCCGAAAAGGGAGTTGAAAGTAACATGTTCGCTAGGTTTGACGTGGACGTCCTGAATCCCGAAAAGGGAGTTGAAAGTTCTAACAGACCTTATCAGAAATGGTTATTTAAAGGCACAAGAATCCCGAAAAGGGAGTTGAAAGGAACAAATTGTATCATTTTCTCGCATTCCGCGCGAGGCATCCTCCAGTTCCACCTTCGGAACGCTCTCTTGACCGAGGGTGACGGCAAACTCTCAGTATCACGCAGCGCTTGCTCACCAGTTATCTCTTCAGGCCTTCTTCAGTATTATCCAGAGGGTCGGCACGAATATTGCAATTTCAGCTACTACGAAGAGGGGGAAGCCGAGTAACGAGTCGATCGGGAAGCTCAGGATGGCCGTGAGGATGGCTAGGGCCTTCTCCCACTTGGTAACCTTCACCTTCAGCTGGCTGGCCGTCGGCAAGATCACGATCTTCTTGGCGGCCTCATGTATGTAGTACGCTCTGAGACCGCTTTCAGCGGCAAGAACCGATAATGCGGCTATCTCCGCCTTGAATCCACCGGTGAGGTTGAGGACCACATCGCCCGATCTCCCCACTATGGATCCCACCACCTCCTTCAGCTCCTTGAGAGCAGCGTCGAAGTCCTCGGAGCCGAAGCCAGCGACCACATGCTTGGAGACGTTGTACCCACTCTCTGTAAGGTATTCGTCGAGAATCTTCGCTACTAGCTTCCCGGCGTCGGTGTCGGAGACTAAGAGGTGTAGATCCCTAACCTCCGTGGAGTACTCGTTTATATACCCGAGGAAGGCATTCATCTCAGCGCTGGCTCTCCTCGGATCCCTTCTCAGGTTGGAGAGCATCGCCTCCTCGAGAGCCCTCCTCTCGTCTCCAGTGAGGGACTTTAGTGCTTCTGATAGACTTCTGGGGTTGGAGAGTTCGCGGAGCTTTTCTTCTGGTATCGAGGAGAGAATGTCCTCCTCAGTCGACCTGATAGTGTTCATGAGGAGACTGATGCCGCATGTGATCACGTGAGTCTCCGCCATAAGGGGATTCGCTGCAGGTCCACCATAAGGGTTGTTGCCCGCCCTTTCATTCCTCTCCCTCCGAAGTGAAAGTTTGGGAGGGTTCGAGTGCAGTCATGCGCTGTCTGCGATAAGTTACATCTGCATGAGTGAATCTAAGACAGGATTTGATTCACCCCCGACCCATCGGCAACTGGACCCGTGCCTGTACATTAACCTCATCGGCAGCTGTGAGTTGAAACTACTAGAGCCCTGTCATTTTTACATTAATGCGCGGCTGCCGGTAACAAATGGATCATCTTTATCTGGCGTATCGGGTTGAACACACATGCGTTACTTCAGTGATTACTCCCTGCTAGCCCCTCTCGGCCTGAGCCCACCCATCGTTACAGAGCTGATCCAGTACCTGGACTGGCAGTACAACATGAAGCCAAAAACCGTGGAACTGATCCTTACAAAGGACAAACGCGTTCAGGAAGGCGCCAGGCTAGTTGAGGCAGCCGTGAAGGACAGGTATCCCAAGGCCAAGGTGGTTAGCCTTACTCTGGACTACGAGGACATCGTTAATGAGAACGTGGCCTTCGATTTCATGAGAATAGCGGCTTCAGAGATAGCTGGACTGGAGAAGCCAGTCTACCTACTCATTTCAGGGGGGAGGAAGAGCGTCTCGGTGGAGGTGGCCCTTCTGGGGCAGGTGCTTGCGGTATCCGGTATCTACCATGTGGTCGTGCCAGATGTGAGGGTGGTTAACATCGAGCTAGAGAGGCTGAGACCGAAGATAGAGGAACTCGCCTCATCGGACGATCCTCTCAGTTACTACAGGGAGAATAGGGAGCTGCAGATCCTCATGTATCCCCCCTTGACCTACAGCGTGATGAGGATACCCATGCTTCCACTGCCTTATTCGATAGTCAGGAGGGTGGCGGGGATCCTCAGCGAGGGAGGCAGCAGGTCGGAACTTGAGGATCTTGGGGAAGACTACATAGCTGCCCTCAGGTTCTCAGGCCTTATACAGGTATCCGGAGGCAGGATCATACCCACAGACCTGGGTAGGGCTATAGGAGAGGCCATGAGGGAGGCTGTGGAGTGAGCGACGTGCTAGGGAGCCTCCCGCTAGTGCATGAATAGCCAGATTCGACTTACGAGTAGTTGAACCGACGGTCCTCTCGGGTCTAGGACGGTACTGAGCTTCTAGCGGAATGATTTCCGCTTTATGGGGGTTTACGAGTTTTAATCCAACCAGAGACGATCGTTCTGGGAGGCTACCCATCCTCCACCCAGCCATCGCGTGTCGCGCGAGGACGTATTCTCATCTCACTCATTCTCCCCCTTCGTTTCACCGCTTGGGGCCCCTTGATGATCTCCGAGAGTGTTTCATCACCAGCCGAGTAGGTGAGGTTGATGCTAAAAGCCCAACCCGAGCCAATCTCGTCTCAGATCCCTACATCGCATAGACACCCGATCTCCCTGATGAGGTCCTCGGGCATCCCATCCAACCTTCCCCTCAACTTCCCACTGGCCAGATCTTCCAGCCCCTCGAAGAGCTCATGGTAATAGTGGATCTCCACATCCTCGATCACGCCGCCACGATCGAGGACGGGCACTAGATTCCTCACGGAGAAGTGCTGGAGGCCAACATGGACGGCAAGGTTCCTGAGGAGTGAAGAGACCTCCTCCGGGCTGACCGCGTCTCTTCCCCTCATCAGTTTATCCGCCGAGAGGAAGTTCCTGACCCACCAATCGTCCTTGCACGAAGAGTTTTCCATCAAATCTACCGCTTTAGTCCTGAAGATTTCCCATTTCAGGCTCTCCTCATGGAGATCCACCAAGGTTGAGCTCCTATCGAACTTACTGGTCTCTCTATAGGCGTCCCTCACGACATCCGGGCACCTCCTGCCCAGAATCGCGAACGGGTAAACATCACGGACGGAGGCGACCGATCCTCTGATCCTCTTTTTAACCATCTCGCAGGCCATTTCCTCGATGTACGACCTCATGTAGCCCAAGGCTGTGCCTCCCGGCGCCTCCCTCACCATGCAGTTTACGCTTCTGAGGTTGCCGCTCCTATCGATCATAGCTAGCTCTCTAGCTATCAAGACCTCGTTCGGGTGCATGCCCAACGAGCGGTAGAGGGACCTGACCTCCTGAGCGAACCTCAGGGACGCGTGATCCCTCCTCAAGTGATGATTCAACGTATCGATCCCTATCTTGAGGGCGAAGGAGCTCACTGAATCCGCCAGCGGATAGGACAGGGGAGGCTCAAGCTCGTATTCTATCACGATCTCATCAAAGCCCTCAGCGAAGGCATCCGGATTCGGCTTCAGGCGCTCCACGTAGTCCCCTCTATCCATCCTCTCCTTGAGGTAATTGAGCATCTCGCGAATAGAATGGAGGGATTCGCTGAAGCTCCTCAAAGCGTGATGCAGGTAGGTTAGCATGGTGGTATCGAGCGCGCAAGAGACCTTCCTGAGCCTGATCAGGGATTTCAGGAGCTCCTTACCCTTCTCTAGGTTTCCGTATCGATCGAACTCCCTCCTCACTACATTCTCCCATATATCCGCTATCATGCCGGGGCTAAGTCTGCTGTGGGCCAGCAACTTCGATATAGTTACAACAAGTCCGTGAATCACCTGAGCCTCCTCGACATCCATGAAATCCACTGGGAGCTCGACGGCTCGGCCTGCTGCCCCTGCTAACCCCTCCTGGTATGGATCAGGGCTTGGGCGTGTCCTCGTGGGGGGTCTACCCGATGGGACCAACACGGGCATTGAGGTCAGGGGGATCAGATTCACCCAGTTCACCTCAGCGTACGCCAGTGCTCCTATGTAGGCCATTACGGTCAGGTGATTCCACCCCTGACTCAGATCGAAGACCACCCTCTCCACATCTCCCAGTTCCCTAAGAGATCGGTAAACCTCGGCGAATATGTGGGAGGGCCCGCCTCTCTCGAATTTGAGCCTCACGCCAGTCCCGTCCTCCAGAGGCAGGGTGAAGGTGCCCCTGACTTGGACCACCCTAGCCAAGATAGAGGAGAGCCGTCAAGCAGGCCTCCGAAGTCCCCCGGTAACTCCTCATTCACGTCCTTGACGAGTAGCCTCGGGAATTCGACCACTAGTCTCCGGGTCGCGTCTAGGATCCACTCCTCCACTCCTTCCCCCATCCTTGGGAGCCTCCAAAACTTCTCGGCGTGGGTTACGAGGGAGTGGGGGAGGGGAACGATCATCTTGAGCTTGCCCGGGTCGGCCTTCCCCCTGCCCAGCGCCTCCATGGAGACGGGCAGTGCGGTGGATGAAGCCCTCAACCGAATGGATTTTCGTCCAGGCGCCCTAACCTCGTAGAGTTTCCTCGATCCCCTCAGCAGGGTGTCCCCAGCCACGTGGACTAGGACGTGGGACATGGCATCGCCTCAGTACCTGACGACGGGGCTAACCTCGGCGTAACCGGATTCCCTCACTAGGTGCAGGGGATAGAACTTTGCCGTGGTTCCCACGAGCTGACCTATCTGAAATCCCAAGATCACGGGTGCCGAGAGGATGAGCCTCTTCTTGGCGGAAGGATGCAGGTTGTTTATCAATTCCAGAAACTTCGCCGAGCTGAACGCTACCAGAGGGAATTCCTTTACGCTCAAACCACCCTGATCTGGAACGTACTTATAGATGTAGTCGGGATCCCTGCCGAACTGCCTCCTGTACATGACTTCAGGGTTCCTGCCTATCACGTCGATGGATGCGCTCACTTCCTTTCTCCTCTCCACCCCATCTATGACCTCCATCATCGGACCTGGGTCGCCGCTCTCCACGTAGGATATGAAAGCGTCCACCAGCTTTGATCCGATCACACCACCGATGAGGGATTTCATCCTGTCCTCCTGGTCGCTTGGTATGTCTATCCTCTCATCGGAACTCTTCCTCCTCGACAGGTAGCCCTTCAGCTCCTTCCCGAGCCTCACGACCTCTACCGAATCCACCAGTAAACCTACCACCGTGGTCACGAGTCCTATGGACAATACACCACCGTTTTGGGCCAGAGTGACCAATATTTAATCCTGTTTCCCGGAAATTCCAAGAGATTGCACGCTTTTGACGGGACGAAGTTGCACGCCCCGGAGGCATAGGCCCTCATGGGGTTTTCCCGATTCTAGGTGACAGGAGAGGGTTTCAACGTTCTAAGAGCGATATGACTTGAGAGGGAGGGGCACCTGAAAGCAGAAATGAGACCTCCGAGGCCTGATCGTCTTGGGTGGGGCACGGCCCAGTGCCAGTTATCCCCCTTTAATACAGTCCCATGGATCTGCCAGTCCCTCACCCGGGAAATAGGCTCCGTAACTCTCTCCTGATCCATCTCCCCTGTCGTAGAACATCCATATACCGACATAAGACGTTCTGATCGACCTCAACAGGGGACATATCCCCTTCAACCAATCCCCCGCACTGCCTGCCTCGTGCCCGGTGATCACCACCTGGCGCTCAAACCTCCCAGAGTACCTCGCTATCTCCTCTCCACTGTACAGTTCGGTTACCACGAAGAAACCGGGCTCGACGGTTGCTAATCCGTTTAATACCGAAGCATACTCCTCATCTAGCCAGATAGCAAATCCCTCCTTCAGATCTTCGGGTAGATTGCGATAGAAGTGGAGTATTTCCCTATAATCCTGCCTTCCCTCCCAGCCGTACCACACGGCCACCTTCCATGTCGAATCGAGGGATGAGAGGTACTCCATTAGCTCTATCACCAGCTCGTTCATGGCGGTCCCCGACCTCAGGTAGCTCTCCTCGATCCCGTACTTTTCTTTCGGGAAAATGCCCCAGAGGACTCGCAGGGAGTGCTCGCTGGCAATATCGCTGATGACTTTGAGGTTGTGTAGGAAGAGCTCAGTGTCATCAGCCGGAATGATCACGATGACCGTGTCGTAATTCTCGCTTATCAGAGAGAAATCCCTCTCGATCATGTCCCTGTAATCGGACAAGTTGGCGTGGACGTAGAAGTAGATCCTGTCTCCGTACCTCCTCTCCCAAGCATCGGTGCACGCCCCGGAGGGGAGGATGTATACTATCCCCCTCAACCCCCTCTGCCTCCTTTCGTATTCCCCCACAGCCTCAAGGACGGCATCTAGGTACCTAATCCCATTCTCCTCAGAGGGCTCTATGGGATTGCAGCTGGCCCAATCGTTGAAAGATGATATTAAGACCACCTTTCTAGGCCAGGAATGGTGAAGGGCCCTTATGAGCCGCTCCTTAAACACCTCAATGTTCGAGGAAACCTTCTCCCCATCCGCTGCTCCGTCATCCAGAGGGGGCGCGACTGAAGGGATGAAATCGATTCCAGAGGCCATCAGATATGCATGCCACTCACGGTAGCCTAGGCTGGAACCCCCCATCGCTCCCAGGAGGTCGGGAGTACTGCCCAGAACAACCCCGTCGAAATACCTCAATCGCGCCGCCTCAGATCGATCCCGGAGGTGATCGAGGCTCCTTACGAGGTAGAGGTCGTATTCCCCCTTGCACTCGGATAAGGCCTCTAGAACGCTCCCTGGCAGCTCTCCCACAACATGTATCCCCAGTACGGGTTTACCCTCTATTTTGAGGTAGTGGGGATCGTTGAAATACGTCCCATTCAGGTAGTCGATGTAGTTCCTCAACACTTGCCCCGCCTCTGCGGGGTCCAGATCACCCAGCCTGTCGGCTTCATAGAGCACGGCGAACCTCATGCTCCCTGCCAAGGGGTTCCTCATTATGTGGCCCCTCAGAATCGAGTCCTCATAACTACCGGGACCCCGCCAGCTGACCAAGAAGAAGTCCACACCATGTCCTGACGCCCAGTCTATGTGTTTGGAGATGACCACATCGTTTTCCGGGTCATACTCTCCTAGGAGGGGCGCGTCGTTGCATCTCTTCCGTCGTCTACCATGGTCGTACTTGGGGTAGTAAATCGCGCCCACTAGCTGGCCGTCTCGCCCCGCGACGTCCTCGTACTCCCTGATGTAGGGGGTCTTGATCGTGGTCACTTGCCTGTTTCCGGCCCTGTCCTCGACCTCCACCCTGATCTCGTACTCCCTGCCGCCCCTGAAATCGGTTATCGCTACGTGGAACTCCTCCACCCGATCTCCATACCCGCCATCGGAGGGCGTCAGGTGGAGGATCCTAGTGTCCTCACTGGGGAAGGCCCTATCCGGTAGACCCCCATACCTTAAAGGGATCCATTCGAGTGTTGCAGAGGCTATCGGAGTCTCAGAATCCGCAACCTGGAAGGAGAGCCTCAGCCCATAAATCTTCCCGTTGACGACCCGACTCGGGATCAAGCTCAATCTCATGATCGATGGAGGCTCTGGATTGACGTACCTGTCGTCCAGCAGGGAGAGCTCACCCCCATCAACCCTCCCATCGGAGACCACTTCATCCAACGTCCTGATGAGGTCATCGTCCAGCTCTTCGGATGGAAGGGACGCTATTAAGTCCACCAGCTTTTTATCTTCTGGATCCAATCGGCCATCCGCTCCAAGAGGTCTAAGGTGGTTTGAGATCTCTCCAGCACCTCTCTCCTCCGCGTACTCAGTGACGGGATCCGGGCCCGGATGCGATGATGGCGGGGATGCGACAGACGCCCCACGGGTGGTCGCTGAGGGAGTCGTGGAACTTGTCGAATCCCTCGAATCCTCTGATCCATTTGGGGCCGTTACCATGCTGGAGGTGGGTGCTGAAGACTCAGTACGCCCCCAATCAATGAAGATAATGGAGGTGAGGATTAGGAAGGATAAGAGAGCCAAGGTCAAATAAAGCGCGAGCGAGTTCTTCATAGAAGCGCTCACTTGTTGGGAGATCCAAATCTAAAAATTATTTGGATGGATGGAACGATTAATCGGGAGTAGGTCTCTTTGGGGGCCCGAGCTCCACAGATCTTCAAGATCTGATATCTTCGCGTGCCAAGATCATACCGACCCCTGAAGCCCATTGGAGCAGTGGGATATGGAGCAGGGGTCTCGCACCACACGGGCTACATCTCTATTCCCACGAACCCTCATCAATGCACTTGGGATATCTCCCTCCCTCCGTAGCTCCTATCACCAGATCACGCGGCTTATCCTCACCTTGGAGCTCGCCTGCTCGAGCTCCAGCCACTCATCGAAACTCATCCTCCAGCCAGCCGCTCCAGCGTTCTCCTCCACCTGCTCGGGTGTCTTGGCACCTGGTATCACTATCACCGTATCGCTGGCCGTCAGCAGCCAGTTCAGGGCCACCTGGCCGGGCGTCTTTCCGTGCTTTCCCCCCACTTCCTTCAGCAGCCTGACCACCTCGTATATCTGCCTGAAGTTGTCGGGGTGGAAGAGCGCGCTGCCGGTCCTCACGTCCTTGAACTCCGGTAGGTTGTCCGGGGTGTACTTCCCCGTGAGGGCCCCCTTGGCTAGGGGCGACCAAGCCAGGATGCTGAGCCCGTAGGCCTCAGCATAGGGGATTATCTCCTTCTCTGCATCCCTCTCTACCAAGTTATATCTCACTTGGTTGCTCACCAGGTCCTCCGTGGAGAGGCACGACCACGCCGACTCTACCAGCTCCACCGGGAAGTCGCTGAGCCCTATGTACCTCACCACACCCTGATGCATCAGCTCCTCCAAGGCTCGCATGTACTCGCAGGTGGGGAAGTTGTTCCAGAGGGGAGGCCAGTGGACCTGCATCAAATCGACGTAGCTGGTCCCTAACCTCTCCAGGCACCTCTTCGTCCCCTTGAATACGTCGTGCCTCGACAGGAACTCCCCCGGAAGCTTCGTGGCCACCACCACATCTTCCCTGACTCCCAGCTCCTTCAGCGCCTTCCCGAGGAAGGTCTCGCTCATCCCCCTGCCGTAAACCGCTGCCGTGTCGAAGAAGTTTATCCCAACCTCTATGGCCCTCTCTACGATCCTCTTCGCTTCCTCGTAGTTGGTCACTCCCCAGGACTCGCTGAACTGCCAAGTCCCCAGTCCCACCGTCGAGACCTTTATGTCGGAAACACCCAGATATCTAAACTCCATAGGCATCCCCACTTTCTGGAGATGCTTCCCATATAATTCTCTGCGATCTGCTACCAAGCGCCAGCTTGTCCTGTCAGGGATCATGGCGACTGCATCGAGCACTTGACAGACGATTGCCGCTTAAACGGGTCTGAGGCGACCTCTATAGCACACCCCTTCGGAAGCTAGAGGGTATTGGGGATCCATCAACTCCGTGAGGGTGGGTCCCGACGGCGGGGTCTACTTCATCCTGACCTCTTTCGAGGGACCCGGATATGTCCTCAGGGTCTCGGACGGGGTGAGGCTGAGATGGTGTTCAACGTCACGGTGGAGTTCATCGAACGCTACCTAGCTGGTCGCTGGTCGGGGGAGTTCGATCTAGACGAGAGGGGAAACCTGTACCTCTCATCCGGTAACGCTATGCCGTCTAGCCTCGTCTCCGTCTCCAAGAACGGTGAGATCAGAACCATACTCAGGGAGGTCAACCTTGTCACAACGGGACTCAGGCACGTGGAGGAGCTGACCCTCGTGGTCGGGGATAAGAGGATCGACCTCGGCGACAGCATAATGTTCTGCGGACAGGACGGGAAGGTGTACTTCATAGACAGGAGCAGGAGGGAGCTCCACTTCCTGAAGCTCCCGGAACTCCCAGGTACAGCCGTGGAGGCCTTTCCGGCCCCCTGAGGCTGCTCACCCATTTTTCGCCGTTCCTTCCAGCTTCGGTCAGCGGCGACGGAAATGAACCGAAAATTTTATAAGTCCACCGCCGGTGCGGCGAGTGGGCCCTGGTCGCACATCCCCAGGATAAATGATGCGCATGTAGAATGCCACATGAGTATCGTATATGGATTTGAGATATGAATGGGGAATGGAGGCCCATAGGCCGATGCGATGTGGGGGCGGCCAAGGCCCTCCCTTCCTTCTTACTCCCGCCCCCTCTTTACCTTTAATGTCAGACTACACTCTTGGAGGAGTCAACAACCTTGGGAGTGTCAGGTCTCCCCGCGCGAGACCACCACGGTCACATTCACGGGCTCGTACACCCCAGCTTCCAAGTTCTCGAAGACGACGGTGAAGGTGTAGGTTCCCTTAGGAGCCTCCTCCGATACCACGACCCTCAGATCCACCAGGGTGGATAGGCCGGGCTCGATCAGACACATCTGGGGTCTGGCCTCTACCCTTATGAAGGGTGGCGCCCCTTGGACGCCGGAGAACTGCAGCGTCATGCGGACGGTTCCTAGGTTGGCGGCCTCTAAGGTGAAGGTCTTTGACAGCGGACCCTCCTGCTCCTCCGAGACCTTGCTCATGACGAGAAAGGGGACTGTGGAGCCGCTCCTGAATTTCAACCTCACGGTGGCGCTGTTGTTCCTCAGGTCCGCGAGATCGGCCGTCAGGATGAGTTCATCGGGCCTGTAGGCAGGCAGTTCTAGCTCAACCCACCTGTCGTGAATGGTCACCCTCCCCCCAAGTAGCGGGACCTCCTGCCCGAGCGCCATGTACGTCAGGTTGACCTCCGAGAGCCTAGCCGGCTCGCTGAGGAGGAAGCCACTCGCCCCGATGTCCTCCAGATCCTGCTCCTCTCCCATGAAGATCCCGGGGCCCATCTCCACCACCGGAGGGCTCCTGTCGTGTTTGGTGGCCTCGTCGACCACTAGGCTAACCAAGGAGGAGAGAATAGACCGGGTAGCGTAGCGATCTGGGCCCGCCGCGATGTACACAGGATTCTCCGCCAGCCAATCGACTCTAGCCAGCTTGGCCTCCCTCCTCATAGCATCGGCAACATCCTTGGGAAGCAGCCTCCTCACCAGCTCACCCACCCCCTCGTAGGCGTCCGGTCCTCCAGCTATCAGGACCGGCGTCTCTGAGGCCAGCTCCCTCAACCCCTGGAGGGAGCCTGGCGGCCCCCTTATTGAGAGTTCAAGTCCTCTCGACCGCAGGCCGTGAAGCAGGGGATCGAGCCCGATCCTGTCCACCCTGTTCGCTATCAGAACTACGTCCGGACCGGGGAGTCTCGCGAGGACGGAGGCCCGGCTCACCATCTCGCCTCCCACCAGAGAGGCGAAGGTCACATTCACCTCAGCGGCATCAACGCTCAACTCCCCGATCAGGGATCTGTTCCCCCCTCCTGTAATCTTGAGGCCCTCGCCACTCCAGCTCAGATTACCTGACTCGCCCAGCACCCTGTAAACATCGGTCCTGCCTCCTTCCTGTACGGAGATGCTCAGGTCAATGTTGAGCTCGTCTATGGGACCCCCGAAGGTGACCTCGAAAACCAGCTTCCGCGCCTCCAGTCCCCTGCTCACCTCGATCGATTCTATCGAAGCCTTGCTCTCGCCGACCTTCTCCACCTCGGGTTTCGCTCTGGCGCAAAGATCCCCCGTGTTGTAGGCCACTAGCCTGTACCACACTATGGCGCCGAGCTTCCCACCTGACTTGAGATCGACCCTGGTCTCCTCCGAGACCCATGTCTTGCCGGGAGGCGGCAGTTCTCCATCCTTCCACGCCTTCTCGGGTCCGAGGTTCCAGTCCCCACCACTGGAACCCCTGAGGACCTCGTATCTCTTTGCGGGAAGCCACTCCATCTTCCGTCCCACTCCAACGAGGTCGAAGGAGTTCTCGAAGAGCTTCCCGATTACGGATACCAGCCCACTAACTATGAACTTCACCCCCTTGGTGAGGAACTTCTCCAAGTAGCCGGACAGCTTGTTAGCGACCTTGTCAAAGAAGCTGGACTTGTCGCTCCCTCCAATATCCGAATCTATCATCCTGAAATAGAGGTTGAAGAGACGTACGGGCTTGCACTGCTCGCTGGAATAGATCACCGTGTCCTGAACGCCCTTTCCGCCCATCAGCTCCAGCGGGCTCAATGTCCTGTCCTTTTTCGGATCGTACCTGTTGTTCTGATCCGTATCGTAGTCCTTGGGATCGATCGATCTCTCGCCGAAGGATCTAACGCTCTTTCCCAGTCCGATCTGCTCCGCGAGGGTGAACAGCCAGAGATCGGGATCGTTACCCCCCATGTCGAGGTCCGCATTCTCAGCGAGCCACAGCTTCGTGACGTGGATCCTCACTATTATCTTGGTGGGTAACTCGGTTTGGGACTTCGCCGGAGCGGGAACTGGGATGGCGAGGAGAGCGACGAGGAGGATCGAGAGGATCTGCCTCATCCCTATCCATTCATCTTCCCGGAAACGATTATAAACTATTTGTTAAAATAACTGAAGGATTAAGATATTACGGCGTGAAACGGCCTTGCGCCGTTCGGTGCGGGCCAAGGGGAGCATCCACAGGGGAATCAGGATTAGCGAAATATCTATATTAACCTTCAGGTTATTTCATACGGAGTTTCACATGAGCATTAGGTACCTCGTTCCCCTGATGGTCCTCTCCCTCCTAATTCCCGCGGTTCCCGTTGCCTCCTTACCCCCCACGATAACGTACACCCCACCCCCGTGGTACATAATCGCATCCATCATGAAGAGCCTGCCTGCCAGCGAGGATGCCACCCTCAACAGCTTCACCCCTTCCGATAACTTCGGCAGCGAACCGGAGCTCGGTGTCGCGAGGAGGAAGATCTCCACCAATGTGGTGACCTACACCATAAATTGGTATTCTGTGGTTAATTTCGATGTTTACAGCCTCATCCCCCCGGGCTCTGAGGTGCAGGCGGCCACGCTCACTCTCACGGTGAAGCAGCCCCCCAATACCGGGGTAGATGTCCAGGTCTATCCCCTCACCAAGAGCTTCTCCGAGTCGACCGTGACTTGGTCGAGTCACGCCAACAGCTACGGCCCCCTGATAACAACGAAGCACATCAGTTTCGACGCCCACGACGGGACCAAGGTCAATTTCGATGTGACCGCGTACGTGAAGGGGAAGGTAGGGACGGGCAGCGCGATACACGGATTCCTGCTCAAGGTACCCTCCAGCACGGACGATGGCGTTTCGTTCTACTCCAGGGAAGGGGCTCCGTACGACAGCTGGAAGCCGACCCTCGTGATCACCTACAAGGGACCGTACATCGACGTGGTGGCCAGTCAGACGTCCCTCAATTTGAAGCAGGGAGAGAAGGCCTACGTCCAGCTCGCCATAGGGGGGACCTTCCTCGGGGACGCGGAGCTGTCCCACAAGTGGGTGGGACCGACCCCCAGCGGGATCACCCTCACGTACAGCAAGACCTCAGACAAGGTCCCCTTCGCCTCCACCCTCGAGATAGACGTGTCCGACTCCACCGCTCCAGGCGAGTACAAGTTGGAGGTCAAGGCGAAGAACAAGGAGGGTAACTACAACATTTACGACAAGGTCAACATCACGATCCAGGTGACGAGCGCTCAGGAACCTGATTTTTCGCTCTCAGTCTCCCCCCAGTCAGTCACAGTGACGCAGGGACAGGTGGCCGAGTACTCGGTAGCTGTAACTCCGGTTGCTGGCTTCTCGGGCACGGTGCAGTTCACGGCATCCGGCATACCCCCCGGGTCCACCTACCAGTTCGTCTCCTCCGGGTCCACCATCTACCTCCGGATCACCACCTCAGCATCGACGCCGTCGGGTGACTACACGATAACTGTGACGGCCGAGGGGGGCGGCAAGACTCACACGGCCACCGTCTCCCTTACGGTAACCCCAGCTTCCACCTCATCCTCTACCGCAACTGCCACTACTACCACTACCACGACTACGACCACGCAGGGCTTCTTCATCCGGGTGGACCCGTCCGCGGTCACCCTGTCGCGGGGAGGCGTGGCCTACCTCACGGTGAGGGTTCAGGGCATCAGCAGATTCTCCAGCCCCGTCACCCTCTCAGCCTCAGGACTGCCCCAGGGGGTGACCATCTCCTCCAACGTGAACAACGCCCCGCCGGACTTCACAGCGAACATAACCCTCGTCGCCACCAACAGCGCCCCCATAGGTACGCACCAGTTCACCCTGATGGCGTCGGGCGGCGGCATCACCAGAACATCCACCGTGACCCTGACCGTCACGAGAACCCAGAACCAAACCCAATCCCAGACCCAGCAGGCTCAAACCGGAACGCAAACGGGTACAGGAACCGGAACCGCTCAGAGATTCGACTTCTCCATCTCCGTGACGCCCACCACGCTGGTGCTCAATCCCTCCTCGACGGGATCGGTGGCCGTGACAGTCAGGAGGGTCAGGGGGAGCGGCACGGTCATGCTTTCAGCCTCAGGCCTTCCGTCGGATGTCAGGGTGACCTTCAATCCACCTGCTCTTCAGGAGGGCACTTCCTCCCTCGTCATACAGGCTGGGCAGACCACCGGCACGTTCACCGTCGTGGTTACCGGGACCTCAGGCGGGTTGAAGAGGTCCGCTACATTTCAGCTCCAGATAAGGGCAGAGGAGTCGAGGTGCATCATAGCCACGGCCGCCTTCGGCTCCGAGCTGGCACCTGAGGTGAGCTACCTGAGGGGGTTCAGGGATGCGACGGTGATGGCCACCTACTCCGGCTCTAGGTTCCTGACTGTGTTCAACGCCTTCTACTACTCCTGGAGTCCGGGCGTGGCCGCAGTGATAAGGGGGAGCCCCGTGCTCGCATCTATCACTAGAGCGGCTATAACCCCACTCATCTACGCCCTGAAAGCAGGCAGCACCCTCTACAGCTTCCTCCCGAGCGGAGATCTGTCTATGATCGTAATGGGATCGCTGGTCAGCCTGATCTTAGGCTCGGTTTACCTGTGGCCCCTTTCTCTACTGTCCCTGAAGTTCAGGCGCCTCTCCGACCTCAAGTATCTGAAGGTCGCCTCCGTAATAGCTGCAGGATCGGCCATCCTGCTTGGAGTTGGTGCGGTGGCGATGATCGATCCCCTAGCCATGGTCTCCGCTTCGACCTTGGTTCTGAGCTGCCTATCGATACCTCCGCTGACTCTTTCACGCCTGATGGCTTCGAGGGCCACCTCCTCCCTCTCCCACTAGTTTTATAGCGTTCTAAAGGATGCTTGCTTGCTCCTCTCCCGGACGCATCCTACGAGAAATACCATGAGGGACACCACTCTCTGGTCTATCGTCTAAGCAACGGTAAATCGCTTGGAGCGCTGCTGGATTCAAAAGATCAGCACTCCCTCTCGTTGCCCAACGGGGATTGGGAAGATAGCGTAACCACGCGAGGGATTCACTACATTTGTTGGAGGGTGGAAGCAGTTGGAACCGATAGAGCAGAGCAGCCCGCGCCGATTGATATTTACGGGGGTTCGGGAGACATGGTCATTTGTGGACATACGCCTCCCTTGGGCACATCTCCGTAGATCCGCCCCTCTCGGGGGAACCCCGGGCGCCCCGCATCCGAAGGTTGAGGGCTGCAGCTTCGTCTCTGTCGATGATCAGCCCGCAGCCCTCGCACCGCATGAGCCTGCCCCGATAGGCCTTCAGAGGCGCTGAGCACACGGGGCAGGTCCTGGAGGAGTAGGCGGGGTTCACGAATCGCACGGGAAGGCTCAGCCACCTGGCCTTGTAGGCCAGCATGGACTGAAGCGTGCGGGCGTCCCACTTGCTGAGCCTCCGCCTGATCCTCCTGCTTGCCCTCCCTCTCCTGGCAGTCCTCTCCTTTATGCCGCTCAGATCCTCCAAGATGATCCCGTAGTTCAGCGCGGCCAGCTCCCTGACTATCCCGGTGGTCAGCTTGTGGAGGAAGTCCCTGGCCCTATTGCGTTCCCGCCTGCCATACTTCTCCATGAGCCTCCTAGAGCGCTTAGGGTGGGTCCTCCTGAGCGCCTGCATCCTCCGGCGCTTCTCCTCGTAGACCCTGTGGATGTGGTAGAGTTCTCTGAGGTCGTATCTGATCACTCCGAATCCGTCCCTCGCCTCCGTCACGTTGGCCTCGTTAACGTCGAATGCGGACCACCCCCTGACTTCCTTAGGCTCGGAGGAGCGCTTGAATGTGATGTAGAGCCTGTCATCTGTTAGCAGCAGGCCCCCAATAGAGTCGTAGTCCCTGGGCAGGTAGTCGAACCTCGACAGGTCCACCTCCAGGTAGCGCCTCCTGGCTACTATCCTGATGATCAGCTTGTTCTCCTTGATCCTGAACAGCGTGCTCTTGATGTAGACCATCCTCCTCGTTATCTCCGGTGGTCTCTTCGCCTTACCCCTGTTGTAGAGCTTTATCCAACCCTTCACTAGGCCTATGACTGAGTTGATGGCGGAGTCGATGTAGTGGCTCGCGTACGGCCAATCCTTGAGCAGCTCACTCCTGATCTCGCGCCTCTCCTCGGCTTTTAGCCGGAGCCTGGCCTTCCCCTTGCTGTAGGATACGTAAGCTATCACAGCCTCCAGCGCCTTCCTCTTGACCTCTAGGTAGGCATCTATGAGGTCTTTGGGAGCCTTTACGGGCACAGCATAGCTCTTGATAACCTCACTCCTCCGAGACAAGCTTTCTCACCCCCTGAACGAGCCTCCTGTACCTGTGGCTCCTCCTACCGTAGAGCCTGCTGGCGAACGACGTGACTATCGCTATGAGATCTTCCACCAACTCCTCCCTCGGCGTCATCTCCCTGGCGTTGATCACCTCTATCTCAGCGCCGAACGCCTGGAAGAGGAATTTTAGCGTCGAGAAGCCGAACCTGGTCAGCCTGTCCGGGTAAGTGACTATCACCCTGCTGACCCTGCGCTCAGCTACCATTTCCAGCAGCCTCAGGTAGCCTCTACGCCGCTCGTTCAGGCCAGAGCCGACGTCAGTTAACACCTCGGCAAGCTCGTAGCCCCGCTGGCTCGCGTATTCCCTTATGGCCTGAACCTGCCTCTCCAGGTCGTCCCTCTGCGATCTAGAGGAGACCCTGGCGTAGCCCACCACAACTCGCTCCTCACTCAGGCCGAGTATCCTCCTTATCTCCGACTCCGGAACACGTCTTTTCCCTCCAGGAGTGCGGATACACCTGATCTTTCCCGATTTATCCCATCGCTGGATCGTTCTGACTGAGACGCCCAGGATCTTAGCAGCTTCTCTCATTGTATAGTGTCGTTCCATGTCAACCTATGAGTATATTTGACTATTAAGTATTTATTTAACAGTTTCGTACGGCGAACCTCCCTTTCCCTCTTCATACCCCCTTACCTCTTCATAGTGTGCGCAGATGCCTCACCTTCGAAGGACCGGAGATTGCTGTGGGAATTCTTATATGGGAAATCCCACACTAGCATGTTGGATAACATGTTGGAGGTGAGGCTCGGAAAGAGAGGGAGGGTAGTGATACCCTCCAAGATTAGGAAACTTCTGGGACTGAAGGAGGGCACTGTCCTCATAATGGAAGTGAAGGAGGGAAAGATAGTCCTCATCCCTAAGAGAAAGGTCTCTGTTAACGATCTATTCGGAGCCGCGGGCGTTGGAGAGGTGGAACTGGAGGATGTGGAGGGGGGACTTGCCAGAGAGGAAATTCGTTGATTCTAACGTATTCCTGTATGTCTTGAGAGCGGATCCCAGGTACGGGGAGAGAGCCAAAGTCCTCCTCGGGGAAGGAAGATTGGTAACATCCACCCTGGTGATCTCCCAAGTGTTGGCTCACTTGGAGAGGAAGGGATCTCTGAACGCAATTCCTCTATTTCTCGAGTTCTTGGAAGATCATCCAGTGGAAGTGCTGCCCACCCTCTTTGAAGACTTCATTGAGGCCCCTGAGTTATGCTAGGAGAGAGGGTATAAGCCTGAAAATGTGGGACGATCTGATCATAGCAGCCCAGATGAAGAGGGAAGGAATAAGAATAGTGGTGAGTAATGACAGGGATTTTGACCGGATTGACTGGGTTACAAGGGTATTCTGATAATCCCCGGCCTGCCCACTCGGGATCGCAAGCGGGAAGATCGTGGATCATACGTATCTCCTTCCCCCACCGAGCAATTAGGGTGTGGCAATCGGTCACAATGCCAAACCTATCTTCGAAGAACTCTTAGCGAGGTAAGAGGTAAGAGGTAAGGAAAAAAGCGGCGCGCCTCTATATATCGCTCACGTGACCCTTCCCCTTCACTGCTGAGAGGAAGCTCTGAGCTGCTGTTGTTACAATTGCTACCTCACTCCACCGGAGCTCCCTAGGAGTTCCCGCCGACGATTCCATCGACTGGGTTGGTGGTCACTTGGGCGTGGCGACTGGCTCCCTCCTCTTGGGGGCTTGGAGGGTGCTCGAGGACTCGATCCTGCTGGAGGTTTTATTGGATAATATAATGGGAGAGGGCTCTTCCTGTGAGCTCACACCCGAGCTCATGCGCGCGATATCCTCAGCTTCCTCGGAAGGAGGAAGGAGTAGGTGCTGGTGGATGTGATTGGGAGGAAAATGAGCGTTCTTTGGGGTGAGGAGGATCTCATCACCCTCCTCCGGTCCTGAGCCGATCGCCTGAGGGGCACCTGGGAAGCGGCGAGAGGACGTTCTTGACCTCCGAGACCACGCCCTCTAGGTGGGAGAGCGTCGCCTCCCTCGTCCCGTACCTATCTTCCCCCCATAACCACATCACTAGTCTGCCAGGCCCCAGCCTCCCCTCCCACCCATCGAGCCTCGAGGTCACGGGCTCCATCAGGGGTCCGGTGACCAGACTCCTCCTGCCCCCGAGTACTATGAGGACCTTGCTGTCGAGGAGCGCCTCCCTCAACCCCTGGAAGGATAGAGGAGCCCTGGAAACCTGAATACCCTCCTCCTTGAGCCTCTTCTCCAGGAGGAGGCCGCTCATCCTCCAGTCTATGTCATTGGCCACCACGACCACTTCCCTGCTCGCCTCCCTCCAAGACCATGACTCCACCCTCTCTGCCTGGGACAGCTCCTTAACGCGGAGAGAGCATTTCCCAAGGGACGCGAGGGTCTCCAGCGCTCCCTCAACGAGGTCTGACCACAAGCTCACCTCAAGCCTCTCCCCGGGGCACGAGAGCACGCCCGATCTGGCTGGCAGTCTCAGGAACACATCTCCCCAGGGACCGTTCCTCCCAACCACATCGAGCCTCCTGACCCTCCCCTCCCTAAGGTCGTAAACCTCCGCCCCCCTCAGCTCGCCCGGGACCTCGATGGGGACCTGACCGGCCGCGACCACCCCTAGGTCGTAGACCGCGAGGGCCCAGTGGCTCGAGTTGATCCTGTACCGGAAGCATCCCAGCCAGTAGGCATTCGGCACCCCGTCACTCAACACCTCCCCTTCAAGCTCTGAAGGTGTTAGAGCGATCCCGTCGTGTCCGAAGGTCATTGCTCCGGCGAAGGCGTAAAAGGATGCGTCCTCATCTCCGGGCAGTGCATAGCTCACGTGCGTGAACCCCAGCCTGAAATTAATCCTTTTGGCCTCCTCGTACACGGACTCCACGAGCTCGGGGACGTAGGCAGCTGGGCTCTCCCAGTTCCCAGCCTCCCATGGGAAGAAGACCGTTGTCCCGTTCCTGACATCGGTGAAGTAGGACTCGCTGATGTCCCAGTCCACGGAGGCCATGACCCGCGGTCCGCACCTGTAGGCCTGGTTGGAGACTATGAAAACCCTCAGGCCCCTCCTCTCTCCCTCCTCCCTGAGCTCGCCTATAAAAGAGAGCAGGGCCTCCTGGAGGCTCTCGCCGGGGTGCCTCCTCCTGAACTCCTCCACGTAGCCCGGAGACTCCTCCTCAGCTATATCGGGATCGCAGGCCACGGGGAACCAGTCGAAGAAGACCCCCTCGTACCCGTACCTCACCATCCTGTCGATCAGCTCCTTGGCCCTCAGAGACCTTACCTCCTCGCTACCGTAGTCGTAGGCTAGGGCAGGACCGTATGGACCATCGAACCTCACTAAGAAGAGGGACTCGTTCCAATCCCCGGCTTCCCACTCATATCTGGCGAAGAGCCAGTCGTAGAGGATGGGTCTTGCGCCAGAGCGCTTCAGCTCCCTGATAGCATCCCCTATCGGTTCCACCTCAACGATCTCGGAGATGGCGGCCACCCTCATTCTGGTAGGGGTTGGTTGGCCCATGAGGTAGAGGCGTACCCTGCCGTTGGGCTCGGGGCGCGGGACCGCCATACTGATAAGTCCCGATAAGATCAGGATCAGTAAGAGCAGGGGAACTCTCGCTTGCAACAAGGTGGTTTACCTCCTATTTCGGTCTCATCCGCTCCCACAGAGGGGAAAAACCTTTCGCGTCGATGCGCTTGGTCAGTTACGGGAAGAGATATGGGAAGCCTCGGCTGCCGATCGCGCAGGCAGATCGGATGGTGTGTACCCTAAGTGAGTAGTTCAGTCGGTCTAGCTCTTTCCTCAGTCGCCGACTCTGGCTGAGGTCACCGCAACCACGCCCATCTCCCTGCATACCACGGCCCTCTTCGCACGTCCCGACTCCACCACGTACACACCACTCCCGCCAACCTCGCACACCTCGTCGCTGCCCGCAGGTACCTCAGGCAACCTACAGATGAGATTACCTCTCGCATCCATGACCTTCACCCCATCGAGACGGGCGTTAGCGTGGATTATCACGGTGCCGTACTCGCAGTAGGCGTGGAAGTCGGATCTCAACATGTCCGGAGGGCGTGAGAGGAGGGATGTGACGTAGAAGTGGACTGCCAGCAAAGCGATTATCAGGGCGGCGATACCGAGCAGGACGATTCCCGCGCTCCCCCATCTACCCAGTTCCATGGACCCCCTCGATAATAGCCGTTGGGTCCGCCATTTAAGGATCCGGCTCCGAGCAGAACGCGATCACCTCTGGTGTAGAATACGAGAAAGTTCCAACCACTTGGAGCCGCAATTTCCATCAGAACCGTTAATACAAACTTTTCCCTTTCCCCTTATGCCAAGCGCCCCATGTTACTTCGCTTGTTCTCGCGCGGATTCAAGTATACCAAAATGAGGAACACCAAGGAGAAAGGATGCGAGAAGGGCGAGGATAGAGGTCCAAACTTTGGTCGAACCTCCCTCGAGGCTGAGCGTCGGAGTATTTGTAATAGGTGGTCCATGAGAGCGGTTAACGCCCGTGGTTCCAGCTACCTAGCCATCCTCCAATAGACCCATCCACGTCACGCTTATATATTGGAAGGGTGAGGTCGTTGTGGTGATCTCATGACCGGTGATCCCGTTCACCGTTAGGATGGCCATTCCAAAGGGCTCCTTGGAGGAGGACACCTTTTCCTTCATCAGGCAATCTGGAATAAATATATACGGTGCCTCGAGATCTTACAGGCCTAAGGTCGATTACCCCGACCTCAGCGTGAAGATACTCAGGCCGCAGGAGATACCGGTCTTAGTTCAGGAGGGGACCTACGACCTGGGGATAGCTGGAAGGGATTGGGTCAGGGAGAACAGGGCCGATGTCAGGGAACTGCTTGACTTGGATTACGGGAAAGTGAGACTCGTCCTAGCAGCACCGGTAAATTCTGAAATAAGCTCCCTAGACGACCTGGTGAATCTCTCAATGGAGAGACCGGTGAGTATCTCCACCGAGTACCTCAATTTGGCGTCGGAATGGGTATCCAGCAGGCCAAGCTACAAGGAGGTCTACGACCGACCCCCAACTGTAATAACACCGTGGTACAGGGTGGAGGGGAACGAGAGGTTCAGGCTCATCCTCTCCTTCGGGGCAACCGAGGCGAAGCCGCCGGAGGATGCCGACGCGATAATAGATAACACAGCCACGGGGACTACCCTAGCTCAGAACGGTTTGAGGGTCGTTGAGGAGGTATGCGAGAGCAGCGCGGTGCTAATAGCGAACAAGGATTCTCTTAGGGACGAGGACAAGCTTGAGAGGATAAAGGACATATACGCTCTCTTCAGAGGTGTCGTGTACGCGAGGAGGAGGGTTCACATATTCCTCAACGTAAGGGAGGATAATCTCGAGGAACTGATCTCCATACTCCCTGCCTTGAAGGGTCCGACCATATCCAAGCTCTCCGAAGAAGGGTGGTTCGCGGTCAACACGGTCTTGGAGAGGGGAAAACTGCTGGAGCTACTCCCTAGGCTTAGAAGACTTGCCCAGGGACTTGTGGTGACCGATCCAAGGCAGGTCCTTCTGCTGGAGGATGTGGAGGGGATAGGTGAGAGCTGATGGAGCTTATCCCCATCTACGAGGGGGGAGAAAGGCTCTTCTACAACGAGAACCTCTTCCTTCCCTCCACCTACTACGAGGAGCTGATTAAGGTCGTCGAGATGAACCTCATCAGGTTCTACCCGACTCCCTGGGCCGATCGCCTGGTCGAGGCCCTCTCTTCATTCCTGAATGTTGATGAAGGCTCGGTCCTCCCGGGGGCCGGGGCCGATGATGTTCTGAGGATGCTTATATCCGGAGCGGATAGGGTCGGTATAGTCGAGCCAGCCTACTCAATGTACGAACACTTGGCTAGATCTATGGGCAAGGAGGTGAGATCCTCCGTCTACCCGGATATCGACCCGCTGGCCGAATGCGACCTCATAATAGTCAACACTCCCAACAATCCCACGGGCCTCTCTTACTCTCGAGGTTTCGTGGAGGAGCTGAGATCCATCGGCCACGTGGTGGTTGACGAGGCCTATGTGGAGTTTTCAGGGTCGGAGGGTTTCCTGAGGGACGTGGACGAGACGCTCACCGTTGTGAGGACCTTTTCCAAGGCGTGGGGGTTGGCGGGACTGAGGGTCGGGTACGCCATCTCTCCCGAGGAGGTCGTGACGCTGGCTAAGGGGAGATCCCTCCCCTATCAGGTGTCAGCGCCCTCAGAGGCCATGGCCATCAGGGCCTTGGAAATGAGTGGTCTGGTCCACGAGTCCGTGAAGGAGGTCGAGAGGGTCAGAGAGAGACTAACAGGCAGGCTCAGGGCCATTGGATTCGAGGTGCCCGACTCCTCCACGAACTTCGTCTTCATAAAGTCGCTGGGCAGGGAAGCTTGGGAGCGCCTGAGGGCTAGGGGGTTCGCGGTGAGGCTCGTGGATAGGCCTGGAGCCAGGGGTATCAGGATCACTCTAGTCCCATGGGAGGTGATGGACGGCCTGTTAGAGGAACTCGAGGTGATCCCATGATAGAGGTGAGCAGGGAGAGCGCCGAGACCAGGATAAGGCTGAGGCTGGAGTTGAGGGGTACCGGCTCCCTCGAGGGGAGGACCGGTCTCCCTTTCTTCGATCACATGCTGGAGCAGCTGGTCTTCCATTCGGGTATCGATTTGGAGGTCAAGGCCGAGTGGGATCTGGCCCACCACCTCTTAGAGGACCTCCTCTTCCTCCTGGGGAGGGCCATCTCCAGGGAACTGGGGGATAGGAGGGGCATAGCGAGGTTCGGGTGGTCCGCGATACCGATGGATGAATCCCTTGTCATGACCTCCGTTGACTTGGGTGGGAGAGCCCACTTCTCCTGCAATCTCGAGGGGGGCCAGGTCGAGGGACTGGCGGTGGATGACCTGATGCACGGGATAGAGGCCCTAGCTAGGGGGTCGCTGGCGACGATCCACGTTATAGCCATCAGGGCGGGAAACCTACATCACGCCGTGGAGGCGACCTACAAGTCCTTGGCTCTATCGCTAGCCCAGGCGATGGGTCCCTCTCCTGAGCTCAGGAGCACCAAGGGGGTTGTGGACGTTGAGGGTTAGGATCTTCGACTATGGGGTGGGCAACGTGTTCAGTGTGACCAAAGCGCTGAGGGATCTGGGAGCGGAAATAGTCGAGGAGGACTACGATGCCCTGATCCTGCCGGGGGTGGGCAGCTACGATGGGGCTCTGGAGAGGGCTGGCCACCTGCGGGACGCTCTCGCCGAGAGAACCCCTACACTGGGCATATGCCTCGGTATGCAGCTCCTCTTCGAGAGGAGCGAGGAGGGCTCGCTTCCCGGTCTCGGCCTCATGAGGGGCGAGATTGTTAGGCTCCCGAGGGGCATGAAGGCTCCGCACATGGGATGGAGCCTCGTTAGGGGATGGAGCAGGATTTTCGAGGGAACCGGCTACTTCTACTTCGCCCACTCATACTACGCCGTGCCTAGAGAGGACGTAGTAAGGGGAATCGTCAGATACGGGGTGGACGTCCCAGCCATAATAGAGAAGGGAAGCCTCTTTGGCACCCAGTTCCATCCTGAGAAGTCCGGGAGGCTTGGGAGGGAGGTGCTCTCCAACTTCCTGAAGGAGGCGAGGCGCTGATGATGGTCATACCTGCTATAGACCTGATGGGTGGAAGGGCGGTCAGGCTAGCTAGAGGCGTCATTTTAGACTACGGGGACCCGCTATATTGGCTGGATAGGTTCCTAGGAGCCAAAAGGATCCATATAGTGGACCTAGACGCTGCCATGGGTGAAGGGAGAAACTACGATATGGTGAGGACTCTGGTGGAGCGGGCATCTGATACGGGGATTGTCCCGCAGGTCGGGGGAGGGATCAGGAGCCTAGAGAGGATTGAGGAGGTCCTCTCCTGGGGAGCGATCCCGGTGGTCTCCACCATGGCCTTTTCTAAACCGGAGTCCATAGAGAGAGGCCTTGAGCTCGGACCCATAGTTGTGGCGATCGATAGTTACGGTGGGAGGGTCAGGGTGAGGGGATGGAAGGAGGAGCTACCTGTCACCGTTGAGGAAGCCATGAGGCGGTTATCCTCCCTAGGTGTGGAGAGCTTCCTAGTCACCGGGATAGGGGCTGATGGTACATTGTCCGGACCAGATCGGAAGCTGCTCCATCTGCCCAGAGCATTCAACCGGCTGGAGATCGTGTATGCTGGCGGAGTGGGATCCATAAAGGACTTGGAGCTGCTCAGGGACGGGGGTTTCTCCGGGGCGGTGGTGGGGAGAGCACTCTACGAGGGCCTCTTGGGAGAGATCAGGGGGATGGGGTGGGAGATTTGACCGCAAAGAGGATCATTCCATGCCTCGATGTCAGGGGAGGGAGGGTGGTTAAGGGGATCAGCTTCGTTAACCTGAGGGATGCTGGGGATCCTGTCTCTCAAGCCAAGATATACGATGAGGAGGGAGCTGACGAGCTCGTTTTCCTCGACATATCCGCCAGCCTTGAGGGGAGGGGGACCCTGCTCCAACTGGTGAGGGAGGTAGCGGGGAGCCTCTCCATACCCTTCACCGTGGGTGGCGGGGTTAGATCGGTGGATGATTTCTTCTCCCTCCTCAGGGCCGGGGCGGACAAAGTATCGGTGAACACGGCTGCTGTGATTAGGCCTGAGATAGTGAGGGAAGCGGCTGGGATCTTCGGCTCCCAGTGTGTAGTGGTTGCCATAGATGCGAAGAGGAGGGATGGAAGGGGCTGGTGGGAGGTCTACATCAGGGGAGGAACGGAGCCGACCGGCATGGATGTTGTGAAATGGGCCAAAAGAGTGGAGGATCTCGGGGCAGGAGAGATACTCCTCACATCCATAGACAGGGACGGTACGAAGACAGGGTACGACTTAGACCTCATAAGGGAAGTCTCTGAGGCGGTCTCAATCCCGGTAATAGCGAGCGGCGGTGCAGGGAGGATGGAGCACTTCTACGAGGCCTTAATGGCGGGGGCCGACGCCGTCCTGGCGGCCAGCGTCTTTCACTTCGGGGAGGTGAGGATCCCCGACCTGAAGAGGTACTTGATGGAGAGGGGTGTGGAGGTGAGGCTCCCTTGATGGTCGGGTTAGAGGACCTGGACTTCGGGAAGATGGGCGGCCTCATACCCGTGATCGTTAAGAGCTCCGTCGATGGCACCATACTCATGCAGGCCTTCGCCAACGAGGAGGCGCTCAGGCTGACCATGGAAACGGGATACGCTCATTTCTTCAGCAGGACGAGGAACACGATATGGAAGAAGGGGGAAACGTCGGGGAACGTGCTCAGGGTCCTGAGGATAAGGACTGACTGTGATTTCGACTCCGTGATATACGAGGTAGTTCCCTCAGGTCCGACCTGCCACACCGGAAGGTGGAGCTGCTTCCATAACAGGCTCCCATACGATACGAGGTGGGATGTACTTTGGGAACTCCTCTTGGAGGCCTTCTCCCTCGCCAAGGTGCAGCCCAGACGCGGAATCGGTGTGGAGGGAGACTACCTCTACGTGATCAATCCGATAACGGACTCTATTCCTCCACCTGATCCCCTGCTAGTGTCCCTCATGACCGATTACCTGCTTGAGGGGTTGGATTTCAGGGATCTTGACAAGGTAGTAGTGCCCGAAGCCTTGGGACTCCCCCTAGGCTCGGTGATAGCCTACAAGACGGGTCTGCCCATGGCGGTGGTGAGGAAGAGGGACCTCGGCCTGAGAGGTACGGAGGTGGATTACGCATCCGGATACGAGGAGGGGACTTACCGCATTTACGGTTTGAAGGAGAACGATAAAGTCCTGATGGTTGATGACGCCCTCTCCACAGGGGGGACCGCTGCGGCCCTGCTCGAATCCCTCGAATCTCTAGGGATTGAAGTCGTGGGTGTCTTGGTTGGAGTGAACAAGCCCCAGTACGGAGGAGAAGGGAAAATAAGAGGAAAGGGGTACGAGGTGAGGAAGGTAGTCGATGTGGAGGTCCGGATCGAGGAGGGCACAGGAATCCTCCTCCTAGGATTCAATGGAAGGACCGCGGAGGTAAGGGTCCCGGTGATTGAACCCGGACTTCCCGGAGATACAGTCTGAGCTGGAGACCACCTCTTTGACACCTTCCCCTCAATGCTTTACCGCAAGGTCTCCAGCCCCAGGGAGATCGGTGAAGGAGCTCCTACAAGAGATCCCGCCAGCAGTACGAAGGAATGCTATTTAGGTCAGCCCCTTCGTCAAACAATCCCAAGGATCAGCTAATCCCTGTTCCGGAAAATATGCTCCGTAACCCTCTCCTGATCCATCTCCCCTATCGTAAAAAATCCACATACCAACGAAAGCTGGCTTCCTGATAGATTGCGCTCCGCTAGGAACCAAAAAGTTGGTTTGATGGAACACTCTCATCCGCTTCACGACTCCAGACCGCAACTTCCAATGCGGACAGGAAACCCCCATCCATGGTGAGGAGCTCTTCATCCCTGTTCAGGCATACAGCAGCTACGAGGGGGTCGGCGCTCATTGGTTTCCCTGAAGATCCCATCCTCTCCTGCAAGAAGGCAGCTCTCAGTTGGTCCGCTTCGGTCAGGAAGTATATCTTCCCGCGGAACTTACCGTAGAGCCTCACGGGCGCATACTCTATGAGGGTGATGGAGGTGATGTTCCCCCCACTCCCTCCTTCGGCTGACCCTTCGGATGACAGAGGAGGTATCAAGGATCATGGCCCGCCTGGCCACCTCCGACCAGTTCACCCTCTTGTACCTCCTCATCAACTTGTGAGCCAGTCCGGCACGCTTAGTGTTATATTTGCCACATGTGAGATACGTGTAATGTGGATAAAAACATTGGCCCGCGCTCGTCTCTCCCCGTACCGTACCGGGCAGCCAGTAGCAACTTCTATCTTAGAGTGGTGATCCAAGAGGCAGGGAGATGAGGGAGGCGCGCCTCTTCACACCGCTCGATGATAAGGTCGAGTGCGGGGTGTGCGAGCACAGATGCGGGATAAGGCAGGGTAAGAGGGGGATATGCGGTAACTACGTGAACAGGGGAGGGAAACTCTACCACCTCGGCTATGGGAGGCTCAGCGCCGTGGAGAGCAGGCCCATAGAGATAAAGCCCCTTTTCCACTACTGGCCCAACAGCACGGCCCTCACCTTCTCGAACTGGGGATGCAACTTCCACTGCCTCTGGTGCCAGAACCATGGCCTGAGCTTCCGGTCACCCAGGGAAGGAGATCCCGTAACCCCTCCCGAGGTCCTAGTCGAGACGGCAATCCGAACGGGGGATCAGGGCCTATGCGCGAGCTTCAACGAGCCCACGACGAACTTCGATTATCTTGTGGATGTCTTCTCCTTGGCTACCGAGAGGGGTCTCTACTCCACGATGGTCACCAACTGCTATCTAACACCCAAGGCCTTGGAGGAGCTCGTTAGGGCCGGTGCTGACGGATGGAGCGTGGACATAAAGGGGTGCCCCGGGATGAAGGCCCTTCCCCATGTGGACCACGAGAGGGTGATGAGGAACGCTAAAACTCTGTTAGAAGCTGGCGCTCACGTGGAGATGGTCTACTTGGTGGTTACTGGGGCCAACGATTTCGATGAGTGCTATAAATGGATAATAGGGAGGCACTTGGACCTGCTCGGCGAAGATGTGCCGCTGCACATTAACAGGTACTACCCTGCACACCTCTGGAGGGAACCACCGACCCCTCTCGAGAGACTGATGGAGATAAAGGAGCACGCAGTGAAGGAGGGAGTCCGCTATGTTTACGTGGGCAATGTCCACGATCCCGAGCTTGAGACCACCCGATGCCCCACCTGTGGGAAGGTCCTCATCGTGAGGAGGGGGTACAGGGTCGTGAAGTTCGAGCTCTCCGAGGAGGAGGGGAGGTACAGATGCCCTAGGTGCGGCCACACGATTCCGGTGAGGGGGAAGTACGTCTTCTCCCGATCTCACAGCTAGGGAAGGTGGGAAGGGCGGCACCCGTTTTAGGGAACCTTCAGGCTCGAAGATGATCCCATGGCTTGATCGCCGCCAAATCGACGCACAGCCTCAAGACTCCTTCGGGGCTGCAAAGGTCTAGGATGGGAGATGCTAGGATTGTGGAGGATCGCTGCGATCGGTTCGGAGGATCCATCCTCCTACTTCTCGAGGGGGGATGGGGAGGTGTTGACATGGATATTCCCCCTCCCGATGTGAGTTGAACGTTCAAGCTTAGCTCAGCATGAAAGATGCAAGGACGCACGTTCCTACTTAGGGATTAACATATTCGAGCTTGAAAATGAATTCTTCACCCTTTTCCATCTAGGAGGACGCCCCACCGGGTTGACATAGGAAGATCATTTCATTAAATACGATGGTATTTTCCCGTCGATTCGTTAAGGAAAAACTGAAAAAGGACCCCGTGCAGATGATAATAGGTGCTCGGTACGCTTGTCGGAGGATCTGGGTAGTGTGGTGCTGTCGTCCCCGGGTCCAAGTATGACTCAGGGGGAAAGCTCCTCATAAGGAGGAACAGGCTGGTTTTCAGGGCAAATGTCTTCCATAGGATCCTCAGGGGGAGGAGCTTCGAGTTAGAGAGGAACGAGATCGCCGACTGGTGGATAGGTGATGAGGAAAGGGTTGAGAGACCCCATGTCAGGCTGATCACGGCGGATAGCATGAAGGTGCAGGGGTGGAACAGGGATCAGGTCAACATACTCACGCTGAACCTGAAGACGATGAAGGGGATCTACCAGATATCCTTCCTCAAGGCCCCCATGGGAGAGGATCCTGAGAAGGCGAGGAAGAAGCTGATCAGGTGGCTGGAGGATCTGTGAGAGGGGAATGAGTTAGCGGTAGACGACTCTCCACGGCGGATTTGACGGGCTCATCGGCAGCACAATGGAAATCCTTTATTAGGTTGACTCCGCCAACCACCACCATGAGCTTCACTTACGAACTGGTGGCTCACAGGCCTTACGACGAGCTGCTCGCGGATATAGGCCACTCCAAGAGCATGGATGTCCTGAGGAAGGAATGCGAGAGGATGGCATCCTCGAATCCCGCCTCCAACTACATCTGGGCCCTAAAAGAGGAGAATGGGAGCTACCTTCTTGCCATGGTGATGAGGGATGAGGGCTTCCTGAGGATCTCCTACTATTTAGCCTTCTCTCTGGACGAGTTAGAGGCTCTCTACTGGCTGGCCGATGATGACGAGCTGGCGGAGCTCGAGGAGGAGCTGGAGGAGTTCCTGGCAGACGATTCAATCGACTGGGTCGGGGGTCACTTGGGCGTGGCGGCCGGTCCCCTGCTCCTGAGAACCGGGAGGGTGTTCGAGGACTCTAGCCTGCCGGAGGTAATGGTGGGGGTCAAGATAAGGGAGGAGAAGGCCCTTCCTGTGAACTGAGGCCCAAGTGTATGCTCAGCACGAAGGAAGCTAGGAGGACGAGTGAACCAACTATGAGGAGGGTCGGTCCGAACCCGAGGCCGACAGTGGCGGCTAGATCCCTTCCGCCCACCGATTCCAGCCTGAGCCTGAATATCCATAGGGTCGCCATCCAGAATCCAGCGCAGAGGAGGCCTGTCCCACCAGCGAGCAGGGAGAGGGGGGACCAGAAGGCTGATGCCACTGCCGCTAACATCGCCACTATCAGGAGGATAAGGGTCATGTAGAGGAGGCCCGAACTCCCGTTTACTATCCCGTAGTCGGCCTGAATGGCCGAGAGGGACCCGAGAAATTCCAGTATCGTGAAGGTCCTCACTCCCTTACTTGGGGGATACATCACGACCCATGGCTGGAGAGAGCTGAGTATGAGCAGGGCTAAGCCGAGCAGAGAGAGCAGCCTCGTTATCTTGTTCCAAGAAGAAGTGAGCAAATTATCCCCATTATCTTCCATCCCACGGTTAATAAGGTTGCCTATCCGAACCCACCTCACGATCCCCGCCCGACGGATCACCCCGCCAGGTGCTGTTTTACCGGGAAGGCAGGGCTCCACATTCAAACCGTGTTACTGGTGCACGGAGATGCCCCGAGGTCCGGAGGGAGATGCCCAAGCGTTTAAGCCTCCGGAAGATCCACGATCGCAGACTTATATGGGGAGCTCGGGGTTTATGTGAACTAGGCCTGTCACGAGAAGGGTCTCCGCGGACCTCACGCCCCTGTGAGATCTAACGGCCTCGTCTATCCTTGACACGTGCTCCATGTCCCTTGCGTGGAATATCGCCACTATGTTGTACTTCCCCGTCAGCTTGAACACGTGAGTGGCTTCAGGCATCTCCCTCAGCCTGTCGAAGACCTGATCTAGGTGCTCGGGATCCACATCCGCCAGAACTATCACGGAAAAGGGAAGACCCACTCTCCTCGGGTCCAAGAGCGTGTAAAACCCCTTTATAACTCCCTTCTCGACGAGTTTCTTTACTCTATATCTTATGGTGGCTTCGGGGACCCCGAGCTTCCTGGCCAGCTCGCTGAACGGGATCCTGGAGTTGAGCTGAAGGATCCTGAGTATGTTCACGTCCAGCTCGTCCAGTTCCTCGATGCCTATGCCCATCGGTTAATGGGATCCCCGCTAATACCTATAAAGTGATAAGTGATATGACGGCCTCAGCAGGCCGGGACCACTCTAACGGATACCTTCGCCTTTGGGGCCAGCTCTGCAGCGATGGCCATTACATCGTGCTGCAACCTGTTGATCTCCCTGGCCCTAATCTCAGGGTCCGCGCCCACCCTTATCTCCAGCCTCACGCAACTTCCGGATCTCACGGTCTCGATGGACGCCCACCTCACACCCCCCAGTTCCTCTATCCTCTCCCTTATCTCCTCCAGCGGGACGCCCCTGCCCGAGTGATCCACGTGCACTATGACTTCCTTGACGCCCAAGGCTCCCTTCAACCTAGACTCGACCTCCTTGGCGATCTCGTCGGCCCTCTTCAGGTTGATGTCATCGTCGAGGACCACATGCAGGTGTAGCCTCTCCCCCCTCTCACCGTAGAACTCGAAGGTGTGGGCCTCCCTCACGCCCTCCACCGACTCCGTTACCTCCTTGGCTACGCTCTCCCTCGATCTTCCCGCTGCGAGGGGCACTATCATGACCTCTGAAGGTCCTATCTCCACTTTGACCCTATTCTCGAGCCTCCTGATTATCTCGTTCGTCCTCTCCGCCGTGATTGACGGATCGACCTCGATCACAGCATCCACTAGTGTTATCTTACCCAGCTTCCTGGCCCTCACCCTCCTGACCGCCACTATCTCCCTGCAACTTCCCAACAGGGAGTATATCCTGGCAAGGAGCTTGGGATCTATCCTGTCCAGTAGGTCGCTGGCCGACCAGTAGGCCACCCTGAGAGTGGAGGGCACCACGAGGGCGGTGGCCAACAGAGCGGCGAGGGGATCAACAAGCGGGAGCTCCCTCGAAATGAGGAGCACCCCCACCACCACAAGAGTCCTAGCCGCGTCCCACCCGTAGTTGATGGCCTCGGACTGCATCATCCTCACACCCTCTGATCCGCCCGTCCTCCAGAGGGCGAGCGATCTGACCACGTTCACCAAGCTCGTGGCTGCCAGCAGCAGGAGAGCATTGTTCGTCACGCTAGGTGGGGTTAGAGGTCCGAGGAGAGCTGAAATGCTCCTGAATATCACGTAGGCCTCCACCTCCACTAGGAAGATGGAGGAGAGGAGGCCCAGCAGGCTGTCGAGCTTCGCGTGTCCGTAGGGGTGGTCCGCATCCGGAGGCTTTCTTGAGAGCCTTATGCCCATCAGGGTGACGGAGGATGTCAGGATGTCTCCCAGCGAGTCGAGGAGCTCCCCCAGCACGGCCATGCTGCCAGTGACTAGGGCCACGAAGAGCTTCACCGCCACTATCGCAGCTGATATAACTACGGAAGCGATGGCTACCCTCTCAGCCCTCCCCACCTGAAGTCCCGCTCCCTGAAGTCACAGGATGATTTTATCTTATCCCCTCCTGCTAGTATATGCTTACCATAAGGGACATCTTCGACGCATGCAACAGGAAGGCAGCCCAAGGGAGGAGGGTCATAGGAGCCCATATAGGGGCCCCATCTCACGATCCACCCCTCCCAGTGTCCGAGGTACTTTCAGAGATGGGCGAGGTCGGGCGGAACTACCTTCCCTTCACGGGGATGGACGAGGCAAAGGATGCCGTGGTGGACTTCGCCTCACGCTTTCTGGGGAGGGACTACAAGAGGGATGGAGTTTTCATGACCAACGGAGGGGCTCAGGCCCTCTTGATCTCCTCACTAGCAGCCTGGAAGCTGAAGAAGGGGAAGATCCTCATACCAGCGCCAGGCTTCATCCAGTACTTCGAACACCCCGTGGAGTTTTCCTATCCCGTGGAGACCTATAACCCCCTAGCCGAGGACTTGGTTAACGAGGTGCTGGAGAAGATTTATGGCGCTGCCGCGGTGCTCATCAACTTCCCGAACAATCCCACGGGTCACCTACCTCCTAATTCGGCGCTCAGGGATCTGTGGGAAGAGCTCCTGAGGAGGAACGTCCTCCTGCTGAATGATGCGGCCTACTCACAGATCTACTTCGGTGAGAGGGTTGAGGTCGTCGGCGACGTGGTTATAGACACCTTCAGCAAGACCTTCTCCCTTCCGGGGATGAGAGCTGGCTACATCTACTGGGGTGCAGAGGGCAGGGAGCTCGTGGGGAGGCTGGCATACCTCACCACAGCCGGCGTATCTGAGGTGGTGCAGAAGCTGGTGATGAGGATGATCGAGGCGGCCAGCAACAGGTACTTTGAGGGGGTCAGGGAGCACTACAGGAGGATGAGGGACGCGCTGGTCAGGGAGGCCTCAAAGGCTGGCCTGGAGTTCGTGGAACCCAGAGGGGCCTTCTACCTCTACGCCAGATACCCTGAAGTGGAAGACTCGGAGGAGCTGGCCCTGAAGCTCCTAGATTCAGATCCTGTCGTGGGAATAGTGCCAGCAACTGCTTTCAGGGGCGGGAAGGAGTGGTTCAGGGTGAGTTACGGCAGGCTGAGGGAGGAGGAGATGGCGGAGCTAATGGAGGCCATAGGAAGAGCAGCTGGACGATGACGTAGGCTGCGAGGATGAATGGGATGAAGGGGTAGGTGGGGGCTATCCAGACACCCTCGCACCCATCTAGGTCGGAGTCGTCGATCGGGGACAGTGCAGCCCTCAGGACGAACTTTCTCCTTCCTCCCTCATCGACCTCGGCAGCTCTGGCCCCCACTGCCAAGTGCCTCGAGTAGGGGGAGAGGAGGAACAGGGCTATGATCTTCCTGTAGGAGGGCTCGTCAAATCCCCTTAGGAGCTCTGGATGGTGGAGGACTCTCAGAAGGTTGACGAGAAACTGGAGAGGGAGGACCATCACCATGAGGAGTTTGGAGATGAGGTAGACTAGGAAGGGCGGAGGCAGGAGGAGGTATGGCTCGGTGGAGATTAAAGCGAGGGTCAGATAGGCCAGGAGATCAGCCTCCCCGCTGGCTGAGAGGAGCCACTCAGCTAGGAGCATGATGCCCAGTACTAGAATTATGGGCCAAGCTACCTCTAGGTAAGAGAGGGTCTTCTCCGGATCTAGAATCCTCAGAACAGCCCCTCCCACTAATCCGGGAATCCAGACCCAGTCCGGCACCTCCCTGCTGCGCAGGTCGTATGCGCTGGCGATCAACAGGACGGTAGAGGCGAGCAGCTGTTCCAGCAAACCCACCACCATCCTTCATATTTTAGGACTGGCACCTATAAGGGGGAGGATGATCTGTACTACCCGGCCCTGAGCGGTGATGATGCCGGCATTGCCTGACTCCCCTCGTCTGAAACCACAGACCCTTCAAACTCAGGTACTAGTTTTTCCATCCGTATCAGCCCGCTAACCTCCGACTAATATCCGCTAGGACAATCAAATATATATTGGGTTATATTGCGTATCCTAAGGCAACTTGCTATATTACCATATTCATGAGCTTAATGGGCCAAGATAATTGGTCTCGTGATCTATTCCATAGAGTAGAGATCGCAGAATCTACATGGCGTATAATTGATTGATATTTAGTCAGACTGTTTCAATCCCTTTTAGGTAGGCTAGAATCTCCATACTCTTACCCGCCGAGATATACACATGCGTAGTTTCAATCCCTTCTAGGTAGGCTAGAATCTTTCGGGAGTGGGGAGGCCCTCAGTTTCCGCCTTCTGTTTCAATCCCTTCTAGGTAGGCTAGAATCTGTACTGCATAGGCTGGTGAGCAGAGGATCGGCGGAATTTCAATCCCTTCTAGGTAGGCTAGAATCCTTGACAGCTTCACCGAATGGATGAGAGAAAACTACATTTCAATCCCTTCTAGGTAGGCTAGAATCGGTGGAGCTGGTGGATACTCAGTGGACCGATGAGCGATTTCAATCCCTTCTAGGTAGGCTAGAATCAGGATCTGGCGGAGAAGTACTTTGAGGTCTATGGGAATTTCAATCCCTTCTAGGTAGGCTAGAATCAAGACGGCACCAACCTCTTTCCGACCGGCACGAACGATTTCAATCCCTTCTAGGTAGGCTAGAATCCCGAAGGAATGGTATGAGGACGGGAAGATCAGGAAAATTTCAATCCCTTCTAGGTAGGCTAGAATCCTGCTGGAGGGTTCGGATCACCAGGAAGGCCTTGGGGGTTTCAATCCCTTCTAGGTAGGCTAGAATCCGATATAGCCACGGATGTAGGCCTCGACTATATCGCGTTTCAATCCCTTCTAGGTAGGCTAGAATCAGAGATCCTAGCCCAGCTACTGAGGGCTAGGGGATAGTTTCAATCCCTTCTAGGTAGGCTAGAATCTTTGGGAACGTTTCTCACCATGCTACCACCTCCACAGTTTCAATCCCTTCTAGGTAGGCTAGAATCGGCTGTGAGGGATGACAGCGGGAGGATCAAGGGCGTGTTTCAATCCCTTCTAGGTAGGCTAGAATCCTATTGTCCTGAAGTCGGTGGGCTGCACCACGGAGTGGTTTCAATCCCTTCTAGGTAGGCTAGAATCTCGCCACGGCCACGGCTAGCACTATCGTCGCGAAGAAGTTTCAATCCCTTCTAGGTAGGCTAGAATCATGTCAAGGCTGCTGTCAGGAGGCTACTGATCATCGGTTTCAATCCCTTCTAGGTAGGCTAGAATCTGATATATTCAATGGGGAGAACTGGCCTATACTGGAGTTTCAATCCCTTCTAGGTAGGCTAGAATCCACACTATAGTGATAGAACTATTGTGATACGCGCTAGTTTCAATCCCTTCTAGGTAGGCTAGAATCCCTGATAGAAGGATACCTCGGTATACTCGAGAAGTAGTTTCAATCCCTTCTAGGTAGGCTAGAATCCCAGTGAAGGTGACCTCAAGATATGTGTAAAGGATGGTTTCAATCCCTTCTAGGTAGGCTAGAATCATGAATATGTAAGAGACCTACTGGTAGAGACTGCATGTTTCAATCCCTTCTAGGTAGGCTAGAATCCGATATACCGAACCTCTCCCATATGGCCAGTAATGAGTTTCAATCCCTTCTAGGTAGGCTAGAATCTTCTAGCGCGGCATCAAAGGTATAGCCTTTCTCTTTGTTTCAATCCCTTCTAGGTAGGCTAGAATCATACGGTATCTAATTCATCTGGGAAATTATCTATTAGTTTCAATCCCTTCTAGGTAGGCTAGAATCCTATAGTAAAGAGAGGTCTATTGAGTCGCTCTGCGAAGTTTCAATCCCTTCTAGGTAGGCTAGAATCCGTTATAGCAAGAAACTTCAGCAACTCTTTAATCAGGTTTCAATCCCTTCTAGGTAGGCTAGAATCCAGGTTGATGGGTTGTGTGAAGTTGAAGTAGTTGAAGTTTCAATCCCTTCTAGGTAGGCTAGAATCCTGGTTATGAGGAGCGCCTCATAGGGAGAGTAGAAGTTTCAATCCCTTCTAGGTAGGCTAGAATCCTATCACGGCGTTTTTCGTTGATGTATTTATGGTTTGTTTCAATCCCTTCTAGGTAGGCTAGAATCAACCAAGATCTAACGAGATGAGCCTCTCTTCGTTATGTTTCAATCCCTTCTAGGTAGGCTAGAATCCCAGCGTATCTCATCCACCAATGTTCTCAGCTCAGTGTTTCAATCCCTTCTAGGTAGGCTAGAATCGTACTGCGTCCTCTGGGGCACTTACCTGTCTTCACAGTTTCAATCCCTTCTAGGTAGGCTAGAATCTAGATCAACTGTCTGGAGGCTCATCTTCTCCTCCCCGGTTTCAATCCCTTCTAGGTAGGCTAGAATCCTTCAGTGAGAAGGCGTACTGCGAGGACAGGTACCAGTTTCAATCCCTTCTAGGTAGGCTAGAATCAGGATCGTCGATGGAAGAATGGAGGAGGCCGAGGCAGTTTCAATCCCTTCTAGGTAGGCTAGAATCTCAAATTCATCCGCGAATGGCTCGCATTTATTGAGTTGTTTCAATCCCTTCTAGGTAGGCTAGAATCTGATAACGAAGAGGTGGTTGCGAGCAACTCTCACTGGTTTCAATCCCTTCTAGGTAGGCTAGAATCACCTCAAGACAACTAAGTACCTAGGCTCCGATCCGTGGTTTCAATCCCTTCTAGGTAGGCTAGAATCTGCTCACGAGTTCGGGGGACTCGAAGTCGTGTGGGAGTTTCAATCCCTTCTAGGTAGGCTAGAATCAAGATCACCTGAAACGTGGGCACCTGCATGTACGCGGTTTCAATCCCTTCTAGGTAGGCTAGAATCCCAACTCCTCGACCTCAGGCATCACGGAACCCCCCTGTTTCAATCCCTTCTAGGTAGGCTAGAATCCTGATCAGGCGCCTCATCTTTGATCAGCGCCTCCTGTTTCAATCCCTTCTAGGTAGGCTAGAATCCGTATTCCATTGCTAGAAACTTATACTCGCGTTTACTGTTTCAATCCCTTCTAGGTAGGCTAGAATCTATGACTGACGAAGCGTCGGCCGGTGCCCCATCGTTGTTTCAATCCCTTCTAGGTAGGCTAGAATCAGAACGTATCGGTTACCGTAGTCCCTCCGGGTAACTGTTTCAATCCCTTCTAGGTAGGCTAGAATCTCTGTTCCATTATCTGGCGCTATGATGGGGCCTTCAGTTTCAATCCCTTCTAGGTAGGCTAGAATCCTCCCTCGGCTACCAGCCTGTAGTAGACCTCCGCGTGTTTCAATCCCTTCTAGGTAGGCTAGAATCTTGGGTTTCAGAGGAACTCAGAATCGCTCAAACTAGGTTTCAATCCCTTCTAGGTAGGCTAGAATCCTGGATATACTTATGACGCAGCAATCGATCAACTCGGTTTCAATCCCTTCTAGGTAGGCTAGAATCCATGGATTGTAATTCGTGATGATACCGATAGAGCGAGTTTCAATCCCTTCTAGGTAGGCTAGAATCGGAAGAAGGCTGATAGGTGGAATATGGAATTTCAGAGTTTCAATCCCTTCTAGGTAGGCTAGAATCTGCAATTCAATTGGTGTATCAAGAACACCCCTACAGTTTCAATCCCTTCTAGGTAGGCTAGAATCCATTACAGATGAACTGGAACAAGATGATAGAGACTAGTTTCAATCCCTTCTAGGTAGGCTAGAATCGAAGATAATGTCATCTAGAATAAAGGGATCGGGATAGTTTCAATCCCTTCTAGGTAGGCTAGAATCCGCTCATGAATTCTGAAAGGGTTACCTGTCATCCAGGTTTCAATCCCTTCTAGGTAGGCTAGAATCATATTAGAGCCTTCCATACATCACATCGTACCAATTGTTTCAATCCCTTCTAGGTAGGCTAGAATCCATTATGCCCTGAAACGCCATCATGACACCCTGACTGTTTCAATCCCTTCTAGGTAGGCTAGAATCTCGGAAAGCTCCTCCTTGAGATCACTCTGCATCTTGCTGTTTCAATCCCTTCTAGGTAGGCTAGAATCTTGTTTAAGTGGTGCTTTAGTGCTGAAACATGCATGGTTTCAATCCCTTCTAGGTAGGCTAGAATCCGAGTTGGAGAGGATGATCCCACCATCCTCCGAGGAGTTTCAATCCCTTCTAGGTAGGCTAGAATCCTATTTTTCGCTAGATATAGCCG
>Ga0256833_1000302_pt1 | contig 39494 bp, 35 predicted proteins | sample 356284metaG_FD_190535 | JGI IMG/M metagenome (GOLD analysis project Ga0256833, IMG submission 190535) | Hydrothermal vent microbial communities from Mid Atlantic Ridge, Atlantic Ocean - 356-284 | ecosystem: Environmental > Aquatic > Marine > Hydrothermal vents | place: Atlantic Ocean: Mid... | reverse complement strand
GAGGTGGTGGTCATCATCGGCCCCTCCGGCTCCGGCAAGAGCACCCTCATCCGCACCATAAACGCCTTGGAGCCCATCCAGAAGGGCAGCATCGTCGTTGACGGTATCGAGCTGGGCAAGAACGCCCGCAAAATTGACGCCGTGCGCAAGGAGGTGGGCATGGTCTTCCAGAGCTTCAACCTCTTTCCGCACATGAGCGTGCTCGAGAACGTCATGCTGGCGCCAAAGATAGTACGGCGCTGGCCCAGGGAAAAGGCCGAGAAGGTGGCCGCCGAGTTGTTGCAGAGGGTGGACATTTCCGACCAGGCCCACAAGTACCCCGCCCAGCTCTCGGGTGGACAGCAGCAGCGCGTCGCCATCGCTCGGGCGCTGGCCATGCAGCCCAAGATAATGCTCTTCGACGAGCCTACCAGCGCCCTTGACCCGGAGATGGTGGGCGAGGTGCTCGACGCCATGAAGGAGCTGGCCAAAAGCGGCATGACCATGCTGGTCGTCACCCACGAGATGGGTTTCGCCCGCGAGGTGGCCGACAGGGCCATCTTCATGGACATGGGCCGGATCATCGAAGAAGGCGCCCCCGACCAGCTCTTCCTCGAGCCGCAGCACGAGCGCACCAAGTCTTTCCTGGCGCGTATAATTCACTAAGAGACCGTGAAAACCGCCAAAAGGGCCTATTTGCTGCTGCTGTTTATGAACGCCGCGGTCGTGGCATTGGCGGCCTTCACGGCCTTACTGCTGCCTGCGCCGCAGCGTCAGCCCGCCTGGCTGGATACCGCCTGGCTGCTCATAGCGCTTAGTTTTACCGCCTTGGTGCTGCTCTATCGCAGAAGCCTACTGCTTTCAGGGGGGGACGAAGCCAAGCAAGACGAGATGGTGGCCGCGCTCAGCCTAGCCTCGCTGCCGCTCATTTGGAGTCTCTTGGCGGTGCAGGCCTTCTGGTACGGCCGCCCGCAGCCTGGCTGGCTGTTGCTTGCGGGGGCGTTAGCGCTAGCGGCCTTCGGTTTTTTTTCGCAGCCAGAGTCTTAAGCCGCGCGCCCTCTCTCTTTCCAATAAACGCCGCAAGTCTTCGATAAGCGCCTGCGTTCTGGCTCTGCCCATCTGGTAAACCTGGTTGGCCATGGTGTAGTCGAAGGTCTCTATCGGTTCTTGCGGCACGAGCGAGATGGTGTAGTCGCAGCGCTCCTGCGCCAGGCGTTTTAAGCGGCGGATGGAGGCCTCGGCGGCCATCAACATTACCTCGTAGGAGTTGTGGGGGTTGTGGCGGCGAACCGGGTTGGAAACGTCGACGCCCACCACCGGCCCCTTGCTGATGCTTTGGGCGGCGGTTACCGGTATCTTCTCGGCGACGTCGCCGTCAACCAGCAGGCGCCCTTTCCAGGGAACGGGCGGGAAGACTCCCGGAATGGCGCTCGAGGCCATGAGCGCTTCTACCAGGGGCCCTTCACGCAAGACCACCACCTCGCCGGTGTGCAGGTCTGCGGCGCTAAGGGCCAGATTGATGGGGAGTTCTTCGATGCGAACGTCGCCGTAAAAGTCTAGTAAACCTTCCCGTAGTTTGTGGGCGTCGTCCATGGATACGCTTCGCAGGGCTTTGAAGAGACGTTTTTGCAGTCGCGCCAGACGAAGCAGACGGTTGCCGTTTTCCAGGAAAATATCGGCCAGGTTTTTGTCTATGACGTGATTAAGCAGGGGGTTGACTTCCAGCGGCTTACCCAGGGCGTAGTGAGCGGCGGCGTAAGCCCCCGCCGAGCTGCCGGAGAGGCCGACTATCGGCAAGCCGGCGTCACGAATGGCCCGTAGCGCCCCCAAGTGGGCAAAGCCCCTTACGCCGCCGCCGCTGAGGGCCAGCGTTAGGCCGTAGTTTTCTTCTTTCCCGACGAGAGCAGCCACAACCCCAGGATAACCAATCCCAGCGGCGCCGCCCACCTGATCACCGCAAAGAGCAGGCCGAGCAGTATCGCGACGAGGGCAATTATCCAGCCCACGCTGAGCAAAAGCGCGCCCAAAGCCAACGCCAGCACCAGACCAATAAGTACTATCACCACGGTCAGCAGCGGCCCCAGCAGCGGCCAGAGCAGAATCGCTCCGATAGCGAGGAGCAGCCAGCCGAATAGTTTCATAGCAGCATTGTACCGGTTTGCGACTCTCACCGCCCCTTAAGTGCGAAAAGGTAGGATGGCGGCAATGGAAACGGTCTTGTCAAACGAGGTAAGACAGGCGCAGAAGGCGCGCTTGACGGCCAAGGGTCTGCGCAAACGCTACGGCCGGCGCGACGTGGTGCGGGGCGTTGACCTGGTATTGGGCAGGGGAGAGATAGTAGCGCTGTTTGGGCCCAACGGTGCCGGTAAAACCACGACTTTCTACATGCTGGTAGGTTTCGTGCGCGCCAACGGCGGCCGTATATCGTTGCGCGGTAAGGACGTTACCCGCCTGCCCATGCACAAGCGCGCCCGCCTCGGCCTGGGTTATCTACCGCAAGAGCCCTCTGCCTTCAGGCGCATGACCGTTCTAGAGAACCTTTTGGCCATCCTGGAATACCAGCCGCTCCCCAAGAGGGAGCGGCTGGATACCGCGTTGTCGCTGCTGAGCGAGTTTCACATTGATCACCTAAAAGACAAGTACGCCTATACCCTTTCGGGCGGCGAGCGCCGCCGCTTGGAGATAGCCAGGGCGCTGACCACCAACCCCGACTTCATACTGCTGGACGAGCCCTTCACCGGCGTAGACCCCAAAAACGTCAACGATATTCAGAATCTCATCCAAGAACTCCGCGCCAGAAGGGGCTTGGGCGTGTTTATTACCGACCACTCGGTGCGGGAAACGCTGGCGATTACCGACCGCGTCTACCTGATGTACGACGGCCAAGTGGTCTTCCACGGCAACCCCGAGGAGTTTGCCCGCGATACCGGCGCCCGCAGTTATTACCTCGGAGAGGATTTCGAGCTTTAGGATAGCTATGAGCCTTTGGTCGCTAGTCGCCGGTCTGGTAGTCATCGCCGCTTTGGTCGCCTACGTCGGCGACATCGTCGGCAGAAAGGTCGGCAGGCGCCACTGGCGTTTGTTTGGGCTCAGGCCTCGCACTACCGCGCTGATCATCGCGGTCCTTACCGGCGTTCTAATTGCTTTGTTGGCGATAGCGGCCTTCTTTTTCCTGGCTAGCGACGCACGCAAAACGATACTGGAGGCGGAGAAGGTCAGGCAAGAGCGCAATCAGTTGCGGCAGGAGGTTACCAGGCTCGACGGTCACGTCAAGGAGTTGGAATCGCGCGCCGCCCGCGCTCTCGGCGAGAATGAAAAACTGGAAAAAGAGCTTTCCGCCAAGGTCGCGGCGCTAAAACTAGCGGAGAGCGAGATCAAAAAACTCAAGGACGAAAAGGCACAGTTGCAAAACGACGCCGAACAAGCGCGCAAGGCCCTGCAAGAACGTGAAGTGGAGCTCAGTAAGGTGCGCGCCGAGGTAGAGGAGCTTAACAGCGAGCGTAAGGAGCTGGAGAATGAATTCGACGCCCTGCAAGAAAACCAGGTAAACCTGCTGGGCGAGCTGGAGAAGCTCAAACAAACGGAGTTGCAGGCGATGCTGCGTTCCAAGAACGCCCAAGAGAAGTCCAAGGCGGCGGCGATCGCCTTGGCGAAGGCGCAGAAGAAGGTTGACGAGATCCAGGGAGAGATCAAGCTGCTGGAAAATGAAAAGCAGCGTCTGCTGGGAGACGTTACCACCCTCGACGCCGAACGCAAGGCTTTGGAGGGGCAGAAAGCCGCTTTGCAGGCCGCCTATCGCGACCTGCAGGACGAGCTGGACGCTTCGCGCGCGCAGATTTACAAGCTCAAGCAAGACGAACAGCGCCTGGCCAGGGAGCGCAGCGCCATGCAGCAAGGGCTGGAAGTTTTTAGCAAGCAGATAAGCCAGAAGCTCAAGAATACGGTCTTGGCTGAGGCCATGTGGCGCGGAGGCTCTCTGGACAATGAGCTGCGCAGCGTCTTGCACGACGCCGAGATGCAGGCCAGGGTGGAGGGCTTTCGCGGTACGCTGGTGCCGGAGAATATGGCTACCGCCGACTGGCGTTACCCCGGAATTATTCAGGCTCGAGCCGAGGGGGTTTCTACCGACGGTAAGGTTTTGCTGAGCGTACGCTTCGTTCCCAAGCAAAAACGTTTCGGCATTGGGCAGGTCATCGCCCTGCGCGAACTGCCGCCCCCGCGCGAGCAGCCAGAGCGCGTTCGCGGGGCGCTGGAGACCCTGCGCGAGAAGGCGTTTGAGCGTCTTCTTAAAGCGGGTATTCTACCTGAGAAGGTTTCTTCGGCCAACCTATCCGGTGCGGTCATTGCCGATTTCCAGGCGCAGATAAGCGAGCTGACCAGCAACGTGGTGGTGGCGGTGGTCGCCGCGGACGACATCTGGACGACGGAAACTCCCAAACTTATCTATCAGGTGCTCTTCATTCCATAGGCCAGCCTGGCGGCCGCCAGGTCGAATAGTCCTGAGCCGACGCTCTTGAAGAAGATGGGGCCGGAGTGCGGGCGCGGCGCGCGCAGGGCTTTCGCCAAGGGGGTGACGTCTTTCCAGTCAACCTGCGCCTGGATGAGGTCGCCGGCGCTCTCTTTAGCGCCCGCGAGGGTGTCCACGTAGACGCGTGAGCGTTTGACGAGCTGCGGCGGCGCTTCCGCCATCTCAGGGGTAAAGCTGCCCACCGAGATGACCAGGCTTTTTTCGGCCGCGTTCTCCGGGACCACCGGTTGAGGGCTGCTGGTGGCGGCGACGATGACGTCGCTGGCGGCCGCTTTATCCGGCCAGGGTACGGTTTGGGAGTTCAGCCCCAGGCGTCTGCCATAGGCCGCCAGCGCGGCGGCGCGTGAGAAGGTACGGCCGTAGACGTAGACGTTATGAGGGTGCAGGTGTGCGAAGGCTTCCAGGTGGGCTCGAGCCTGGACCCCCGTACCAATGACGAGAAGAGTGCGCACCTCGCCGAGGGCGAGGGTTTGGGCGGCCAGCAGCGAGAGCGCCGCGGTGCGCCTGGCGGTGAGCGTTTCTCCGTCGAGGAGCAGCAAAGGTTCACCGCTGGAGACGTCAAAGACCGTTACCTCGGCGCGCACCAGCGGCAAGGAGCGGTCGGCGTTGCGCGGGTGCACGCTGACCCTCTTGAGAACGCCAATGTTATCGTCCCAGGCGGTCTTGAGTAGAAGCGTAGCGCCGCCCGGCAGCCGGTAGGAGACGTCTCGCGGGGCGACCACCCTGCCTGCGCGGCAGTCCGACAAAGTCGCGGCAATGACGCTTGCGAGCTCTGGATAGGGCAGCAGGGAGGCTGTTTCAGCGGGGCTTAACCGCTCCATGGCTAGTCCAAGAAGTCGCGCAGCTTGCGCGTCCGCGATTCATGGTACTTGAGTTTGCGCAGCGCCTTGTTTTCTATCTGGCGTATACGCTCGCGCGTCACGCCAAAGTAGGCGCCCACTTCTTCCAGGGTGTGCTCGCGGCCGTCTATCAGACCCTTGCGCAGCTTGAGAACCATCGCTTCGCGCTCGCTCAGCTTGCTGAGGGCCTTTTCCAGCTCTTCGGAGAGCAGGCTCTGCGCCGCCGAGTCCACCGGACTTACCAGGTGTTCGTCGGGGATGAAGTCTCCGTAGAAAGAGTCTTTCTCGTCGCCGATGGGCGTTTCCAGGCTGACCGGCTCCTGGGCGATCTTGAAGGTTTCTTCGACCTTCTTGGCGTCCCAGCCCGGCCCCATGGCGTCGGCGATCTCGGCGTAGTTGGCCTCGCGCCCTAGCTCTTGCTGCAACTGACGGGCGGTGCGGGTCAGCTTGTTTATCGTTTCCACCATGTGCACAGGGATGCGGATGGTGCGCGCCTGATCGGCGATGGCGCGGTTTATGGCCTGACGAATCCACCAAGTGGCGTAAGTAGAGAACTTGTAGCGCCGCTTATACTCGAACTTTTCCACGGCGCGTATCAGGCCCTGGTTGCCTTCCTGAATCAGGTCGAGAAAAGATAGGCCGCGGCCGGTGTATTTCTTAGCGATGGAGACGACCAGGCGCAGGTTGGCGTCAATTAAGTGCTGGCGGGCCACTTCGCCGTCGCGGGCGATGTGCAGATAGCGTTTCTGCTGCTTGGGGAGAGCGCGCAGGCGCTTGTCTACCGCCTCAATGGTGTCTTGGTCCACCTGCTCGCTCTCATAGCCGGGAATGTGCGGCACTAGTCCGCCGTGGCGCACCTGAGCGCGGATGACCTTCTTGATCAGGTCGGGCTCTAGGCCGCTAAACTCGGCCAGCCGCTCGGCCGCCGCCTCGCCGTCTTCGACGCGGCGCGCCAGGTCTATTTCCTCTTCCAGGGTCAGCAGCGGAACCTGGCCTATCTCGTGCAGGTACTGGCGCACCGGGTCCGAAGTCGAAACGCGGGTGGTTATCGGGGCGTGCGCCGCCGGTTTAGCCGTTTTTTTAGCCGTTTTTTTAGCCGGCTTCACCACTTCTTCTGCGGTTTCTGCCTCCTCGTCGGCTACGATGGCCTCGTCCGCCAGATCGAGCGGTTCCTCCAATTCTATTACCTCGTCGGGAATCACCTCTTCGGTAATCGCCCCTTCGGTAATCGCCTCGGGGCTCTCTTCGACGGCTTGTCCGCTTTTGCCGCTTTTCTTCTTAGCGGTCGTTTTGGCGGCTTTCTTCTTGCCCGCCGTGCTTGCCCCGCTGCTCTTCTTAGGGGGGGCTTTTTCCTTCGCCGTGGCCTCCTTGACGGGCGCGACGGCTTCTTCGGAGCCCTCTTGGGCGGAACTTTTCTTCTTGGCGGCGCCTTTGCTGGGGCTCTCCGCCTTCTTGCTTTTGGGGGCCTTCTCCCCGGCGGGTTTTACAGCCTTTGCGGTGGAGTCGGTGCTCTTTTTGCTACGGGGCGCTTTGGTTTTAGCCGAGGCGGCTTTGTCGCTGACGTCTGCGCCTATAGCGGCGGCCGCAGTCTCTTTTGCGATCGCCTTTTTGCTGCGGGCGTCGGGTGCTTTCTTGCTCGAGTTTACAGTTTTGCCGGTTGCTTTAGCGCTGCCGGATCCCTCCTTGCTTTGGGCCTTTTTTGCGCTCTCCGTTTTGGCGCTTTTCTTGCGCGCCGCCGCGCTTTTGCTGACGGCGCTAGCGCTGACAGACGGTTTCTTTTTAGCGTTCGCAGTCTTTGCCGCGACGCCAGAACCTGCCGCTTTGGTGGTTGCTTTGCCGCTATTCTTAGACTCCGGCTTCGTTTTGCGACTTTTCGCTAAAGGAGTTTTCTTTTTGTCAGTCTTGGCTTTGGATTCGGCTTCGCTGTCGTTTTCGCGCAGCACGGCGACGGGTTTGTCTTCGATCTTCTTGCTCAAGCGGGTCACCTCCGGGGAGTACGGCCAGTTGCCGAGTCGCTTTTACTTACTTGCTTGAATTACCTTGTAACCAGCGACGACGCGCAGGCGCACGTCGCTGAAGAGCTTGCGCATCCAGACTTCGTATTTTAGAAATTGATTTGCCACCAGATAGAACCGACCTCCAGGTCGTAAGTGAGCATGCGCCGCGGCCACGAAAGCCTCTGCTACGTCCAAAACAACGCGACCCCCAACGTGAAACGGGGGGTTTGATACCACTATATCATATAGCCTCTGCGCGGGCAACGCTTCGTCTACGTCGGAGTGCAGAATCTCTGCTGCTAGCCCCGCGCGATCAAAGTTGAGGCGGCTGCTTTCCACCGCCGCCAGGCTGCTTTCCAGCAGTGTCGTTCGCGCTCCTGCGGCGGCGAGCGGCAGGCTGAGGGCGCCGTAACCGCCGCCGAGGTCAAGCACTTCCAGGCCGCTTACTTTTTGCGGCAGCGCCTCCACTAGCGCCGCTGAACCCGGGTCCAGTTCGCCCGCTGAGAAGACGCCCGGCAGGGCGGTAAAGCGGTATTTGCGGCCGCGCACTACCGCCTCGAAGCTCCGCAGTCGGACTAAGGGCTCGGCGGCGTCGCCGTTTTTGCGCAGCCTCGCGACCCGCAGGCCCTTATCGCGGGCTACGATTTCTGCGCCGCCCAAGGCTTCCTGAGCCCAGCTAAAGTAGCGTTCAAAGCCCTGCTTTTTCGACCCCGCCAGCCACAGCGCGCCACCGGGCCGCAGGGCGAAAGCGGCGGAAGCTATCTGCAGCCTCACCCAGTCATTGCCGCGTTCCGCCCCGATAACGAGAATCACGTCGTCGAACGTGCCCTCGCTGACCCGCCAGGGAAGCCTTGCTGCTACTCGCAGACCCCGGTGGCGTGCGGCGCTGGCTTGCAGCGCGCGCAGCATCGGCCTGCGTTCCTCCCAGGCGCTGACACTGGCCCCCTGCGACGAGGCCGCCAAGCTGGCGACGCCTATTCCCGGGTTGAGGTCGAGGACCGCACCGCGAACGCGGATGGTTCTAGCGAGCAGGCGGTATAGCGGGTCGGCAACCGCGGTGGCGCCCGGCTTGTGAGCCAGCGGGCCGTGCGGTGTGGCAAGCCAGCTGATCGTATGGTAGGTGTCGAGCTCCACGGAATTTACATGATAGCACCAGCGGGCTAGAGTGGAGGAGTGCGGATTCTGGCGATAGAAACCAGCTGCGACGATACTGGCGTAGGCGTCGTTGCGGACGGTAAGGTGCTTGCAAACGTGGTGGCTTCGCAAACGCCGCTGCACGAACAGTTCGGCGGGGTGGTGCCGGAACTGGCCAGCCGCGAGCACGTATCGGTCTTGGACGACCTGGTGGCCGAGGCGCTCAAAGGGGCCGGCCTGCGGTTGGACGAAATAGATCTGCTGGCCGCCACCAGGGGTCCCGGTTTGGTGGGGCCTTTGCTGGTAGGCCTCACTTACGCCAAGAGTCTGGCTTGGGGCCTGGGTCGCCCTTTTTACGCGATTCACCACCTCGAAGGCCACATCCACGGGGCGCTTTACGGCGCCGCGGAGGCAGAGCCGCCCTTTTTGGTGCTGATAGCTTCGGGCGGGCACACCCACCTTTTCGACATGCCTCGTTGGGGGGAGTATCGCCTTTTGGGGGCGACCAGAGACGACGCCGCCGGAGAAGCCTTTGACAAAGTGGCGCGCAGCCTGGGTCTGGGCTATCCGGGAGGACCGCAGATAGAGAGGCTGGCGCGAGAGGGTGACGAAAGGGCCGTGCCGTTTACGGTGCCGATGCGGGGAAGGGCCGGTTACGACTTCAGCTTTTCGGGTCTGAAAACCGCGGCTATTCGCTTTGTTGCTGAGGGTTACGCTGCCGCCGACATTGCCGCTTCTTTCCAGCGAGTCGCCGTCGCTTCTTTGCTGGGGACGCTCGAGCGCGCCGCCGCAGACTTAGGCAGGGAGCGCGTCATAGTCGCGGGGGGAGTTTCCGCCAACGCCCTTTTGCGCAGCCGCCTGGCGGCGAGCGACCTGCAAGTTCACCTGCCGCCCCTCGGGCTGACCGCCGATAACGGCGCCATGATCGCCCTAGCGGCATGGCGGGCTTATCAGACCGGCCGCCCCTATTCCGGCTACGACGTGGAAGCAATGCCGTATCTGCCCCTTGGGGAATAGGGAAAAGTTGGCCCTTCTCATACTTAACGCTTAGAATGCGATAAGTTATGCTGGGTATTCTCAAAAAACTCTTTGACAACAACGACCGTGAAGTACAGCGTTACTTCAGGCAGGTCGTAGAGCCGACCAACGCTTTGGAGGAGGAGGTCGGCAAGATAGAAGACCTTGCCGCCGCCTACGCCGAAGCCCGCCAGCAGCACGCCAACGGCAAGCCTCTCGACGAGATGTTGCCTTGGGTCTTCGCCCTAGCCCGCGAGTCAGCCAAGCGCTATCTGGGATTGCGCCCCTATGACGTTCAGCTCGTTGGCGGAGCGGTGCTGCACGAAGGCCGCATCGCCGAGATGAAAACGGGCGAGGGCAAGACCCTGGTAGCCACGCTGCCCGTGGCCCTCAACGCTCTCAGCGGTAAGGGCGTTCACTTGGTGACCGTTAACGACTACCTGGCCCGCCGTGACGCCGAGTGGATGCGCTCGGTATACCACGGCCTGGGGCTCAAGGTCGGGGTTATTCAGCACGACACTACGCCCCCCCAGAGGCGCGACGCCTACCTGGCCGACGTTACCTACGTAACCAACTCAGAACTGGGTTTTGACTACCTGCGCGACAACATGTCGCTCAGTCCCGATCAGCTGGTTTTGCGCCACGAAAACCCGCTTCACTACGCAATAGTAGACGAGGTTGACTCCATCCTCATCGACGAGGCGCGCACACCGCTCATAATCTCCGGTCCGGCCGAGAAGGCCACCGATCTCTACTACAAAATGGCGGAGGTGGCGAAAAAGCTGGAGCGTGGCATAAAGCCCGAGCCGGGCGAGAAGGACAAAGAACCTACCGGAGACTATACCATCGAAGAAAAACAGCGTCACGTCCAGCTTACCGAGCGCGGCATCGAGCGCGCCGAGAAGCTTCTGGGCATCCCCGGACTTTTTAGCCCGGAGAACATGGAAAAGGCTCACATGCTAATTCAGGCGCTGCGAGCCAAGGACCTTTACCACATAGACCAGGACTACATCGTTCAAGACGGCCAGGTAATCATCGTAGACGAATTCACTGGCCGCTTGATGCCCGGCAGGCGCTTTGGCGAAGGGCTGCACCAGGCGATAGAAGCCAAGGAAGGCGTCAAGATAGAGCGCGAGAACCAGACTCTGGCCACCATTACTTACCAAAACTTCTTCCGCCAGTACGACAAGACCGCGGGCATGACCGGCACAGCCAAGACCGAAGAAAAAGAGTTCCAAGAAATCTATGACATGGACGTTATAGTGGTTCCCACCAACAAGCCGGTTATCCGTCAGGACCATGCCGACGTCGTTTACCGCAGCGAGCAGGGCAAGTTCATGTCGGTGGTAGAAGAAATAGCCGCCCGCTATGAAAAGGGTCAGCCGGTGCTGGTGGGCACCATCAACATAGACAAGTCCGAGCGCCTCTCGGCGATGATGCGCGAGCCTCGCTATTACCTGCCGCGCGTCGAGATGCGAGCCGGCATCTTCACCAAGGCCGCCAAAAAGCAGTCGGGTCCCGAATGGGAAAAGCTGGGCAAGCTGCTGGCTAGGCCGGCTAATTTGCGAGAGAGCGCCCTCGACGAGTTCGAGGAGCTGGTGGCGGGCGCTCCCGGAGCCGTTAAGGACGCCTGGCGCGAGTTGCGCTTTGCGGTGCATACGCTCGAGACGATACGCAAAGGCATCAAACACCAGGTTCTCAACGCCAAGTATCACGAAAAAGAGGCGGACATCGTGGCCCAGGCGGGCCGCTCCGGCGCGATTACCATTTCCACCAACATGGCCGGCCGCGGCACCGACATCAAGCTGGGCGGCAACCCCGAGGAAATAGCCAAGAACATCTTGGAAAAGCAGGGTCTGGACCGCTATGAGTGGCAGGTCGAGGTTTTTGTCAAGAAGGTCATCCAGGGCGAGATGGAAGAGGCCCGTAAGCTGGCTAAAGAACTGGAAGTACCCGACGAGACCATAGCCGAGATCAGAAAGATCAGCGAAGAGTCCAAGATCGACGAGCAGAAGGTCAAAGAGCTGGGCGGCTTGGCGATCATCGGTACTGAGCGGCACGAGTCGCGCCGCATTGACAATCAGCTGCGCGGTCGCAGCGGCAGGCAGGGCGACCCTGGCGAGAGCCGGTTTTACGTTTCCTTCGACGACGAACTAATGCGCCTTTTCGCCTCGGAGCGGGTGGTGGCAATGCTCGACCGCATGGGCTTCGACGATTCGGAGCCGATCGAGCACAAGATGGTCACCGGCGCTATCGAGCGAGCGCAAAAGCGCGTAGAAGACCGCAATTTCGGCACCCGTAAACAGCTGCTGCAGTTCGACGACGTCATGGCGCGCCAGCGCGAGGTCGTCTACGAGCAGCGGCGCATGGTGCTCCTAGGCAAAGACGAGGAGGTGCGGGAGTCTTCTCTGGCCATGGTGGAAGATACCGTCGCCGCCATCGCCGAAAACTACCTCAACCCGCAGATTCACCGCGACGACTGGGACTTGAACGGCCTTAAGGCTGCTCTGGTAGACGTTGTTCCCGCCTTCGAAGACTTCGATTTCGAATCTCTGCGCAAGCTCGAGCCGGCGACGGCGGTGGACAAAATAGTCGAACAAGCCCTCGCTTACTACGAGCAGCGCGAAGAGGAGCTCAGCCCACCGGTGATGCGGGCGGTGGAACGCTTCGTCATCCTCAGCATCGTTGACGCCGACTGGAAGGAGCACCTGCACAATCTAGACGTCCTGCGGCAAGGTATCGGCCTGCGCTCTTACGCGCAAAAAGACCCCTTCCGAGAGTACAAGTTTGAGGCTACGCGCCTTTTCAACGAGATGATAGCTCACATCAAGAGCGAGTCGGCCAAGTTTTTCTTCAGGCTCAAGGTCGAGGCCGAACCGCAGAAACCGCAGGTCTACCTGCCCATGCCTGACAAGCCGACGGAGGCTGCGCAGCAAACCACGAGTTCCGCTGCGGATCCTAAGGCCGAAAAGACCCACCGCAAGGAGCCCAAGAAGAAGATCGGGCGCAACGACCCCTGCTGGTGCGGCAGCGGTAAGAAGTACAAGTACTGCCACGGTAAGGACGCTTGAGCTTGCAGGGGAAACCCAACCACGTGGTGGTGGGAGAAATAGCTCACGAAGTTTATTCGGCGGTCGTGAAGGCGGTAAATAGCGGGAAGCTCTCCGAACCCTTTTCCAGGAAAGACTTCAGACGGGCATGCCCTGGATTGGGGGAGGGTACGTGCCAAGCTTTTTTGGACAAGCACCGGAAGGGCAATCCAGGAGGCAACTCCGAACTTTTCGAAAAGGTAGCACCCGGACGCTTCAGACTCCTCCGGCCTTTCAACTGCGGCTTCTAGAGAAGATAGAGTTATTCACTAACGACCGCTGGTGTGCTTTGCGGTCGTTAGTGCGTTTGCGAAGGGCTGCTAGGGGCGACCGGGGCCTTCGTCACCGTAGCGAATGAAGGCGGGAATTTCCAGGTCGTTGGGGTCGAAAGCGCCGCCGCCGCTGCCGTCGCCGCTGGCGGAGATTACCGTAGCGTCGGAGAACCCCGAGGCGATGAGGACTATCCGCATCTCGTCGGAGGCGCGGTCGTCGTAGGTGATACCGTAAAGGATGTCGACGTCTTCAATGCCGGTGGCGCCGCGCACCTTGTCGGCCACCTCAATAGCCTCGGCCAGGGTAAGGTCTTGCGAGCCGACCACGTTGAGCAGCACCTGCTTGGCTCCCTCGATGGTGCGATCCAGCAGGGGAGAAGAAATGGCGCTGTCGGCGGCTTCCTGAACCCGGTTCTCGCCGCGACCGGCTCCAATCCCCATCAGCACCTGCCCGGCGCCGGAGAGCATGTTGCGCAGGTCGGCGAAGTCCACGTTGATCTCGCCGGGGGCATGGATAACGTCCGAGATGCCCTTGACGCCGTGATACAGAACGCGATCGGCCATCAAGAAGGCCTCCCGTAGCGCAATTTTCTTGCTATCGGCGGCCGCTAACAACCTGTCGTTGTTGACGACGACCATGGCGTCCACCCGCTCGCGCAAGCGCTTGATTCCTTCTTCGGCTACGCGCCGCCGCTTCGGTCCTTCAAAACTGAAGGGGCGGGTCACTACTCCCAGGGTGAGAGCGCCCATTTCGCGGGCTATCTCCGCCACTATGGGCGCGCTGCCGGTGCCGGTGCCGCCGCCCATGCCCGCGGTGATGAAGACCATGTCTGAGCCGTCGAGATTTTCGGCGATGAGGTCGCGGGTTTCCAGGGCGGCTTTCTCGCCGATTTCCGGATTGGCTCCCGCGCCCAGGCCGCGGGTCAACTTTTCACCCATCTGTATGCGAATGTCTGCCAGTGAGCGCGCCAGCACCTGGGCGTCGGTATTGGCGGCGATGAACTCGACGCCGTGTAGCCCGGACTCGATCATGCGGTTGACGGCGTTGTTACCCGCGCCTCCCAGGCCGATTACTTTTATGGTTGCACCTAACATCTACCGCCTCCTAGAAGAAGTTTTCGAAGATCCCTTTTATTTTTTCCCAGATGCCAGCGTCGGAGTCGCTTTGTTTGCTAGTCCGCGGCCTTAGGCGGCGCAGAGTCGCTGACTGCGGGGAGGGTTTAGAGGTACTGCCGAACTTCACCAAGCCTACGGCCGTGGAGTGCGCCGGCGAAGCGACTACGTCGGTCAGGCCGGAAAGCCCCTCGGGCCTGCCCAGCCGCACCGGCTGGTGGTATTCCTGATAGGCTAACTCTTCCAACCCGCGCAAGAGGGCGGAGCCGCCAGTGAGGATTACGCGGTTGACGGCCAGCTCCAGCGGCCCGAATTCGTCATCTACCGAGGCGCGGGCGAGCAAGAGGATCTCGCGTACCCGCGGCCTGATGTAGTGCGCCAGCTCCGGAGCCGGAACGTCGCGCACGTGATTGCCGTCTTGGTTAATCTCCAGCATAAGGTCGGGGTCGGCCATCTCCACAAGGGCGGCGCCGTACTTTTTCTTAATGCGTTCGGCCTCTTCCGCGGGAATCTTGAGGAGCTGGGCGATATCGCTGGTAACCTGCTCGCCTCCCAGCGGTATGACGGAAGAATGCGCCAACTGGCCGTTTTTGAAAACGGCGACGTCGGAGGTGCTGCCGCCGACGTCTACCAGCAGCACTGTTCCCTCCTTGTCCTCTGGGTTCAAAACCGCCAGTCCAGAGGCGTAAGACTGCAACACCAGCCCGGCTATGTCTAGCCCGGCGGCGTTGACGGCGCGCTTTAGGTTGGTGAGGGGGCCGCTGGCGGCGGATACTAGGTGGACGTCTACCTCCAGGCGCACACCGGCCATGCCCAAGGGGTCTTTTATGCCCTCTTGCGCGTCGACGCGATACTCCAAGGGGAGAGCGTGGATCAACTCGTAGTCGCCGTCAAAAGGGTAGGCCTTGGCCTGTTCTATGGCCCTTTCGACGTCGGCGCCGCTGATGCTGTGCCCGCGGCGGATAGCCGCCAAGCCTTGGCTGGTGACGCTCTTGACGTGTGGACCGGCGATGCCGACGTAAACTTCGCTAATAGGCACTCCCGCCACCCGCTCGGCGAGCTTGACGCTGGCGCGGATGGCTTCGGTCGTTTTTTCCAGATTGACTACGGCGCCACGCTTCATGCCCTGGGAAGGCACGGTGCCTTCGCCGATAATGTCGAGAATACCGTCTTCGCTGAGTTCGCCTATGACGGTGCAAACTTTGGTGGTTCCTACGTCAAGCCCAACAATAATACGTTCGCTCATTGGCGGACACTCACCCCCCAGGAGTATATGGCAATGTCTTTACCATGCATCATATTTACGCGCGACAACCAGGCCCGCAATTTGCTGACGCTGCGGATCCAAAGACGCCTACCTTCCCAGTTTACGGTAAAACCGGTCGGGTCGTAGCTGATACTCTCAGCCGCCGGCAGCAGGGCGGCTATTTGCAGAGCTTCGCGCAGCCTATTCCGCCCAAAACCGCTGATTAAAGGGCCTACGGGTTTTGCGCCGGGGAGCGGCGTGGCGTCTGCCGCCAGGCCGACTTTTCCCTGGGGCGTGGTCAGCGTGGCCACCGCTTCGCGCTCAACGAGCTTGACGACGACCAGCCCTACTTTGGGGCGGCTGAGACTGGCTCTCAGAACCCAGGGGTTTTTCAGCAAAGTGGTCAGCTTGGAGGAGCCGACCCACAGCCAGGGATCGCCGGGGTAGACGCCTACGGCGTTTTCTACCTGAGTCTCTTTGAGGTGGTGAACGCCCACAATCCGCACCTCTTCTACCGGTAAGACGACCAAGCTGGCGACGTAAAGCAGCGCCGCCAGCAAAGCCAGCAGAATTAGGCGACTCAAGAAAGCTCCCCCCATATTTCCCATTCTAATTCTAGCGGCAGCTGCTCTCTTACCGCCGTGACCAGTTCCCAGAAGTCCTTGGCTTTGGCGCCACCGCGGTTTATGAAAAAGTTAGCGTGCTCTAGGCTGATTTCGGCCTTGCCGCGGCTGAGTCCTTTTAGTCCCGCCGCGTCTATTAAGCGCCCGGCCGAGTCGCCGGGAGGGTTTTTGAAGGCGCAGCCGGCGCTCTTGCGTTTGGGTTGTCCTTTGCGAGCGGAGTCCACCCGCGCCAAAAGGGAGGCTATCTCATCCTGTGATTTTTTCCGCAAACGCAGGCGCACGCGGCTGATTACCGCGCCCGCCGGAAGACGGCTTTGCCTGTAAGCGAAGGATAGTTCTTCGGGGGCGCAGACGACGAAGGCGCCGTCGTGAAAAATCTCCACGGCCTCCAAGACGTCGGCGATGGCCCCAAAGCGCGTGCCTGCGTTCATGCGCACCGCGCCGCCTATGCTGGCGGGGATGCCCAGCAGGGGCTCGAGCCCCGAAAGCCCCTTGTTCAAGGCTTCTTGCACCAGGCTAGGCAGCAGCACGCCCGCGCCTATCCAGGGGGTCAGGTGAGGGTCGCCGCGCACACTGCCCAGGTCGCCCTGCGCGAAAACGCCGCCGAGCCGGATCACCCTCTCGCTCACGCCTTCGTCGGACACCAGCAGGTTGGAGCCGTTACCCAGGATGCGGAAGGGTTTACTGACGGCCTTCGCCAGGTCTCCTTCGTTTTCCACGGTCCAAACCTCCGCGGGGCCGCCGACACCCAGGGTAGTGAACTCCGCCAGGTTGCGCTTTTCCACCCTCACCCTTGCTCCTCCAAGAGAGACAACCCCAGTTGACGGACGTTGCCCGCTCCCATGGTCAACACTAGGTCGCCCGAACTCGCCGTCGAGCGCAACGCCTCTAAAACGCTTTCCCAGTCACTGAAGTGAACGTTGTTGTGACCCAGCTCTTTCATTCTCTTGGCTATGAGCGCGCCGCTCACGCCGGGGATAGGTTTTTCCCCGGCTGGGTAGACGTCGAGTACCCAGACTTCGTCCCCCCCCATCAGGGCCTCGGCGAAGCGCGGCCACATCTCTTTGGTGCGCAGGTAGCGGTGTGGCTGGAAGACGACGCGCAGGCGTTTACCGGCGAAGCCCGCTGCGTCCAGCGCCGCCTTCACCTCGGTGGGGTGGTGGGCGTAATCGTCTACCACCTGGGCGCCGTTGAGGTAACCCAAAGTTTCAAAGCGCCTGGCGGCCCCGCCGAAGTCCGCCAGCGCCGCCGCTGCGGTCTGCATGTCGAAGCCCTCCAAGTGGGCGACCGCCAGGGCTGCAACCGCGTTTTCGACGTTGTGGCGGCCCGGCACGGCCAGCTTTACTTTGCAGGCGGAGTGCTGTCCGATGGTTAGGTCGAAGGCCGAGCCGCCCGGCGTTAGCTCTATCCGCGTCGCGCGGTAGTGACCGGAGTTTAGACCGTAGCCGACGCGCTCGAGCCCTTTGCTGAGGTCTTCCAACACCGGCCAGTCGGCGTTATAGAGAACACGCCCGGCCTTGGCGGCGTAGCTACGCATGGCCTGCTCGAGTTCCTGGCGGCTGCCGTGATAGGTCTTGCGACCGTCCCCGTCTGGGGCGACGTGATCGTCTTCCAGGTTAGTAATCACCGCCAGGTTTACGGACACGTCGGCGATGCGGGGGTCGGACTCGTCCACTTCGGCTATCCGGTAAAGACCATCGCCCCAGCGGACGTTGCCGTCCAGACCGGGCACGACTGCTCCGACCAGCACGACCGGGTCAGCGCCGAGAGCGGTGAAAATGTGCGCCAGCATCGAGGTGGTGGTCGTCTTGCCATGGGTTCCGCTCACACCAATGGAAGAACCGCGCGAGAGGATATCGCCCAGCACCTGCATTCTGGCGCGTCTTTCTATTCCCAGCCTGTCGGCTTCCACTATCTCCGGGTGATTTTCGGGAAGGGCGTTGGAGGCGACCAGCATGTCTACCCCCTGGAGATGAGCGGCGGAGTGCCCTGTATAAACCTTTATTCCTCTTTCGCTGAGCCGCAGCGCTAACTGGGTGGGAGAGGCGTCACAGCCGGAAACGCGCCAGCCTTCTTGCTGCAGCACGTAAGCCAGGGCGCTGATACCAACGCCGCCGATTCCCATGAAATGAACGTGTTTCAACGGGCCACCTCTAAGAGAAGATTGGTCAGCCTTTCGCGGGCGCCCGCGGGCGAGAGCTCTGAAATGGCCTTTTGCAGGAGACGCCTCTTATCGGGGTCGTCTAGGTTACCAATGGCGGCGCTGATAGCCGCCCGGTCGTCCTGTGACGCCGACAAGGCGGCGTTGCGACTCGCGTAAAACCGGGCGTTTCTTTCTTGGGCGCCGCCGTCAACGGTCCGCGGCAGGGGGAGGATTAGCAGGGGGACCCCGTAAAAGGCCCCTTCGGCCAGGGTCATTGCCCCACCGCGGGTTATGGCGGCGTCGGCCGCCGACCAGGCCAGCGGCGCGTCTACGAACGGCGCTAAATGGTAGTTGGGGAGTCCGTGGGCGATATCAAGGGTTTCCTGGTAGCCTCTTTGGCCGGTCTGATGCAGTACCTGCCAACGGTCCAGCAGGGGCTCGAGCAGTTTGGGCAGGGTGCGATTGAGCGCCAGCGAGCCCTGGCTGCCGCCCATCACCAGCAGCAGCGGCAGACGCGGGTCGAGGCTCAAGCGTCGGCGCGCTAGCGAGGGCTCGATCCTTGACTCGCGGACGGGCATGCCCACCACTATACTTTTTTGCCTGAGCTTTTTGCCTAGCTCCACTTCTACCGCCAGCGCGATCTTGGCAGCGCGGCCGCTAAGCCAGCGATTAGCGAGTCCTAAGACCGCGTTTTGCTCGAGTATGACTACCGGCACGCCGGAAAATTCAGCCGCCATAGCCAGTGGAAAACCGGCGAAGCCGCCGCTGCTCAAGACCGCCTGCGGTTTGATTCGGGCTAGCAGTCTCCTGGCGGCGAAGAGGCCGCTGACGGCCTTGTAAGCTTCTCGCGGCTGCAATGTGCGCCTGTTGTACTTTCCGGCCGGTAGCGCAAAGAAGGGTACGCCGCTTTCAGGAACCAGTTTTTCTTCCATGCCCCCTCTGGCGCCGACGTAAGAGACTTCGTGGCCCAACTCACGCAGGCGTTCGGCTACCGCCAGGGCAGGGAAGATGTGCCCGCCGCTGCCGCCTCCGGTTACCGCGATCCTCACGGGGCCTCCTTCGCTAGGGCCTGCCTGGACGTAGCATGCAACAGTCCCAGCGCCACCGCGGCGATCAAGAGCGAGCTGCCGCCGGTGCTTACCAGCGGCAAGGATATGCCGGTAACGGGCAGAACGCCGGTGGCCACGGTTATGTTCATCAGCGCTTGACCCGTCAGGTAGCCGGTTAGCCCCAGCGCCATGACGCTGACCGCGCCGGTGCTGCGCGTGGCGATTTGCAGACCGCGCGCAAAGATGACGCCGTACGCCAGCAGCAGCATCAAAGCGCCGAACCAGCCGCTGGCGTAGGTAATGGTGGTAAATATCATGTCGTTGTGCGCCTCGGGCAGCGTGGTGGGCCAGGGGGCGCTGGGGCCGTGCCCGAGGGGTCCAGAAGCACGCAGGATTAGGCGCGAATGTTGTGATTGACGGGCTTTGTCTACTATTTCCTTCGCCTTCTCTTTGCCCATATCGTCCAGCAGGTGCGGGTCGAGGTTGATGTACTTCCAGGCTATGTACCTTTTCTCTATGTATTTGTGTTTTTCCAAAAATGCCCCGTTAAAGCTGGCCAGTACAACGAAAACCAACATTCCTATCGCCAGCAGCCGCCGCAGCGGTACGCCGATTATAACTAGGATGAAGGTCGCCAGCAGCACCAAGAATAAGGCGGTTCCCAGGTCTGGCTCTATGGCTATCAAGCCCGCGGCGAAGCCAATGGCCAAGACCGGGCCAATTATCGGGTAGTCCACACCGCGGCGGCTAAAAAAAGAAGCCAGATAGGCGACCAAGGCAATCTTCATGAACTCCGAAGGCTGAAAAGACAGAGAACCGTATCGCAACCAGCGCTTGACCTCGTAACCGCTGGGCCCGCTGCCCACCAGTAACACCAGAAGCAGAGCAAGGATACCCGCAAAGAACAGCCACTTGGCCGCGCTAATTATCCAGCGCGGCGGTATGAGCGCAAAGACGATAGTCCCCGCCGTAGCCACCGCCAGGGTCAGCAGGTGCCGCGCTAGCATTTCGGGGGCGGCGGAGGCTACTCCCAGCAGGGAAAACCCTATTAGCAGCGCCTGTGCGAGCAGGAGAATGTTATCCACCGGCGCCCTCCATGCTGCTTACCAGTTTGCGAAAAACGCGGCTGCGTTCTTTGTAGTCGGCGAACTGGTCAAACGAGGTGGCCAGCGGAGCCAGTAAAACGCTGCCCCTTTGCAACCGCGACATGGCGCTGGCGATGGCCTCGGCCAGGGCTTCTTCACCGGACTCCTCGTTTATCGCCACTACCTCGGTGACCTTTGCAAAACGCTCGGCCATGCGCGCGCCGTCGCGCCCCACTGCCAAAACTACACGCACCTTTTGCCGCACCAGCGGCAGTAGTTCGTCGAGGTCGGCGCCCTTGTCCATGCCGCCCATAATCCAGGCTATCGGTTCGGGCGCGGCCTTTAGCGCCGCCAGTACGGACTGAGTGCGGGTTGCTATCGAGTCGTCTATAAAGGATACGCCGTTAACCCTGCCTACTTCTTCAAAGCGGCCCGGCACCGCCGCCAGCGATAGCGCTTCGTTGTACAGGTCTTCGTAGCTCGCCGGCCTGGCCATTTTTTGCAGGAGAGCTCCGGCGGCGCGGGCGGCGGCGCGGGCGTTGCTGAGGCGCGGCGTGCCGCCCGCTGCGAATGCCACCTTTTCCGCCGCGCAACGTTCTGCGGCGGCGGCGACGCGCGGGTCGGCGGAGTTATAGACCAGGGTGTGCGCGGGCGTCAGATTTTCCAGCAGACGCAGCTTGGCTGCGTGGTAGCGCTCCAGGCTGCCGTGGCGATCAATATGATCGGTGCCTAGGTTGAGGAGGACGGCTACCTCGGGGGCGAAGCGAGTAATGCGCTCGAGCTGAAAACTTGAGAGCTCGACGGCCGCGGCCTCTAGGCGCGGATCGTCAATCACCGCTATCAGCGGCGGATCGATATTGCCCGCCGCCCGCGCGCGCACCCCGCGGCGTTGCAGCAGCTGAGCGGTAAAGGCGGTGGTCGTCGTCTTTCCGGCGGTTCCGGTGATTCCTACCAGCGGCAGGCGGCGGCTGCGCCACGCCAGCTCCACCTCGCCGATTATCTCAGCGCCGTTCCTAGCCAGGTTCCGCAGCAGGGGATGGTCTATAGGCACGCCGGGGGCGGCTACCACCGTATTAAAACGGCCTTCTTCTACCTGACAGGCAGAAAACCCCAGAGCGCCGGCCCGCTGCAGGTCTTTTGGCCTTGGATTGTCGTCATAAAAACACGCCTGGCGGCGGCGCCTGGCTAAAAACTCCAGCACCGCCAGGCCGCTGCGTCCCAGGCCGAACACCAGCGTCAACGACAACCTCCCCAAAGCTGGCAGGAAAACGCGACGGCTAGCGCCGTCACTACAGCGAAGCGGAAGACTACCTTGGCCTCGCCCCAGCCGCCGAGCTCAAAGTGGTGATGGATGGGGGTCATGCGAAAGATGCGTCGGCCGCCGCTGCGTTTGAACCATGCTACCTGCAGTATGACCGAGAGTATTTCTACGGTAGGGATAATCGCCGCCAAGGGCAGATACCAGGCTTTGCCGCTGACGATGAAAACGCCCGCCAGCAGCGCCCCCAGTAGCTGACTGCCGCTGTCTCCCATGAAGACGCGCGCCCGCGGGGCGTTATGCCAGAGGAAGCCCAGTAAAGCGCCAATGAACACCTGCGCCAGCGCCAGGGAGACGAACGGCAGAAGAATGATGGCGCTAACGCTGGCCGCCAGGCCGTCGAGGCCGTCGGTGAAGTTCAAGGCGTTGGCGTATGCCACTACCGCCAGTACGTAGAGAGTGTAATCGAGGGCCGGCCAAGGGGTGTAATGGATGTTGCGAATGGCGTAGGCCGCGAAAACCAGGGCCAGCAAGAACTGCACCGCCAGCTTTTCGCGAGCTTTTAGGGGTCTGCCGCTCAGACCGGCGAGGTCGTCCGCCAGCCCCAGCAGGCCGAACCCCAGCGCCAGCCAAAAAACGGGCCGCAGGCCGTCAGCGCCCAGGCCGAAGTACACCGCCGCCGCGGCCAAGGTAAAGGCAATCCCCCCCATACTGGGCGTTCCGGCCTTGACCAGGTGGCTGGCCGGTCCGTCTTGGCGAATCTGCTTACCAACGCCCAGCGCACGCATTAAGGCTACTTGTGCGCCAACCAAAAACCAGCTCAGCAGCGCTGTTGCGGCTACCATGCTTCCTCCAGGTACTTGTTCAGGTGCAATACCTCGTTATCCTTGGCCAGCCAGACGTCGCCATTTTGTGAGACTGCTATCTGCTCAAAACTGCCCGGGTATTGGCCCACGACAAAACCGCTACTCGTCATCCTGACCACTCCCTTTGGCGTCAGCAGGTAGAGGTCTTCGGCGGCGTCGGCTTTGCTCCAGTCCTCAGGCAGGTCTATGCGTTCTTCGCCGGGCCAGAATACGGCGTCGTTTTTCTCTAGCGCCAGCACGCGCCCGTCTAGGTACAAGACCCTGACGAACGAGCCCTCAAGAAGTTTCTCGCGGTTCCGCCAAAGGGCCTCCTTGCCAACCCAAAAAACGCCCCGAGCGGTATTGACCGCGTCGGTCGCCGGATAGTCCAGCCAGCCGTCTGACTCGTCGTAGAGGCCGCGCTCCAGGCCTACTATCCACTGAGGGCGGGCGTGCAGCCAGCGGCCTTTATAGGGTAGATGAACATCGCTGAGCAGCTGGCCGCTGCGGTAGCGCAACCAAGAGTACGGGTAGAGTACGCCCAGTACGTCGTCTCTGGCGTCCGCCGCCAAGGGCGCCGCCGCCAGCGCGAATTCGCCATCCCAAGCTTTGACCCACTGACCTTGTATCCAACCTCCGGGGAAGACTATCGTCTTTGTTTCGGCGGGCGTCCTCCCGGGACTAACGCCCGGGAGACAGCCGCCGAGGAGGAGGAGAACTGGCAATAACCACAACCTAGACAAGGGGCACCTCCAGCAAACTTTCCAGCTGTAGCGCCCGAGAACCCTTGATAAGAACGACGTCGAGGCCGCGCGACCATTGCGCCAGCACGTCAGCCGCCGCCGCGGCGTCGTTTACCGCCAGCGCGTTTGGCCAGCCGCGCGCCATGACCTCGGCGTACTCGCCGACGAACAGCGCCTTACTTGCCGCCTGGCGCACCTGTTTTGCCGCCCAGAGGTGCCATTTTTCCGCTTCCGGACCTAGCTCACGCATGGTACCCAGCACTACTCCCTTTTCTCCCGGGCAGTTGGCGAGCAGCGCCAGGGAGGCGGCTAGCGCGCTGGGGCTGGCGTTGTAGCTGTCGTCTAGCCAGAGCCGTCCGCCGCGTCGCAGTGCTTGTAAGCGGTGCGCCGGATTGCTGAACGTTTCGAGGCGTTGTAAAACCGCTGAAGTGTCCAGCTCGAGCATCTCTGCGGCCGCCAGCGCGGCCAAGGCGGCGTTGGCGGCGCCCGTACCCAGCGCTTTCATCTCCAGCTGCATACCCCGGTAGCTGATCAAGGTTCCCTGGCAGTCTAGTTTTTCGAGCCGCGCGCTAAAGTCGGCCTCGGGGCGGAAGCCGTAGGTTTTGCTACCCTCAGGCAGGTTCCAGCGGCGGGTATCAACGTGCGCTAGTCGCAGTCTGCTGGCTGACAAAAGCGCCAGCTTTTCCTTGGCTACGTCTTCTATGCTGCCTAATTGCTGCAGGTGCGTCGGCGCAATTGCGGTCAGCAGCCCTAAATCGGGCCTAGTGAATGACAATAGCTCCGCCATCTCGCCGGGCCGGTCTACGCCCAGCTCAATCACGGCCCCCGCGGCGTTAGGTTGCAGTCGCCAAAAAAACCTGGTCAGGGCCGGCGGGGTATTGAGGTTGCCCGCCGTCGCCGGCCACCCCAAGGAGTGGGCCAGAGCTTCCTTGCTGGTAGTTTTGCCGACAGAACCGCTAACTGCTATCAGCCGCCCAGAAAAACCGCCGCGCAGCCAGCCAGCCAATTTCTGCATCGCCTGCACGGCGTCGTCTACCTCTATGCTCGCGGGGTGTTCGCGCGGGCCGCCTATAATCGCCGCCGCGCCCCTTGCTAAGGCTTCTTCCATAAACTCCAAGCCATGGTGTCGCTCGCCGGGGAGCGCCAAAAAGGCGGCGCCGGGTTCTACCAGGCGCGAGTCCCAGACTACGTCCGAGGCGTTAGCCGCTCCTTCGTTGGCCTTGCCGCCGACTACCCTGGCCAAGAGCCGGGGTGTCAGCAGACGAGTGTGAGTCATATACACATCATACACAACTCACTCACTCCTGGCCAGTCCGGAACTATGCGGCGGGGTTCCCCAGTAGGCAAGAGCGTGCTCGGCGAAATTGCGGAAAATCGGCGCCGCTACTTTTGAGCCAAAAATAGACGTCTTGGGGTTGTATAAAACTACAAGAACCGTCAGCCGCGGCTTCGTGGCTGGGATGAAGCCGGCGTAGAGCGCGGCGTAAGTATGAGACGACCTGTAGCCCTTTCCGGTAGAGATCTGCGCCGTGCCGGTCTTGCCGGCCAAGGAGTAGCCCTTAAGGCGCGCGCGCGGGGCGTTGTGTTTGGCGAGAACTCTGCGCAGCTGGCGGGCGACCTCAGGAGAGAAAATGCGCTGGCCGCTTCTTTCGCGCAGCGGCTCCACCAGGGTGGGTTCCAGCCAGACGCCGTCGTTGGCCAGGGCGTTGAAAGCCGCCGCCAGGTGCAAGGGCGTAACCGAGATGCCTTGGCCGAAGGAAAGATTAGCCAGCTCAACGGCCCCGATGTCCTGCAGTTTTTTGTGCAGGGGCCGCCAAACTTTGAACCCTGGCAGCAGGTCTTCGTCGAAGAGGTGCAGCTTGCGGTGATATTCGTACAACGTTTTAGCGTCTATTCTCTCGACGAAAGTGCTCATCCCGACGTTGGAAGAATAGGCCAGCACGCCTTCCAAGCTGAGTTTGCCGGGGTGATAGACTACGTCGCGGATATTGCGATCGGCGACCCGTCGCGTCATGGGGGCTTCTACCACGTCCTGCATGCGAGCCGCCCCTTGCTGCAGGAGTATAGCGGCGGTGAGGGCCTTCATCGTCGAACCCGGCTCCACCAGCCGCTCGAAGGCGTAGTTGGTCAGCCTGGCGTCTTTGGCGGGCGAGCCGCGCGGCGAGTCGGGATTGAATTTCGGGGCGTTGGCGACGGCTAGCAACTTGCCGCTAGAACTCTCCATGGCTATCAGCGTGCCCCACTCGGCCCCGCTTTGGCTAACCGCCGGCCATAAAGCGTTTTCGGCGAAGGTTTGCAGCGCCGGGTCGAGCGTCAGGTAGACGTCCGCGCCGCCGGCCAACTGACCCTCAAAGGCCATCTCTGCTCCGGCTTGGCCGGCGTTTTCTTCGTGGCGGGTGTTGATGTGGCCATCTTTACTGCGCTGCCCTTTTACGTATCCTATAACCTGTCCGGCTAGCTCTCCCATTGGGTATACCCGGTCGCCGTTTTGCAGGCTTATGGCCAAGGGCGTGCCGTCGGCGGCGTAGATTGCGCCGCGGGGCGCCAGAATGGGTGCGGCTTCGACGGGTTTGGGCCAGTAATAGGTGGTCACCGGTGTGCGTAGTGCTATGCTGACGAGGCCGGCAATTAGAGCCGCCGCCCAGATAAAGAAGAGCGCCGTAAGCGCCCAGACGCGCTGAATGCTGGCGCTGTTCACTCCGCCCACCTGCCTTTACTGAGGGGGATCATGCCGTGGTCTTCGGCCCAACGGGCTACGGCGCGGTCGGAAAGGCGCTTTTGATAGTCGATGCTAAGGCGTACTCGTTCCTGCTCCAGCTGCTCGTATTGCTCCTTATAGGCGCTGAGTTGCCGGCGCTCCTTTTGCGCGACGAATCCTATGCCGACGACGATTATCAGCATCATCAGATAGACGTAGCCCCAGCGAACGGCGACGCTTTTCATAGCCGCTCACCTGCTCTCAGCTTGGCGCTGCGGGCGCGCGGGTTGCGAGATCTTTCATCTTCAGAGGCGCTAATCGGCCTTTTGGTCAGCACTCTAAGGCGTTCTTCTCCTCTCAAAAAGTGTTTGACTAGCCTGTCTTCTAGAGAGTGGAAGCTGATAATAACCAGCCGCCCACCGGGCCGCAGCACTCTGACGGAGGCTCGTAAAAGTGCTTCTAGAGCGCCTAATTCGTCGTTGACGTAGATACGCAAGGCTTGAAACGTCTTGCGGGCCGGGTGCCCGGCGCGCCTGAAGCCTACGGCGCGCCGCACGATCTCAGCGAGCTGGGTGGTGGTTTCTATGGGCGCTTTTTCCCTGGCGCCGACGATTGCTTTGGCGATGCGCCTGCTCTGACGCTCTTCGCCGTAACGCCAGATTATCTCAGCCAACTCGGCCTCCGAGAGCTCATTAACCACCTCCGCCGCGGTGACGCCCTCTGCAGACATGCGCATGTCGAGAGGGCCCTCGTGCTGGTAGCTAAAGCCGCGCTTGGGATCTTCGAAGTGAAAGCTGGATACCCCCAGGTCGGCGAGGATACCGTTGACGGGCGGCGCGCCCTGGGCGGCGAGCACGGCTTCCAGGTCTCGGAAATTGGCCTCCACGAACCGGATGGCAACTCCCCCGAGCCTCTCCACACGCGCGTGGGCATCCGGATCCTGGTCCAAAGCCAATACCTGTCCGCCGCGCTCGGCAATCCCCCGGGTGTGGCCGCCCCCACCGAAGGTAGCGTCTACGTAGAGCCCTCCGGGTTGGACGTTCAGCAAATCGAGCGCTTCGTTCAACAGAACTGGTTCGTGAGCGGTTAGTCTAGTCAATATCATGCTCCGTTAAATAACGATGTCGCGTAACGATTCGGGTACGAACGGTGCGTTGCGCGTTTCCTCTAGGTGATCGAAGAAGCGCTGTTCGTCCCAGATCTCGATGCGGTCCATTACCCCTGTTATCACGGCGCGCGCGGTCAGGCCGGCGAACCTGCGCAACGAGGGCGGGATGAGTACCCGCCCCTGCCCGTCGAGCTTCGTTTTCTGGGCGGGAGCGTAATAAAAACGGACGAAATTGCGGGTGTCGGGGTCGGTGAGAGGCAGCCCTTCCAACCTTTCTTCCAGCTTTTGCCAGTCAGCGGGAGTGATTACGTCTATACCTCCCTCGAAGCCGCGGGTTAACACCAGACCCTTTTTCAGGTAGTCGCGGAAGGATACCGGGATGACGACGCGGCCTTTGCCGTCGAGGTTGACGAGGTGCTCACCGCTGGGTATTCGTTTCGGCATCCTCCCGTCCTTTCTTTGGCCTGGGCTTTTTGAATAATCCGGCTTTTCGTACTCCTTGATAACAAAGCCCCAGGGCCGATATGAGACAGTTTACCACTAATACCCCAAGTTTCGCTACTATTTACCACTAATAACCACGAATCCCCACTTATCAACAACGCGTAGAGCGAATAATGCCGTTCCCCAAGGAGAAAATGCGTTATTGACTGGTTATCAACAAGTTTATCAACAGGCCATATGTAATGACCCCCAACATTAGTTGGGGGTAGGGGAGGGATGTAAGCCGGGTTCTGTCGTGTACGGTCATCTATCTGGGAGCGACGTCGCCGTCGCCCTCGAGCGACCAACCCGCAGGTTGTAGCGGGCCGAGCAAGCCCTCCCTGCCTACCTGGTCTTGCACCGGGTGGGGTTTACCGAGCCGCCGCGGTCTCCCGCAGCGCTGGTGGGCTCTTACCCCGCCGTTTCACCCTTGCCTCCATGACCCCCCGCCCTGCGGGGGCGGATTGGCGGTCTGCTTTCTGTGGCACTTTCCGTCGCCTTGCGGCGCCCAGTCGTTAACTGGCACCCTGCTCTCTGGTGCCCGGACTTTCCTCACCCCAAAAGGGGCGCGACCGTACTCCCTCCCCACTATCTATTCTAGCGTTTCGTGGTGCGTAAGTCACCTTTAGCGGCGTTAGTCTGGAGGTATGAGCGGATTAACGGGCGCGGTACTTTGGGGTTTTGCTGGCGGCTACCTGGCTTGGCGCTTTCGCCTGCCGGGCGGAGCCGTGGTGGGGGCAATGGTCGCCACGGCGTTTTACAACTTCACGCAACCCGCTAGAGCGAGCATGCCGCAGTACGCCGAGGTGGCGATACAGATAGCCGTTGGCGTGTTAATCGGCCTCTCGGCGGATCGCTCTTTACTGCCGCTGCTCAAAACGGTGCTGCCGCTGGCCTTGCTGGGGGCGGCGGGGCTTGTCTTGTTCGGTTCGCTGCTGGCTTTGCTCTCGGTGCGCATGGGCTGGCTGGATGGAGTGACAGCTCTCTTGGGTTTCACGCCGGGAGGCATCAGCGTGATGAGCTTGCTGGCGGAAGAGGAAGGCGGCAAGGCGGCGGTGGTGGCTACTATACACTTCGTCAGGGTATTCACAATCATGATAGTCGCACCACTCTTACTGCGGCTCTGGCAAACCCTCAGTCAACGCTGAGGCCGCGGCGCGCCAGCTCCGCTTTGGCGTAGTGCAAGGTAAGGGCGCTGGAGGCATCCCTGATTTCGCCCCGCGCCAGCAAGCGGTAGACCTCGGGTAGAGGTAGCTCTACCACCTTGAGCAGCTCGCCGCTTTCAAGCTGCTGTTCGCTTACCACCGTTACGTTGAACGCCAAAAATGGGTTGAAGATAGCCGCGTTAAAAGACGGTTGCGGGTAAAAGGACGGCAAGGGAACCAGTTCGCCGGCGCGCGCACCCGTTTCTTCCAGCAGTTCGCGGCGCGCGGCGCTCGCCAGATCTTCTCCCTTTTCCACCTTGCCGGCCGGTATTTCCAGCAAGAATCCGCCGGTGGGGTGGCGGTACTGCTCAATCATCAGCACCGTTCCGTTTTCGGTAAGAGGAAGAACGAATACCACCTGAGTCTTTCGCGGCTGGTAGTAGTAGTCGAGAATGTCGCCTTCAGGCGTTTTCAACCTTTCGTGAACTATCTTGACGGGACCGTCGGCTAACACTTCCGACTCAACGCTGCGCCACGGCTTCTTATTCATCGCGGCCTCCCTGTCTTAGTCTACGAAAAGAGCCGCCCCATTGGGGGCGGCCGCTCATTGAAGGAAAAACTATTTGTTAGCCAGCAGGTCGCGGATTTCGCCGAGCAGTTTTTCTTCGGCGGAAGGCTCGGGCGGCGCCGCGGGCGCCTCTTCTTCCTTCTTTTTCATGTTGTTAATGGCTTTGACCACCAGGAATATGGCGAAGGCGATGATCAAAAACATAACAACGTCATTGATGAACACTCCCCAAGGCCAGATGGTGGCGCCGGCTTTCTTGGCCGCTTCTATGGTGGCGTACGGGCCCGGCGTGGTTCCCGCTTTTAGCACCACGAATAGGTCGGAAAAGTCGCGTCCGCCAAGCAGCAGCCCGATAGGCGGCATGAGGATGTTGTTGACGAACGACTTGACGACGGTTCCGAAGGCCGCGCCGACGACGATGCCGATAGCCATATCTACGACGTTGCCGCGCATGATGAAGTCTTTGAACTCTTTTAGCATAGTTCCTCCATTCCGGTATGCGCCCGGGTACGATAAGAGCTTTAGTGAAAGTATGGGCGCATATGTATACATGGTATATGAAGAGTGTAAAAGCCGAGTAAAGCCGCCCGAAGGGCGGCTTTACTCGTTCGCGCGGGGAGGTTACATGTGGTCAATCAGCGCCTGGCCGAACTCGCTGCACTTGAGCAGCTTGGCGTCGCGCCCCTCGGCCACCATCAGGCGGTGGAAGTCGTAGGTCACGAGGCCGGCCTTGATAGTCTCGGCCACGGCCTTTTCTATCAGCTCCGCCGCCTCGCCCCAACCCATGTAGCGCAGCATCATCACCCCGGAGAGGATCAGCGAGCTGGGATTGACCTTGTCCTGACCGGCGTACTTGGGCGCGGTGCCGTGGGTCGCCTCAAAAATGGCCAGGCCGGTTTGGTAGTTGATGTTGGCGCCCGGCGCTATGCCGATGCCGCCCACCTCGGCCGCCAGGGCGTCGGAAAGGTAGTCGCCGTTGAGGTTGAGGGTGGCTATCACCGAGTACTCGGCGGGGCGAGTGAGTATCTGCTGCAGCATGGCGTCGGCGATCATGTCTTTAATGACTATTTCCTTACCGCTGCGCGGGTTCTTCATCACCTGCCAGGGGCCGCCGTCCAGCGGCTGGGCGCCGAACTTTTCGCGCGCTACTTCATAACCCCAGTCGCGGAAGGCGCCTTCGGTGAACTTCATGATGTTGCCCTTGTGGACCAAGGTGACGCTGGGCAGGTCTTGCTCGATGGCGTAGTTTATGGCCGCTTCCACCAGCCGTTTGGTTCCCTCGGCGCTGACCGGTTTGAGGCCGAGGCCGGAGGTATCGGGAAAGCGGATCTTGGCGTAGGACTCGGGGAACTCGTTTTTGAAAAATTCGAGAATCTTGCGAACCTCGGGGGTGCCCTCCTGCCACTCTATGCCGGCGTAAATGTCTTCGGTGTTCTCGCGGTAGATGATCATGTCTACCAGCTCGGGATGCTTGACGGGACTGGGCACGCCCTCAAAGTAACGAACCGGACGCACGCAGGCGTAGAGGTCGAGTTTTTGCCGCAGGGCGACGTTGATAGAACGGATGCCGCCGCCGATGGGCGTGGTCAGCGGTCCTTTGATAGAAACCAGGTACTCGCTGATGGCGTCCAGCGTTTCCTGCGGCAGCCAGATGGTTTCTTTATAGACTTCATTGGCCTTGTCGCCGGCGTAGACTTCCATCCAGGCGATCTTCCTCTTTCCTCCGTAGGCCTTTTCGACCGCGGCGTCTAGCACGGGTTGGGTGGCGTTCCAGATGTCGGGTCCGGTACCGTCGCCCTCTATAAAGGTGACTATTGGTTTGTCGGGGACGTTGAGTTTGCCATTCTTGATGCTTATCTTCTCGCCCCAGTCGGGAACCTTAATTTTGTCAAAAGCCATAACGCTTACCTCCGCTCACCAGCATAGCAAGCTAGCGGCGGGACTGAGGGCCCGGTTCTTCGTACGCCTCTGAAAACGCCTTGGCGTTGTAGAGAAAGTGAACCAACATACCAGGGATTAGGCTGCCGCTGAGGAGGTAGAGAGCGCCGAAGATGAGGCCGGCGAGGAATGCCCAGGCCATATAGAGACGGCCGCTTTTTCCCGGGGCGGGGTGCGCCAGCGCGAAGAGCAGGGCTTGGGACGCCAATCCGAAAGAGGGAGAGAAGGCGTGGGCAAAAAAGTTTTGTATAGCGCCGCGAAACCAAAACTCTTCTCCCAGAGCGCTGACGGCGGCCAAGAGCAGGGTGGCGTTATAGCTCACCCCGGCTTCTCTGAGCGCGGCGATCACGCTGCGCATCAGCGAGTCCAGCTGCATAAAGGCGCTTGGCGCCAGCGTTTCGGCGGCGCGCTCGAGCCCTAGCAGCGCCAGGTACCCTCCCAAAAAGTAAACGGTATCGCGCCAGGGGTCCGCCTGCCGTAAAAAGGGATACTTCGCCAAGAGCATCCAAGACGCTCCCAGCAGCGCCAGCAGCAGCTCTAGCGAAACAATCAGCAACAAAGGGGAGGCGTTCTTCACCGCGCCGTATTGTACAGGCAGACGCGGTCTGATTCGCGCTTGGGCGAACTCGCCTGCCCGCTGCAGGCGCGGCGGGCGGGCGCTCAGGTTGGAATTCTTTTCGCGCGCCGCCATTTTCTTCACTACGGAAACGCCGCTCTCCTTTAGGCTGCGTTTGCCGCGCGGGACTCGGCGACGCATAGGACGCCTCGCCTCGGGGCGGTTCCCTGCTGGGCGCCGCCAGCAGGTATGGCGCGCCGTCCTCCGGAGTATTGTCATGGCACTTTGCGCGGGGGCGTCACTGCGCCGCCACGGCAAAGCGGCGTGCGCCGCTCTGTGCTATTTGCCTGGACATGCCCATCCGAGACTCCAAGAAGAGAGAAGACCTGACGTCCTGAGCGGCGGCGTGATATTGACGCTTTCGGCCGCAACCTCTAGAATGGCCTTTGCTGAGCGTGGTGAGCGTAGCTCAGCTGGTTAGAGCACCGGTCTGTGGAACCGGGGGTCGTGGGTTCAAATCCCATCGCTCACCCCATAACGAATGCCACCCCCGGAGGGGTGGTATTCTCTAAGCGGGCGGCCCAACCGCCCATGCGAGGATGGCGGAATTGGTAGACGCGCCAGACTTAGGATCTGGTGGCTTTTGCCGTGGGGGTTCAAGTCCCCCTCCTCGCACCAAAGGGTTGGGCCGCCGCAGTTTTGAGAAGAGGAGCTTATATGGCCGAAGTACTTGAACAAACCGGGTCCATCGCCAAAGTACGCATCGAGGTGCCCGCAGAACGCGTCGAGAAGACGACAAAAGACCTCTTGTCCGCCTACCGGCGCTCTATGAAGGTGCCCGGTTTTCGTCCGGGAAAGGCGCCGGACAGGGTAATATTGGCTCGCGTCGGCGAGCAGGCTTTCTGGGAAGAAGTGCGCGAGCGCCTCATCGAACAGAGCTATCCAGAAGCCGTACGGGAGTTGGGTTTGGCGGCTATTGCGGCCAGGCTACCGGAAGGAGAGGCTTCTGCGCCGCTGGCGGGAGCGCCCTATAGCTACCAGGTCGAGGTCGAACTCTACCCGCAGGTGCAGTTGCCCCAGTGGCGGGAGATGGAGCTGGGGGTAGAAAAGCCGGAGGTCGAGGATGAGCTGGTAGAGGCCGCCCTGCAAGACCTGCGCAGGCGCTACGCCGAGGTGAAGGTGGTAGATCGTCCCGCCGCCGAGGGGGACCACCTGCTGTTGCAGACCGCCGACGAGCAGACCTTCCCGGTCGAGCTCGAGCGCGCCGAGCCGCACGTGCGCGAGGAGCTTTTGGCTAAAGCCGCCGGCGACGAGGTAGAGATAGCGGTTCTCGACGATGACGGCAGCGAGCTGAAGCGCGTCCCCGCCAAGGTGCTGGAGGTGCGCGAAGTAACTCTGCCCGAGTTGGACGAGGAATTCGCCAAGACCCTAGAGGTAGAGAGCATCGCTGAGCTCCGGGAAAAGGTGCGCCAGAGTTTGCAGGCGCAGGCGGAAAACGACTGGCGCGAGGCCCGCAAACAGACGCTGCTAGAGCGCTTGGCGGAGGGTTTGCAGGCCGACATTCCCCCATCGCTGATACATGATGAGGAGAGGGCGTTACTGCGCGACATGGAAGAAGACATGAAGCAGCGCGGGGTTCCCTTCGAAGACTACCTGCGAAACATCGAGCGCGAAGGCAAGCTCGAAGAATTCAAAAAAGACCTGCACGAGCAGGCGGAGCTGCGCGTGCGCCGCGGCCTGGCGCTGGAGAAGCTGGCCGAAGAGCTGGGAACCGAGGTCACGGACGAGGAATGGGACGGTTACCTGCGCGGCTACGCCGAGCGCTACGGGCTCAAGACGCCGGACTTCAAGAAGGCGGTGGGCCCCGAGGGCCTGGAAAACCTAAAACTGCGCTTGCAGCGTGACAAAGCGCTGGCAGAGGCGGTAGAACAGCTCAAGTAGGCAGGACCAAGAGCCGCGGGCCGGCGGCCCGCGCTTTCTCATCCTTCAAGGTAGAATGGGGGCGGTTATGATCGTACCTTACGTAATTGAACAAACGGCGCGCGGCGAGCGCGTCTACGACATCTACTCGCGGCTCCTCAAAGACCGCATCATATTTCTCGGCACCCAGATAGACAGCCAAGTCGCCAACGTAATCGTGGCTCAGATACTCTTTTTGGAGGCGCAAAATCCCAACCAGGAGATAAAGCTCTACATCAATTCCCCCGGCGGCGACATCTACGCCGGTATGGCCATCTACGACACCATGCAGTACGTCAAGAGCCCCGTGGCCACGATCGTAGTAGGCATGGCCGCCAGCATGGGAGCGTTTCTGTTGGCCGCGGGAGAGCCGGGGCAGCGCTACGCCTTGCCGCACGCCCGCGTGATGATCCACCAGCCTTGGGGAGGAGCCCAAGGCCAGGCCACCGATATCGCCATACAGGCCGAGCAGATAATCAAATCCAAGAAGATGCTCAACGAGCTCCTGGCGCGGCACACCGGCCAGCCGGTCGAAAAGGTGGAGCAAGACAGCGACAGAGACTTTTGGATGAGCGCCGCCGAGTCCGAGAAGTACGGGATAGTGGATAAGGTGATTACCCGTGAAGAAACCTGAGCCGGTCTGCTCTTTCTGCGGCCGAAGCGCCGGCGAGGGGGTACGCCTCTTCGAGGCGCCGATGAGCGACGCCTACATTTGCAGCAACTGCGTTGAGCTGGCGCACGAGATGGTTGCGGGTAAAAGCCCCAGGACGGCTGCGGATGTGGGCGAGCTACCCCGCCCCAGCGAGATAAAGGCCTACCTGGACGACTACGTTATCGGACAGGAAGAGGCCAAGAAGGTGCTGGCGGTCGCCGTATACAACCACTACAAGCGTCTGCGCAATCCGCAGGCGGAGGTGGGCAAGTCCAACGTCATGCTGATAGGACCCACCGGCACGGGCAAGACCTTACTGGCGGAAACTCTGGCCCGCCGTCTCAAGGTGCCCTTCGCCATAGCCGACGCCACCACCCTTACCGAGGCCGGCTACGTCGGTGACGACGTAGAAAACGTGCTGGTGCGCTTGCTGCAAGCCGCCGATTTCGACGTGGCGGCCGCCGAGCGCGGTATCATCTACATTGACGAGATAGACAAGGTGGCCCGCAAGTCCGAGGGGCCCTCCATAACCCGCGACGTTTCGGGCGAGGGGGTGCAGCAAGCCCTGCTCAAGATAATCGAAGGCACCGTCGCCAACGTCCCCCCGCAGGGAGGTCGCAAACACCCCCACCAGGAGACGATAGCCGTCAACACCCGCGAGATATTGTTTATCCTGGGAGGGGCCTTCGACGGCCTAGACGCCATCGTCAAAGCCCGCACCGACCAGACGCCAATTGGTTTCAAGACCGCCGCCAAAGAAAGCGGCGAACCTGAGGTTATCCCCGAAGACTTGGTCAAGTATGGCTTGATACCCGAGTTCGTGGGGCGCGTGCCGGTTCTGGTGCAGCTGAGTGAGCTTTTCGCCGATGACCTGGTGCGCATCCTCACTGAGCCCAAGAACGCCTTGGTCAAACAGTACCAGACGCTCTTCGAGCTAGAGGGGGTGCGCCTGCAGATAACTACGGAGGCGTTGCGGGAGGTAGCGGCCAGGGCGCTCGAGCAGGGCACTGGTGCGCGCGGCCTGCGCTCGGTCATTGAGCGGGCGATGGTGGACATCATGTACGAGTTGCCCGACAGCAGCGTCACCGAAGTAGTCTTCGACGCGCCTCACCTAGACGCTCCGCTAGACGCGCTAAAAGAGGCGCAGATGCGCCAAGCGAGTTGAATTATGGACAAGACAACCCTAGAACTCCCCCTCATCCCACTGCGTAACTCGGTAATCCTGCCTTATAGCAGTTCGCCGGTGGACGTCGGCAGACCGCGCTCCAAGGCGGCGGTGGAGAAGGCGGCCGAGGGCGACCGCCACGTCTTTTTGGTGACGCAAAAGGTGGCGTCGGTAGACGATCCGACACCCGAAGACCTGTACGATACCGGCGTACTGGCGGCGGTAAAGCAGGTCATGCGTCTGCCGGACGGCACCTTGCAGGTCGTCGTCGAGACCAAGGCCAGGGTCAAGCTGCTGGCCTACCGCGAGGAGGCAGATTACATAGCCGCCGCGGGCGAGATCGTACAAGACCCGGAAGAATACGACGAGAACATGGCGCGCGTGCTGATGCAGGAGCTCAAAGAGGCCTTCGGGCGCTACCTCGACGCCAATAAGTCGCTACGCATAGATCGCTACAAAGTGGACGCGGCGATGGCCATGGCGGATCCCTTGCGACTGCCCGACACCATTGCCGGTTACACCAGCTGGGCCGCAGAAGACAAGATGGAGGTCTTGGAGACAATCGGGGTGGTGGAGCGCCTCAACAAGGTTTTGGAAATGCTCTTGCGCGATTTGGAGCGCTTCGACCTCGACCAGAAGATAGCCGCCAGGGTCAAGGAGCAGATGGACGCCAACCAGCGCGAATACTACCTGCGCGAAAAGATGAAGGCGATTCAAAAGGAGCTGGGGGGAGACGACGCCGCCAGCGAGTTGGAAGAATTGCGAGTGCGCATAGAGAAGCGCGGCATGCCGCAAGACGTAGCCGAAAAAGCGCTGAAAGAGGTGGCCAGGCTTGAGCGCATGCAGCCCGGCAGCCCCGAAGCCACGGTTGCGCGCACTTACCTCGACTGGCTGCTAGACGTTCCCTGGCGGGAGTCTTCCGGCGACGCCATAGACATTGCTCGCACCCGAGAGATTCTCGATGAAGATCACTACGGTTTGGAAGAGGTTAAAGAGCGCATTTTGGAGTTTTTGGCGGTGCGTCAACTCGCCGAGGAAGACGAAGGCTACAAAGGACCGATACTCTGCTTAGTCGGACCTCCAGGCGTGGGAAAAACATCACTAGGTCGCTCCGTAGCCCGTAGCATGAAGCGCGAATTCGTGCGCATCAGCCTGGGCGGGGTGCGCGACGAGGCCGAAATACGCGGGCACCGCCGCACCTACATTGGGGCGCTTCCCGGCAAGATCATTCAGGCGATGAAGAACGCCAAGGTAATAAACCCGGTCTTCCTGCTCGACGAGATCGACAAGATGGCCTCGGACTGGCGCGGCGACCCCGCCAGCGCCATGCTCGAAGTTCTAGACCCCGAGCAGAACAAGACCTTTACCGACCACTACCTGGACGTGCCCTACGACCTCAGCCAGGTCTTCTTCATTACCACCGCCAACAGCCTCTCGACCATTCCCGGACCCCTGCGCGACCGCATGGAGATCATCGAGATTCCCGGGTATACGGCTCTCGAAAAAGAACAGATAGCCAAGGGCTTCCTGTGGCCGCGACAGCTCGAGGCGAGCCGCATGAAGGAACGCCTGCGCCTCAGCGACGCCGCTTTGCGTCGCGTCATACACGAATACACCCGCGAAGCGGGAGTGCGCGAGCTGGAGAGGCAGCTGGCGAAGCTCATACGCCGCGCCGCCAAACGCTACATCGAGTCTCCCTGGGAGGGTGAGTTGTCGCTAGACGAGGGAGACCTCCCCGACTATCTGGGCGTGCCCAAGTACCGGCCCGACAAACGTGAGGAGTCCCCCCAGGTGGGTGCGGCGCAGGGTTTGGCCTGGACTCCGGTAGGAGGCGTACTGCTGACCGTAGAGGCCCTGGCCGTGCCTGGCAAGGGCAACCTCAAGCTGACGGGCAACCTCGGCGACGTCATGAAGGAGTCGGCTCAAGCCGCCCTTAGCTACCTGCGCTCGACGAGCAAGCGCTGGGGGCTGCCTGACGGCTTCCACACCCAGTGGGACCTGCACGTACACGTGCCCGAGGGGGCGACGCCCAAAGACGGTCCTTCCGCCGGCATAACTATCGCCGTCGCCATCGCTTCGGCGCTTACCGGCAGAGCGGCTCGCATGGACTGGGCCATGACCGGTGAGATTACCCTGCGCGGCAAGGTGCTGGCCATCGGCGGCCTCAAGGAAAAACTGCTGGCCGCCCACCAGTCGGGCATACGACAGGTAATCCTGCCCGCCGAAAACGAACCCCAGCTGGCCGAGGTGCCCGAAGAGGTGTTGGGCGACCTCGAAATCAAACTGGTGGATCAAGTGGAAGACGTTTTGGAGACGGTATTGCTGCCCGCTTCCGAGCCCACGCCACCGGCCGACAAGCCGTCCCTGAGGCCGGAAGCCTAACGTTCTTGCTCAAGGCGCAAAGGCCCCGCGTTGGGGCCTTTTTGTGTCCGTGTGACCTGAATCGGTTAGAAGAACCGGTTAAAATCAAACCACTTAAAGCTGCAAGCCCTGGAGGCGCGCATGAACCACAGCACCCACAACAAGATCGTCAACTTCATCTGGTCGATTGCCGACGACGTTTTGCGCGACCACTATAGGCGCGGCAAGTACCCCGACATCATCCTGCCCATGACGGTCATTCGCCGCTTTGACGCGGTGCTGGAACCCACCAAGGAGCAGGTACTGGCGCAAAAAGCCCAGCTCGAAGCCAAGGGCCTAACCGCGCCCGAACAGCTGGAGCCGGCCCTCAAGCTGGCCTCGGGCTACCCTTTCTTCAACGCCTCATCCTTTACCCTGCGCTCGCTGCTCGACGATCCGCGCCAGATCGCGGCCAACTTTCGCGCTTACCTAGAGGGCTTTTCCGAGAATGTGGTGGACATCATCCGCAATTTTCGTTTACACCAGCATATCGACACGTTGGCGCGCAAAAACTTGCTTTATCCACTTATCGAAAAGTTCATTGATCCCAAAATCAACCTGAGCCCCAACCCCACCGACGACCTGCCCGGCATCGACAACCACGCCATGGGCACCATCTTCGAAGAGCTGGTCCGGCGTTTCAACGAAGAGAACAACGAGGAAGCCGGGGAGCACTTTACCCCGCGCGACGTCGTGCGCCTGATGGCACGCTTGACCTTCGAACCCATAGCCGACGATCTGCAGGACGGTACCTACCTTATCTACGACGGTGCGGCGGGCACTGGGGGCATGCTCACCCTGGCCGAAGACGAGTTGCAGCGCATCACGCGCGAGCGCGGCCTGAAGGTGAACGCCCATCTTTACGGCCAGGAGGTCAACCCCGAGACCTACGCCATCGCCAAGGCTGATCTGTTGCTCAAGGGCGACGGCGTCGAGGCCGACAACATCAAGATGGGCTCGACCCTTGCCGAAGACGCCTTTCCCAACCTGCGCTTCGACTTCATGCTCTCCAACCCACCCTACGGGAAAAGATGGAAAACCGACCTGGCCAACATGGGCGGGAAGGATGGGCTGAACGACTCCCGCTTCATTGTGATGCACAAGGGCGAGGAGCTGCGCCTCATCCCCCGCGTGAGTGACGGACAACTTTTGTTCTTGGCCAACAAGGTGGCCAAGATGAAGCGCGGTACGCCGCTGGGCAGCCGCATCGCCGAGGTGCACAACGGCTCCAGTCTCTTCACCGGCGACGCCGGCTCGGGCGAGAGCAACATCCGCCGCTACATCATCTAAAACGACTGGCTCGAAGCCATTGTGGCCCTACCCTTAAACCTCTTTTACAACACCGGCATCGCTACCTATATCTGGATCGTCACCAACCGCAAGCCCGAGCACCGCTGGGGAAGGGTCCAGCTCATCGACGCCACCGGCTGGTATAAACCCCTGCGCAAGAACCTGGGCAAGAAAAACCGTGAGCTCTCCGAGGAAGATATCGAGCGCATTCTCCAAATCTTCCTTGCCTTCGAGGAAAACGAGCACTCGAAGATCTTCCCCAACGAAGCTTTCGGTTATTACAAGGTCACGGTCGAGCGCCCCTTGCGTCTCAAAGGCATTGACCCCCACCGTGTCTACAAGGCCGCGGAGATCAGGAAGCTCAAAGAAACCCACGAGCGCGCCGAGGGCGCCCCGCCGGTCGTCAAGAAGATTCACAAAAAGGGCACCGCCCCCGACCCCTTGCGTGGGCTTTTCGAAGTGGAGCTGAACGGCGAAAAGAGGGTCGTCGAGTACGAACCCGACCCCGAACTCCGTGACACCGAGCAGGTGCCCCTTCTGGAAGAGGGCGGCATCGAGGCTTTCTTAAAGCG
>Ga0256833_1000301_pt1 | contig 39511 bp, 31 predicted proteins | sample 356284metaG_FD_190535 | JGI IMG/M metagenome (GOLD analysis project Ga0256833, IMG submission 190535) | Hydrothermal vent microbial communities from Mid Atlantic Ridge, Atlantic Ocean - 356-284 | ecosystem: Environmental > Aquatic > Marine > Hydrothermal vents | place: Atlantic Ocean: Mid... | reverse complement strand
TATCTGAAATATCTGGGCGAGGATCTCATGCATGAGACACCTTCTTGAACCGTATCCGGTACTGGTTGAAGAGAAGCGCGATCAGCATGGTCACCAGGGCGGTTCCCTGGATGACGTCCGCCAGGAAGACGGGCACCCCCGTGGCCCGGGACATGGCCTCCGCTCCCGTGATGATCACGGCAAAGAAGACCGCCGCCGGAATCACCCCCAGGGGGTTGAGACGCGCCAGCATGGCGATGACGATGCCCGTGTAGCCGTAACCCGGGGAAATCCCCGCCATGACCTGGAAGTGGAGGCCGCCCACCTCGCCCACGCCGGCCAGGCCCGCCAGCCCCCCCGAGATAGCCGCCGCGAGGAAGATGACCTTCGCCACGCTCATTCCCGCGTAACGGGACGCCTTGGGGTTCTCTCCCACCGCCGTGATGGAAAACCCCAGCGTGGTGCGCCGCGCCAGGAACCAGATGAGGAGGGTCGCAACCACCGCTATCACGACCCCCAGGTGGAGCCGCGTCGCCTTGAGGAGAATGGGGAACTCCGCCGCCGGCAGGATGTCGGGGGAATCGGGATAGCCGCTCAGCGGGTCCTTCCAGGGCCCATTGAGCAGCGCCATCATGCCGTAATCGATTACGAAGTTGAGAAGCAGCGTGGTCACCACATCGTCCACCTTGTAACGGGTCTTCAGAACGGCCGGAATCACCGCCCAGATGGCCCCCGCGATGGCGCCCCCGAGGATCATGAGTGGGATCAGGCTCCACCCGGGCATTCCCTTCAGGGCCCCAAGATACGCCGCCGCCATGGCCCCCGCCAGGAGCTGTCCCTCCGCGCCGATGTTCCAGAACTTCGCCCGGAACGCCACGACTACGGCCAGGCCCGTGAGGATCAGCGGCGTGGCCTTGACGGCCGTCTCCACGAGGTTGAACTTGCTGCTCAAGGCGCTCTTGAAAAGAATCGCGTAGGCGGAAAAGACCGAGGCCCCCGCCATCTTGATGAGCCCGCTGCATATCACCAGCGTGGCCAGCACCGCCAAGAGGGGAAGCAGGGCGTTGAGCCAAACGGGGGTGTGCTCCCTGGGTTCCATGCGAAACGTGATCACGCCGCCGCCTCCATGCCAGCCATGAGAAGCCCCACCTTTTGAACCGTCGCCTCCGAAATGGGCATCATCCCGTTGATCCTCCCTTCATACATGACCGCGATACGATCGGACAGGGTAAAAAGTTCCTCCAGGTCCTCGCTGATGAGGATGACCGCCCGCCCCTTGCGACGCAGCTCCAGGAAATTCTGGTGTACGAACCGGGCCGCGGCCACGTCCAGCCCCCGGGTGGGCTGGTCCGCCAGGAGCACCAGGGGATCCCACGCCAGCTCCCGCGCCAGCAGGGCCTTCTGGAGATTCCCCCCCGAAAGGGTCCCGGTCCGAACCTCGGGACCCGGGGCGCGGATATCGAAAACCTTCATCTGTTGAACGGTAAAATCGAGGATGGCGCGGGGCTTGAGAATCCCCTTTCGACTGAAACGGGGCTCGTGGATTCTCGGCAGGACCATGTTGTCCTTCAAGGGCAGCGCCGTAATCAGGCCAATTTCCATCCGGTCCTCGGGAATCCGGCCCACCCCCAGGCGCTGCACGTAGCGGGGGGAGATGCGATCCACCACCCGGCCCTTGATCTCCAAGTTCCCCGCCTCAGGCATCGCCATACCCGAAATGATATCGGAAAGTTCCTTCTGCCCGTTTCCCGACACACCGGCGATCCCGAGAATCTCGCCGGCCCGGAGTTCGAAGGTAATTCCCTTCAGGCGAGATCGCGCCGTCCCGCCCGTGCCGACGTTTTTGAAGGCGAGGAGGACCTCGCCCGGTGTCACCGGCTCCCTCACGGGCGGGGTGATCTCGTGCCCGCACATCAGCTCCGCCAGCTTGTGCCGGCTAACGTTTTCGACTTCATCGAGGGTAGCCGTCACCCTGCCCCGGCGCATGATAACCACCTTGTTGGTGATGGCGCGAACCTCCTGGAGCTTATGGGAAATGAAGATGACCCCCATTCCCTCGTCCGACATGGCCCGGAGGGCCTCGAAAAGCCCCTCCGTCTCCTGGGGCGTGAGGGTGGAGGTGGGTTCGTCCAGGATCAGGACCCGCGCCCCGCGAATCAAAGCCTTGATAATCTCCAGGCGCTGCTGCTCCCCGATGGTCAGGTCGCCCACCAGGGCGGCGGGTTCCACGAACAGGCCGAAGCGTTCCTTGATTCGTTCCAGAGATTCAAGGACCGTCTTCTTGTTCAGCCTGCCGCCGCGCCCCTTTCTCCCCACCATCAGGTTTTCGAGAACCGTGTGGCAGGGCACCAGATGAAAGTGCTGGTGAACCATCCCGATACCGTGGCGGAGGGCGTCCGCCGAATTTCGGATCCTCACACGCTCCCCGTTGATACGGATCTCGCCGGCGTCGGCCGTGTAAACACCAAAGAGAACGTTCATCAGGGTCGTCTTCCCAGCGCCGTTTTCACCCAGCAACCCAAGGATATCCCCAGGATAGAGGGTCAGGCTGACGTTGTCATTGGCCAGAACGGGACCGAACGACTTGGTGATCCCTGCCATCTCCAGCAGAGCAACAGGCATACGGATTTTCCTTCTTCAGAGAAAAAGGCTGTGCGGGGGATTACGCTTCCCCGCACAGCCTCGAAAAAATGAAGTTCAATAATCCGATTTCGGCATGGATTCGTCGATATCGACGCGGAAGGTTCCCGCCAGAATTTCCTTCTTTCGCTTTTCCACTAACTGCTTGACCTCCGCAGGAAGCTTTTTCTCCCACTTGTGATAGGGCGCCAAGTAGCACCCGCCCTTGGACATGTAGGAAAAAGAACCGAAATCCTGCGCGGTGAAGACCCCTGCCTTGACCAGCCCCACCACGTATTTCACGGTGGGCCACATATCCCACACAGGCCCGGTGATCACGGCATCCGGCCCCAGCTTGGACTGGTCCGACATGTTGGAAATGGCCAGGATATGTTTCTCCTTTGCCGCCTCGATCACGCCAAAACGCTCCGCGTAAATGACATCCACGCCGTCCTCGATCTGGGCCAGCGCCGCCTCCTTTGCCTTGGGTGGATCGAAGAAGGACCCGATGAAGGAAACCTTGCATTTCACCTTTTTGTTCACGTCCTTGGCCCCCGCCTTGAAGGCGTTGACCAGGCGGTTGATCTCCGGGATGGCCATCCCGGCCACCACACCGATCTTGTTGGTCTTGGTCATCTTCCCGGCGATCATGCCGGACAGGTAGGCGGCCTCGTGAATCCAGTTGTCGAACACGCCGAAGTTCGGCTCGGCGGGCCCGATTCCCGACCCGAAAACGAAGGCGACCTTCGGGTAAGCCTTGGCCACGCGCCGGGCGATCCGCTCGGCCCCGAAGGCGTCTCCCATGATCAACTGGTAGCCCTTCTCCGCGTATTCACGCATCACGCGGGCGAAGTCCGCCGATTTCACGCTCTCCGACCAGGTATACTCGATGCCCAGTTCCTTCTTGGCCTTGAGCAGCGCCACGTGAATCTGGTTCACCCACGGCTCCTCGATGGGGGTCTCGAACACGGCCGCGACTTTGATCTTCTTTTCCGCCGCGAACGTCGGTGACGACATCGCTCCCGCCACGACAAACATGAACGCGACAACCATGATCAACCCCAAACGCACCAACCTGAATCTATCCATCTTCTCCCTCCTTTTCACGGATTGTGAAATTTCTTACCCGCGACTTGAATTGTTTTAAAGCGCGCAGTTCCGGAGCCAAGACAGCCGGAACTTCCCCTATCCCAAGGTCTAAGCATCCCTCCTTTCCCCCGCGAACTTAACTCGGATTGAAATTGCGTATCACATACCCATACCGGTGTCAAGAATTTCGGGTTTTCCACCCGGCTATACCGAAAAATTCCCATCTCCCAAAGATGTCGGTAGAAATTAGGCCGCCGAACAGATATAAAGCGAACGAAAAACGCCACGGGAGATAACGCATGAAGGAAGCGATTTTTCATGTCGAAGAGATGGACTGTCCCGCGGAGGAACAATTGATCCGCATGAAGCTACAAGGGATAGACCACATCGAGGCCCTTCATTTCGACTTGCCTCGCCGGATATTGCGAGTCGTGCACGCCGGGGAAACGGGGGTCATCGACGCAGCCCTCGCGGAGCTCAAATTGGGTTCCCGGTTGGTGGAAACGCGGGATACGGATCAGCGGTCTGTTGATCAAGACGTCAGAGAACGAAGGGTTCTCTGGGCGGTCCTCGGGATCAACCTCCTCTTCTTCGCCATCGAATCCTCCTTCGGTATCCTTTCGGGATCGATGGCCCTTCTGGCGGACAGCCTGGATATGCTGGCGGACGCGATCGTTTACGGGTTGAGCCTGATGGCGGTGGGCGCGGCCTTCAAAAGAAAAAAGTCGTTGGCCTCGGTAAGCGGCTACTTCCAAATCGCGCTGGCCCTCATCGGGCTTACTGAGGTCTTGAGGCGCTTTTTCGGCTCCGAGGTCCCACCCGAATTCCGCGTGATGATCATCGTTTCCCTCCTCGCCCTGGCGGCCAACGCCCTCTGCCTCTACCTGCTCCGGCGGGCCGGGAGCGAAGAGGTGCACATGCGTGCCTCGATGATCTTCACGAGCAACGACGTCATCATCAACTTAGGCGTGATCCTGGCGGGGATTCTCGTCTATTGGCTGAACTCCGGGCTTCCCGACCTCGTTATCGGAGGAATCGTGTTCATCATCGTGGTGCGGGGCGCCATCCGTATATTGAAATTATAACCCAGACGTTCCCATGAAACCCTCGTCACGCGGCCTCTTCGTCATCCCCTCACGTCTTTGATGGTAAAGAGCGAGAAGAAGGGAACCGACGCCGCCTCCAGCGCGGCGCCACCCCCCTCCAGGCGGTCAAGCAGGACCCCCGCGAGGGCGACCGTGTAACCCAATTCCCTCACGATTTCCACAGCCTTCAAGAGGGAACCGCCCGTTGTCATGACATCCTCCACCAGGACCACGGAGGCACCGGGACGCAGGGATTTCACCCCTTCGATCCATTGCATCGTCCCGTGTTTCTTGGGCGCCTTGCGGATGATAAAACCGGGGATGGGATCACGCCGCCGGTAACTGGCAATGATGACGGCCGTGACAATGGGGTCCGCCCCCAGGGTAGGTCCCCCCACCGCGTCCACCTCTACGTCGAAGGACCGTATCTTCTCGTAGAAGAGCTCCCCCGTGAGGGTGGCGCCCTCGGGATGGAGGGTCGTCTGCTTTCCATCCACGTAGTAGGGGCTCTTTCTGCCCGAGGTGAGCGTCACCTCCCGATCCTCGTAGGAGCGCTCCCGAAGGAGAGCGAGCAGTCTTTTCTCCCGCACGTCCATCACGAGATGTTGTAGAACAGGGGCATCTGGGGTTCGGGGATGTCAACGGGGAACTCGACGGGATACCGGCCGTCGAAGCAGGCGTAGCAGTAGGAGGCCCTGCCGCCGTCCACGACCTTTCGCAGTCCCTCCATACTCAGATACCCCAGTGTGTCACAGGTGATATACTTCCGGATCTCCTCCAGGGTATGGGAATTGGCGATCAGTTCGCTTTTGGTGGGGGTGTCGATGCCGTAGAAACAGGGAAAACGGGTGGGGGGCGAGCTGATGAAGAAGTGGATCTCGGTGGCGCCGCCGCTGCGAAGCATCTTGATGATCTTCCGGCCCGTGGTAGCCCGCACGATGGAATCGTCGATAACCACGACCCGCTTGCCCTTGAGGATTTCCCGGACGGGATTCAGCTTGATCTTGACGCCGAAGTGCCGGATGGACTGTTTCGGCTCGATAAAGGTGCGGCCCACGTAATGATTTCGAATCAGTCCCAGTTCCAGAGGAATCCCCGCCTCCTGAGCGTAACCGATGGCCGCCGGCATCCCCGAATCCGGGACGGGAATAACGATATCCGCCTCCCTGGGAAATTCCCGGGCCAACTGCCGGCCGAGCCCCTTTCGAACCTCGTAGACGTTCTTGCCGAAGATGAGGCTGTCGGGACGGGCAAAGTAGATGTATTCGAAGACGCAGGGGGTTTGGGGAACAGGATCGAAGGGTTTGAACGATTTCACACCCTCTTTATCCACGTAGAGGATCTCTCCCGGTTCAATCTCCCGTTCGAAGGTCGCCCCGATGAGGTCGAAGGCGCAGGACTCGGACGCCACCACCGTGGCGCCGTCCAGGCGTCCCAGGGAAAGGGGCCGAAAACCGTGGGGGTCTCTGAGGGCCACCAGGGCATCCTCCTTCATCAAAAGGAGGCTGTAGGCCCCTTTAACCCGCGCAAGGGCATCAATCAACCGGTCGAGGAAGATTCTCTCTCGGGAAACGGCCATGAGGTGGATAATGACCTCCGTGTCCATGGTGGACTGGAAGATGGAGCCGTAAGACTCCAGTTCCTGACGGATCTCCATGGCGTTGGTCAGGTTCCCGTTGTGGGCGATGGCAATATTCCCAATGCCCCCCGAGACCACGAAGGGTTGGGCGTTGATGAGCTGGCTCGACCCGGTCGTGGAATACCGGACATGACCGATGGCGATGGAACCCGGCAGGGTCTTCAGCACCTCCTCGGTAAAGATGTCCGCCACCAGGCCCATGGCCTTGTGGACGTGCAGGGTCCGGCCGTCCGAGGAGACAATGCCCGTGCTCTCTTGCCCCCGATGCTGGAGGGCGTAGAGCCCCAGGTAGGTCAGGTTCGCCGCCTCCGGGTGGTTAAAGACCCCGAAAATACCGCATTCTTCTCGGAATTTGTCAAACGGCATCGTCGCCGCCCCCAGCATACCCGTCCGCATAGTTCTTGTGCCACTGCCACGCGGTTCGGAGAATGGCGCGCAGGGAATCATATGCGGGCCGCCAATCGAAGGTATCGAGGAATCGCCTGTTGTCCGCCACGAGAACCGGCGGGTCCCCCGCGCGCCGGCCCGCCACCTCGTAGGGGATCTCGTGACCGCAAACCTCCTGGGCCTCCCGGATGACCTCCAGCACCGAATAGCCCCGGCCGATCCCCAGGTTGTAAGCGTGATGCGAAAGCCCTTTTTCCATTCCCTCCAGGACGGCGATGTGGGCCCGGGCAAGGTCTGTCACGTGGATGTAGTCGCGGATCGCCGTCCCGTCCGGGGTATCGTAATCCCCGCCGAAGACGAAAACCTTTTCCCGCTTTTTCAAGGCCGTTTGGAAGATGATGGGGATCAGGTGCGTCTCGGGGTCGTGATCCTCCCCGATTTCTCCCGTCGCGTCCGCGCCCGCCGCGTTGAAATATCTCAAGAACGCCACGTTCAGGCCGTGGGTCTGGTGGTAGCTCTCCAGGACGTTTTCCAGGCCCAGCTTGGAAAACCCGTATGGGTTCTTCGGCCTCAAAGGGTGCGTTTCAGGGATCGGGACCTGGACGGGATCCCCGTAAACCGCGGCGGTGGAGGAAAGCACGAAGTTTTTGACTCCGTTCCGCACGCAGGTTTCGATGAAGCGGGTTCCCTTGACGAGGTTGTTCTCGAAATAGATCCAGGGCTGCGCCACCGATTCCCCCACGAGGGAAAACGCGGCAAAATGGATTACCTGGCCGACCTTATGGACATTGAGGACCTCTTCCACCACCTTCGGGTCACCGATGTCTCCCTCCACGAAGGGAATATCCGGCGGGAGCGCCTCCCTGTGCCCCTTTGAGAGATTATCCAGCGCCACGACGGAATACCCGGCGCGGACAAGCTCCCACGCGGTGATGGCACCAATATACCCGGCTCCGCCGGTCACGAGGATATTATTTGACATCGCCCCTTCCAGGAATTATAAACTCTAAGGCATCTTAAACGGTCAGGTTTGGGATGTCAACGAAAACGGAAAGGAGACCCCTATGCGGCGGTTCGCGGTAATAGGCCTGGGACGGTTCGGGTTCTACCTGGTCAAAACCCTGTTCGAGAAGGGACACGACGTCATCGCCATCGACGCCAAGCGGGACATCGTTCAGGAAATCAAGGACTTTTGTTCTCAGGCCGTGGTTGCCAACGCGACGGACAAGGACGCGCTGGCAAGCCTCGGTGTCCCGGACGTGGACGTGGCCATCGTCGCCATCGGGAACCCCATGGAGGCCAGCATCCTGGCTACCCTCTACCTCAAGGAGATGGGCATCGGTCATATCGTGGTAAAGGCGAAGAGTGACGATCACGCCAAGATCCTGGAAAAGATCGGCGCCACGGACGTGGTCTTCGCGGAGAGGGAGATGGCCATCAAGCTGGCCAACAGCCTGACATCCCGGAACGTTATGGAGTTTCTGCCCCTGGCGCCCGATTACAGCATCATGGAGATCGCTCCCCCGAAGGAGTTCATCGGAAAGACACTGGCGGAGATTGACCTGAGAAAGAAATATCGCATCCAGGTCATCGCCATCAAGGAATTCGTCCCGGAGAAGATGGTCATGGTTCCCGGCGCCGACTTCGTCATCAAGGACAGCGATATGCTGGTGGTCATGGGAGCAAACGAGGACCTGGAGGCATTGCAGAAAAAGAAACTTTAAGGAAACCGGTCGAAGTCCATGGAAAACATAAGGGAAATCCTAGAAGAAAAGGAAGAGCGTATCCTCGCGCCTTACGCCGCGCGCAGCCGCGATTCCCGGGGGCGTCTCTACCCGGAGCCGGAGGACGATATCCGCCCGGCCTTCCAGCACGACCGCGACCGTATCATCCACAGCAAGTCGTTCCGGCGGCTCAAGCACAAGACCCAGGTTTTCCTTTCCCCGGCCGGGGACCACTACCGGACGCGCCTGACCCATACCCTGGAGGTCTCCCAGATCGCCCGGACCATCTCCAAGGCCCTGGGTCTCAACGAGGACCTGACCGAGGCCATCGCCCTGGGGCACGACCTGGGCCACACCCCTTTCGGCCACGCGGGAGAGAGTGTCCTGAACCGTATCGTTCCGGGAGGATTCCGTCATTACGAGCAGAGTCTCCGCGTGGTGGACAAGCTGGAACGCGACGGAAAGGGACTCAACCTCACCTACGAGGTCCGCGACGGCATCCTCAAGCACTCCAAGGGACTGGGTGATATCATCCCCGCGGAGAAGGCGCAGCTCCCCGCCACCTTGGAAGGGCAGGTGGTGCGCGTCGCCGACGTGGTTGCCTACATCAACCACGACCTGGACGATGCGCTGCGGAGCGGCATCATCGGGATGGAGGATGTTCCGCCTGAGATCCTAAGAGGGCTTGGAACCACCCATTCCAGGCGCATCAACACCTTGGTCGTCGATATCGTGCAGACCTCCATGGAGCGGTCCCCGCTGAAAACGATCACCTTCTCCCCAGACATCGGCAGCCTTGCCCTGGCCCTGAGGTCTTTCCTCTACGAAAAGGTCTACAAGAGCCCTCCCGTCGCGTCCGACTTCAACAAGGCCTCCAAGATCCTCCAGGATCTTTTCGACTATTTCCTGGCGGATCCCTCGAGACTGGAAGGCGTGAAAAGGAGGTGCCCCGCCAACGAACCCTATGAACGTTGCGTCTGCGATTTCATCGCCGGCATGACGGACCCCTACGCGCTCCAGCTCTACCAGGAAATCTTTCTGCCCCGCCCATGGAAGATTACATGATGGTTCCGCTGACGCCACACCGGGAGAAGCGGCCATGATCGTTTTGGGTGTCGAGTCCTCCTGCGACGAAACCGCGGCGGCCGTCTATGACACGGAAAAGGGTATCCTCTCCAGCGTCGTCCGTTCCCAGATCCGGGATCACGCCCCCTTCGGCGGGGTCATCCCCGAGCTGGCGGCCCGAAAACACATCGAGGCCATCGTCCCCATCACCAGGGAGGCATTGAAACAGGCGGAGATTTCCCTGAAGGCCCTAGACGGGATCGCCGCGACCTTCGCGCCGGGACTGGTGGGCGCGCTCTTGGTGGGTCTCTCTTTCGCCAAGGCCCTGGCGTGGGCCGCGGAAGTGCCGTTCGTGGGGATCCACCACCTGGAAGGCCATCTCCTCTCCCCCTTCCTCGGTCCCGAGGAAACCCACCCCCATTTCCCTTTCCTCGGGCTCATCGTCTCCGGGGGACATACCAGTCTCTACAAAGTTATCGATTTCGGGCGCTATGAACGGCTTGGCAAAACCGTGGACGACGCGGCGGGGGAGGCCCTGGACAAGGCTGGGAAGCTCCTCGGGCTGCCTTACCCGGGGGGGGTTGCCATCGATAAATTGACCCTTGAGGGGGGAAACCCACGCGCCTTCGATCTCCCCATCGGGCTAATCCAACGGGACAACTTCAACTTCAGCTTCAGCGGGCTGAAGACGGCCCTTGTCTACACACTCAAAAAGATGGGATACGGCGGAAAATCCAGCGAGCCCCCACCAGAAAATCTCGTAAGGGACCTGGCCGCCTCCTTCCAGGAGGCCGTGGTCCAGGCCCTGATTCGAAAGGCCTTCTTCGCCCTGGAGGAGACGGGACTGGGAGAGCTCGTCGTCACCGGCGGTGTGGCGGCCAACACACGCCTGCGGGAGGTCCTCGCCCGCAAATCCCGCAAGTCGGGTATCCGCGTCATCATCCCGGACACCAAATTCTGCACGGACAACGCGGCCATGATCGCCTTCGCGGGAGGGCGGCGTCTTCAAGCAGGACAGCGGGATCTCTTCTCGCTCAACGCCATTTCCCGTCTGGCGTTGGAAACTCTGTAATTCAGTAAAAAGGGATTATCCCACCATTGTGTGTTCTTCGGCGTATTGGAAGTGTTCCTCTTCCTGGGGGCGCATGGAAAAGGCGACCGTCGCGGGGCCGACACGTCCCACGTACATGACGACGACCAGCACCACCTTGGCAAAAGCGGAAAGCGTGGATGTAATGCCTGTGGACAGACCCACCGTCCCAAAGGCGGAGACCACCTCGAAGAGGATATTGATGAGGTGAAGGCGCTCCTTCCCCGAGGGAAGCCCCCATCCCTCTGAAATCAGCAGGATCATTGTTGCCGCGAAAACCGTCACAAAGGCGAGGAACGAGATGACGATGACCCGGTCCGTGACCTCCTGGGGGAGGGTCCTCTGGAGAATGGACACACGCCGGTGTCCGTGGATTCGGCGCCAGACGAGCAGGATCAGAACGCTGAAAGTGCTTGTCTTGATTCCGCCCCCGCAGGAACCGGGCGAAGCCCCTACAAACATAAGGAAGAGGGTAAAAAAGAGGGTGGCATTGGTGAGCCGGGCATAATCAAGAGTGTTGAATCCCGCCGTCCGGGGGGTGACCGACTGGAAGAAAGACGCCAGAATCTTTCCCCGCCAGGGAAGGGGCGCCAACTGGCCGGCGTATTCCGCCACGAAGATGAAGATCGCCCCCCCAAGGATGAGGAGTCCCGTCGTGATCAAGACCACCTTGGCGTGCAGGGACAACTTTCGCTTCTTGTCGAAGAGGGCGGGAAGGTCAATGAGCACGAGAAACCCCAATCCCCCGAGCACGATAAGGAGCATGAAGATGATGTTCACGGGAATGGAGTTCTGGTATCGCACCAGGCTGTCGGAGAAGAGGGAAAATCCCGCGTTGCAGAAGGCGGAAATAGAATGGAAGACAGCCGAATAGATAGCCTGCTTCAGCGGAAAATCCCGGGCGAAACAGAGAGTGAGCCCCAGGGCCCCCAGGGCCTCAATCCCGAAGGCCAGGATGAAAATGGCCTTCAACATCCCGGAGAAGTTTGTGAAGGGGGAATGGCTGAAGCTGTCGTGGATGGCCACGCGCCCCTTGAAGGAAATCCGCTTACCCAGCAGAATCATAAAAAAGACGGTGAAGGTCATGATGCCCAGCCCCCCCATCTGGATGAGGACAAGAATCACGATCTGCCCGAAAAGGGTGAACTTCGTCCCCGTATCGACAACGATGAGCCCCGTCACGCAGACGGCGGAGGTGGAGGTAAACAGGGCGTCCACAAAGGGAATGGACGTGCCGTTCGTGCTGACCGGCAGCCACAGGAGAACCGCGCCGAGGAGAATTGCGCCCGCAAACCCCAAAAGGAGGTAATGGGCCGGGCGTAAAGATGGCCTTCCCGCCCTGCTGGAACTCTCGTAGATCCCCATGGCGGCGCTTACACGTTGAAACGAAAGGTTATTACGTCCCCGTCCCGAACGGGGTAATCCTTGCCCTCGAGCCGCAAAAGCCCTCTCTGTCGGGCCTCCGGGATCCCGCCCAAACGCACCAGGTCATCAAAGGAAATCACCTCCGCCTTGATGAACCCCCGCTCGAAGTCCGAGTGGATTACCCCCGCCGCCTTCGCCGCGGGCAGGCCCCGGGGGATGGTCCAGGCCTTGACCTCGTCCTTCCCCACCGTGAAGAAGGAGATCCGCCCCAGTTTCCGGTAGCAGAGATGGATGAGGCGGTTCATGGCGCTCTCCGCGATTCCCAGGTCCTCCAGGAAATCCGCCGCGTCCTCCTCGTTAAGCTGGGCGATTTCCATCTCGATCTTCCCCGCCACCACGAAAAGGCTGTCTTTCAAAAAAGGGTAAGTCTCCTCCATCTTCGCCATTATTTGGTCCATCTCGTCCGTCCCCAACTGGTCCTCGTGGACGTTGAGGGCCACGATCATGGGCCTCATGGTGAGGAAATCGAACCCCTTCAGGCGCTGGCGCGCAGCCTCGTCCAGGTCGACCTGGTTCAAAAAAATCTCGCCCTCCAGCGCGTCCCCACACCGCTCGAGAAGTGCGATCTCTTCCTTGACGGGCAAGCCCCGCTTTAGATCCTTCCGGAGGCGTTCCAGGCGCTTTTCGATGATGGCAAGGTCGGACAAAATCAGGTCCGTGTGGAAACGCTCCATGTCCCGGAGGGGATCCACCTTTCCCAGGGGATGGGGAAAGACGGAATCCGGGAAGACCCGCACCACGTGCACAAAGGCGTCGATCTTCCCGATGGACTTCAGGAAGGACCCGTCCATCTCCCCCTGCTGGCCGTCCTTGACGATGCCGGCGAAATCGAGATACTCCATCTCCGCGTAAGTCACCTTCTTGGGCTGATACATCTCCGCCAGGCGGGTGACCCGCGGGTCCATGACCTTGACGACTTTGATGTCCGGACCCTCTCGCCCCCCCTTGTGGTCTGCGGGCGAGGCGCCCGTCAGGGCCTCGAAAAGGGTCGTTTTCCCGCTCAGGGGCAATCCGATGATTCCGATTCGCATGGCACTCTTCTAACGCAAAACACCTCCAAGTGCAAGGGAACGGGAAAACGCAAAGCAAGATAGAGATTCCCTTTACATTCTCGATTAAAAGTTATAAATTATCGAACAAGGGGAGATTATATTCTGGTTTGGTAAGTTCAATAGGGGCAGCCGGATGCGTATACAATTGTCTTTTTCACGCACTTCTGTATTCACCTGCCAGCCTCCCTCTCGATTTTAAGTCGACTTTCCATCATCGAAAGCGACAGAACATGAAAAGGAAAAGGCGGGAGGAAATCCTTCGCGGCGGGGGGGATCTTCCGGCAAACCCCAGAAAGGATGCGACATGTTACAAGAATTTACCGTAAAGTTAAGCAACCTTCTTTTGTCCCTTTCGGATGCCATAGAAATTGCCAATTCCCGGATCGCCTGCCATCAGATGAGAACCGCTTTTCTTGCCTGGAAAATCGCCGAGGCGGCCAAGCTTCCGGAAAATACGATAGGGAAAATCTACCTGGGCGCACTGTTGCATGATATCGGTGCGCTTTCCCTGGAAGAAAAGGTGCAACTCCTTGAGGAAGCAGGTGAAATTAATCTGGACACCCACTGCATCCTCGGCGAAGCCTTCTATGAACTCTCCCCCATCCTCGCGCCGGCGGCTAAGATCGTGCGTTACCATCACACCCCATGGGACAGTTGGAATGTTCCTCTCGACACGCCCCATGTTTTGGAATCCCAAATCATCAACCTCGCCGATAATATCGAAAGAGCAATCAATCGGAACCAATATATCCTGCACCAGACGGAAACTCTTAGAACAACCATTTCCGCCCTTGCCAAAAATGAAATTCATCCAGATCTTGTCGATGTTTTCATGGGCCTCTCCAAACGTGAAGACATCTGGCTGGATTTGACTTCTCCGCGGCTTTATTCGTTGCTTCTGCATCACGGCCCCTTTCGGAGAATAGAGATCGGACAAAACGAAATCTTTTCCATCGCCTCTGTCTTCCGTCATATTATCGATTTCAAATCCCGCTTCACGGCCACGCATTCCACCGGCGTGGCGGAATGCGCCGTGATGCTCTCGCGTTTATTGGGGTTCACGGAACACGAAACTAACCAGATGGAAATCGCCGGATATTTTCATGACCTGGGCAAGCTTGGCATTCCAAATTCAATTCTTGAAAAACCCTGCAATCTCACTAAACAAGAATTTGATGTTATTAAACAGCACACTTATTTCACCTATACCGTCTTGAACACCATCGGGGGTCTCGACATGATCGCGGAATGGGCGGCGTTTCATCACGAAAAACTCGACGGCACAGGTTACCCCTTTCATGTTTCGGCCGAAAGAATCAATCTTGGGGCACGCATCATGGCCGTCGCGGATATTTTTACCGCTCTGGCGGAAAATCGTCCCTACCGAGCGGGAATGGGCAGAAAAAAGATAGAAAAAATCCTCAAGGACAAGGTCAAGCAACGCGCGCTTGATGGAAATATCGTAAAAATCCTCCTGGAGAACATGGACGATATCTGGAAGGATGTGAAATCCAAACAGATAAGTTCCAGGGAGACATTTGAAAAAAAATTTCTCAAAATAAAGAGAGGTGGAGTTTAATCTCTAATTTTCCATCCTTTTCCGCTCCGCGGAAAAGGATGATACCAATGCCCAGAAAGGAAGATATCTTAGAATCTGAAACAAGGGGAAAGTATGGGAACAGATAACATCATCTTTTTGGAGGTCATCGAGTGGTTCGATAAGACCGGGAAGGAACTTGTGCATCGAATCCCGGAAAAGGGCTCAGGAGAGATCAAGTTAGGGGCCCAGCTCATCGTGCGGGACAACCAGGCGGCCGTCTTTTTCTACAACGGCCGGGCCTACGACGTCATCGGGCCAGGACGCCACACCCTGTCCACCCTGAACATTCCCGTCATCACGAAGATTCTCAGCCTCCCCTGGGGGTTTACCAGCCCCCTGAGGGCCGAGGTCTACTTCATCAACATGAAGATCTTCCCCAACCTGAAATGGGGCACCCGTGATCCCGTGGCTTTCAAGGACTCAGAGCTGGGGCTGGTGCGGCTTCGGGCCTTCGGCGTCTTCAACATCCAGGTGGCGCAGCCCGTCCTCTTCATCAACCGTATGGTGGGCACCCAGGGCATCTACACCACTGAGGACATCGAGGATTATCTCGGCCGCGTGATCGTTTCCCGCTTCAACGATTACCTGGGGGAGAAACTGGATTCTATCCTCAACCTGCCCGACCGATATGATGCCCTCGCCGCGGGCCTGGAAGAACGCCTCAAGGCGGACTTCAACGACTACGGGTTGCGCCTTGAAAACCTCTACATCACCTCCATCACTCCCCCGCAAGAGGTTCAGCAGGCCATCGACGACAAGAGCCGGCTGGCCGTCCTGGGGAATCTTGACGATTTCATTAAGATGAAGGCGGGCATGGCCATGGAAAAGGCATCGGCCGGTGACGGCGCGGCGGGGAGCGGCGTCGGCCTCGGGGTCGGTATGCTTATTCCGGGCCTCCTCGCGGGAGCCCTACAGCATTCCCCGGGATCCCAGGCGCAGAATCTCACCTGCCCCGAATGCCACCAGACCGTCCCCCGGCAAGCCCGTTTCTGTCCCTATTGCGGACATCAACTCGTTATCATCAACAAATGCCCCAACTGCGGGAAGAATCTGCCACCCAACGCGCGCTTCTGTCCTCGTTGCGGCACAAAAATGGAGGCCGCGGCCCGGACCATATCCTGCCCCCACTGCGGGGCGGAAAACCTTCACGGTTCCCTCTACTGCAACGCCTGCGGGGAAAAACTGACATAGGATGCGATCCTGGCAGGTCGAAACCCAGTGTCCCCAGTGCGGCGCTCCCGTCACCCTGAAAGAGGCACAGCATGTTCTAAGCTGCTCCTACTGCAAAACCCGCCTCTACCTGACGCCCAACGGCCCATTCCGATACGCCATCTCCCCTAAAACCGCTTCCGCTGAAACGATTTACATCCCCTTCTGGAGAATCAAGGGGCTGGGATTTACCGCTTACCTCCCCCCTAAAACGGCGGGGAGCCTCATTGACAAGACCTATCTCGCCACCGATGTCTCCCTTGACATGGTCTCCCTGGGCACACGCCCGCAGGTCATGCGGTTAGGCTTCGCCAACTCGCAAAAGGGCCTCTTCATCCGCCCGCGCCGGGACTTCAAAAGACTCCTCGACTGCGCGATTCGGCAGCTGAATTCCCCCATTACTGAAAGGGAAACCATTCGGGACGACCCAAACATCTTCCTCACGGACATCTCCGGCGGGGATCCCTTCGACCGATCCGATTTTTCACACTGGTCTCCCGAGAGGACCCGAACCGTCTTTAAGAAATACGATCCGGTAGTTTCCGCCTTCCTGGACGAGGGGAACAGTCTCGTCTACTTCCCCGTGACGGCGGAGGCGGGAGACACCGTGATTCTGAGCGACGGGCTGACGAACCGGCCCATTGGAAAACTGACTCCCTCCGGCCTTGAACGGCTCACCAAAACCGCCGCCACCGCGATGTCTCCTCCCGGCGCCCTGCCCCTCCTTTGTCCCAACTGCGGCTGGGACCTGGACTGCGCCGAGGAGAGTCGGGCCGTCTTGTGCCCCGGCTGTGACAAGGTTTGGGAAATCCGCCGGGGACATTATGCCTCCATCCCGTTCGAGGTTCCGGCAAAAGGAAATCCGGATGCGTTCTACCTGCCTTTCTGGAAAATCAAGACCACGATACCCCGACTCGCACTACACGACACCCGAGACCTCGCCCGGTTCGCGAACCAGTCCCACATTCCCAGAAAACCCTCCCCGCTCCACGTCTTCATTCCCGCCTTCAAGATGCGACCAAGGCTCTTTTTGCAGCTATGCAAGGTCTTCACCTGCGCCCAGCCAGAAACCCACCCCGCGGACAGGCTTCCCAAGGCGCCCTACCCTATCCTCCTAAAACGAGACGGCATCCGGGAGATGATTCCCATCGTCCTGGCCGAGATCGGGGCGAAAAAAGCCCGGTTCTACCCGAATCTTAACCGGGCCGAACCGGCCGTCGAACGGGTCACCCTCGCCTTCCTTCCCTTCAGGCAGACGGGCTACGAGGCGGTTTACGAAGGGAATGTTACCTTCGCCATCCCCCGCAACGTGCTGAAATGGGGACGAAAACTATGAGGCAACCTTGCCGATCTTCTCTTCGATGGAGGCGATCTTTCCCTCCATCCTGTTGGACAGTCCCTGGCGGATGTCGAACGTGGCCGTTACGTAAACCCGGCGGCAGTCGGGGGCCAACTCCGCATAGGCTTTCCCGATAAGCCCCAGGGCCTCATCCATCGTTTCCGTCTCGAAAACGGTTCCCATGGGCGTCAGCCGGTAGGGAATCTCTCCTTCCTTGAACATCCTCAGGACCCGACTCACGTAGGCGCTGACGCTCTCTCCCTTGTCCGTGGGGAAGATAGCGAATTCAACGAGAACACTCATTTTACCACCCCTATATGGTAAGCAAGAGGTGGAAAGCAGGAGATTTGAAGACAACCATGCCTACTAATTTACACGATTCTAAAAATCCTGTCCATATCGGGCATGGGGTAAGTCCTTCGTAGACCCTGGCGATTTCCTTTTGAACCGGGCCCCTACGATGCATGATTCGTGTTTTGATCCGCTCTGCAGCCTCACCGAGCATGGAGTGCCCATTCTTACAAGTCATGGAAATTCTCAACGTGCATGTCTACTTGCAGCGCACAGACAGGCGCAGAAATTGAACTTTCTACAAAACTACCTTTCTTGACACAAAGGGAAACGTTGTATAAAAATGCAGATAGTTCGATATCCGCCCGCGACATAGTAAGGAAGAGGTTGACAGCTCGGCAGGCGGCAGGTACCCGTAGAGGGCGATTTGGGAAGAAAAAAACAAAAAATAACCCCGCCGCCGCAGAATTTGGTATATATAGCCCAGGCCACGAATCCACGCAACAAAGTAACCCTACAAGTAAATGACTACATTATAACTCATTATATTTAACATTAAGGAGCGCGGAAATATGAAGTTCAAGACATCTCTTGGGAAAACAATCTTATTCTTGGCCACCATCTTGGTTGCGATCGCCGTGTTTTCACCCTGGTCCGCCAATGCGTCGGAAAACAATGTAAGCGTTGAATTGATTCTGGACGCTTCAGGCAGCATGAACGGCCTCTTGAAAAGCGGGGAATCAAAAATTAGCGCCGCGAAGAAGGCCGTTGAGATGCTGGTTAAGGAGATTTCTCCCGAAACCATAATAGCCTTCCGCGCCTACGGCCATCAATCCCACAGAAAGAAAAAAGACTGCAAGGACACCCAACTCCTGGTAAATTTCGCCCCTCTTTCGAAAAATCGAAACAAAATTATCTCAAAGGCGAATGCCCTTACAGCCCGCGGATATACCCCCATAAGCTACGTCCTGAAGCTTGCTTCGGAAGACTTTTCCCAACAAACCGAAAAACAACGCATCATTGTTTTAGTGAGCGACGGCAAAGAAACCTGTAAAGGCGATCCTTGCGTGACGGCCAAGGCCCTTGCGAAGGCGGGTATATCCAAACTTGTAATTCACACGGTCGGGTTCGGTGTGGACGACGCGGCAAAGGTGCAACTTGAATGCATTGCCAGGGTTACTGGCGGACGTTATTTCTCCGCGTCCAATGCGAAGGAACTTGTTGAAGCATTGAGCACGGCTGTTGAAACAGTCTCCTCGCAAAAAACCGAGACGATTATCGTGATAAAGGAAAAAGCGCCGGGGGTCCTGAAAATCATCAATCCGGACATAACGGGACACGATGTCATTGACGCCGAAACAGGGAAAAATGTGGCAAACATCAGCAAGTTCCACACCTCTGTTAAGCTGAAACAAGGCATATACAACGTAAAGGTCGGCGCGGCGCTATGGAAAAGCGTTGAGGTAAAATCCGGAGAGACGACAGTGCTCAGGCCTGGGCGGCTCACGGTAAAACCCGCCGGCCTTAGGGGAGCCGTCGTTCTTGACGCGGAAACCGGCGAAAAGCAGGGCAGTGTAAGCAATTTTAAGAACTCCATCGCGCTGATGCCTGGGTTTTATGTTGTTTCTTTTGGAAGGGCAACTTGGCCTGTTGAGATCAAGGAAGGTGAAAATAAACTGCTTCGGCCTGGCGTCGTGAAAGTAGTAAACGCGAGGGTTAATTTCATTAATATTAGAAACACAAACGGCGAGATAGTCGGCCACGTAAGCAATTCACTCGATCATATTCCCTTGCCTCCGGGCAATTACAGCATAGAGATAAACAAAGAACAATATAAGTTTTCCCTCAAGGAGGGAGAAACCAAAATTTTCAAGCTCAAGAGAAAATAACAACGGATTTATTGGGTCTTTCGCGGGTAGAACGGTCGAACATTTCTTTTTCCGTCAAATTGTCCGGGGGTGTCGATAGTTAGCGAAAGAAACCCAAGGATGAATGCGAGGAAAGCGGAATGAAGTTTTTTTGCTCAGCACTCAGTCCTGTTTTTGTTTGCTTGAGCCTTGAGCCTTGAGCTCTAAACCTCTTCCTACTTGTCACTCGTCACTGCTTTCTCGTCGCGGAGCGCCCGCGCCGCCTCGGTGTCCACGCTGCGCAGGTGGAGGTCCTGCTGGGGAAAGGGGATCTCGATGCCCGCTTCGGCAAATCTCGCGTTGATGGCATGGTTCAACTCGTTCTGCACCTCCCCCGTGCTGTCCATAAATTCGCTGATCCAAACCCGCAGCTCAAAATTGAGAGCGCTGTCACCAAAGGAGAGAAACAGGGCCTGGGGCTCGGGATACTTCAAAACCTTGGAGTTCTCTCCCGCGCATTGTAGAAGAATCTCCCTCACCTTCGCAACATCAGATCCGTAAGCGACGCCCACTGGGATCCGGACCCGCACGCGGCGGTTGGCCAGTGTCCAATTTGTAACCCTCGACGTGACTATGTCGCTGTTGGGAACCACGATCTCCGCGTTGTCCAGGGTTTGCACGATCGTGGCGCGTAAACCGAGGCGTTTCACGACCGCCATTTCGCCGTCAACCTGGATGGTATCCCCTATCTTGATGGGGCGTTCAAAGAGAAGAATCAGGCCGCTGGCGAAATTGTTGACGATGGCCTGTAGGCCGAAGCCCACCCCCACGCCGAGGGCGCCGCCGATAATCGTCAGGTTCGTCAGTCCGAACCCCAGGACCCGGAGGGCGATGAGAAATCCGATGAACACGATGCCGTAGTGCACAAGCCGGGAGATAGACAACTGACTCCCCAACTCCATCTTCCGCCTGGGCAGGACTTCCTCAAGCAAAACGGCCTGGATGGTCCAGGAGGTGAGAAAAGAGACATAAAGGACCAGGAGAGAAGACAGCACCGCGTCTATCGTGATGTTCATTCCCCCCACCGGCAGTCCAAGGGAAAAGAATTGTTGAATCGCCTCACCCTTGGTAGCGTAGACCTTCCAAATCACAAGGTCGGTCACGCAGAAGAGAGCGGAGAAGAAAATGATCAGGATGGGCCGAACACGGCGGAAGATCACCTCGGCGTTCTTTCGGATGAAGTGAAAAGGCGACTTGTAAAAAACAAACTCAATGAATCCGCTTACCACCAGGTAGAGCATCCACACATTTAAAAGGGCAAAGACGGTCATGAGTAAGGCGTTCATGAGGTAGAGGGAAAACCCCGCGTAGCCCAAAATCTCCGTAATGACCACACCGAAAAAAATAAGCGTTCCCAGCCTCAGGCTCATGACAATGAGCGGGGATTTCTCCGCGTTTTTTCGGTGGCAGCTCTCCCAGAAACAGAAGAAAATCCCGGTAAAGGCGATTAAGATCACGATCAGCCGCAAAAGGGGACGGGGGAAGAGCACCATGCGCATCAGCGAAGTCACGAGGATCAGGATGGCCAGCCGGTTCACCACCCGCCACTTCCAGGCGTCTCCGAACATTCCCTTCACCAGGTGCATGACAGAGAGAATCACGCCGAATTGAAAGGCGGGAATCCAGCCCGGCGGCAAGGGCCGGACGGCCGCGCCGAAAAATGTAAAGCAGACGAAGATGGAAGATGCGAAGGGGTGTTTCGTAAACACGTACCACCGTGAAACCATGTCCACGTGGTTCTGACTCCGGTAGATCAACAAGGTGAGAAGAGCGGATGCGATGGCGAGGGAGGTGATGAGCCAGATGTTCCTTGCCATATGGTGCCCCTGTTGGACGAAAAACTCATCCAGGCTCTTCCAGGAATCTTTCCAGAGGTTCCAATTCAACTGCCTGAAATAGGCCGGGGAGAGGATGGAGGGGGCGTTTCTCTCCAGGATCTCACCTTTGTAGGTCTTCAGCCAGTCGTTAACCACGAGAACCATGGTATGGTTCTTCACGCGCAGGGTCGACACCTTTTGCTCGACATCAAGAACCGGGCGAAGCCTTTGATTGATGACCATCAGGGCGTTACGAATCGTGCCCTTGATATCCAAAAGCGCCTTCCTTTCGACGCTCAAAGGCCCCAGCCTCTCGATCATCGTTTTCCAGCGGGGGATCTTCTGTTTTTCGGAAAGCCACTTTTCCCTTGCCTTCAATAACGTCGTCTTGCCAATGGACAGGGACTTGTCGATTCTTGCCAGTTCCGTCTCTATCTGATTCAATTCCTCGTTGTAATAGAGGAGACGGTTATAGTTCTGGTGAGGATTCCCCCCGAGAAACGCCAATTCAATGGAGAGATCCTCCAGCTCCTGGGCGATCTTCTCCAGGCGGCTCTTAACCCTGCCGAGTTCGTAGATGAACTTGATCTGATTCATCAGATCATAGTAGTCTCGGGACAGCTTTGCCGCGTAAGGGATAAGATCCGTAACCTCTATCTGGGCAGTCACGGGCGTGGGTGCCGATTTCTTTGTTCTCGCCGAAAGAAACGACTTTAAATTGAAGGCGCAAGCACACTCGGCAAGCAACAGAAGGCCAAAAAGGGCAAGAATAAGGCCCCCTATGGCCTTACGCCCGCTCGCGCCACGCGCAAACTCGCATTTCACCCCGGAATCAACGCTCACCCTTCATTTTTAACATAAATTATGGTTAATCTCCAGTTGTCCTCGTGCCCGTTGCCATTCAAGGCGTCCTTTGATACCTTTTGACGAAAGTCTTTTGGTGGGTTAGGAAAAGATGGTGACGTCAATCCCGAGAATCGGTATCACGATGGGAGATCCCGCGGGAATCGGCCCCGAGATCATCCTGAAGGCCTACGGGCGCCGCCTGCCCCGGCATATCCCTGTGGTCTTCGGAGATGCGAACGTCCTTAAGGAGGCCGCCCGGATCCTCCCCGCCGCGCCTCCCATCCGTGAGATTCATACGGCGGCGGAAGCGCGCCCCGGGGAACTCACCCTCCTCCCCGTCACAAACCTGCCTCCGGAAGCAGTCCGACCCGGCCGGGTAAGCGCCGTAACCGGCAAAGCGGCCGGGCAATACATCGAGGCGGCGATCGCGGCCGCCGCGCGAGGGGAAATCGACGCGGTGGTCACCTGCCCCATCCACAAGCGGGCCTTCCATGAGGGTGGGTATCCCTACCCCGGGCACACGGAGATGTTCGCGGCGCTGACGGAAACGCGCCGATACGCCATGATGATGGTTTCCGTCCCCCTGAAGGTTACGCTCGCCACCATTCACCTGCCCCTTCGCAACGTCGCCCCTTCCCTGACGCGCCCGGGAGTTGAAACGGCCATCGACCTGACGTTGAGGACGACGCGGGACTGGTTCGGGATCGAGCACCCAAGAATCTGCGTCGTGGGGCTCAATCCCCACGCCGGCGAGGGCGGTGATATGGGCCGGGAAGAACTTGAGATTATCGATCCCGCAATTTGGAAGTTTAGGGAGAAGGGAGAAAACGTCACGGGTCCCCTCCCGGCAGACACGGCCTTCACCCGAAAAAACCTTGGGAGTTACGACGCCTTTGTCGCCATGTATCACGACCAGGGGTTGATTCCCTTCAAGCTTCTCGCCTTCGAGTCGGGGGTTAACTGCACGCTCGGCCTCCCCTTCCCCCGCGTCTCCGTGGACCACGGCACGGCGTTGGACATCGCGGGTAGCGGCACCGCCGATCCTGGAAGTCTGAGATCGGCGATTCGGTGGGCCGTCAGGTTTTCAAAAACGGTGGCCTCCTTAAACCGGCACGCCACAACTTAATCCCGCCGCTTCACTCCCATTTTCTCACGTCCTCTATGGTCTTCGCATCCTCGGGAATGGTCCCCTTTGCGACAAAAACGACATCTCCCCGCAGTTTCAGAACCTCCCGTATTTTTTCCTCGATTTGTGACTTGAGAACATCCGTTCCAGAGGCACCCTCCGAAAGTTCAATATCGAACCACATCAAATCACTTTCGCCTTCCCGGTCCACCCTAACACGAACCCTGGAAATCTGCTCGAAGGCCTTGGCGACTTCCTGGACCTGGCTTGGGTGGATGAACATTCCGCGGACCTTGGTTACCTGATCCACCCGTCCAACGATCCTCATCATCCTCCGGGAGGTGCGACCACAAGGGCAGGGATCGTCCTCATAATAGGAAAGGTCTCCCGTTCCAAACCGGATGATGGGATAGGTCTTGTGGCGCAAGGGAGTGACCACGATCTCGCCTATCTCTCCCGGACCAACCTGTTTCCCCGTCTGGGGATCGACGATCTCGACGATCCGGTGCTCCGAGTAGTGCATGCCGTTCCTTTCAGGACACTCGTAGCTGATGCCCCCGATATCCGCCGTGATGAGGCCCTGCCGGACGATGATATGGTAGGTCTCTTCCAGGGTTTTGCGCATGGAGTCCGGTAAGATCTCGCCTGCCACGAAGGCCACCTCCATGGAGAAATCCCGGTTGAAGTCGTATCCCGCCTCTTCCGCCTTTTTTATAAGGCTCATGAGAAAGCTGGGAACGCCAATGTAACCATTCGCCTTCAAATCCAGCATGGTCTTGAGCTGGACTTCCGTGTTCCCCACGCCGGTAGGTATGAGAACACACCCGAGGGCGTTGATGGCCTCGTCACAGAAGATGCCCGCCGGCGTCAGGTGGTAGGAGAAGGTATTGATGACCCGGTCTCCCTTCCGGAATCCCGCGTTGTAGAAAAGGGGCTGGAGGCTGAACGCGTCGTCCTCCCGGCCGTGAGGGTCGTAGATGGGCCCCGGTGAGATGTAGACCCGCTTCAAGTCCGACATATCCACGCCGAGGAATCCCCCGAAGGGCCCCTTCTCCTTGTTGAGCCGCACCAGGTCCCGTTTCGGCGTGATGGGTATCTTCTCCAGGTCCTGGATGGCGCGGATGGCATCGGGGCCCACCCCCGCCTCGTCCATCTTCTCCTTGACAGATTCACAATGGGCATAGGCATACTGCACCGTTTCCCGCAGCCACGCTACCTGTCGCGCCTCCCTCGCATCGGGAGATTCCGTTTCCCACTTTTCCTCGTAGTAGCCAATACGATCCGTCATACCACTCTTCCTCCAATCTTTGTTTTTTATGCCCGACCTTCCAATCCTTCCAGGACCACGAACGCCACGCCGACATCGCCGTCATGGGAAAGGGACAAGAAGACCTTTTCCATCCCCAACGCCCGCATCCGGGCCTCGGCCCTACCGGAGACAACCAGCCTCGGGGCGCCCTTGTCGTCGTGGAGCACCTGAAGGTCCCTGGGGGAGAGCGCGGCCCCGAATCCCGTTCCCACCGCCTTGCTGAAGGCCTCCTTCGCGGCGAACTTCACGGCCAGGTGGGTCACGGGGTCCTTCCACCGGCGACACTCTTCCACCTCCCTTTCCGAAAAGAGGCGATCCAGGAAGCGTCCGCGCCACCTTTCCACGGCCCCGCGGAAACGGCCGATCCGGATCACGTCCACGCCGATACCCCGAACCATGCGCCCGTCTTATCCTCTCAAGGCCTCGTCAATCAGCGCCCGCATGTCCCTGACCGCGCGGTCAAGGCCAACAAAAATGGCCCGGGCGATGATGCTGTGTCCAATGTTCAGCTCTTCAACGCCGGGAATCATGGCGATCGGCTTCACGTTAAAGTAGTTCAGGCCGTGTCCCGCGTTGACCTGAAGGCCCCACTTGAGACCCTCTTCAACACCGGCGCGGATTCTTTCGAGCTCTTTTTCCCGCTCGGCGGGCGTCGAGGCGTCGCAGTACCGTCCCGTGTGGAGCTCGATGGCGTCGCTTCCCATCTTCCGGGACAGCTCAATCGCCTTGGGCTCCGGGTCGATGAACATGCTGACAAAGATCTCCTTGGCGTGCATTCGTTCCGTGAGCACGGCCAGCTTGTCATAATAGGTTTCCACGTCCAGGCCGCCTTCCGTGGTCAACTCCTCCCGCCGCTCCGGGACGATGGTCACCATATCGGGCACGGTCTCCAGGGCGATATCGATAATTTCATCGTTGGCCGCCATTTCCAGGTTCAGCTTCGATTTCACCGTCTTTCGAAGGATCGCCAGGTCCCGGTCGTGGATGTGCCGGCGGTCCTCCCGCAGATGAACCACGATCCCATCCGCCCCCGCCATCTCCACGATAGCCGCGGCGGCCACCGGGTCCGGGTAGTCCACGCCCCTTGCCTGGCGGACCGTCGCCACGTGATCGATATTGACCCCCAAACGCATCATGTCGCCTCCTCCATTTCCATGAATTTTTCTTTCAGATAGACCTCCAATTCGTCCGCGAGTTCCCGGATTTCCTCCTCTGATTCCCCCTCCACCATCAGGCGCAGGATGGGTTCCGTCCCGGAATAGCGCAGGACGATCCGCCCCCGGTCGGCCAGCCCTTGACGGGCCGCCGCGATCTTCTCCCGGATGTCGGGGGCCCCATCCAGGTCGACGCGTTGGCTGATGGGAATATTCCGCATGACCTGGGGAAAAGGCTCCATCACCTTTGCCAGGTCTGAAAGGGGTTTACCCGTCTCCACCATGACGGAGAGGACCTGAAGCGCCGTGATGATACCGTCCCCCGTGGTGTTGTAGTCGAGAAAGATGACGTGTCCCGACTGCTCCCCGCCCAGGTTATACCCGCCCTTCCGCATGGCCTCCATGACGTAGCGGTCTCCCACGCTGGAACGGACGACCTTAATGCCATGCCCTTTCATGACCTTGTCCAGGGCAAAATTGCTCAAAATGGTGGCCACCACAGTATCCCGCTTGAGCTGTCCTTTCTCCTTGAGATGCAGGGCGCAAAGGGCCAGGGTCTTGTCCCCGTCGAGGATATTCCCGTTGTGGTCCACGAAGACAACCCGGTCGGCGTCGCCATCGAAGCTGATACCGATGTCCGCCCCCGTTTTCAGCACCGTCTCGCGGATGTTCTCCGGGTAGAGAGAGCCGCACTCCTGGTTGATGTTCATGCCGTCCGGGTTCACTCCCACAGGATACACCCGCGCTCCCAACTCTTCGAAAACGGCGGGCGCCACCCGGTAGGCGGCGCCGTTGGCACAATCCAGGGCGATTTTCATGCCGTCCAGGTCGTAGGCCCGGGGGAAGGTCCCCTTCAGGTAGACGACGTAGCGGCCGATGGCGTCGTCGATGCGGAAGGCCTTGCCCACCTCGTCCTTCGTGGGAGTCATCATCCCGTCATCGTGCTTTTCTATGGCCCGCTCCAGCCAGGCCTCCTCGTCGTCGGGGAGCTTGTATCCGTCGGCGGAGAAGATCTTGATCCCGTTGTCGTAGTAGGGATTGTGCGAGGCGGAGATCACCACCCCCGCGTCCGCCCGCATGCTGCTCGTGATGAAGGCGATGCCCGGCGTGGGCAACGGCCCCACCAGGAGAACGTCCGCCCCCATGGAGCAGATGCCCGAGGCGATGGCCGTCTCCAGCATGTAGCCGGAGAGCCGGGTGTCCTTGCCGATCACGATCTTGATGCGCGTCTCGCCGTTTTTGCGCTTGCAGAGACGCGCCAAGGCCTGGCCAACCCGCATGGCGGTCGCGACCGTCATGGGTTCCATATTGGCGATGCCGCGGATGCCGTCGGTTCCGAACAGTTTTTTCATGAAATTCCCGCCCTTCTCATTCTATGACCTTTTCTTCTATCACAACCTTGAGCCTTTCCGGAATGACCGAGAGGACCTTCACGCCGCCGGGGGCTTGGATCTTTGGTTTGACCTCGTGGATTCCCACGCTCAGGTCCTTCACGTCCACGACGGCGGAAAAATTTTCCGGCGCCAGGGCGTCCACCGCCGTGGCCCAGCCCCGAACGACGATCTTCAACGTGGGTGGCTTGAACGTGCAGGAAAGGCCACCGGAAGTGTTTTCCGCACGAACCGTCACCCCGTCGAACTCCTTGTCCCATACCTTCTCTCTCAGGATGACCTGAACCACCACTTGATCGAGAGACTCCTTGAGGTGCACATCTCTCGGGACTTCAAGGGGAACCGTCTTTTTCAGATTCGTTTTCAGACCGCTGATGTCGAGGACCTTCGTTGGAATATTGCTGATGGACGACCGGGCCTTCCGATCTCCAATGACCCAGACGAACCTGGGAACAGCAAAGACCTTTCGGACGGCGTAGTGGGCGTCCACCTTGCCTTTCACCCTGGGCTTTACGGGTAGCTTGAACGTCAGGAGCCTCTCCAGCACCACGTAAACCACCTCGGGACTTATTCCCACCACGCGGATTCCTTCCGGCAGGTTGAATTGTGCGGGAGAAAGCTCGAACCGGCTTTTCCCCTCCCGGGTCCCCTTGAGGTCGATGGTGCCCCGTATCTTTCCGATCTCCATGGTCCGGATGGACGAAACCAGGCCTTCCAGGTGGAGACTCACCCGCTCCGCGCTGACCATTCTTACCTTCATTCCCTTGGGAACATTGATAAAGGTGAGAGGCACCGTCACCAGGAGATTGGTCTGGCGCTCACTGACCACGGAATACCAGAGGACGAGGGCAACGCAGAGAGACAAAATCTTGAGTCCGAAGTTCTTGAAGAAGAGCGATCGTATCATTCACTCTTCCTCCATATGCCGCTGATGGGCCCATTGGAAGACTGGACGAAGAGCCGGCGCAAGACCTTCTCAAGGCCCTTCTCGTCCATCTTCCGGCTCAGCTTTCCGCCGATGGCGAAGGTAACCTTGCCCGTTTCTTCCGACACCACGATGGCGACCGAGTCGTTTTCCTCCGTGATGCCAAGGGCCGCCCGGTGCCGTGTTCCCAACTCCTTCTCGAGGGTTGGGTCCTGTGTCAGGGGCAAAAAACAGGCCGCCGCCGCGATCTTTCCCTCGCTGATGATGACCGCGCCATCGTGGATGGGGGATTCCTTGTTGAAAACGCTCACCAAAAGCGCCCCGCTCATCCGCGCGTCCAATTGGACGCCCTTTTCGATATAGTCCCGCAGCCCCGTGTTCCTCTCCAGCACGATAAGGGCTCCGAGCCTCCGCTCGGCCAGGGAGGAAATCCCTTTGCAGAGCTCCTCGATCTCCGATTCCTTCCCGAAAAAATAGACCTTCCGGAAAAACGGCGTCTGCCCCATGTTCATCAAGGCCTTTCGGATGTCGTTCTGAAAGATGACGATAATCACGAGGATGATGGATCCGAGGAAACTGGTAAGGATCCAGTGGAGCGTCACCAGGTGGAGCTTCTGGGAGAGGAGGGACACCACGAAGAGAACTCCCAGGCCCACAACCATTTGAACGGCGCGGGTCCCTTTGATGAGGTCGATAATTTTATAAATGATAAAGGCGACGATGAGGATATCTAAGACATCGTACCAGTGAAGGCTGAAAAAAAGCTCCGACATCCTACTTCGAGGCGCTCCCTTCCATTTGCATCATGCCCTCGAGCATGCGAACCGCCCGAACGTTCTCCTTGACGTCGTGCACCCGGACGATATCCGCCCCGCGCATAATCCCGTAAAGGGTCGTGGCAAGGGTGCCCTCCAACCGCTGATCCACGTCCAGATCGAGGACCTTGCCGATGAATGATTTCCTGGACGCGCCCAGAAGAATGGGCTTTCCGAGAACGGACAATTCAAAGAGGCTGTCCATGATCTCCAGGTTATTTTCTAAGGTCTTGCCGAACCCGATTCCCGGGTCCACGATAATCTGATCCTCCGGCACGCCCGAGGCCAAGGCGATCTCGACCCCCTCCTTCAGGTAGCGGATGATCTCGGAGAGGAGGGAATCGTAATGAATTTCCCGCTGCATGGTTTTGGGTCTGCCGCGGGTGTGCATGACCACGACCGGCACCTCGTATTCGGCGGCCAGGTCCGCCAGCTTCAGGTCCCAGTGGAGCCCGCTGATATCGTTGATCATGCCGGCGCCGGCATCGAGGGCCGCCCGGGCCACCTCGGACTTTGTCGTGTCCACGGAAACGGGGATGGAAAGCTCCTGGGCCAGCCGGGTAATAACGGGAACAACCCGAGAAATTTCTTCCTTGACATCCACCGGATCCGACCCTGGGCGGGAGGATTCTCCCCCCACGTCGATAATGTCCGCCCCGTCCCAGGCCATCTGATGCGCCCGTTCCACGGCGTCATCCACGCTGTAATGAAGTCCTCCATCGGAAAAGGAGTCCGGGGTGACGTTGATGATGCCCATGATCCGGGGGTGCTTCCCCACTGTCAGGGATTTTCCGGCGCAGTTCAGTGCCACCTCACGTCGGTTGACACGCTCCAGGGTCCCGCGGACGGCTGAGAAAAAGCCCTCGAGTTCCGTAAATTTCCCGGGCGTATCTGTAAGGGCTTTCAGGGGAACCACCATGAGTAGGTCCCGATGAGCAACGCTTCCAAGTTTAGAAGGATAAATCTCTAAAACTCCCAGATTTTCCTGGATCCACACCTCGCACGACGCCACCAATTCCAGGGGAACTTCCTCCACCAGGACCGTGATGGGAAACATGTATCTTTGCCATCCATAGGTCGGGGACTGGTGCTGGGAAAGGGATAGGTATGTCAGATAATTTGGAATCCTTACGAGCATTTCCTAACTCTCCGGGCCACGTGTCATGTTCAGGCTTCGGGGTCTCCACCCTCTTCCGGCGGCATTCCCGGGCCTTCTTGCGCGTCTGGCGTCGCGGCCATGGTTTCCCTCCCGTTTTCCCGGGGAGACTGACCCTCCCCGTCATTTCGGGGGTCCTCCGACGCCTTGGGTTTTTCCTCTTTCGGCCTCTTCTCCTCTTTCAAAGGAAGTCCCTTCACGATTCGGTCTATTTGTTCCCCATCGAGGACCTCTTTTTCCAGGAGCGTTTCCGCAAGGCGATTGAGAATATCTATATTATCCTTCAAGAGTTTCTTGGAATGTTCGTAGCACTGGGTCACGATCGAGGTAACCTCCTCGTCGATTTCGATAGCGGTCTTCTCGCTGTAATCCTTGTGCTGGGCGATCTCCCGGCCAAGGAAGATCTGTTCCTCTTTTTTCCCAAAGGCCAGGGGCCCCAGCCGTTCACTCATGCCCCACTCGCAGACCATCTTCCGTGCCAGCTCCGTGGCCCGCTCGATATCGTTGCCGGCCCCCGTGGTCATGTGATTGAAGATCAGCTCTTCAGCCACGCGTCCCCCCATGAGGACGGTGATATTGTTCAACAGGTATTCCTTGGAGTAGGTATGTTTCTCGTCGATGGGGAGCTGCTGGGTTAGGCCCAGTGCGCGGCCCCTCGGGATGATGGTGACCTTGTGAATGGGATCGGTTCCGGGGAGAAGCTTCGCCACCAGCGTGTGCCCCGCCTCGTGGTAAGCCGTGTTGCGTTTCTCATCCTCGGAGATGATCATGCTCTTGCGCTCCACCCCCATCAGGACCTTGTCCTTGGCCTCCTCGAAATCGTCCATCCCCACCTTGTCCTTGCCTTTCCGGGCAGCCAGCAGGGCAGCCTCGTTCACGAGGTTTTCCAGATCCGCCCCCGTGAAACCGGGGGTTCCGCGGGCGATGATGGAGAGATCCACCGTGTCTGAAAGGGGGGTTTTTCGCGTGTGGACCTTCAGGATCTCCTCGCGTCCCCGGACATCCGGGACTGGAACGACGATCTGCCGGTCGAACCGGCCCGGACGCATCAGCGCGGGATCGAGCACGTCCGGGCGGTTGGTGGCCGAGATGAGAATGACCCCGTCGGACGACTCGAAGCCGTCCATCTCCACCAGCAACTGGTTGAGGGTTTGCTCACGCTCGTCGTGACCGCCGCCGAGCCCCGCGCCCCGATGACGCCCTACGGCGTCTATCTCGTCGATGAAGATGATACACGGGGCGTTCTTCTTTCCCTGGACGAAGAGGTCCCTTACACGGGAGGCCCCCACGCCGACGAACATCTCGACGAAATCGGAGCCGCTGATGCTGAAGAACGGGACATTCGCTTCCCCCGCGATGGCCTTGGCCAGGAGCGTCTTGCCCGTCCCCGGGGCTCCCATCAACAGGACCCCCTTCGGGATTCTCCCGCCCAGGCGCGTGAACTTCTTGGGATCCTTGAGGAACTCAATAATCTCCTGGAGCTCTTCCTTGGCCTCCTCTATGCCCGCCACATCCTTGAAGGTGACCTTCTTCTTCGACTCGGAGAGCACCTTGGCGCGGCTCTTTCCGAACGACAGGGCCTTTCCGCCGCCCACCTGCATCTGGCGCATGAAGAAGATCCAGACAGCAATAAGCAGAAGCATGGGAAACCAGGAGATGAGAATCGACTGCCAGAGGGGAGACTCCTGGGGCGGTTTGGCCGTAATTTTCACGCCCTTTTTCTGGAGGAGTTTCACCAGGTCCGGATAATCGGGGGCATACGTCTTGAACGGGGTCCCGCTGGTCGTGGTGCCCTCGATGCGGTTCCCCTGGATGGTCACCGCGATGATTTCACCATTGTTTACCATGTTCAGGAAGTCGCTGAAGATGATACTCTTATGCGTCGTCTGGCCCTTGTTGAAGACGTTGAACATGAATATCATGAACAGGCTTATCAGCAGCCAGAATGCCAGGTTCCGGTAGAACGGATTCATTTTTTTACTGTTTCTTCTTTCCATTACCCACTCTCATAGATTTTGATTCGTGAATTATATCATAAAAAAAAGATAAAACATAGGGAGCGTTGCGAAAAGGACACGCGGAAAACACGCGGATACCGGCGCCCACTCCCGCTGGCGGGCGCTCGCGCGCTCAAAACCCGCTTGACGTCTTGTTTCTCAGGGGAACCTTCCTTCCCCTAAAAAGTCAAGGGAATATAAACATTTTTCATTCGACAAACAATCGAGAGAAAATGCCGGGCGGATAACGGTCAGCCTCCGAAGGGATGCCGCCGGATGATGGTCTGGGCGCGGTCGGACCCAACGGAAACGATATCCACCGGGACCCCGACGGTTTCCTCGATAAATGATATGTAGGCCCGCGCCTCGTCCGGGAGGTCCTCCCACGCGCGGCACGCGGTGATATCCCGCCGCCATCCTTCCAGGGTCTCGTATATTGGTTCGACCCGCTCCAGGTCACTGGCCAGCGCGGGAAACCCTTTTTGGGTGTTTCCGTCGAGCCGATACGCGGTGCCGATCATGATGGCATCCAGCTCGTCCAGGACATCCAGCTTGGTGAGGGCGAGGGAGGTCACACCGTTGATTCGCACCGCGTGCCTCACGGCCACGGCGTCGAACCATCCGCAACGCCGGGGCCGGCCCGTGGTCGCCCCGTATTCGGCCCCCTTGTCACGCAGGGCCTGTCCCGTCTCGTCGAAGAGTTCCGTGGGAAAGGGTCCGCCGCCGACCCGCGTGGTGTAGGCCTTCAGGACACCGACCACCTCCTTGATGGTGGTGGGCCCCACACCCGCGCCGCAACAGACATTCCCCGTGACCGTGTTGGAGGAGGTAACGTAGGGATAGGTCCCATGATCCACGTCCAGCAGGGCTCCCTGGGCGCCCTCATAGAGAATCGCCTTTCCCGCCGCGGCGGAATCGTTGAGCAAGAGGGAGGTGTCCGTAACGAAGGGACGTAAGCGGTCCCTGAGGGCGTCGTCGAGCCGCTCAAACTCCGCCGGGTCGATGGGTTCCTTCCCCAGATACCGGGTCAGGACGAAATTGGCCCACTGGGTATTCACCTTGAGCTTTTCCGCGAAAATCCCGGGATCGAGGAAATCCGCCATGCGGATCCCCCTGCGCCCCACCTTGTCCTCGTAGGCGGGGCCGATGCCTCGGCCCGTGGTCCCGATCTTCCCCCCCGACTTATCCTCCCGGGCCAGGTCAAGGTAACGATGGTAGGGAAGGATCATGTGGGCCCGTGCGCTTATCTTCAAGCGGTCCGGCGTCACCTCGAACCCCTCCTTTTCGAGGGTGTCCATCTCCTCCAAAAGGACGAAGGGATCAACAACGACCCCGTTTCCGATCACGCACATCTTTTCCCGGTGAAGAATCCCCGACGGGATGAGGTGAAAGACAAACCTCCGCCCCTCCACCACCAGGGTGTGTCCCGCGTTGTTCCCCCCCTGGAATCGAACAACCATATCGGCCTTTTCCGTCAGCAGGTCGACGATCTTGCCCTTCCCTTCGTCGCCCCACTGAATTCCCACAACCACAACTGACATAACATTCACCCGCATTCCCTCACGGTCCCCGCATTCCTGAAAAGGCGCGAGGTTCGCAAGATTTTTCGTTCAACGGCTCCCCACCTTTACGGGGAGCTAAAAACCGTTTCTTATTTTATCACCTTACCCGCGCTTTTCACAAGCGGATGGACTTCACGGAGATGATATTCGGGAGGGCAAGCAGTTTTTTCATAAGCTCGTCGTTCAACGGGGCGTCCAGGTGGAGCAGCGAGATGGCCTGTCCCCCCATCTTGTCCCGTCCGAACTGCATCGTGGCGATGTTGACCCCTTCGCGGCCCAGGGTCGTCCCTATATTCCCGATGACGCCAGGGCGGTCGTAGTTCTCCACGAGGAGGATTTCCCCCCGGGGGATGGCCTCGATGATGAAGTCGTTGTAACGGACGATCCGGGGCTCTTTCTTTCCGAAGAGGGTCCCCCAGATGCTGTGCTCCTCGTCCTTTCCCCGAACCTTCAGGACGATGAGGTTCGTGTAGTCCCCCGTGTCCTCCACCAGGGATTCCTTTATCTTGATCTTACGCTGCTGGGCCATGATCTTGGCGTTCACGAAGTTGACGTCGTCCCCCATGACCGGCGAGAGCAATCCCTTCAGGGTGGACAGGACGATGGGCTCCGTGTCTTCCCGTTCGAACATCTCCCCGTGGAACTCGATATCGACCGCCTCGATACCGAAGGCGCAGACCTGCGCGAGAAACCCTCCCAGGTTTTCCGCCAGGTTGAGATAGGGACCGATCCGCTCCATGACCTCCGGGCTGACGGCGGGGACGTTGACGGCGTTCAGGATGGTGCGGTGCAGCAGGTAGGCGATGACCTGATCGGCGATGGCCGAGGCCACGTTCCGCTGGGCCTCACCCGTGGAGGCGCCCAGGTGGGGGGTCACGATGACCTGGTCCAGCTCAAATAGGGGATTGTCCTTGGCGGGCTCCACCTCGAAGACATCGAGGGCCGCCCCCGCCACCTTCCCGGAAACGATGGCGTCGTAAAGATCCCGCTCGTTGACGATGCCGCCCCGCGCGCAGTTGATGATCATGACCCCGTCCTTCATCTTCCCGAAGGCCTCCTTGTTGATGAGGTTCCGGGTCTCCTTGACCAGGGGCGTGTGCACCGTGATGAAATCCGCGCGGGAGAAGAGATCGTTCAGATCCTTGACCAGCTCGATCCCCATCTCCTTCGCCCTCTCCTCGGAGATGAAGGGATCATAGGCGATGACCCGCATCTTCAGTCCCAGGGCCCGGTCCGCCACGATCCCCCCGATGTTCCCAATCCCGATAATCCCCAGGACCTTGTGATAGACCTGGACCCCCATGAAACGGTTCTTTTCCCACTTGCCCGCCTTGAGGGAGGCCGTGGCCTGGGGGATCCTGCGCGCCATGGACAGCATCATGGAGATGGTATGCTCCGCGGCGGCGATGTTGTTTCCCTGGGGGGTATTCATGACCACGATCCCCTTGCGGGTCGCCGCCGGAACATCCACATTGTCCAGGCCGATTCCCGCGCGGCCGATGACCTTGAGCCTCTTGGCCGCCTCCAGGACATCCTCCGTCAGGCGCGTCGAACTCCGGATGATAATACCGTCGTATTCCCCGATGATCTTTTTCAATTCCTCGGGAGAAAGCCCCGTCTTCACGTCTACCCTTATCCCGTCGGCGTGCGTCAGTTTATCCAGTCCCGTTTCCGCCAGCTTGTCGCTTACAAGTACCTTCATCGCTTCCTCCTACGCCAGTTTCTCGGCCAGAACCTTCAGGCCGCTTCCAAGTTGGACAGGATACCCCATCTTGTGAAGGGACATCTCCAGGGCGCCGATGACCTGGAACATATCCATGGGGTCGAAATAGCCCAGGTGGGCGATGCGGATAATCTTTCCCTTGACGTGGTCCTGCCCGCCGGCCACAACCATGCCGTAACGCTCGAGAAAGGTCTTCTTCAGGGCGATTCCGTCCATCCCCTCGGGGACCTTAACGGCCGTCAAGGCGTCACTGGGCGAGGCCTTGGCAAACAGCTCGAGGCCCATAGCCTTCACGGCCCCTCGCGTGGCCTCCGCCAAGCGGTGATGCCGCGCGAACACGTTCTCCAGCCCCTCTTCCCTCAACATGGAAAGGACCTCGTGAAGCCCGATCACCAGGGAAATGGCCGGGGTATAGGGGGTCTGATTTTTCTGGGCCGACTTGAGGTGTTTCTTCAAATCGAAATAATATCTGGACGTGCCGGACGCCTCCACCATCCGCCACGCCTTCTCGCTGAGGGCCACGAAGGCGAGACCGGGCGGCAGCATCAGGGCCTTCTGGGATCCTGTCACCACCACGTCGATCCCCCAGTCGTCCATGGGCATCGCGAAGACCCCCACGGCCGTGATCCCGTCCACCACGAGCGCCACCTCGTCCCGGGAGGCGGTGATCTCCGCGATTTCTCGGATGGGATGCATGACACCGGTGGACGTCTCCGACGCCTGGACCAGGACCCCCTTGGCGGAGGGATTGTCGTCCAAGAGCTGCCGGATCCTTTCGGGATCCGCCGGTTCTCCCCAGGGGAAGTCCGCGTAAACGGGAGAAAGGCCGAAGGCCTCGCAAAGTTCCCCCCAGCGCTGTCCGAACTTGCCGGCCCTCACCACGACGACCGAATCCCCCCTGGCAAACAGGTTGCTCACCGCGCCTTCCATGCCGCCTGTTCCGGAGGCGGTCAGGACGAGCACCTCTTGCTTCGTCTGGAAAAGATATCTCAGGCCTTCCCGCACCTCTTCGAACAGGTCGGAAAAGGCCTTTTCCCGGTGGTGGATGATGGGAGCGGCCATGCGAAGCAACACGTTTTCCGGAACCGGCGTGGGCCCGGGGGCAAACAGATACGACTTCATACTTCCTCCTCTCCAGTCTTTGCGTTATGGGGGACAAGATGTCGAAAAATGATGACAAAAACGAATGTTTTCATGTTCACCACGGCACGGCATTATAGAATAGACCTCCCCCGCTGTCAAACGATTTTTTATCTTGTATAACGGGAAACCTTAGGACGCGTGCGCCTTTAGTGGGCGCGTGAGCACGATCAGCACGACGATGGTTCCCACCACCAGGACCGAGATGATCGCCATCATGATGAAAACCGCCTGGATGGACCACGCAGCCTTGATCCAGCCGATGAGCTGCACGGCAAGGGCGCCCACGCCGAACTTCAGGACGAACTTCACCCCATATCCCGAATGACGGAGACGGTCGGGGGTATAGCGAGCGACCAGGGTATTCTCAATGGGTTGAAGCCCCAGCAGGAAAAAGGTGTAAAAAACCGACACCACGATGAGGGGAATATCGGTAAAGAATGCCATCCCGAGGGCGCCGAAGAAGGCGAGGGCGTTGAAGACGATGTAAGACCATCGCAGGTCCGCGCGGTCCGCGATGATGCCGCCCAGGTAAACTCCCACGATCCCGATCAGGAAAACGAGAGAGGTCAGAAGCGTGGCGGACACGTTGGGAGACTGGAGAAAACTCACGGCGCCGGCCAGGGCCTTCAGCAGCGCGGGATTTCGAAGCTCCAGGAGAGACGGAAGGGTCACCGTCAGACCCCGAAACGTGATCCCCCCCAGGATCATGGCGACACAGAGGATAAGGAAGGCCTTCAACATTCCGCCGCCGGAGGATTGCTTCGCCGTCTCCGTCCGTTCCGGCTCCGACACCTTCAGGAAAAAGATGAGGCCGCACCCCAGAAGATTGAAGACACCGAGGAAGACATAGGCCGCCCGGGGCCCCCACTTGTAATTGATGAATCCCGTGATGAGAGGCCCGAAGGCAAACCCCACGTTGCCCAGCATTCCGTTGATGCCCAGTCCCTTGCCGATTCGGCGGACCCCCCGGGAGACCAGCCCGATCCCGGCGGGATGATAGATCCCCGAAAAGATCCCGATCCCCGACAGGAAAACCATAAAGCCAAAAGGTGTACTCATGAAACCCGCCGCCAGGAGGGAACAGATCCCCGTTCCAAGGAAGAATCCCATCAGGAGCCTTTTGGCACCCAGTTTATCGGTCGCGAGGCCCCACGGCAGGGCGGAAATCCCGTAGAAAAGATACATGAGAAAGGAGAGCCGGACCACCTGGCTGAAACTCAGATGGTAATAGGTGGTAAGGGGAAGCACCAGGGCGGGAAAGACCATCATGTTAAAGTGGCTCATAAAGTGTCCGAAACTCGTGACCACAAGAATACGGCGTTCATTTTCGTCCATGTGTTTTTGTATAGACTTTCAATAAAGAAAAGTAAAGTGGAGCGATGAGAGCAACAAGCCGGCATACGTGATATGGAACACGCGAATCAACCCGGAATTCAACGCCTCGAATTGTTTAATGTAAGTTTTCTCAAGATCTAATGGCATTGATATAGGCAAACAAGGTGCTCAAGGCAGCGCTTTCTCTGTGAGCGCCACCGGTAATAAGGATGCCGTGCATCTACGTATCATAAAAATACATATCATCAACTTTACCCCCATGAGCTATTATGAATCTTTTCATTTTTCGCATATCATTGCAGGTTCGCCCCTCATGGTCGCCTGTTCCACTGTATAACCAAAACCTGCCTCCCTTATAGGCGTTAAGCGGAAGCCCGCGTAGAAACGCAGAAATTCTCCCTTGATTCTCGGCAAACGATGTCCCCGAATCGGCAATGAATGCCGCGAATACACCCATTCCCTCCGAGGCTCGATCCAAAGCCGCGAGCTCGAAAATTCTGGCCGCGCCGCGGGAAAAACCATGCAGAATTAATACGGTCTTATTATCTCAATAAGCGTTTTTCCACAGGTAATCTACGATAAGTCTTAGGTTTTGATAGATACTCCGGGAATCCATAATCCATGAATTGCATCAGCCCGTTTTCGTCTATCTGGGCATATTGCGGCGCAATAATCGCGTAATCGTGATACCATCGATTCCGATACCAGAGATAAAACATTCGTTCGGCATGTCCTCCGCTGCCATGAAGCGAGACTTATAATATGCTTGATTTGCAAGGAATTCCATTTCTCTGGAAACCATAACAGAAAAGAGCTTCCATTCTCCAGAACGACATTTTTGCCTCCCACCTCTCTGAGAACCTCCCGTATCTCTTCAGGCGACTTGACAGCGGGATGTAATTGTTCATGAACAAGGGCCCTGCGGTGCGCGTTACGACGAACCCACGGCCGCGGAGGTCTAAGCGGTCGAGAATAACAAACAGCTATGGGAAATAAACTCGTTGCCAGGATCGCGATCATGACATTTTCAAAAAATTATACTAAGCTTTTCAATCTTCGCAAGCTCTGCTACATGGATAAGTCTTATGACTTTTTTTCTGAGATTAAAAGGTTTCACGCCCGCATCTACTGACCCGATTAGGACCTGAGAAAGAGGGGTTTTAACTATGGAACCAGCATGCAACCTCTACGGGCCCGGGAGGAAGCTTGGAGATTGAATGGGACAACCTTTAAACAGATCGAAGCTGGAAAGTCGGGCGTGGTAAGTATTAAGTTCACGGTTATATTGACTTGATAAATCTCCTGTGATAGTCCGGCGATAGAAGAAAAACCAGGTAAGGAGGAATGTGTCATGAAGTGCGAAAAGTGTGGCACCGAAGTCAAGGAAGAGGATATGTTCGAGTTCAGGGGCATGAAGGTCTGCGAAGATTGCTACTTCGACCTCATGAACCCGCCCCGGACCTGTGACCCATGGGCCAGTTACGCCGCTAAGAAGGAGGCGGAGCGGAAGGGTCAGGATATCCTGGCGGACCTGACCGACGAGCAGAAGAAACTGTTGGACCTAATCCGCAACCGGGGACGGGTCAAGAAAGAGGAAGCGGCCCAGGCCCTCGGGGTCTCCGAGGATGAGGCGGAACGCATTTTCACCACCCTCCACCACATGGATCTCCTAAAGGGCCTCAAGGACGGAGAGGAAATTTATTGGACCAGCA
>Ga0256833_1000300_pt1 | contig 39797 bp, 41 predicted proteins | sample 356284metaG_FD_190535 | JGI IMG/M metagenome (GOLD analysis project Ga0256833, IMG submission 190535) | Hydrothermal vent microbial communities from Mid Atlantic Ridge, Atlantic Ocean - 356-284 | ecosystem: Environmental > Aquatic > Marine > Hydrothermal vents | place: Atlantic Ocean: Mid... | reverse complement strand
CGCGCTGCCTCGGAATTTTTCGGGGAGCTTAAAGACGGCGATGATCTCCCGGGTAAGCTCGTAGGGGGTCAGCCGGGCGGCGCTTTCCCGGAGAAGGGTTAGGGGCGCGTAAAGCGCGGGGTATTTCCCCCGGAAATATGTCTCGAAGGTGTCCTTCCCGGGGGTGTACCCGGCGAGGATCTCCTCCCGACGGCGCCCCGTGATCGTCCCAAGGAGCCCGTTTTCCACGAGGGCCATGAGGTAGAAATCCCGGTCGGGATGGGAGAGGTAGGACAAGAGATTCAAGACCGACTTGACGGGGGGTAGAGTGAAGAGCTTGAGCGACTGTTCCGTGACAAAGGGAATCGTGTCGGGGTGTTCGAAGAGCCAGCCGGCGATGGTCTCTATCTCGTCGTTTTTCCGGCCCAGGATGAGGATGTCACGGTCGGGATAAGTCCCGCGGGCCTCTTCGAGTGCCTCGAAGAAGGCCTCCCGGACGAGCGCGGCGGGGTCTTGGTCTTCCTCCGGTTTTGGGAGGAATCTGGCGCGCACGTATCCGCCTTCCTTGTTTTCTTTCACTTTCTGACAGCTGTTGCCGTAGACCTTTTTAAGGTCGTCGAGGTAATCGGCCCGGTCCGTCTTGATGAGGGGCGCGAGGGCCGCCTCGAATTCGCCAGGATCGAAAATCTTGTTGAAGAAGTCGACGAGCTTTTCTTGGGAACGCCAGTTGGTCTCAAGAATATTCGGCGGTTGGCGCGGATCCCCTTCGAGAAAGGACATGGTCCGATAGGCCTCTTCCATGAGACGGTAGTCCCCGCCCCGCCAGCCGTAGATGGCCTGCTTGGTGTCTCCGACGTAGTAGAGGCTCCCCCCCTCCGAGAGGCTGTTTTCCACCAGCGGGGTCATACCTTCCCACTGGCTCCGGGAGGTGTCCTGGAACTCGTCGATGAGGTAGTGGACGTAGCGCTCTCCCAGCCGGCAGAAGGCGGCGGGCACGGATTGGCCGGGTTCCTTACCGAGAAGCGCGTGTATCTCTTCCGGGAGCCGGGACCCATCGAACAAGTTCAGTTCCTGGTAGATCTTGTGTTCCTCCGTCTGGGTCAATGTGTAGGCCTCCAGCGCGCGCCGGAGTTTGTAGATTTCGAGGCGGGTGAAGAATTGGGAGATTTCTTCCCGGATGTTCTCCAAGCGCCGTTCAAGGCCGGGCAGATCCGGGCAGGTCTTTCCCTTTTTCAGCATGGAGGCCAGGGAACGCCCGTCTGCGACCCAGCGTGGAAAGTTTCTTTCCTCGAGACTTGCCATGTGTTGGGCGGGTTTCATGGATCCAGCGTTGAAACAGCCCGTTTTTTCCTGGATCTCCAGGAGATCCGCGTAAAACGACCCTACCCGGTTTCGGAGCGCCGCCCACGCTTCTTTTTCGTCGAAATCCCGGGGGATGTCCCCAACCATCTGATCCAGCCGGATGCCCTTGTCCCGCAACGCCTGGAGGGCCTTTCGAATCATATCCTCCGGGTCGAATCCCTTGGCGTGTTCCGTGGTGAGAAGGTGATCGAGAAACACCCGGAAATGGCCGATGACATTGCCCTCTCCGGCCATGAGGCGATCCAGGGCGAGGGAAAAGAGCTTGCGTGGATCAAAACTCAGTTCGTAGCCCGGGAGCCGGCCGACCTCCACGGCGAAGGCCCTGAGGATGGTGTTCATGAAGGCGTCGATGGTCATCACGTTGAAGTCGCTGAAGTTCTCGATGAGATGGAAGAGCGCGTCCTTCGCCTCCCCGGGAGCGAGGATCAGCCCTTCCGGGTTCTTCCCTTTGAAGGCGCTCTCTTTGAGGATGAGCAGGATGCGTTCCTTCATCTCCGCGGCCGCTTTGTTGGTGAAGGTGATGGCGAGGATGGCGGCGATGCCCTCCGGTTGAACCTCCGACGGAGAGGGGGTGCGGCAGGCGTCGTCCGGGGCGCGCCGTATCCGGTTCCTGGCGGTGGCGAGGATGTCGGTGACGAGCTTGAGGTAGCGGATGGAAAGGTTATAGGTCTTCCCGGAGCCGGCCGAGGCATCGATACGCAGGATTTCGGGACGATTCATGACTGTTTTTTAGCGCGTTCGCGCCGACAGGTCAACGCGGGATAGGATGGGTTGAGAGATGTTTCGCTTTTGACAAATCCGGGAAATGTTTGTAAAAAAGAGATAAATTTTATGCTAAAGGCGATCATGCAGAAGCTTACCACAAGTGTAGAAGACTACATCGAGGCCATCTACGAGCTTACCCGGGAGGGCCGGGGAGCCCGCGTCAAGGATATCGCCGAAAAACTGGGGGTGACGTATCCGAGTATCTCGGGTATCCTGAAAAAGCTCGTGGAGATGGGATTGGTGTCACACGAACGCTATGGTAACGTCCAGTTAACGGCGGAAGGTGAAAAATTAGGGCGGGACATCGCGGAGCGTCACCGGATCCTCTTCGATTTCATGCATGAAATCCTGAAAATCCCTCAAGAGACGGCCCAGGCGGACGCCTGCGGCATGGAACATTCCATGAGTCCGGAGACCCGGGACGCCTTTTTGAGTTTCATCCGCTTCGTCCAGACCTGCCCCAAGGGGGTTCCATCTTGGCTGAAGAACTATTACTATTTCCGCGAGCACGGGGAACGCTCCGAGGCGTGCGAGGAGCCTCACAAGAAACACCGCCGGTAGCGTTGTCACCCGAGGCCGAAGAGGCGCCCCCCCTGGTAGAAGATGAAACTCACGATCCACGCGAGGACCGTGGTATAGCTGGCGCTGAAGATGGTCCATTTCCAGCTGTTGAGTTCCCGTTTGATGACCCCGATGGTGGCGATGCAGGGAAGGTAGATGAGGGAAAAAACCATGAATACGTAAGCCGTCAGCGGTGTCATGTGCTTCCGGAGGTTCTCCATGAGTTTCTGGCTCTCGTTTTTCGCCTCTCCCACCTGGTAGATGACCCCCATGGTGCCCACGACGATCTCCTTGGCCACCAGGCCCGAGATGAGGGCGATGGTATTGCGCCAATCGAATCCCAGGGGGCGCAAAACGGGCGCGACCGTTCGGCCGAGTCTCCCCGCGTAACTCTTCGCGGCCTTCTCGGCCGCCTTCTTCGACAGAAGTTCCTCCACGGCGGCCTCGTGTCTCTCCATCTCTCTACGATACGCCCGAAAGGGTTTCAAGGTTCCGGGATAGCGCTTCTCTATCGCGTGTAAGGCTGTATCACGTTTCTGCGCGACATCCCCCAGGGCGCACTGTTTCTTGAGCCGTTCCGAGCTTTCCTTCCGGTAGGCCGCCAGGACTTTTTCGCAGGCCTGGAAGGGCGGGTAAGCGGCGAGCCGGTCGGGAGAAATTTTTACGAACTGAGCGATCCCGGCGAGGGCGGCCTTGTGACGCGCCGTCTCCTGTTGGAGGAGCCGATCATAATTCATCGAGTAGGACGGATGAGCGGGATAACTGCTCAAAAACCAGATGATCATTGAGCCCGCCAGGATAACCGTGCCGGCCTTCTGCACATACATGGCGCCCCGGTCCCACATGTGGATCATCAGCCCCTTGAAGGTGGGGAGCCGGTAGGGGGGAAGCTCCATGACGAAAGGCGCCGATTCTCCGGGGAAGAGGACGATCCGGAAGATCCTCGCCATGATGATGGCCAGGACGATTCCCAGCAGGTAGAGGGAGAAGACCACGTTTCCCGCGTGCTTCGGGAAGAAGGCCCCCGCGAAGAGGACATAGATGGGAAGCCGCGCGCTGCATGACATGAGGGTTACGACAAGGATGGTGATGACCCGGTCTTTGTTGTTCTCCAGGACCCGCGTGGCCATGACGGCCGGAACGTTGCAACCAAACCCGATGACCATGGGGATGAAAGACTTGCCGTGAAGGCCAAAGAAGTGCATCACCCGGTCGGAGATGAAGGCGGCCCGCGCCATGTAGCCCGTATCCTCCAAAAGGGCGATGATGAGGAAGAGAATCAGGATGTTGGGGAGAAAGACCAGGACGCTTCCCACCCCCCCGATGATGCCGTCCACCACGAGGGACCGAAGCCAGGGGACCGTAATCCACTGGGAAAAGAGGTTGCCCATAAGATTGAAACCGGACTCGATCCAGTGCATGGGGATCTCCCCCAGGGTGAAAGTGAGCTGGAAGGAGCCCCAGATGATGAGGATGAAGAAGGGGATTCCCAGGATGCGGCTGGTGAGGACCTTGTCGATCTGGTCCGTCAGGCTGATGCGATCCTGAATGGTGACCTTAACGGCCTCCTTGAAGGCCCCGCTGGCGAACCCATAGCGCTGGTCGGCGATGAGGGTTTCCGGGTCGTCCCCGAGGATCTTCGTGATCCTCTCGATCTCGCTGTTCAGGGCGGAAAACAGGGCGCTGTCTGCCCCCGCCTCCTTCCGGCATTTCCGTAGGATTTCCTCGTCTTGCTCCAGCAGCTTCAGGGCGAGCCAGCGGGAAGGATACAGGTCAAGAAATGCCCTGGAAAGGTGCTTTTCCAACGCCGTCTCGATGTTTCGGAGGGCCGCCTCGATTTCCTTTCGGTACTTGGGGGTCCGCGGAACGACGGTCACCTCGCCTTCCACGATTTCCCGGATCTTCCGGAGGAGGGTGCCGGTTCCCTCGCCCCGCGAGGCGACCATGGGGATGACGGGCACTCCCAGGAGCTTCTCCAGATAGGGAATCTTTATCCTGAAACCCTTTTTTTCCGCCTCGTCCATCATGTTCAGCACGAGGATCATGGGGACGCCAAGCTCGAGGAGCTGGGTGGTGAGGTAGAGGTTCCGTTCCAAGTTCGTGGCGTCCACGATGTTGATGACGGCGTGGGGCCGTTCCTTGAGGATGAAGTCCCGGGAAACCACCTCTTCCATGGAGTAGGCGGTGAGACTGTAGATACCGGGCAGATCGATGAGGTTGAAGGTGAGGCCCTCGTATTCGACCTTTCCCTCCTTTTTCTCCACCGTGACGCCCGGCCAGTTCCCCACGTGCTGTTTGGCTCCAGTCAGGGCGTTGAACAGGGTGGTCTTCCCGGAGTTGGGGTTGCCGGCGATGCAGAGGGTGTAAGACGTTTTTCCCATTGATATGACGGCGGGGTTAAGAGGTTACCTCGATGAGGACATTCTGGGCTTCTTCCTTGCGGATACTCACATGACACCCCTTGACGAGAATGTCAACGGGGTCGCCCAGGGGGGCCTCTTTCTCCAATTCCACTGGGGTTCCCGAGACGAACCCCATGTCCATGAGCCGCCGCCGAATGGGACCCCGGACCTTCATTTTCCGGATGACGCCCCGCTCGCCGGGGAGAAGTTCGCTGAGGGGCTTGAGATGGTTACCGTCCATTTTCTCTCACGATAATACGGTAAGCGATGCCGCGCCCGAGGGCGAAACGGGATTCTCCCACCTGCACGACGAGCCGTCCCCGGCCAAACGAGGAGAGGAGCCTTACCTTTGTTCCCGGGTAGATGGCCATGTCCATGAGCCGCCGACGCATGCCCTCCCCTCCGTTGATGTGAACGACCTCCACGTCTTTTCCGAAGGGGGCGAAGGGAAGCGGAATTTCATCTGTTTTTCTTCCAACCATGTTTAAGTTAGGAACCTTTAACTTTCTGTGCCTACTAATATAGTTTTTCGATTGGATTTGTCAAGGGGGAATCTCACGGCCGGCGGGAAATCCTATGCCGGTTATGCCGTTTCGGGGCGCGGGAGCTGCGGACGCGCTCAGAAGACGAGGGGCACGAACCCGTTCTTGATATGCTCCGAGATGACCGTGCCCACGTAGACCACGTCGAGGCCCAGGTCGGCCAGTTCCCCTGAGAAGCCTTCCTGGTCGGCGATATACTTGCAGGCGTAAGGGGTGGAATTGAGCGTCACGAGTTCTTTCAGGTATGCCTGGATTTCCGCGTCCTGGAGGGAGAGGCGTTGGCTCGGGCCGAAGACGACCACCTTCACCTGGTCCATCCAGCCGTGCTTGAGGCTGTTGGTGGCATACATTAAACCCGTGATGAGTTTTTCCCGGTCCGAGGACGAAAGAATAATCAAAACCTTGTCTCGCATGACGACTCCTTTGATTGTAATCTTGAACGCGCCTAAGGGCGCGGGGCTCAAGGGCCGGAATTGGGACGAAAGACCCGGATCCTTTCGATGGAAAGGGCCTTCCCCGTCCCGGTATCCACGATGACCTGGGCGCCGGAGATGACGGTGGGGCCCTTGGCCACCTCGAACTTGGTAGGCATCTGGGTCAAAAACCGTTGAAGGACCACGTTTTTCTTCATTCCGATGACCGAGTCGGCTGGGCCCGTCATGCCCAGATCGCTGATGTAGGCCGTTCCGCCGGGAAGGATGGACTCGTCGGCCGTCTGGACGTGGGTATGGGTGCCGACCACGGCGCTGGCTCGACCGTCGAGATACCAGCCCAGGGCGATTTTTTCAGACGTGGCCTCCGCGTGGAAATCGACGAGAACAACTTCGGCGTCGGCATTTTCCAACAGCCGGTCAGCGGTCTTGAAGGGGCACTCCAGGCTCTTCATGAAGACTCGTCCCTCAAGGTTGAGGGTAACTATCTTGAGCCCGTCGCGTTCGTGAACGGCCCAACCCCTGCCCGGAACGGTTTCCGGGTAGTTGGCGGGACGCAGCAGTCGGTCGGAGGCCTCCAGCACGTGGAAGATCTCCTTTTTGTGCCAGATGTGGTTCCCGGAGGTGAGGACGTCGATCCCCATCCCGAGGAGTTCCGCGTGGATCTTGGCCGTCATTCCCATGCCGCCCGCCGCGTTTTCCCCGTTGGCGACGACGAAATCGATCTCGTGTTCCTTTTTCCAGACCGGGAGCCACTGTTTCAGGGCGTTTCGCCCCGGGCGTCCCACGATATCCCCGATGAAAAGGATCTTAAGCTTGGTCGGCTTACTTGGCATAACCGACGGACCTGAGTTCCCGGATGACGGTGACCCTGATCTGCCCCGGGTAGGTCAGTTTCTTTTCAATCTTCTTGGCGATGTCGTTGCAGAGAACCACGGCGCGGTCGTCGTCTATCTCGTCGCTTTTCACCATCACGCGGAGTTCCCGTCCCGCCTGGATGGCGTAGGCCTTCTCCACGCCCTTGAATCCCCGAGCGATATTTTCCAGGTCCTGCAGGCGCCGGACGTAGCTTTCGAAGAGTTCCAGTCGGGCGCCGGGGCGCGCGCCGGAAAGGGCGTCAGCGGCCTGGACCAAGTGGTCGAGAATCGTCTGGGGTTTCTCCTCGTTGTGGTGAGACGCGATGGCGTGAACGATTTCGGGGGATTCCCCGTATCTCCGAGCCAGGTCCGCCCCGATCTTGGCGTGGGAACCCTCCACCTCGTGGTCCACCGCCTTCCCAATGTCATGGAGCAGACCGGCCCTCCGGGCCAGTTTCGTGTCCAGGTCCAGCTCGGAGGCCATGAGCCCGCAGAGGAAGGCCACCTCGATGGCATGCTGATAGACGTTCTGGGCGTAGCTGGAGCGGAACTTAAGGCTTCCGAGAAGGCGAATCAGCTGGGGATGAAGGCCGTGGATGCCCAGGTCGAAGGTGGCTTGTTCCCCCGCTTCCTTGATGGTGGCTTCCACCTCTTCCTCGGAACGGGAGGCTACCTCCTCAATACGGGCCGGGTGGATCCGACCGTCCTTGATGAGCTTTTCCAGGGTCAGGCGGGCGATTTCCCGCCGGATGGGGTTGAACCCGGAGAGGATAACCGCCTCGGGGGTGTCGTCCACGATGAGGTCCACGCCGGTCGCGGCCTCGAGTGCCCGGATGTTCCGTCCCTCCCGCCCGATGATCCGTCCCTTCATGTCATCGCTGGGAAGGTTGACTACCGTGACGGTCTTCTCGCTGACGTATTCGCTGGCAAAGCGACCGATGGCCACGCTGATGATCTCCTTGGCCTTTTTGTCCGCCTCCATTTTGGCCGCCTCTTCGATCTGGCGTATGCGCTTGGCCGCCTCGTGTTTGGCCTCTTCCTCGAGGGATTCCATGAGTATCTTCTTCGCCTGGTCTGAAGTCATGCCGGAGATGGCCTCGAGCCGTTCCCTTTGGAGAAGAACCTGCTGGTGGAGTTCCTTCTCCTTCTCCTCGAGCTGGTGGAGCCGTTCATAGAGCTCATCCTGTTTTTTCGAGATCTTCTCTTCCTTTTCGGAAAGGATCTCGTCGCGCTTGTCAAGGGCGGTTTCTCGCTGGATGAGCGTCCGTTCGAGGGACTGGAGCTCCTTCATCTTCTGTCGGGTTTCTTTTTCCAGCTCGGCTTTGGACTGGTAAAGGGTGTCCTTGGCCTGGATCAGGGCCTCCTTCTTGAGAAGCTCCGCCTTTTTTTCCGCCTCTTCGATAATCTTTTTGGAAAGCTGCTCGGCCGACTTGACCTTCCCCTCGACGACCTTTTTGCGGACAAAAAACCCGACGGCCACGCCCACAGCCGTGAAAAAAAGGGTGATACCGATAATAATAAACAGGCTGAAGTGTTGCATAAGTTATTCCTCCCTTTCCCGATAAGCCCATTTAATAACAGTGTTTTCGGGACAAGAGGAAAAGATAGATCTTGGGAGAATGGAATTTTAGGCGGCCCGGGGTGTTTCCGGCGGTGCTGGCAGGCGGAAGGGTGTTCCCCGATGGTTTTCACCGTGCATAGACAACCCTTTCCCCCTTTCAGAAGAAAGAAATGGGGATGGGTAAAAGTTGATTACCTCAGATATATCCTTTATTATTGTGTAATTCATTTCTATGCAAAGTCAATTCCCCCGCTATTGCCGTGTAGCCGGCAAGTTTGAACCTGCTCTCGCAGGTGGACGGATCGATGCCTGCTTTAGGCTTCCTCTTACGAGGCGTGCACACGGCAGGTAGAGGATCCTTCCGTTTTTTGGCTGTTGGCTCAAAAAATGCCGACTTTCACGAACAACGCAGGGGAACATGTCATTAAACCTGCCTTTCAATCTTGTTCAATAGGGTCTTCGAGCGATTCTCCACAAAATCCACTAACCTCTTGTTCTTCTCCATTTCTTTAAAATACTCGTCCGCGATCCTCATGGCAGCCAGAATCGCGACTTTGAAAGTGGTAACGGTTTTCGTCGTTTCAATGATGTTCTCAATTTGCTCGTTTACGTACGAGGCCACCTTTCGAACATAATCTTCTCCTTCCTCGCTTTTAACCAGGTATTCTTGACCCAGGATATAGACCTTAACGGGTTCTTCTTGTGCCAATGCCATCTTTTCCTATCCAAGATCAATCTGGTTAAGTTGCTCCAGCAATTGGTCGATCTTGTCACGCGCCAACTGTCTGTCTGCCTCTAATTGCCTTACGCGACGCTCCAGGGCGGTCATTTCTTCGTTCTGTCCCTGGGTGTCTTTCCTGAGGGTCTTCATCTCCTCTTTCAAGGTTGCGTAGGCATCAATTAATCGTTCGACCTCCTTTTCTAATCGTTCAAAATTATCCAATTTCATATCTCGCTTTTTTTCATTTGTAACTTTATACAAGTTTCCTGGACAAGTCAAGGACGCCGTTTCGTTTCGGGTGTTGAATCGATGAGTTGAGGCTGTTATATACAGTAGCATGCAGACATGAAAAAGGAGCGCTAAGTGCCCACACCCCTTGCCCACAGCATCGTTTCACTGACTCTTTCGAATGAAAAGCCTAAAAGGACGTCCCGGGTTATGTGGGCGTTTTTCTGGATCTTGCTCGGAAATTTCGCTGATCTTGACTTTCTTCCGGGCATTCTTTTGGGGGAACCAAGCCGCTTTCACCACGGCTTGACCCATAGCCTCCTTTTTACCCTCGTCCTTTCGCTGGCCGCGTACAAGGCGTATCCACGACTGTTCAAGGAAAGGGCCTCATTATGGCCCTTTCTGGCGGTAGCGGGTTCCCATCTTTTCCTTGACTGCCTGACCTACGACACGGCGCCGCCCTTCGGCCTTCCCCTCCTCTGGCCGTTTAGCCACGCCTGTTTTCGTTTTCCGTTTTCCCTTTTTCTGAACGTCAACCGCGCGATGAGTTTCGGTCTCCTTTTCTCATGGCACAACCTGCTGGCCCTTATCCTGGAGGTTATCGTGACTCTACCCTTTCTTTTGTGGGTCTGGGCGGCGCGTCGAAGAAAGGGTTCTTTGCGTTTAACAGGTTCTCGCGTCTCCCAAAGGAACGGGAGCAGGGTGTTGCCCAATTGACTTTTTATGTCGATATGTTAGCATGAAAGTGCGGTGAAACGATGAATTATGCGCCTGAGCCTGATATGATACGCTCCTTCCTTGCCTTGGAAATTTCGGACGACGCAAGGGACTGGATCGAGGATAGAAGCCGGGAGATGAGACGGGAACTCAAGGGGAATATCAGATGGGTCAAGCGGGAAGCCCTTCACATCACGCTTCACTTTTTTGGGGGAATCCCGCGTGGGGCAATTGAGGAAGTGGAAAAGATACTGGAACCCCTGGCGGGGCGGTTCGCCCCGTTTGTGTTGCGAATGCGGGGGATCGGTGCGTTTCCCAATCTTCGAAATCCCCGGGTCTTTTGGGCGGGCGTGGAAGACTTGACGGAAAGGCGGACCCTCAGGGAGTTTTATGAGACCATGCGCGCCACCCTGGAAGGCGGGGGGTTCGCGGTGGAAAAGAGGCCGTTTACCCCCCATGTCACCATAGGAAGAATCAAGAAACTCGTTAAATTCGAGATGGATAGATTCCGAAACCTGCCGCAGGGCCCCGTCTTTGACGTTTCCAGCCTTACATTTTTCAGGAGTGACCTGACGCCGAAAGGCCCCATCTATCAACCCCTCAACCGTTTTTCGTTTGGAGGAAAAGAGGAATGACCGACTCGAAGGAAGTAAAACAGAAGGCCATCAGCCTGGCCATTTCGCAGATCGAGAAACAATTCGGCAAGGGCTCCATCATGCGGCTCGGGGAGGGGGTTTCCCCTCAGGAGATTGCCTCCATTTCCACGGGTTCCCTGGGTCTCGACCTGGCTCTCGGTATTGGAGGGGTCCCGCGGGGAAGGATCGTGGAGATCTACGGCCCGGAGGCCTCTGGAAAGACCACCCTCGCCCTTCACATCGTGGCGGAGGCCCAGAAAGATGGCGGTGTGGCGGCTTTCGTGGACGCGGAGCACGCCCTCGACCTGAATTACGCGCGCAGGCTGGGTGTCAACACGGACGAACTCCTCGTTTCCCAGCCAGATTCGGGGGAACAGGCCCTGGAGATTACGGAAATCCTTGTTCGGAGCGGCGCGGTGGATATCATCGTGGTCGATTCGGTGGCCGCCCTGGTTCCCCGCGCCGAGTTGGAGGGTGATATGGGAGACGCGCATATGGGCCTGCAGGCGCGCCTGATGTCACAGGCCCTTCGGAAGTTGACAGCCATCACGAGCAAGTCGGATACGGTCGTGCTCTTCATTAACCAGATTCGCATGAAGATTGGGGTCATGTTCGGGAATCCCGAGACGACCACCGGCGGAAACGCCTTGAAGTTCTATTCCTCAGTGCGGCTGGACATCCGGAGCATCGGACGGATTAAGAAGGCGGACAAGACCCTTGGCAACCACGTGCGCGTCCGCGTGGTCAAAAACAAACTGGCCCCTCCTTTCCGGGACGCGGAATTCGATATCCTCTACGGGAAAGGAATCTCGAAGGAAGGAGAGGTCCTCGATTTGGCCGTGGATAAGGATATCGTGGAAAAGAGCGGCACCTGGTTTTCTTACGGCGATATACGCCTGGGTCAGGGAAGGGATAACGTAAGGGGTTACCTGGAGGAAAACCCAGAGCTCATGGAGGAGATAAAACGAAAGGTTTTGGAAGCTGAAGGGTTTCTCTCTGAAGGAGGCGAAGGTGGAGATTGATGACATCTTGAGGTTGGCGGTCAAAAAGAACGCCAGTGACGTCCATGTCAAGGTGGGGCTCCCTCCCATATTGCGGATCAATGGTCAACTGAAATCCGTCAGTTCCGTTTCTCCCTTCACGCGGGAGGAAATCGACGCGTTTGCTCAGCGGCTCATGACGGACGGTCATCGGAGAAAACTTGCCGAGCTGCACGATGTGGACATGGGATACGGGGTTCCCGGACTGGGGCGTTTCCGTATCAATATCTTTCAGCAGCGCGGAACGTTAGGAATATCCATCCGGGCGATTCCTTATAACATTCAATCCCTCGCTGAACTCAACCTCCCGCCCATAATTGAGAAGATTGCCATGGAAGCCCGGGGACTCATTCTCGTAACGGGAACGACGGGAAGCGGGAAATCAACGACGCTTGCTTCCATGATCGATATAATCAATTCTAAAAGAAACCTCCACATCATTACCATTGAGGATCCCATCGAGTTTCTGCACAGGGACAAGAAGTGCATCATCGATCAGCGGGAAATCGGCGTGGATACGGAATCATTCGCCACGGCGCTTCGAAGCTCCCTGCGGCAGGATCCGGATGTTATCCTCGTGGGCGAAATGCGGGATTTTGAAACTATTGACATTGCCATGACCGCCGCGGAAACGGGTCATTTGGTTCTCTCGACCTTGCACACGGTGGATGCCACGGAAACTGTTACGCGAATCGTTGCCATGTATCCTCCCTACCAGCAGAAACAAATTCGGCTCCAGCTCGCGTCCATACTCAAGGGAATCATATCCCAGCGTCTGATTCCCATGGCCGACGGAAAGGGGCGGGTCCCCGCCGTGGAGGTTCTGGTCAACACAGGACATATCCAGGAATGCATCATCGACCGGGATAAAACCAAGGAAATCGAAGAGGCGATTGCCAAGGGATATCATACCTACGGCATGCAAACCTTCGACCAGTCTCTGATGGATCTCCTCCAACGCAAGATGATCACCTACGATACGGCTTTGAGGAACAGCTCTAATCCGGATGATTTCGCGTTGCGCGTCAAGGGGATTATGGCCAGCAGTGACACCAAATGGGATGATTTTGAAAAGAAGTCTGAGGGTGAGGAAAATGATATGGAAATTTTCAAACCCTCGTGGGAACGGGGATCCATATGAAGTCGGCGGAGATCAGGAAAACGTTTCTCGAATTTTTTGAGGCACGGGGGCATCACATCGTCAAAAGCTCTCCTCTTATTCCCATGGACGATCCGACCCTCCTCTTTACCAATGCGGGGATGGTCCAGTTCAAATCCGTCTTTACGCAGGAGGAATCACGCCCTTACAAGCGGGCGACCACCTGTCAGAAATGCATGCGGGCGGGAGGTAAACACAACGACCTGGACAACGTGGGGTATACCGCCCGCCACCACACCTTCTTCGAGATGCTGGGCAACTTTTCCTTCGGGGACTACTTTAAGGAAGGGGCCATCACCATGGCCTGGGAGCTCCTCACAGAGGTTTTTAAGCTTCCGAAGGGGCAGCTTTGGATCACCATCTATCAGGACGATGACGAGGCTTACGGCATCTGGAAGGATAAAATCGGGATTCCCCCGGAGCGGATTGTCCGCATGGGGGAGAAAGACAATTTCTGGGCCATGGGAGACACGGGGCCCTGCGGTCCCTGTTCCGAGATCCATATCGACCAGGGTCCGGAGGTGGGGTGCCGTCGCCCGGACTGCAAGATCGGCTGCGACTGCGACCGCTTTCTGGAACTCTGGAACCTCGTCTTTATGCAGTTCAACCGCCTGCCGGATGGGACGATGGTGCCCCTTCCCAATCCAAGCATTGATACGGGCATGGGACTGGAACGGATTTCCGCCATCCTCCAGGGCGTGCGGAGCAACTACGAGACGGACCTCTTTGTTCCCATCATAGAGACCATCGCGGAGATGGCGAAAACCCGCTACGGGGAGAGAGAAAAAGATGACGTGGCCCTGCGCATCATCGCGGATCACAGCCGGGCCTCCGCCTTCCTCATCGCCGACGGGGTGCTGCCGTCCAACGAGGGACGGGGGTACGTTCTCCGGAGGATCATGCGTCGCGCCATGCGCTTCGGATACATGCTGGGGTTTCACGACCCCTTCCTCTACAAGATCGCGGACCAGGTCATCGAGATGATGGGGGAGGCCTATCCCGAGCTCAACTCCCACCGTGAGACCATCGAAAAGCTCGTCTACGGCGAGGAAGACCGGTTCTCCGCCACCCTGAACAACGGCATGAAACTCTTGAATGAAACCCTGGAGGATCTCAAGGAAAAGGGCCAAAAGCAGATTCCCGGTGAGATTATCTTCAGGCTTTACGACACCTACGGGTTTCCCGTGGACCTGGCGGAGGACATCGCCAGGGAAACGGGTCTGACCCTCGACATGGAGGGCTTTCAGTCGCACATGGAGGCGCAGCGGCGGCGGGCCCAGCAGGCATGGAAGGGGTCGGGGGAACGGGAAATCTCCCCCGTTTACCGGAAGATAAACACGGAAACGGGCGGGGTGAAATTCCTCGGCTACGAGACGACTAAGACGAAATCGAAGGTTGTCGCCCTCATCAAGGACGGGAAACAGGTTACCTCCGCCCGGAAGGGCGAGGAGATTGAAGTGGTCACGGAAGAGACTCCATTCTATGGGGAGGCTGGCGGCCAGGTCGGGGATCATGGAGTGATCGAGGGGGACAGTGTCTCCGCCACGGTCACGGACACCCAGAAACCCCTTCCTGATTTTATCGTCCACAGGGCGAAGATCGTCGAGGGAATCCTGAACGTGGGAGACGAGGTGACCCTTCGCGTCGATGAGAAACGACGCAAGGCGATCATGCGCCATCACAGCGTGACCCACCTGATGCACGCGGCGTTGCGGCAGATCCTGGGGGAACACGTGCGCCAGGCCGGTTCCCTCGTCACGGAGACGCGCCTGCGGTTCGACTTCACGCACTTCCAGGCGGTGCGCCCGCGAGAGATCGCGCAGGTTGAGCGTATCGTCAACGAGAAGATCCAGGAGAACCTTCCCCTCATGAAAGAGGAAAAACCCTTCGACGAGGCGGTGGGGGAGGGGGCCCTCGCCTTCTTTGGGGACAAATATGGTGACGTGGTGCGCGTCGTGAAGGTGCCGGGTTACAGCACGGAGCTCTGCGGAGGGACCCACGTGGACCGAACGGGCGATATCGGCGCGTTTTTCGTGGTCGGCGAGGAGAGCGTGGCGGCCGGGGTCCGGCGGATCGAGGCAGTGGCGGGCGAGGCGGCCGTCCTTCACGTCCAGGAACAACGGGGATTGTTGGAGGGTGTGGCCAGCCAGCTGAAGGTTTCCCCGGCGGAGGCCAAAAAACGGGTGGAGACCCTCCAGGAAGAGCTCAAGGCCTACGAGAAAAAACTTCGCGCCTTTGAATCAAAGATGGCCTCATCGAAGGTGTCTGACCTGGTGAACCAAGCCAAGGAAGTCGATGGGATGAAGCTGGTCGCCGCGCAGGTGCCCGGGGCGGACCCGAAGATTCTAAGAACCATGGGGGACGAGATACGCAACAAGCTGGGGGATTGCGTGGTGGTCCTGGGAAGCAAAAACGATTCCAAGGCTCACCTGCTGGTGATGGTTTCGAAGAGCCTGACCGACAAGTTCGACGCGAACGCCATCATCCGGAAACTCGCGCCCGTCATCGATGGACGGGGAGGCGGACGGAGGGACATGGCCAATGCGGGGGGGAAGAAACCGGAAAACCTTGAAAGGGCCATTGCAGCCGCCGAAGCGCTGTTCATCAATCCATGAAGCAAAAAATAGTCCTCGCTTTTTCCGGTGGGAGCGACAGCACGTTTCTCTTGGAGATTATCTACCGTTTCACGAACCGGATATGCCACGCTGTCTTTTTCCAGACGCCGTTCGTTTCACCCGCGACCCTGCAGAAGGTTTACAGGTTTCTTGAGGAAAAGGAGATAAACTATACCATCCTTCCGATCGATCTGCTTGGGATTCCCCTCGTGACCGCCAATGGAATTGACCGCTGTTATCATTGCAAGAAGGCCTTATTCGAGTCTCTTTTGAAGTATTTTGATTTGCCTGGAACTTCGCAAAGATGCATGGAAGGGACGAACCTGTCGGAGGTCCTTTACGGCCACCGGCCTGGGTTAAAGGCCCTCGAAGAATTAGGCATCGAGAGCCCGCTTCGGAAGGCGGGGATAACCGAGGAAGATATCAAGACCTTGAGACGGGAGCATAACATCTCTCCCGGGGTCGATGACATCGGCTGCCTGGCGACGAGAATCCCGACAGGGACGCCCTTGAAACCGAAGCTTCTGAAGGTAGTGGACGCCGCAGAAGATTTCCTCCGCCAAAGGGGGTTTCATCATGTCCGCGTGCGTCACCACGGAGAGACGGCAAGGATTGAAGTGGCTCCCGATGAACTCAATCGTTTTGGGAACGCGAAACTCAGGGAGTCTTTTCTCCATCACCTTGAATCGCTGGGTTTTTCAAGTATGCTTCTCGATTTAAAAGGCTATCAGAAAGGGGTTCCCCCTCAGGGAAAATTTAGACATGGCCAACGCTCCAGGAAGGACAGATAAAATCATGCATATCGTTTTTCATCCCATCGGGGTGATTCATACCCCCTACCATGACAAGGCCCCCTACCAGCCGGTGGAGGCGGACGAGGGGGATTTTTTTATCGAGGTCTTCCCCGAGTACCGGGAAGGGCTCCAAGATCTGGACACGTTCACCTACATCTACCTCCTCTATTTCATCGACCGCCTGAACCGGGAGGTTTCCATGAAGGTGGAACCCGTCTGGGCCGGCGAGATTGAGGTGGGGGTTTTCGCCAGCCGCTCCCCCCTGCGGCCTAACCCCATCGGCCTCAGCGTGGTCAAGGTCCTGAAAGTGGAGGGGAATACTATCACGACGACGGGGCTGGACGTCTTCGACGGCACGCCGCTTCTGGACATCAAGCCCTACATCAAGGATCTCGATTCCAAGAAGGACGCCAACTACGGCTGGGTGGAAAAGACGGGAGACCTTCGGCACCTGGCAATGCACATCCTCGGTATCCCGCATGAGTATTGAAGGTTTCCGTTGCGGAAGATTCTATCACCTTGCTATCGCAAAAGAATCCAGGTAATTATTTGATGAAACCCAACTTATTTCCCCTGTCTTTTCGCCTTTTTCGATAACCCCCTTCGGGTTTCTTTCGGAAAGGAAAGCCCCTTTCGGATGCGCCGTGCCAACGTGTCGAGCCTTTCCTTCTGTTCGTTGTTAAGATGCCGCTTTATCTCTTCCAAGGCTTCCAGAAAAACCCTCTCAAATTGCGGCCGAAGTTTCGCTCTCAAGATTCGAACCCTTGTTACGGCACGTTGAACAAGGGGACGGATAGCCCTTTCCTGGTCGGCGCTTAGAGATAAGGAATGACAGAGCCTATGCATGACAAGCTCCGTGGCAACCTGGCTGTCCCCGCTGATCAGCGCGTTCACTTTCACTCGGATTTTGTGACGGATATACAGCCCGGTTATGGCGGAACCGAAAAGAATTCCGGAAAGGAATATCACGAATAGGCCTGTCACAATCTTCCGTTTGCTCATTTCCAACCTCCAACCTTCATGCCGGCTCAAGGAACAAAGACCGCGAGGGTTGCAATTCCCGCGGGATTCCCAATAACCAGGCGGTCGAGTCCCAGCGATACTCCTCCCGTTAAAATGAAAAACAGCATCAGAGAAAGGGCGCAAGGCAGGCAAACCCCGGCGAATCTGAAGAGAATTGGATTGCCGAACCATCTTTCGAGGAAGGTTTGGTTTGTTGATTCGTTGAGGCGAATATTCCTTATTTCCCGCATGACCTTTTCCCGCCATCCCTCCGGCAATTCTTCGGAAGCGCGGCGCAGATGATATGTTTCGAAAAGAAGGGTTTCAAGATATGCCAGCTTTTCCTTTTCACGCATCGTTTGTCCTCCCTCTCTTTTCATATGAGTGATACAAGCGCATGTCTCAATTTCTTTCGTGATCGATGCGCCCTGATCTTCACGTTGGCTATGGAGATGCCAAGCGCCATGGATGTTTCACGTAGGGAATACCCATCAAAATATAACAAAAGGACGACCATCCGATCCGTCGGGCTTAAATGATCCAAGGCCCAATCGAGAATTTCTCGCAATTCCATCCTTTCACTGTCTCCATTTAATACATTCTTTGCTCCATCGGCGCAGGCGGAGGCAACCCAATGCCTGGCGGATTCGGATAGAGAGCTCATGGGGGTTTCCTGGTTCCGGTATTTCGCTCGCCAGTAATCACAACAAGTTCTCACGGCAATGGTCTTCAACCAAGATTCGAGAGATTCCCCTCCACGGTAGCTCGACAGGGATTTGAAGGCTCTAATGAAAACATCCTGGGTTACCTCCGACATGTGACAATATGGAACCTTGGCCACAACAATCTTCGTCACGGTATCTTGATATTTCTTGAGCAAGATTTCGAACGCATCCGTGTCACCATTAAGAATTCGTTCAATAACGAGGGCATCTTCACCATTCTCTGTCATGGACGCGGGAAATCTCCCCTGAGGGCTATTTGTTCACTGTTGTTGCGGTTGAATGCGAGTAGGTATTTCCTCCCGGTCCCGTCGTGGTCACGTTGCGGTGATAACCGCTGGAAGACACTCCCTGCTGGACATTCCGGGTTGCCGTGTTGCCGGCCGGACCCGAGACCGTTGTGGTGCGGTTCCCTGTTCCCACGCCCGTCGTGGTGCTGCTGTGCGAGTAGGTATTTCCCGCCGGTCCCGTCGTGGTCACGTTGCGATGATAGCCGCTGGAAGACACTCCCTGCTGGACATTTCGGGTTGCCGTGTTGCCGGCCGGACCCGAGACCGTTGTGGTGCGGTTCCCTGTTCCCACGCCTGTCGTGGTGCTGCTGTGCGAGTAGGTATTTCCCGCCGGTCCCGTCGTGGTCACGTTGCGATGATAGCCGCTGGAGGTCATCCCGCTTTGGACTGAACGCGTGGCGCTCCTGCCTCTTGGACCTGTAAAGGTTGTAAACCTACCTCGCGCCAAAGCGCTATTGGGGCTTAAAAATATACCCACCACCACTACCAGGATAACGCTCATGAGTGACTTCTCCATTGTCTTCTCCTTTCCCGTGGCACGAAGGCCATGGACGGGTGGCGGGGCAAGGCCAAACCCGATTGCCCCGCCGGTTGCGTTGATTATTGTTGCGCGTATAATTGCACCCATTCGTTCACAAGGGCCCTGCGAGATTGCATCTTACACGCGACGGCCTTGTTTATTCTTTCCCTCCCCTCCCTGAGAATGCGGCACTGGTTTGGCGTTAGGATCTTGTCGATTTCTCTAAAAACCTTCACGGTCAGGAGGAGGATCCTTTCTCCTGAAGACGCCAATTTTTCATAGGCGGATTTAACGGCTTTCTGATTGGCGTTTTCTGTCCAGATGGCATCTTTAAGGTTTTTTCGATCATTTTTAAAGGTGGTGATGGCGGCTTCAAACTCAGATTTATGCCTTTTCAAAATTGTGGCAATGGCGTGTTTCTGCGCGTCGTTTACCTTCATTTTCGCGAAGGTTCGAAGCAATTCCATGCGGGGCTGGCATGGCCCAAAGTCGTAGTGCGCGGCCAGCGCTGTTCCCGTGAGGATGAGCCCGATGACGAATGTGATTATCAGTTTTCTTTTCATAATCTCCTCCTTTTTTGTGGTTTCGTATATTAAATCGTCGAGGAGCTAGAAAAGGTTACATTTTATGAAAAATAATTTTTCAGACGGGCTAACGCATGACTATTTTCGAAGGCTTTTGAAAAAATCTCTCATCAACGCCGTCGCTTCCTCCCCGAGCACGCCTCCGGTGACCCGGACCTGGTGGTTCAACCGCGGGTCGCCGCACAGGGAAAAGAGGGAATGCACCGCCCCCATCTTTGGGTCCGCACAGCCGTAAACCAGACGATCGACGCGGGACAGGAGCATGGCTCCCGCGCACTGAATACATGGTTCCACGGTGCAGAAAAGGGCGCAGCCGGCTAGGCGCCAGTCTCCCAGCCTCTCCGCCGCGCGGCGCAGGGCGACCAGCTCGGCGTGCGCCGTTGGGTCGTTCAGACTCCGCGTGAGGTTGTGAGCCATGGAGAGAATCTTTCCTTCACGGACGACGATGGCCCCCACCGGCACCTCTCCGTAGAGACGGGCCTTGCGGGCCATCTTCAGGGCCACCCGCATGAAACCGGTATCATCCACGCGCGGAGTCCTTTGGATAGATGACACGGGCGAGGTAGAGCCCCTGGGGCGGGGCGAGGGTTCCCATGAGACGACGATCCCCCGTTTCGAGGAGCCGCCCCATCAACGAGGAGTCGGATTTCCCCGTTCCGATCTCCAAAAGGGTCCCCACGATTCCCCGAACCATCTTTCTCAGGAAGGCGTCCGCCACAACGAGGTAACAAAGGAGAGAGGATGTCACCGGGAACACCTCGGAGACAAAGACCACCCGCGTGGGTCGGGTGCGCCCTCCGCCCGTGGCGCGAAAGGCGGAAAAATCGTGCCTTCCCACAAGGACGGATGCCGCCAGGTTCATCCGTTCAATATCCAGGGACCGGGGAACCTGGAGACTGGCGTTTCTGAAGAAGGGGGAGGGGGCCGTTCCATGGCGGATAAGATAGGCGTAGGCGCGCTTTACGGCATCGTATCGGGCGTGGAAGTTTCCAGGGACGATCGCGACGTCCCGCACGCGGATATCTTCGGGGAGATGCCCCTCCAAGGCGCGGTAGAGGGCATCCGGCGGAATGGCGGTCGCCAGGTCCACATGGGCCACCTGTCCCAGGGCGTGCACCCCCGCGTCGGTCCGGCCGCTTCCCACGACCTCTACCCGCTGGCCAAAAAGGTGGGAAAATACCGATTCCAAGGTTTCCTGGACAGTCTTCCCGTCGGGCTGACGCTGCCATCCCCGGTAGCCGGTTCCGTCGTAGGCGATGACCAGCTTATATCTGGACATGTTCCCTGACTTCCCTCCGGATTCGATTGACGAGACGGTGGGCGTGTCGCGTCGGCTCGGGCAGGCGATATCTCGGGCAGCACGACAGGACGATAAACGCGGCCGTGTCCAGGTCAATGAGGTGTCCGGGAGAGACGAAAACCGGCTTGACCCCGTCCCGCGTCCGGACGACCCGCCCTACCTCTCTTTCCTGAAATACCAGGGGAACCATGGCCCCTTTTACGCGGGGAACCTCCCCGTGCCGGCCCACCAGGAGAGACTTGGCGCACCCGATGGTCGGCAGGCCCAGAAAGAGCCCCACGTGGGAGGCCAGGCCCAGTCCCCTCGGATGGGCGATTCCCTGGCCGTCCAGGATAAGAACATCCGGCCGTGTTTCTATCTTTTCAAAGGCCTCGATGACGGCGGGGGCCTCGCGGAAACTGAGATACCCGGGGACGTAGGGGAAGGTCGCGCGACACGTCACCCAGGCCTCTTCCACAACCTCCAGCTCCGGAAACGCAAGGACCACGATCCCCGCGTGCAAAACGGGGGAAAAGCGGTCGAAGGAGACGTCCGCCCCCGCGACACGCCGAATGGTCTTCCCCGGAAAGACGAGCCGCACCCGCTCCGCTAATCGGACCTGGATATCCTTGGCCTCCTTGAACGTGAGATCCCACGGGTGGAGCGGTTCCGGAATTTTCATTGTGAATCCGAGGCGGGGGAAAGGGTCCCCATGGACAAGGGGGCAAATCCCTTGCGCGTGACCCGCAGGATGAGGACATCACGGACGGCCTCGCCTGATTCGTCGAAATACCGCAGGCCCGAAACGCCCTGGTATCCCGTGTCCTCCCTCAGCTTCACTTCCAGAGCGGCCGTGTCGGCGATGAAAAATTGTTTGTTTACGTTCACGACAATCTCGACGGCGTCATAGGCCTGGGCGGCCAGGATTTCAGGGACCTCGTCGAACGCCGCCTTGAAGTCGTCCACAAATGTCTTGACGGCCGCGGTGGGGGCTTGAGGAGAAAAACCGTCGGGAAACACGGCGCCGCGGACGAAGCGTTTGCCTTCCCGGATGAGGACCGGGTTGTTCCAGGTATTGACCCCCGCGAGCGTGACTCCCTCCACGTCGTAAAACGCCAATTGCGGGGCGATGAGCACCACCCGTTTATAGGTATCCGGAATAAAGACCACGTCGAAGTCGACGACCGGTTCGAACTTCCCGTTTTCCTCCGAGGGGGTTTCCCCCTTCTCCCATCTCTCCTTCGAGTAATAAAGACCGATGAGCTTTTTGATGGGGACGGCGAAATCGGTATCCGTGGGCTGATACGATTCCACGCCCCGGATCTCACCCCCTTCGTTTGTGTACGCCTCCCAGAAACGTTTCATGTAACGCCGGCCGAAAGGTATGGCGGGATAGAGAATGGCGGCCCGCCGCGCGCCCAGCCCGTCGATGAGGTAACGAGCGAGGGCGCGCACCTGCTGTTCGGGCGTGAGGCAGTTGCGGAAGACGTAGGGACCCAGTTGGGGAATCCCCTCCGCCTGCGACAGGCTGATAAGCGGCACGGGGTTTTCCGTGATGGCCCGGGCCGCCGCTCGCGTCGTGTCGAGAAACATGGGCCCCACGATGGCTTGCACGCGCTCTTTTTCCACCAGCTCGCGGGCCATCTTGGCGGCCGTTTCCGGCTGTCCTTCCGTATCCCTTACGAGAAGGGTGATATCGAGTTCCTCCGGCCGTTGCTGGAAGGCCTTTCCCGCCACCAGGGCGCCCTTGAGAGCGCGAAGCCCGAAGGGGGCCCGCTTTCCCGTCAGGGGAAGGAGGCAGCCGATTTTCACCTTCTTGATGACGGCCCGTTTCAGCCGGGCAAGGAGCGCCTCCGCCCTCTCTTTCAGAGTACCGGTCAACTGTTCGAGGAAGGCGGGGGTGAGGAGGGCTTCCGCGTCCCGGAACTCTTTCCGGTTCGTCAGGATTTCCGCGAGGCGAACCCTCGCGGCGCGTCCCGTGATGTCCTTGGGGAATCTTTGAGAGAGGGTTTCCAAAACCTCGATTTCCCCGATCGAAGAAACAGCCTTCACGATATAGGAGTCGAGGACGGCACGCTCCGTGGGGTTTTCGGTCCTCTCGCGAGCGGTCAGATACGCCTCGATGCCGCAGGACACCTGTTTCTCCATCAGGCAGAGATGCCCCTTCAACGTCATGGCGCGGACGTAGATGGGAGATGGAATCGCGAACGAGAGGAGTTTTTCGAGCTTTTTCCTCGCGCGGGCGAAATCCTTCAACCGGTACCAGCAGTAGGCCTCCCCATAGAGGGCCTTCAGGAAGGTGTTGCTCCCGGGGAATTGCGTTTCTATCTTTCTGAAATACCTCAAGGCTTCGTAGGGGTTTTCAAGTTTCAGATAGATCTGACCCATGAAGAAAAGAGCATCATCCGTTAAATCGCTCGCGGGATTCATTTTGATGAAGCGATCCAGTTTCTCCAACGCCGCCGTCATATTTCCCTGCTCGAAGGCGCTTCTCCCTGCCTCGAAAAGATACGGTTCCCTTGGGGGAGCGTAGGTAACCTGGGGTGGAGGCGGCTGGATTGGGGCCTTCTGTTTCCATACGGCCGGGGCGCAGGAAAGCACCAGAAAAAAAACAGATGCCAACAAGAGATACAAGCGTCTCACGGCGTTCGTCGGAAGGGCGTTTTGGGAAAACGGGAAATCTTCTTGATGATTTCGTTGGCGATACGCGCGTCGTTCAGCATGAGCGACATCTCCTGGTTATACTTCATCGCGCTGTGGGTCAGGTTGTGGCTTCCGAGGAAAACCACGTGGTGGTCGATAACCACCGCCTTGATGTGGAGTTTCCGGTCCAGGCGGTCCCAGAAGACCTTGGCACCCGCGTCGGCGAGCCGCCGGCCCGTTTTGGCGTTTTCCACGTTGATGAAACTCTCGGGATCGTCGTTGTGCTCCATGAGAACAGTGATATCCACTCCCCGCTTTGCTGCGCTTAAAAGGGCGTTCAAGATACCCGTGGCGCGGTTGGTGGGGTATCGGCTGGTCTTGAAGAGATAGATAGCCAGGAAAATAGAATGCCGGGCGTTATCGATGGCGTCCCTCAAAGCATAGAAATATTCGCCGCCCGTGAGAAGATGAATCTTGCATGTGTCGCATCCCCCCCGGGGAGCGACGAGAAAGACGCCCATCAGGAGGATAAGGATCCAACCCGTCAGGCGTCCTTTGCGTGATTTCCGTTTCATGGATTCTCGACGATATAGATACCCGGAAGATCGCGGTAATACTCCGCGTAGTCGACCCCGTAACCCACCACGAACCCGTCATCGAAAGAAAAACCGATGTAATCCACGGGAACCTCCACCTCCCGCCGGGCGCGTTTGTCCATCAGGGCGCATATCTTTACCGACTTGGGTTCGTGCAGCTTGAGGCGGTTGACGAGGAATTCGAGCGTGAACCCCGTATCTACGATGTCCTCCACGATGAGGACATGGCAATCCTTGAACGGAAGCTCCACGTCCTTGGTGATCTTCACCTCGCCCGAGGTGCTTGTCGAACTGCCGTAACTGGCAAGCCGGATGAAGTCCACCCGCACGGGGCAGTCGATATGACGGATGAGATCCGCGGTGAACATGAAGGCCCCTTTCAGGATGCAGCAGACGTAGATAGGCTCTTCCTTGTAATCCTCGGTGATTTGCCTGCCCAGTTCCGCGACCCTCTTGGCGATCTCCTCCTCGCTGAAGAGGAGCCTCAGCTCGTGCATCGCCGCCTTCACAGGTTCGCGGCCTCCAGGACCGCGACATGGATGGGATGGGGTAGACTGTCTTTTGACAGGGAAATCTCGGGTGTGCCGACCCTCTCGACCGACGATTTTCCTTCCAGGAATTCCGCCACGTCCGCGATGGGAAACCCGCAAGCCGGGGTCTTGAAGTGCATGGGAATAAGAACCTTCGGCTTCAAGAGGTTCATGACCTCGGTGGCCTCCCCCGGGTCGAGCGTGAAGACCCCCCCGATGGGCAACAGGAGGACATCGATGGACCCCAGGGCCTCGGCGTCGGCCGCCTTCAGCACGTGTCCCAGATCCCCCGCGTGACAGACCGTCACCCCGTCCACGGTGAAAACAAACATGGTATTCTCGCCCCGCTCCGCCCCTTCAGATGGGTCATGGAACGTGGCGTATCCTTTGAAGGAAATACCCCCCGCTTCATGGCTTCCCGGTCCCTTGACCACGGCCGGATTCCCCTTGATCCCCTGCACGTAGTTGTGATCCGCGTGGTCGTGGGAAACCGTCACGATATCCGCCGCGTCCTCGATGGGTTTGTAGGCGATGCCGCCGTCGTAGGCCCCAGGTTCATACGGGTCCGTGATAATCTTGACGCCGTCGTCGGACGTGATGAGAAACGAGGCGTGACCATACCACTTGATCTTCATAATCCACCCCCTGTCATTATTTGCGAGATGGTTATTTCATACCCCTTGCCCGGGGATTTGTCAATTTGAGGGTCGGCCGTGATTCGTTTTTGTTATCCCGTGTGCTATGATTACGATGACATGGGGAAACAAGAAAACAGGGATGATATCAAGGTTATCTGCCAGAACAAGAAGGCGCGGCACGACTACGAGATCATCGAGACCATAGAGGCGGGGATCGCCCTGAGGGGGACGGAGGTAAAATCCCTCCGGATGGGAAAGGCCAACCTCAAGGACAGCTACGCGCGCATCAAAAACGGTGAGGTCTTTCTCATCGGCACGCATATCAGCCCCTATCCCTTCGCCAACTACAACAACCATGCTCCCCTAAGGGACCGAAAGCTCCTCCTCAAAAGGCAAGAGATTCGGAAACTCCTTGGAAAAATTAAGGAAAAGGGCTTGACCCTCGTCCCGTTGCGCTTATATTTTAAACGTGGTAAGGTAAAAGTGGAATTGGCCCTCGCCAAGGGCAAAAGGCTTTTTGACAAGCGGGAAACGCTCCGTCGCAAGACCATGGAGCGTGAGGCACAGCGTGCTCTCCTGGGGGCGAAAAGGGCTCGACGGGAGTAGTTGAGGCATGGGTCGCATGTCGGGGTCTGCCAGCCCGTAATCTGGTGGAAATAAACACAAATGCGAACGATTTTGAGTACGCTCTGGCGGCTTAGTTGACCGCCACGTCTCCCAGGGTGTCTACCTGTCACACCCTGACGAGGCGTCATCGAGACAGGTTGCTCCGTTTTCCGCTGCCTGACGGAAAGCGGCTAAGATTTTCAGGCTATACCGATCAAGGTGCCTGCCGACCGGCAATTGATCGGTGAATAGAGTAGGACGGATAAGCATGTAGACGCTCATGCCGAAGACTCTCGGACGCGGGTTCGATTCCCGCCGCCTCCACCATTTGAAAAAAGACAACCCGTCTCTCCGCAGGTCTTCTCCGGGACGACGGGTTTTCTATTTCCCCTTATTTTCAAAGGGTTTGCGCCCGTTTCACATCTTTTCAGACCCACTGCCCATCCGACTGGTTTTTCAGCCGTTCCCGGCACGCGCCAACGCGGCGGAAACACTCATCATCACTCGTCAATACCTCTGTATCTCAACCACTTGAATCCTTTCAGACGATCCAGAGCGGAATAGATCGCCTCAATTCCCGATCGCCATTAATACTTCTCGCGAAAGATCTCGATCTTCTTCTCCGCGCGGCGCGTGGCCTATCGGGACTTATTCTCGTTGTGCCGAGGCAGTATCTGCTATAATTTCAAAAGGTTACTTTGTGGTGGTTTTTATGGGATATCCAGGTTGGCACAGCGAAGAGGCATTTGAGGATTTCTGCGAGACCGGTTTCGCCTATTAGGAAGGGTGACGAGGAAAAACCCTTTGGAATCTTTCCGCGTTTCCTTGAGAACGATTTTGAAACGGTGAAGTTTAAGACTGCGCAGGTCGTCTTCCCCCTGTACCAGAAGGTATGCATCGCGGTGGAAGGTGAGAAATTCCCTCGCGGAGAGCGGGGTTTGCAAACAGGGAAAGGGAGGAGAATCCTCCAGGTAATAATAGAGGACACTTCGGTCCGCTGAACGGAAGACACCGAGTTTCTTGCCCTTCGTGAGAATATTGACCTTCTGGCAGAACGTCTTGAAAGAGGTCCTTTTTTTAGTTGTTGGAACGATGACGGCAAAAAAGATGCTTTGCATCAGGAAAAATCCTGAAAAAATAATGGCGAAAGAACTTGAAAATCTTTGTTTCCAAGTTGTTGCCAGGCTAACGCCCGCGAGAAAGAAACAAAGGGCGACGAGATACAGGTAGGGATAGGTTTCGCGGGGAATGTGGGGTGTAAACAGGCGGGGGAAAAAGAGAAGCAACCCCATCAAGACGATCCCGCCCGCCGTGGAGACGAGGCCAGGGAGAAGCCAGAGAAGCGATTCGGCCCGCGAGTGGGTGCTGGAAGAGAGGGTTCGCGAGATGGCGGCGCCGAGGAGGGCGCTGAAAGGCGCGATAACGGGGAGAATGTAGTATCCTCGCTTTGAGCCCGAAAGGGTGAAGAACGTGAAGAGGGCCGCGAACCAGAGGAAGAAGAAGAAGGTTCCCTCGTCACGCCGGATACCGTTTTTCCACAGAGTCCAAGCCAGGAAGGGGAGGAAGAGGATCCAGGGGGAAAGGGTGATGAAGATGTAATAAAAGTAGTAGAAGAAGGGGGCCGTGTGATCGAAGGGGTGAAAGAAGCGGACAATGTTTTCCTTGAACAGCAGGTAGAAGGACATCTCCGAATGGGTGGTCCCATAGTCCAGGAGGAAGGGGATGAGAAAAAGAACCAGGCCCGCCGTGAAGGCGGAGACGAGATGGCGGAGGAACCTTTTATTCAGGAAGATGCGGCGGTTTCTTGCCAGGAGGTAGAGAAATACGCCCAGGGAGGGCAGAACGAACCCGAGCAGCCCCTTCATGAGGCTTGTGACACCCGCGATGATGAAGAAGGGATAGAGCCAGGTTCCCCTTTCGGGATCGTCCCTGTTTTTCGCGAAAAGGGTGATACAGGCGAGCGTGCCCCCGAGGGTCAGGGCGTCCGCGTTAGCGGTTCGGCTCCAGCGGAGGAGAGGAAAGGTAGTCATAAAAACGAGGGCGGAAAGAAAGGCCGGTTTCGGTCCCCAGAAGGCCCGCGCGATGAAGTAGAGGAGCAGGATACTGAAGAGCGTGGCAGCCGCCGAGGGCAAGCGCGTGCTCCATTCCGTCACGCGGCGCCCTGGAAGACTTGCCAAGACGATGAGCCAGTAGGAACCGACCGGCTTGTCCCGGTAGGGAACCGCGTTGATCCTCGGGACGATCCAGTCACGGGTTGCCAGCATCTCCTTGGCGACCTCTCCCCAGCGGCCTTCGGAACCGCCCAGGGGCCTGCTTCCCAGATTGTAGAAGAGCAAGGCGCTTCCCAGGGTGATCAAGATGGTCAGGTGTATTAACGGGATCGGGAATCTTTTCGCACGCGATGCCATCTATTCGTTGTCTCCTGATACGCCGAAGCGAGGGGGAAACCCCTTCCGCTCTCTTCTCTTTCCCTTCCTGTCTCGCACGTGTCTCATGGCAAAAGACTGCCGGGAGGTGAGGCGGGCGTGACGGAAATCGAATCTTGCCGAATTCATGGGGTGGAACTCGAGACCCACCCCGCCCGTCCGGGGAGTGTGATGCGGGTGAGCCGGCGGGTGGGAATTCTCTCTTTTTCCGTCAGAAGGGTTTCGGCGATGTTGCCTAAGGGGACGATTTCATAAGGCCCCTTTTTTATTTCTTTAAGGAGCCGTGTCAGGAAACGCGCGTAGGGTCCGCCCTCCACCTCGGCGTGAAGCGCGAGGACGGGAAAGGGGGCCTTCCCGGCGGCATCGAGGATCCGGGAGACCCAATCCCTCTCTCGGGTGATTCCAAGGGTCAGGAGCTCCTCCAGGCAGGGACCGGTGGTAGGGATCTGGAGGGGAGAGCGCGTGCCGTTTTTCGACCGGAGGAAGCAGGGAGGGCCGTCGCGGAGGTCGCTGGCATATTCGATTCCCATGACCGTTTCCGTGGCGATGACGGTGTCCGTGATTTTCCAGGAAGGGGCCGCCACGGCCCGGGCGGGATGAGAAAGAATCCCGCGGTAGGCGGTTATCGCTTTCAGGAATTGGTCCTTTATCGCATCGAATGACAGGGCTTCGATGTGGTCCTGCCAGAAACGGTGATCCCACGCGTGGATCTCGCATTCGTGTCCCTCCGCCTCGATTTGCCGGACCAGGTTAGGGAACTTCGTGGCGATGGGGCGCGCGGGCAGCAGGGTTCCCGACAGAACAGTCCGGAGTCCGTAAAGGCTCGGGGCGCGGGTCTTGAGCATCTTTTTGAAGAAGCCTTTTTCTCTGAAAAGGTTATAAACGGCCTTGCCGGCGTTGTCCGGCCCGAAAGAGAGGAAAAAGGTTGCCCGGACCCCTTCACGGCGGAAGATTTCAAGCAGGCGGGGAACCCCGTCCCGCATCCCGTCGTGGGTGTCAACGTCAACCTTGAGGGCGAGGAGGCGCTTTTCTGACACGATTAGTTAAAGGCTTCCAAGTTCTTCCGCGGCCCGGTGGTTACTGATGCCGCTGTAAAACTGGATGGTTTTTCTCAAGGCCTCGTCGATGTCGGTTTTTGGCTCCCACTTCAGAAGTTCCCTGGCCCGGGTGATGTCCGGAACGCGGTGCTGCATGTCGTCGTATTCCTTCCCGTAGTATGCCTCCGCCGGGATCTCCTCGATTCGTGCCCTTTCCGCCTTATCCCGAAGCGGCGGGAACTCCCGGAGGATCGTAATCATCCGCTCGGCCAGCTCCCGGATGGAAAGGTCGTTGGCGGGATTGCCCAGGTTGAATATCTGCCCGTCACAGGTCCCGTTCTCGTTGGCTATGATCTTCATGAGGGCGTCGATACCGTCGTCGATAAAGGTAAAACTCCGGCGCTGTTTTCCCCCATTGACGAGGCGGATGGGTTCCTCCCGGAGGAGGTGACCTAAAAACTGTGTGACCACGCGGGAGCTTCCTTCCTTAGGGGCATCGATCCGGTCCAGCCCGGGCCCGATCCAGTTGAAGGGACGAATCAATGTAAACGACAGCCCCCTGTCCCGCCCGTAGGCCCAGATGACTCGGTCGAGGAGCTGTTTCGCGCAGGCGTAGATCCAGCGTTGTTTTTGGATGGGGCCGTAAACGAGGGGGCTCGTGGATTCCGAGAAACGCGCGTCCGGGCACATTCCGTAAACCTCAGAGGTGGAAGGGAAGATGACACGGGTGGCGTATTTCACGCACTGGCGGATGACACGTAGGTTTTCCTCGAAATCGAGCTCAAAGACGGTGAGAGGGTCCTTCATGTAAGTGGCCGGGGTGGCGATGGCCACCAGGGGCAGGCAGACATCGCATTTTTTGATATGGTATTCAATCCATTCCCGGTTGATGGCGATATCCCCTTCCAGGAAGTGAAAGCGGGGATGCTCGAGCAGGGTTCCCAGTTTGTCGCTGGAAAGGTCCATGCCGTAGAGTTCCCACTCGGTCCCGTCGAGGATTCTTCGGGTCAGGTTGCTTCCAATGAATCCGTTTACACCCAGGATGAGAATTTTCATGTGAGGCTCCCGTTCTTTTGATGGGATTCATGGGACAGCAGATTTTCCCTGTTCCCCCGGCAGGTTTCCCTGATGACGTAACTGGGATGCCCGCGGACCTCCTTGAAGATGCGTCCGATATATTCCCCCAGCAGTCCGAAGGCGATGAACTGTCCCCCAATTAGGATAAATAAGATGGCGAACAGGGTGAAGATGCCCTGGGCGGCCCACGCGGGGCCCAGGATAATCCGGAGAAGAATCAGGAGTAACCCAAAGGAGATGCCCAGGATGGCGATGATGGACCCCGTGAAGAAAAGGAAACGCAGGGGGGCGAGAGAAAGGCTCGTCATCAGGTCCAGTTGCAGGCTGAGAAGTTTCATGAAGGAATACTTGGATTCCCCTGCCGTTCTCGGGGCGTGGGAGACGGGGATCTCCACCGGGTCCTTGGCGAAAAGCGTGGCGAGGGCCGGAATAAAGATTCGGTAGTCTTTCTGCCGGGCGAGCTGCTTGGCGATGTCCCGCGTGTAGCCCCGGAGCATACAGCCAAAATCCTGGATAGAGACACCGGAAATCTTGCGGGTCATCCGGTTGACCAAGTCGGAGGCGAAGCGCCGGAAGAAGGGGTCCTGCCGTCCCTCTCGGTAGGTTCCCACCAGGTCGTGTCCCGCTTCGAAGGCGGCGACCAGTTTGGGGATTTCCTCCGGGGGATTTTGGAGATCCGCGTCCATGGTGATGATCCATTCCCCCGCGGCATGTTCAAAACCTGCCATCACGGCGGCGTGCTGGCCGAAGTTACGGGCGAAGGCGAGGATGACGAGCTCCGGGTGGGACTCCTGGTGTTGCCTCAGGGTGGAAAACGTTTCATCCGTGGAGCCGTCATCGATGCAGATGACCTCGAAAGAGATTTTCAGGGCGTTAAGAATGGGAAAGAGCCGGCGGAAAAGCGGGGCGATATTGACGGCCTCGTTTTTCATTGGGATGACGACGGAGAGTTTTGGGTTACCTTTTTCATTCATGGGTTTTCTTTATATCCATATTTTCCGTTTATGACAACCGTTAGTGGGACGAAAAGCCGCTTAGGTTTCTTCCCCGTTTTTTGGGGCCTTCTTGGGCGCTCGCGGTCCCGGTGGAATCGAAGGGAGATTTTTCGGGGTCTGGGCCAGGCGGTAGAGCCGGACCTTGAAGCGGCGGGAATAGTCCTGCCCGGTCAGAAAAGTCAGGTGAGCCCTCAAGTCCGCGGGGAGGGTTTCGGCCTCTCTCGCGGGAATAACCAGCAGACCCCCGGGATGTTTCCGGAGAAAATCCTTGATATCTCCGGGCGTATCCAGGAGCGTGATATACTTTCCGGTATAGAATGGGATCATGCCGCGCGTGAGTTCACTGAGATGAAACCCTCCCAGGGGTGGGTCTCCCTTGAGAAAGGGCTGGATCTTGTCGGGGAAACGGCGGATGCTTTTGACGGGATCCATGACGCGGACCGCTCCCTCGTGGTAGGTAAAAAGAAGAAGAAGGACCGTGGCGAAAATGACGGCGCAGGAGGGGGCGGTCCGAGACTTGACGGAGCGGAGGAAGCGGCTGGCGAGGAAGAGAAAAGTAATGAGACCTAGAGGAACGATAAGGACCAGCAGGGGCGTTAGCCGGCGAATCACCGGCGTCATCTGGTAGTCTTTAGGTCCCAGGCCCGTAAAGACAATCATGACGGCGCCAACGGCAAGAGCCAGAGGGACAAGGGAGAAAACGCCCAGGATCCCGTTCAGGGTCCAGCATTCGAGGGAAGTGAACTCCCCCCGCTTCGGGCCGCAGGCGTGGGCGAACCAGCCGCCAATAACGACGGCGAGCATGGGATAGATGGGGACGAGGTAGAGTCCGCGCTTGGTGGCGGGAAGGCTCAGGAGGAGGAATCCGCCGGAAAACAGCAGGAGCGCCGTCGCAAGCCCCTTTTTCACGGGCTGTTCGAAGTTTCCCGGGGGATGGAAAAGAAAGGCAAGCGCGGCGGGAAGCGCGGCGATCCAGGGAAGAAAGTCCGAGGGAAGCTTTTTGAAATAGTAGAAAAAACTGTGCCGGTGTCCCCCCACGTAGTGGTTGACGGCACCTGGCAGGATCCGGCCGAGGGTATTCTGCAGGAGGTATTCCCGGATGGAATGCCAGCCGCCCGTCTGGTAAAGGCCGATAATCCAGGGTGTCACGATGAGGATAAAAATCAGGGTACCGACACCGGTCATGGGCAAAACCCGCCGCAACTCCTTGAAATCCCGGTAGAGAAGGAGGACGAGGAGGGGAGGCGCCACGATCAACCCGGGGCCCACCAGCCCCTTGGAGAGAAAGGCCAGTCCCGAAGTCACGGCCATCAGTTCGTATCCCATCCACTTGCCCCTTGGGGTGCTCGCGGTATACCCGGCGAAAAAGCCGTAGTATCCCATGGTTACGAAGAAGATGAGGGCGTTGTCCACGAGGCAGCGGTGCGTGATGATAGAAAATTCCGTCAGGGTGGCAAGAATAAGGGCGGCAAACATCCCCGTTTTTTCTCCTCCCACCCGTTTCCCGATAAGATAGGTAAAAAGAAGGGTCAGAAAGCCGAACAGGGCGGAGGGGAGACGGGCGCTTCCGTCCGAGACGCCGAAAAGCTCATAGGATGCGCTCATGACCCACCAATAGAGGGGAGGCTTTTCCAGGAAGGGTTCCCGGTTTAGGGTTGGCAGGACGAACTGGCGGTTCAGCCACATTTCCCGCCCGATCTCCGCCACTCGAGGCTCGTCCGGTTTCCACAAGTGACGGGATAATATCCCCGAAAGCGATATCAGGATTAGAAGGAGAACAAAAAGAACCTTGACAGCCGTCTTGCTATTTATCATCTCGGTGATTTCCATCTCGTCTTACATACCATAAATGGCTTGCGGTTCAATTTCAATAAATACTCCCATTTTTGCCTGTTTCCATTCCATTAAACGATTTTTAGCATAAAAAAATGACCGAGAGATGATGGAAAGATTACCAATTCTTAATTTGAGGCAGCCGTGGAAGATACTTTTTTAAGAATTTCTTTTTGTATTCAGCATACCTCCTCTTCTTCTTTTTTCTTGCTTCCTTCAATAGGGATTGAAATACATCTGCTCGTCCGTCTCTTGAATCCTTCCTTCAAAGAGCGTAAGATGACACGTTATCATTCTTAGTGGAGGGGAAAATGCCGGACGAAAAACAATATATCATCGACGACATGACTATCAAGGAGTCGTGGCGGCTCTTCAAGATCATGGCGGAGTTCGTGGACGGCTTCGAGAAGCTGGGCGACTATTTTCCGGCCATCGCCATCTTTGGGTCCGCGCGTATGAAGCGGACCGATCCCACCTATTCCACGGCCGAGAAGATCGCGCGCCTCCTAGCCAAGAAGGGCTACAACATCATCACGGGGGGCGGCCCCGGCATCATGGAGGCGGCCAATAAAGGCGCCGTCGAGGGTGGAGCCCACTCCATCGGGCTCAACATCGAGCTGCCTTTCGAGCAGCAACCCAACGAGTACGCCGATATCCGCCTGAGCTTCCAATACTTCTTCGTGCGGAAGGTCATGCTGGTCAAGTATTCCGTGGCCTACATCATCATGCCGGGGGGATTCGGCACCATGGATGAGCTCTTCGAGGCCGTCACCCTCATTCAAACGAAAAAGATCCGCCCCTTTCCCGTCATCCTCGTGGGAAGCGACTACTGGAACGGCCTCATCGATTGGATAAAGAGCGAGATGGTCACCCGGGGGACCATTGCGAAATCGGATCTGGACATCTGCCAGGTGATCGACGACCCGGAAGAGGTGGTCAGGACTATCCAGCGCATCGTCCTGATTTAGGCGCCTTCTTCCTTACCCAGGGTGAAGCGCCACTTGCAAAAGACATCCTCCGGGTGATCATCCGGCGGGGCGAAGAGGCATTCCACCTGGATGCGCGGGTCGATCTCCCGCGCGAACCCCACAAATTCCCGGCGGTGCATCTCCTTGCAGTCGTATTCCCCCAGCCCGCGCCGCAGCCGCGCCGTCTGGGCGGGGCAGGAGGGCACGGTAATCGCGATTTCGTCTTCCGACGCCTCGATCTCGTAACCTACCAGGATGGTCCAGGTAAAGTAACGCAACGCCTGGAGGAAACCTTTCAGCCCCCGCTCTTCAATGTGGAAGCGCTTGACGATATCCATGGCCGCCATCCCGGACACGCGGCCCCAGACCTTTTCGTTGAGTCGCTCCGCCGTGGGTTGATCGTAGGCCTCGCTCACCGTGATAAACCAGAAGGCGTCCACCACACGGTAATGCCAGAGGAGAAACTGGATATATTCCCGCAGCTCTTCCTCGTTCATCGTCTCAAAAACACGCAGATCCATCATTTCCTCCCCTCGCCGGCAGCCATCTTCCAGCTTCCGGCGTAATCCAGCGCGAACTGGTAGGCGGTCCGCCCGCTCCGGGAGCCGCGCGCCAGGGCCCACCGGAGGGCCTCTCTCTTGACTTCCTCGCTTGCCCGTTCGATACCGAATACGTTTAGCCAGTGTTCCACGATATCCAGGTATATCTCCTGCGAAAAGGGGTAGAAGGGCAGCCACAATCCGAAACGCTCGGAGAGGGAAATCTTTTCATCCACCGACTCTTCCGGGTGAATCTCCCGGCCCTCTTCCGTCGTGGCGGTTTCCTCCGGCATGAAATGCCGGCGGTTCGAGGTGGCGTAGATGAGAAAACGGTCCGACACGGTGCTCAGGGCCCCGTCAAGGAGGGCCTTGAGGTCCTTGAATCCCGGCTCCTCCGCCCCGAAGGAGAGGTCGTCGCAGAAGAGGATGAACCGGTGGGGCGAAGCGGCGATCGCTTCCACGATCTCCGGCAGGTCTCGCAGGTCATTCTTTCCCACCTCCACCAGCCGCAAGCCTTCCGGAGCGAAGGCGTGAACAAGGGCCCGGATGAGCGACGACTTCCCCGTTCCCCGCGCCCCCCAGAGCAGGGCGTTGTTCGCTTCGTAACCCATCAGAAACTGGCGGGTATTTCGAACCAGCGCCTCTTTCTGGCGCGCGATCCCCAAGAGGTCGTCCAGCCGCCCGCGCGCCCGGAAGGGTACCGGTCTCAGGATCCCCCTGGGACCCCGGCTTATCCACCGGAAGGTTCGTGCCTCGTCATCACGCCGGGGTTTATCCTCCTCCAGGCCGAGAAAACGCTCCTCCACCCGGGACAATAGGGCTTCCAACCGCTCGAACAATCTTTCCGCCTTCTCCGTGAGGGTATCACGATCCGTCATGCTTACCCGCTTCCTTTCATGCTCATCGCCGGGGAGGTTCGAACCCCGGCACGGCCAACCAATCCTCCGCGTTGTTCAAAAGCCAGGTCGCGATCGAGACCAGGAGGAGGTAGATGGCTCCCGCGATGAGAAACATCTCCATGTACTTGAAATAGAGGGACGCCAGGATCTTGGCCTCGCCCGTCAGTTCGATGCACGTAACCATGTAGGCCAGCGACGAGTACTTGATGAGATAGATCAGCTCGTTGCCGCACCCTGGAAGGGCGCGCCGCACGGCCTGGGGCAGGATGATGGAGACCAGGGCCTGGGTCCTGCTGAAACCGAGGGACTGGGCCCCCAGCATCTGGCCATCCTTGATGGAAAGGAGGGCGCCCCGGATATACTCGGAATGATACGCGCCGCTGCAGAGGGAGAAGCCGATCACGGCCGCCGTGTAGGGGCTGAAATAGATACCGAACCGGGCCAGGCCGAAATACCAGAGGTAGAGCTGCACCAGCAGTGGAAACCCCCTGAAAAACGTGACATAGACGTTGGCGATGGCTCTCAGGACGGAATGCCCGTAGACCCGGAGGGTCCCGGTGATAATCCCGATGGCCAGGCCGAATACGGCCGAAGGAACGATGAGTCGGATGCTCATCCAGACCCCCCGGATCATGGCGGGGGCGACCTCCTGGCGCAGAAACATCAATTCACTCATCGTCACCCGTTATCCTTGTGATGAAAATGAATGATCTTGTCGCAGAACTCCCGCGTTCTTTCGCGTTTCGCGCCATACAGGATTTCTTGGGGTGGCCCCTTCTCCAGGATCACCCCCTCATCCATGAAGAGGATTTCCCTGGCCAGCGAACCGGCGAACGCTATCTCGTGTGTCACGAGGACCATGGTCATCCCCCCTGCCGCGAGACGCTTGATCACCGCGTGTACCTCGCCCACCAGCTCGGGATCCAGGGCGGAGGTCGGCTCGTCGAGCAGCATCACCTCCGGATCCATGGCCAGGGCGCGGGCGATGGAGACCCGCTGCTTCTGTCCCCCGGAAAGCTCCGCGGGATACTTGTCCATGTGCTCCTTCAGGCCCACGCGTTCCAGCTCCGCGACGGCCCGTTCCCTCGCCCGGGCCTTGGGAATCTTTTTCACCCGGACAAGCCCAATCTGGACGTTTTGCAACGCGCTGAGATGGTCAAACAGGTTGAAATCCTGGAAGATCATCCCCACCTTCTGCCGGTAGGCGTAGAGTCTCCGCCTGTCCGTGTGGTCGATCTCCTCTCCGTTCAGGAAAACACGTCCCGCGTCGAACAGGGTCAGGAAATTGATACAGTGCAGAAGGGTGCTCTTGCCGCCCCCCGAAGGACCAATGATGGCCTTTATGTCCCCCCGGTTGATCTCCAGGGAAACCCCCTTCAGGATCTCTTTCTCCCCGAATCGTTTCCGGATATCCTCAACCTTCAGAACGGGCGTCTGTTCCATCGATGCTCCCTACCGCGCGTATCCCTTGATGGCGACCTTCTTTTGCAGCAGCCCCAGGCACCTGGTCCCCGCGGAGGTCAGGCCCAGGAAGATGAATCCGGCCAGGAGGTAGAGCCAGAAGTGCTGGTAGGTCCTGGCAGCCACGTGGTTTGCCCGCGCCATGATCTCCGCCACGCCGAGGGCGTAGGTCACCGCCGAATTCTTCATGATGATGGTATACTCGTTCGTCCACGCCGGTATGGACAGCCGGAAGGCCTGGGGGAGGATGATGTAAACAACCGCCTGGAAATCACTCATCCCGATGGCCCGCGCCGCCTTGAGTTGCCCCTCCGGGATGGACAGGATGGCGCCCCGGAAGATCTCCGACTGGTAGGCCGAGCTGATGAGCCCGAGAACCACGATGGAAACAAAAAAGGGAGACAGGTCAAGGTGCAGGGCGCCCAAGAGGCCGAAGTAGAAAAGGAAGAGAAGAACGAGGAGAGGAACCCCCCGGAAAAACCAGACGTAGATCCCCGTCAGGGTGCGTAAGGCCCGGTTTCCGTAAACGTGGGCGATGGCCAAAAAGGTTCCCAAAAGCAGGCCCATGGCCAGGGCCCCGGCCACAACGACCAACGTCACCCAGACACCCCCCATGATGTAGGGAAGCCCTTCGAGAACCGCCTTCATCCCTGCCGATATGGATAGATGCATCAGGTCCCTTTCCGTGACCTTAAATCAAAGGGGACGGAAAGGCCTTTCTCCTCCCGGCCTTTCCGTCCCCTCGTTCTCATAAACGCCAGCGGATGCTTCCTACTTCATCTTCCACTTCTTGACCAGCTTGTTCCAGTAGGGAGACGCCTTCAACTTCTTGAGGCCGTCGTTCAATTTTTTCAGCAGTGCCGTGTCTTCCTTGCGGACGGCATAGCCGTAATAGACGTCCGGCTGGCCGTAGCTGCCGATGGCCTTGACCTTGAGGCCCTTCTTCTGCGCTTCCTCTAGGGCGGTATTGGAAACTGCCGCCGCGTCCACGCGGCCGTTCGCGACCTCTTCGATAGCGAGTTCCGTGGTGTCGTACTGCCGCAACTCGAACTTGTATCCCTTCTTCAGCAGGTGCTCGGTAATCCATTTGGATTCGGCGCTTCCCCTGAGAAGACCGATCTTGCGCCCAGGTTTCAGGGCCTCTTTGGGAGTCAGCTTGGAACCGCTCTTGACCACCAGCAACTGGCGGACAAGCCAGTAGGGCTCGGTAAAATTCACCTGCGCCTTTCTCTCGGGTGTAATGCTCATGCCCGAGGCGATGATGTCGATTTTCTTCCCCTTGAGGGAGGGAATAATGGCGGCCCATTCAATGGGTTTGTGCTGAACCTTAAAGCCCTCCTTCTTGGCGATCCAATTCAGGGCATCGATATCGAACCCGGCGGGTTTTCCGCTCTTGTCAATAAAGGTAAACGGGGGATAGGCCGCGTCGAACCCGTTGATGTAAACCTTTTCGGCGGCGTTTACGTTGCCCGCACCCAACCCGAAGATCATTGTGGTCACGACGATAAATCCCAATACACCTGCGCAAACTTTTCTCATAAATTTCTCCTTTAATTCTTGATGTTACATTTTCCGGGGCTATTTGGTTGGAACGCGGAAAACTTTGCCGTATTCCACATTTTACACTGGCTCCTTCCCAAACGTCCGAAGCCCTATAGTATGAATTTAATACGAGCAGAGGCGATATGTCAAGCCAAACAATGCTTCAAAGTCTTTTGAGAATAGGACTAAAAACCTGTGGGACCTCATAATTTTCTTTAAACACAATTTCGCGGTTGTTCGGAAAAATTGGTGTGAGATGGGTGTAAGTAATTAGAAACAGGTAAAAAAACGGATAAAGCTTGTTGTTGTCGACTTGACATAGGCTTATGGGTCATAATTGGGGAAGGTATCCCGCGGCACTCTGACCCACGCGAACGAGAGGCGTGACTGCCGGATACACGCGGACTTTGCCCAAGTCCTCAAAGGGATGGCAAAGGAACTCTACGCGGGAGAGGATTTTGGGTTAGCATATTGACGAAACGGTCAATGCCCTTGATGCTTCGACCATTGGCCTGTGTTTTTCCCTGTTTTTCTGGGCCCGATTTCGCAAAACCAAAGGGGCGATCAAGGTGCATACGCTGTTGGATCTTCGGGTAACATTCCCACGTTTATCTCGATCACACATGGGAAGGTTCAGACTTTAAATCGGATAGGGCATCGAAACATATAAAACCTGTCCCGGATCTTAGGTTAGCACCTTATTGACAACCGGGAGCCTTGCCTGTAAATTGCGTATAGATAATGCGGATGGGTATAAAACGAGAATCAGCAATCATTTTTACTCAATCTCGTATGCGAAAAATTGCGTCATTTTCTGAAGGAGTGAAATGTCAGGTTCCGTTCAATTGACAGAACTGGTAAAGGCGTATCCCGGTGTGGTGGCCGTGGATCACTTGACCCTGGATATCCGCGAGGGGGAGTTCATGACCTTTTTAGGGGCAAGTGGCTCCGGAAAGACGACGACCCTCTCCATGATCGCGGGGTTGACCCTCCCCACCTCCGGGGAGATCCTCTTGAACGGGCAGGACGTGACGTTCATTCCGCCCCACAAGCGAAACATCGGGATGGTCTTCCAGAATTATGCCCTCTTTCCCCACATGACCGTCTACGACAACATCGCCTTCCCCCTCAAGATGCACAAGGTCTCGAAGGAGGAGATTGAGCGGAGGGTTCACCAGGCCCTCCACATGGTCCAGCTCCCCCAGCACGGAGACCGGTATCCCTCCCAACTTTCCGGGGGG
>Ga0256833_1000299_pt1 | contig 39818 bp, 28 predicted proteins | sample 356284metaG_FD_190535 | JGI IMG/M metagenome (GOLD analysis project Ga0256833, IMG submission 190535) | Hydrothermal vent microbial communities from Mid Atlantic Ridge, Atlantic Ocean - 356-284 | ecosystem: Environmental > Aquatic > Marine > Hydrothermal vents | place: Atlantic Ocean: Mid... | reverse complement strand
TTAGTAAAAAAGATAAATATATTTCATATTTCGTAATTATATTATTTTTAATATTTTGGTTTTGTTCAATTTTTTTGTTCATTTATATTCGTGATAAATTAGCTATTTAAATTTTCTTAATCTATTATACTGTAATAGTGTATTAGCCCAGAAAAAACCGAACAACAATGATTAAAAATTAAATAGATAATACCCCAAAAAGTATGTAAGGCAGATTTTTGTTATTTTTAAAGATAACAAAAAATTTATACCTTTACAACAATGAAAACCTGCAATGTTTCATATAATTGTAATTATAAATTAGTTGCAAACCGCTACTACAACCCGCGTATTTCACTGTTTTATGCCACAGACCCGCTAGCTGAAAAATATCCCAATTTTTCGCCTTATACTTATACAGCGGATAATCCGGTGATGTTGACGGATCCGGATGGGAAAGATTTTATCGTATTAAATTATGGTTATACGGAAGATCCTGAGGATAAAAAAAATCATATAGTTGGACATCAAGCTGTTCTTATTGGAAATGATAAAGATGGCTGGTACTATTATTCATATGATGCTGATTACGGGGTAAATGGACGTTCAAATAAAAAAAATGTAAGTGATAACGATAATTTTACTGCGGGTGTATATTTTAAAAGTATTGAAGATTTTGCAAAAAGCGAACATAATACTTTTAAAGATGATTATGATGATGGAGAAGGACTTGATACATCACACAAAGATAAAGATGGAAAAATAATACAGCGTTATCAACGAGCTTACCGTATTAAAACAAGTAAAGAAGCCGATGTAAAAATGAAGAAAGCCGCCAATACAACTTTTGATAAAACATATAAATTACTAATAAATGATTGTACCGCAGTACCTCGAAATGCATTGCGGGCAGGGGGTTTAAAAGATGGCGAATTTTCAGCTGCTTATCCGCAAAATATTGTTTTAGAAAAAAACTGGCTACCTGTTACAAAACAAGAAGAAATTGAGAGAAGCAATGAAGGAACAGATGTTAGCGAACAATTAAACAGATAAAATGAAAAAAAAATATTTCAAATATACGATAATACTTATAGGTATTCTTGGGCTATATTATGTTGCAAGTGATATTTTAATGAATGGGCAAACACGCATGATACATTACTTTTCTTATGATAATATAGAAGATGCTAGAAGAAAAGGTGGTATTATTAATGAAGATGTAAAATATGTCCTCAAAGGTTTTCAACCTAAGCAGGAAAATCAAATTCGACAATATTGTCGTTTTTGGACTTCCAACAGTCTTTATCAAGAATTTTATGGGCTTATTTATTTTGTTCATGAGGATAAAGATAGATTACGAATTCATATAGATTTGAAAAAACCTGAATATATTGAATATATTTTTGATGGAGATATTTATTACAATAATAAACCTGTTGGTTTAATATATGGTTCTTCATTCGATATTTCAAGAGATAAGGACAGTATAACTTTAGTGGTAAAAAAACCTATCAATAGAAAATTAGAAAAAATTGGCGAAATAGTCATATATTTAAAGTGATTTCGTTTCAAAATACTTGTTACTCTACTACAACACAACTCCCCACGTGCGGTAAATATTCCCAAACAAAACAAAAAACCATTAAGAAAAAAATATAATACTACCCCAAAAAAAACACAATGCTGATTTTGGTTATTTTTTAAAGATAACAAAAAATTTTCATACCTTTACAACAATGAAAACCGGCAATTTTTCATATAATTGTAATTACAAATTAGTTGCAAACCGCTATTACAACCCGCGCATTTCACAGTTTAATGCCACAGACCCGCTGGCGGAAAAATACTACTTCCAAAGCCCATACACCTATGCAACGGATAATCCTGTTGGTTTGATGGATGTTGATGGGATGGGGGTGGATAAAAAAGAAGATGATTATTTTTATAATTCTAAAACAGGAGAAACACATGTGGTTAAAACAAATGATAAAAAAGATAACTTGTATGTTGATGGCGACAGAATAGCAACTTTAACTAAGGGGCAATTAGGTAAAGGATATACTAATCAAATATTTGGCATAAAAAAACCTATGAGAATAAGCAATGAAAAAATATACAGAAATAATACTGATATAGATCTTAGTACTGGAATGAATATTCATTATTCTTTCATTGAAGGAGAAGGGGCAGGGGCATCTGGAAATGTAGGGTGTAGGATTTCTTTAAATGAAAATGGACAATTATTAATTACAGCATCAATATCCCACGTCGATAGTAATTTTACAAATTTTACTGATGTATCAAATGCTAGATTTTCAATAGCGGGTAGTAACGAAGAAATTTTTCGTAAGTTCAAACCATTTTCTATCCCCCCACAATTACCCCCAAATGTAATTCCTATTGGAGAGGTTAATGTACAGTTAAAACCTAATTTATTAGTAAAAGTAAATGTAAACATAATACAATATACGGGTGATACAGCAGGAAATAATAGTCATTTATACTTAAAAAAATCATATTTATTTTATTATGAAAAAAATAAATAGAATATTCGTATTAATAATCATTAGTTACGTATTTATTGTCTCTTGCAGTTACAATAAAAGACAAAAAGCAATGGTATTAATAAAATCGTCTCAAGACACATTAGAAACTTTTGGTTACGTTCCATTAACAAGAGAAGATACCATAAAATATATGAAGGCTATAAAGCTAGTGAAAGAAGCTATTAAACTTGACCCAAAATTTATTGGGGGCTACAAAACATTGACTAGTATGTATCGAAATATTGATAGTATAAAAAAAACTCTAGAATACACCAATAATATTTTGGTTTTAAATCCAAGAGATACCTTAACTATTTTATACAAGGGTTTATTGATGGATTATTTTAATAAACACGATAGCGCTGTATATTATTATAAAAAAACATTAAATTTATATTTAAATAAAAAATCACTAACATCATTAGACAGATTAAATAAATCTTTTACATACTATCTTATGTATGATAATAATAATGCAATGAAAGAGTTAAATATTATAGAAGAAAAATTTCCACAAGAAATAAATATTAAGTTGTTAAATGAAATGAAAAAAAATTTTAAAAATAATAATAGAGAAAAAATTTTAAATGAATTATTCCATTGAATAATTTTTAAGTCCCCGCTCCAGCCTATCCACATGTGAAATATTCCTAAACAAAACCCTATATTTGAAACGTGAATAGCAATTATAAATTTCATAACTCGGAAGGTTTATACTTTGTAAGTTTTGTGGTAGCGGGGTAAAAATAGTTTAAATATAAATTCCATCCTAAATATTTTTTAAAATAAAATTAATGTTTTGATTTATAGTGCGTTGAGTTTATTTTTAAGCATTATGGGGTTAGATTCACAGGCGAATGAATTTAGCCTTTTCGGCATACGAGGATTTTTCGTAAAATTTGAAGTGAATGAAACGTAAACTGTCTGCTGTTTGAGATTATACCAAATTAACACCAAAATACGCTATATAAATCATTTCTATTTTCCTTTCTTATTGTTAAAAACTATTTCCGTAGCTATTGCTATGCAAAGAATTTTAACGAAGCTATCTGCAAAAAGAACAAGACTTGGTGCTACAGAATATACTTGACAAGACACTATATTTTTTGTTACCATTGAGCAAAGTCGAAATGTTCATCAATGGAAAAAAGTAAAAAATAAATATATTTAGAACAGGTTTGTTTAAAAATATTTTTTTTCTATAAACTTGCAAATCAAAAAGTTGCATTTGGTAGTTAAATATGTTCTTCTGAAAGTGCCCTGGAATTGGATGATAAAATGTAGCGGTTGTGGGTTATCGTTCCCCGAAAAATAGAAATCAATTTTTACCAAAGGTTCGTATTCCTATGGATGAGTTGTTTTTTTAATAAGTTTATTTATTTTACGAATATCGATGATTTTAAAATTTTGAAAATTTAATTTGCCTTTATCAAAATTAAAACCATCTTGGACTACCAAGATGCCCTTTGGATATTTTTTATTTAAATAACCTGTATAAATTTCCAAACCATCGGTATCTTCCACACCATCTACTATATTGGATTTTATCTTAAATGAAGTAATATATTTATTTTCTTTTAAATCAAATATAGCATAAGTAAAATTCCCTTGACTTGAAGCAACCAAATAATGTGGTGGTAATAATGCGATTCCTTCAATATCAAACCGAATTTTAGTATTATCTTTTGTGCTGCCATTTAATATTTCGGATTTATTGTTTGGATTTTTTAAATCAAAAATGTGAATACCAAAATCTTCCTCCGCAACATATAATTTTTCGTTTTTATCGTCAGCGACCATTCCTTCAACTTGCGAGTTCAATTTGAATTTTTTAATGGTTTTCGCTAGAAATTTGTTGTTTTTGATATCGATTTTTATCTGGAAAACATTTCCTTTTTTGTCATTGACAAAAGCAAAAAATTGTCCTTTTGGATTTTTATACAAACAGAATCCGTAAGGCTTAAAATTTTCTCCCAAACCAATTGTAAAGTCAGGCTTATTTTTAACTTTTCCATTTGAATCGATAATGAATAAATCTATACTTTTATCGGATTTGTTGCTTCCTCCTAAAATATCGTATTCTTTATTATCCAAAACAATATTTTGTCTGATATCTATATTGTTAATTTTTGCGTATGAGATAAATTGTTTTTGTTTTCCGGTCAGATCATAACTATGAATTCCACGTTTTTTGTTAGAGCCGAAAACTATGCTTTTTTCAGGAAATTTCGAGTTATACCAAATTGCGGGATCGTCTGCACAGTCGTCCGTAATATTATCCGATATAACCGGTTGAGTTTCTGCGTCGGCTCTGAGGCTATGCTTGATGTTATTCTGTTCTACAAGTGCTTGTTCAAAAGATTTTTTGTCATAAACCGCTTCTTTTTTAGATATTTTGGAGACGCTACACGACAATAGAGGAATAAAAATAATGATGAAATACAAAAATTTTTTAATCATTTTTTAAAATTTTAATTTAACTCCGAATTTTGTATGCACTCCATAATATTCAGCTTGTGCAACTCTTTCTTCAACTCCTTGATAGTAACGTAAAGGTTGATTGAGTATATTATTTACACTGGCATATATTTTCCAATGTTTATTAATTTTGTAATTGGCATTAAAATCCAAATATTGCACTTTATCATACCATCTGTCATAAAATGCTTCGTCGGCATATTTTTCTATAAATTTTCCTGCAAAATTATAAGAGATACGCATATCCAGTTTTTTTGTGTCGTAAGCGAAACTTGTATTGAAAATATGTTTGGGAGTCCCTGATAAAGGCAAAATTTCATCGGTTCTGTTTTCCAATTTAATATTTTTTAGTTCGGAATATGTATAGGTATAATTTCCAATAAAGCTAAATTTATTTAGAAAACCCGGGAGGAAATCCAATCTCCTTTGGAAGGTAATTTCCGCACCAAAGATGTATGCATTTCCGGTATTAACGGGTTGGTAGAATTTATAGTAAGTATGTCCATTGTAGGTATAAGAATTTAAAATTTTATCTGCAATGACATTTTTTAAATCTTTATAGAATATACCTCCTGAAATTATACCTACGTTTTTGTAGAAATGTTCGGCTAACAAATCAAAATTAGTAGATGTTGTTGCTTTTAGTTCAGGATTTCCGATTTTAATTATGTTGTCATTTACATCAATTTCTTGATAAGGCACTAAATCATAATAATTGGGGCGAGCCAATGTATTGGTATAAGCAAAACGAATGTTTGTATTGGTGTTTGCTTTATATGTAATATGTAAACCCGGAAGAATATTATAATAACTGTTTTTTACATTATCAGTATCGTTTAAGTTAGTCCCGTCATAAATCTTACCTTGGTATTCCAAGTGAGTTCCTTCATATCTAATTCCTCCTATAATTGTCCATTTTTTTGATAAATTTTGTGTGTACATAACGTAGAAAGCATTAACATTTTCATTGGCATTGTAGTTTCCCGCCAATTCGGCTAAATCAATTTCTTTGGTAAAAATATTTGAATTATTAAGATCTAAACTTCCTAAATATATAGGTGAGATAAAACTTCCCAGTTGATAATTTCCGGCATTAAAATCGGAGTTGGTTTCATTGGTTAAGTGTTGTAAAGCATCGGATTCGAAAGAGGAAGTGTTTATCGGATCATAATTATAATAGTCATTGGTGCGTTTTTTATCTTTTATTTTGGTTTTCCCTCCTAATTTTAACTTGCTGTTATTTTCGCCCGTAAGTATAGGGAATTCCATATTTAGACGAAAAATCAAGTCGTTTTCTTCGGTATATTTATGTTCTTCCGACAAAGTTTTTAGTGAAAAATCAGATGATAAGTCTTGCAAATTTGGATCAACAGGAGTAATTTTAGGATGATTTTTGTCTTGTAAATCCATATTTATAATAGCATCCTTTTTTCTAAAAGAAATATATCTTTCATTGGGTCGGTCTTCGCTTGCTTTTCCGGCAATCACTCCCCAGTCCATCTTTATTTTATTGAATTGATGATTTCCGCCAACAGAAAATCTAAATACCCTTTGATCTTCCAAACGTCTGTTTTTGTGTGTTCCTCCTTTGGTTTGCCTGCGAATTTCGGCTTTAAAATCATTGCCGGATTCTTTTATCTTTTTATAGCGTAAACGAAATCTGTTTTCCCAATCATTTCGCCAATTGTATTGGGTGGATATATAAAAATCATTTTTATTATCGAGCTTATAATCCAATAAAATACCGTAACTCTGTCTTAAACGTTCCAAATAATATTGCCTGTTTTGAAAGTCGTAGGTATAAGCGGTTTTATCTTTATTGTTTTCATCAAAATATCTCCAATCGGCTTCAATATTATCTGAACGTACTTGCTTATCCAATACAGAAGCATTTAATACGACACCTATTTTGTTATTATAAAAACGATTGGAATAACTAATTTTACCCTTGCCAATGGGTTTGTTTGCTAAAAAACCGTATCCCGAACCAATAGTTGCTTTGATTTTTTGTTTCGCACTTGCTTTTTTTGTAACCAAATTTATACTTCCGCCAATGGCATCGGCATCCATATCGGGAGTTACGGCTTTGTTTAATTCAATGGATTCTACCATATCGGCAGGAATTAAGTCCAGTTGCACAGAACGGACTTCTGCTTCCGCCGAAGGCACTCTTTCGCCATTTACCGTAACCGAATTTAGTTCAGGTGCCGTGCCTCTGATGTTTGCAAATCTTGCTTCGCCTTGATCGTATTGAACATTTATGCCGGAAATTCTTTTAAGGGCATCACCAATATTGGCATCGGGAAACCTTTCGATTTGTTCTTTGGACACGATATTGACAATATTTTTTCTGTTTTTTTGAATATTTAAAGCTTTTGCTTGTCCTTCAATACGTGTATTGATTATGACTTCATTTAACTTAACACCTTCATCTAAAATTATGTTTTTCTCTAAATTTTGTCCATTGGAAAGCTTAATGGGAATATGTTTTTCTTTATAACCAACAACAGATATTACCAATTCATATTGGCCATCAGGAATATTTGAAATTTCATAATTTCCATCAAAATCCGTAATGGCAAAGAAATTTGTGTTTTTTAGAGAAATGCTTACATCGGGTAACGCTTCGTTTCCATCGGTTATTTTACCGTGTAAATTGTTTTGGGATAGTAAATTGGAATAAATGACAATACTGATAAGTAATAATATTTTTTTCATTCTATCTTTTTTAGATTTTAATCATCAAATAGATTAAATAAATCTTATATTAAAGTTTATTTAATATTAACAAATCGTGAATTTTTTTTAATGCTTGTAAAATTAAGTAAAGATTTATATTTTTAATTTTCAACAACAAAAATTTCAGATATAAGCAAAATTTTTTTACTCTCACACAAATTACTTCCTGTGATAAATCCCTAAAGAAAACAAAAGGCTATAAAAAATATTACATTTGAACCATAAGCCAAAATTATAAGTTTCATAACCCGAAAGTTTATATTTTGTAAGTTTTGCGGTTGGTTATTCAAAAAAACATATGCTTGTTAATATAGTTGTTTTAAAGAAATGAAACAAAGCATAAGTTTGATGCAATCTTTCAGGAGTAGAATCATAATAAAACAAATAAAATTAAAAAGAATTTTTCCACAATCACAAATATTTGATTATCATCAGTCTATGTGAGTTTTAAACCAGTAAAAATATAAATTTTATTCTATTGTTAATAACTTATTTTACAACTTATTTTAATAATCTATAATTTTACACATGAGTTTTCCACTCCGGCAAAATTCCCTAAATATCTTTCTATTAACCTAAAACTAAATGAATTATGTATCTCATTTTTGATACCGAAACTACCGGATTACCCAAAAACTATAATGCTCCGATATCCGACACGGATAATTGGCCCCGTATGGTGCAAATTTCGTGGCAATTGCACGACGATATGGGAAAGTTGGTAGAACAACAGGATTATATCATCAAGCCCGAAGGATATAATATTCCTTTTGAATCGCAAAATATTCATGGGATTTCCACAGAACTTGCTCTGCAAGAAGGTCATGATTTGCAAGAAGTTTTGGAAAAATTTAATCAAGTGATTGACCAAGCGGAATTTCTTGTCGGGCATAATTTGGGTTTCGATTTGAAAATAATGGGAGCCGAATTTTATAGAAAAAATTTGGAAACAAATATGTTTCATAAACCGGTTTTGGATACCATGACCGAAAAAACTGCTGAACTTTGTCAATTGCCCGGCGGAAGAAGCGGACGTTTCAAAATGCCCAAACTGGGAGAATTGTATAAGCATCTGTTTGGGGAAGAATTTGCCGAAGCCCACAATGCAACTGCCGATGTTGAAGCTACTGCCCGTATCTTTTTTGAATTGATACGTATAGGACATTTTACCCCGGAAGAACTTAAAAAAGCTCCGGATTATACAGAAAAATTCAGAAGAGAAAATCCGGATATTATTCAACCTGTTGGACTCAAACATAAAAATTTAAAACAATGGAGCGAAAGCTTAAATACCGAAAGATCAAGAGCTCAAACTTCCTTCACAGATATATCGGAATTAAAAGATGTTTCATTTACCCATTTGCATAATCATACGCAATATTCCGTGTTGCAATCAACAACCAAAATAGAAGAACTTATCAAAAAAACCGCTCATTATAATATGCCTGCGGTAGCCATTACGGATATTAACAATTTAATGGGTGCTTTTCATTTTGTACAACAGGTAATAGGTTTTAATAAAAAACAAACCGACAAAACCAAACATATAAAGCCCATCGTCGGGATTGAATTGAATATCGTTGAAAATCATTTAGACAAATCTCGCAAAAACAACGGATATCCTACCGTATTTTTAGCCAAAAACAAAAAAGGTTATCGCAATTTAATGAAACTTTCTTCCATTGCACATACCGAAGGGTTTTATTACGTGCCGAGGGTTGATAAAAAAACTTTGATAAAATACAAAGACGATATCATTGTATTAAGCGGAAGTTTAAGCGGAGAAATTGCCAATAAGATATTAACCATGGGTGATAAACAAGCCGAAGAAGCCTTGCTTTGGTGGAAAGAAATTTTTGGTGATGATTATTATTTGGAAATAATGCGGCACGGACTCGACGAAGAAGAGCATGTCAATGAAGTTTTATTGGAATTTTCAAAAAAACACAATGTAAAAGTAGTAGCAACCAACAATACTTATTATCTGGAAAAAGAAGATGCCGACGCACAAGATATTTTATTATGTATTCGGGATAATGAAAAAAAATCCACTCCCATAGGGCGCGGACGGGGATATCGTTACGGCTTGCCTAATAATGAATTTTATTTCAAGTCGCCCGAAGAAATGAAAAAGCTATTCAAAGATATTCCGCAGGCAATTATCAATACCAATGAAATTGTTGATAAAATAGAAACATATTCATTAAAAAATGAAATTCTACTTCCTAAATATGATATTCCGGAGGATTTTGAAGAACCTGAAGAATACCAAGCTTTTTTTGAACATTTGGAAGAACAAATTTCCATTATAAAAAAGAAACCCAAGAAAAAATTAGACCCGGAAAGTCGTAGAGAAAATGCTTATTTACGTTATCTGACTTATGAAGGAGCAAAAAAAAGGTATGGAACAATTACTCCCGAGATTAGTGAACGCCTGGATTTTGAATTGACAACTATCGGAGTAACCGGTTATCCGGGATATTTTCTTATTGTGCAAGATATTATTCGTCAAGCAAAAAAAATGGGAGTAGTAGTTGGTCCCGGAAGAGGATCCGCAGCCGGTTCGGCAGTGGCTTATTGTTTAGAGATTACCAATGTGGACCCCATCAAGTATCAATTGCTTTTTGAACGTTTTCTAAATCCCGACCGTATATCCATGCCCGATATCGATATGGATTTTGATGACGAAGGAAGAGAAAAAGTAATTGAATATGTGATCAATAAATATGGGAGAAATCGCGTGGCTCAAATCATAACTTACGGAACCATGGCAGCTAAATCGTCTATTAGGGATGCTGCGCGCACCATGGAATTTGACCTGCAAGAAACTAATAAATTGGCAAAAAAAGCCCATGTCTCTTTGCAATACATTTTGAGTGAAGATGAAGAAAAAATTAAAAGTAAAGTCAAACGCCCCGAATTGGTGCAAGAAGCCCTCGAATTGGCAAAATTAGCCAAAGAAAACACCCCGGCAGCTCACACCATACAAACCGCCGGAAAATTAGAAGGTTCTTTGCGTAATTTGGGATTACACGCTTGCGGTTTTATTATCGCACCAACGGATTTAGACAATGTAATTCCCATTACCACAGCCAAAGGTTCCGATATGTATGTTACCCAGTTTGATAATTCCGTGGTGGAATCTGCCGGTCTGCTTAAAATGGATTTTTTGGGTATCAAAACTCTTACTATTATTCGTGATGCTATCCGTATGATAAAAAATCGTAGAGGAATTGATATAGATATAGAAAATTTACCCTTGGATGACAAAAACACCTATAAATTATTTCAACAGGGAAGAACCGTTACGGTATTTCAATTTGAATCCGATGGTATGCGTAAACATTTAATGGCTTTACGCCCTACGGAATTTGAAGATTTAATAGCGATGGTGGCATTATACCGTCCCGGTCCTATGGAAAAAATCCCCAGTTACATCAGAAGGAAACACGGACAAGAAAAAGTGGAATATGACTTGCCGGATATGGAAGAAATTCTCAAAACCACTTACGGGATAACCATTTATCAAGAACAGGTAATGTTATTGTCTCAAAAACTTGCCGATTTTACCCGTGGACAAGCCGATACGCTACGAAAAGCTATGGGAAAAAAGAAATTGGCGGATTTGGAAAAGCTTTATCCGATTTTTATCGAAAACGGAACCAAAAACGGACATCCCCAAGAAATTTTGGATAAAATTTGGAAAGATTGGCAAGCATTTGCTTCTTATGCTTTTAACCGTTCGCATGCCGTCAGTTATGCATTGGTTTCCTATCAGACGGCATATCTGAAAGCCAATTACCCTTCGGAATATATGGCTGCCGTTTTGTCGCACAATTTGAAAGATGCAAGCAAATTATCTTTCTTAATGATGGAAGCCCGTAAAATGGGAATAGAAGTTTTGCCACCGGATATCAATGAGTCGGATTATTTATATACGGTCAATAAAGAAGGAAATATTCGCTATGGTTTGGGCGGCGCTTCCGGTGTGGGCGAAATTGCCGTTAAAGCCATTATCAGAGAAAGGGAAACCAACGGTCCGTATAAAAGTTTTTTTGATTTTATCAAACGTGTCGATTTAAGAGCAGTAAACAAAAGAACCATCGAAACTTTGGTAAAAGCAGGAGCATTTGACTGTTTTAAGAATATCCATCGGGCACAGTATTTTCAAACCGATAATAAAGGTATAACGATTATCGAAAAAGCCATAAAGTTCGGTAATGATTTCAAAAAAAACGAGATATCCATGCAAGCTTCTCTTTTTGCCGGAATGGAAGAAGTCTCACTCCCCGAGCCTGAAATCCCGCCTTGCGAACCTTGGACGGATCTGGATACTTTGGAAAAAGAAAAAGAAGTAGCAGGATTATATCTGTCAGGACATCCTTTAGATAGTCTAAAAACACATTATAAATACTATGTACAAAAAGATTTACATTTCATACGAAAAATGATAGCCACATTAAGCGGTGAGAATGAAGAAGATAAAAATCCGGAAGAAGAGATAGGAGAAAACGAAGAAAAAAAAGCAGCCGAATTGGAAGAAAGAAAACGTTTTGAAATGCTGCTAAACAGGGATATTTATATTGGAGGAATGGTAAGTAATGTGGAACATAGAGAGTTTAATAAAGGAAGTAAAAAAGGAAGAATTGTTTTGGAAGATTATACGGATACCATTGAGTTGGATTTATGGAATGAAGATTATTTGAAATTTCAACATTATTTGGTTCCGAAAACTTTTTTATTGATAAAAATCAGTGTGTATCGACCTTACTATCATCCGCAGCAAGTAAGGATAAAAGTCAAAGATATCAAATTGCTCAATCGTGCTTTTGAAGATTTTCCAAAGGATTTATACATTTATTTGGATATTCAAAAAGTAAGCAAACAATTGGCGGATGAAGTTTATAAAGCCATTGAAAACTATCAAGGAAAACAAAAATTAGTAGTAAATTTACGATTTGCTCAACAACCGGAGCTCAATGTAAGTTTAAAAAAGAAAGATAAAGGAGTAAAACTAACCCCGGAATTGATCGAAACATTGGAAAAGATAAAAATAAATTTTAAGTTGAGATAATGCGACCCAAGACCAAAGATTTAACGGAAGGCTCAATATTAAAAGCACTGATACGCTTATCGATACCTTTAATATTAACCAATATCTTACAAACGGCTTATAATCTAACCGATACTTTTTGGGTGGGAAGATTAGGTGCAAAAGCGGTTGCAGCGGTTTCATTGAGTTTTCCTATTATTTTCATTATGGTTTCTTTGGGAATGGGGTTGGCAATTTCGGGTTCAATAATGACAGCTCAATATAAAGGGGCGGGAGAACAAAAACGGATAAATCATATAGCTACACAAACTTTGATAAGTGTTTTTGTTTTTTCAATTTTTTTATCACTAATAGGATATTTTTTAAGCCCGATACTTATTGGTTTTATGAAAGTTGAATCAGGTGTTTATAAGGATGCTGTCGGATATTTGCAAATCTCGTTTTTGGGTATGAGTTTTATGTTCTTATTTATGGTATTTCAATCGTTGATGCGTAGTATAGGCGAGGTGAAATTGCCTTTTTATATTGTTTTATCAACGGTTTTGCTCAATTTGCTATTGGATCCTTTGTTTATTTTCGGTTGGAAAGAAATAGTTCCTGCATATGGAGTCAAAGGAGCCGCCTTTGCCAGCATCGGTACACAAATTTTGGCGGCATTATTAGGGCTATATATTTTATGGAAAGGCAATAAAGGCATCAAAATTATATTAAAAAAATATAAACCGGATTTATCGTTATTAAAAAAAATGATTAAACTGGGGATACCGGTTTCAATTGAACAAGTCAGCCGTTCATTAGGTATTTTCGTCATGATTTTATTAGTTACGGGTTTTGGTACTTTGGCTTTAGCCAGTTATGGAATAGGGTCTAGGATTTTGAGTTTTGTGATTATTCCTGCTTTCGGATTGGGCATGGCTACTTCTACCCTCGTAGGACAAAATATCGGTGCGCAGAAATATTCACGGGTAAAGCAAACGATACGATTAAGTCTTTCCATTGCATTTTTAACGATGTTCGTTTTAGGTATATTATTTTTTGTTTTTGCAGCAGATATTGCGGCTTTTTTTATTCCCAAAGATTTGGCAACCATAAAAGAAAGTGCCGTATTTATTAAACATATAGCAGTCTCTTTTGGGTTTATGGGCATTTTAATTGTTTTAGTAGGAGCTTTTAGAGGTGCCGGGTTGACTAAAATCTCTATGCTTTTGACACTATTTTCTGTATGGATATTACGCTTTCCATTGGCTTATGTTTTGTCTAAATATACTTCGTTGGGATTGGAAGGAATTTGGATATCATATCCGGTAACTAATTTTGTAACGGCTATTTTGGGCTTAATAATTCTTTGGAAATATCATTGGCTTACTCGATCAAAAAAGATTTAATTATTTTTTGTTTTCTTTTTTAAACAAGATTCATTTTTTATTATAAAATTTTTATAATACTAATTAAACATTGCTTTTAATAATTATTTTTTTAATAAAACTTACATTTATTATAAAAAATTTGGTTTAAAAGTTTTATTTTTTTATATTTAACACATTTAAAAATATTTAATATTATGAAAAAAACAATTACCTTATTGATGAGTTTTGTTTTGGTTGCTTTAACCGCTCAAAACAACAGACTGCTTACAAAAGAAGCGGAGAGAGCTTATTTAAACCGTGTTAAACCGGTAGAGCACCATTTTGATCATTTAAGAAGTCCGAATGCCACTACTTATTTATCGGAAAATTTTGACTCTGGAATTCCTTCATCATGGACCGTAGTGGATAATTCGGGAAACGGTCCTTGGATGGGAGTTACAGACTATAACGGAAATACACTAGACGGTACCCCGTTTGTAATGACGGATAGTGATGCCGCAGGTCAAGGAAATACAATTGATACGGAACTTCACTCACCGGTTGTGGATATAAGTGCTGCAAACGTTGTATTTTTATCTTTTGATCACTATTTTGAAACTAATACTGGAGCTGATGTTGCGGATGTAGATGTATTTGACGGAACCCAGTGGGTAAATGTTTATACAACTAGCTCAGGTATAGGAGCTTGGGGTTCGCCTGACCATCAATTAATTGATGTAACTGCTTATAAAAATGTTAATTTTCAAGTGAGATTCCATCATTATAATGCAGATTGGGAATGGTATTGGGCAGTTGATAATGTGATGCTCTATACTCCGGATGACAATGATCTCGCAATAGTTGATGTTTTTCCCGGAACTTTTCAAGCCAATCAAGATTTTGCTTTAAAAGCAACTGTTTTTAATCCGGGATTAAATGTTCAGAATGATTTTGATGTAACTTTTTCAATATCTGACGCTACCAATACGGAAGTTTTTAATGAAACTATAAATGTTACCGGAGCAACCCTAGGTTCAGTAGGAGCGTATGAAGTAATAAGTACCGCTACTGCCAATTTGCCGGTGGGAACTTATACTTTGACCGCATCTGTTGCTTTAAGCGGGGATGCCGACAATACCAATGATTCTTATACTGCTCCTTTAAATATTGTAGATTATGCATCATCTTATGCTATGGATAAAGTCTATTCTTTTATTGCGTTTGATGCAGACTTATCGGGTAATGAAAATAATTTATCAACTTTTGATTTACCCTCTGCCGCTACAACCGATGTAGGACCTTTATCAACAAACGATTTCTTAATAGCCGGTGATTTTATTGATGACTTTTTGGTAGGTGTTGAATACGCAACTAATAATTTGTATTTTATAGACGGAACCGGTAGCGCATATAAATATGGTAAAATTTCCGGAATTTCAGATGTTATAACAGGCATTGTAGGAACATCATCCGGTGTTTATGTTACAACAGCAACGGAATTATATATTATTACGAGTCCTTTATTAGAAGTGCAACCGGTAGGACCTATGAATAACGCAGGTATAATTATTGGACTGGCTAAAGATGATAATGAAAATCTTTTTGGTATAGATTTATCCGATGATAACTTATATTCAATTGATAAAACGACAGGTAATTCTTCAATTATAGGAGCTTTAGGTGTAGATTTGAATTATGCACAAGATATTGGAGGAGATCCTTCAACCGGTAATTTATATGGAACATTGTATTTTGGAGACGGAAATGGAAACAACAGTTCCGGACTTTATAGTATTGATAAAACTACCGGAACAGCAAGTTTACTAGGAAATGTTCAAGCTGATGAATACTCAATTTGTGCTATTTATGGAACTACTCTTTCCATATCCGACAATGTTATTGAAGGTTTAAAAGTTTATCCTAACCCTACCAATAATGTTTTGTTACTTAAAGCGGAAGAAAATATTTTAAATGTTAGCGTAGTTAATATTGCCGGACAAACCCTTATGTCGCAAGATACTAATGGTATGAGTACCCAAATTGATTTAGGTAATTTGCCAGCAGGTAATTATATCTTAAAAATAACAACAGATAAGACAGTAGGAACCAAGCAAATTATCAAAAAATAAATTTTAATAAATCATTATTTTAAACAAAGTCGGGTAAATTATCCGGCTTTGTTTTTTTATAGTAAAAGTGGAATGCTTATAAGATTTGTTCTTCTTCTTTCTAAAAGTTTAAAAAATATATTAAAATTTTGTTTTTATAATTAATTAAAAATCAGTAACTTTATCATTTACAAACATTTACAAACGAAATTATTCGGAAGTAAGCACTTATTAACCGAATAATTTTTCCAAGACGTCGTATGTTTGCAGTGTAATTCAAAAATGAATCGCAGCACGTAAAATTTAATTTATTTATTAACACTTAAAATTTATTATTATGAGTACATTACAAAACAAAGTTCAGTTAATCGGACACGTAGGTCAAACACCTGAAATCAAAAATTTGGAAAATGGAAACAAAATGGCACGTTTTTCGTTAGCAACCAACGAGGCATATACCAATGCAAAAGGCGAAAGAGTTGAACAAACCTATTGGCACAATATAGTTGCTTGGGGTAAGACAGCCGAACTTATAGAAAATTATGTTGATAAAGGAAAACAAATAGCCATTGAAGGAAAATTGGTCAACCGTTCTTATGAAACGGAAAAAGGCGAAAGACGTTTTATAACGGAAATTTCTATAAATGAAATAATGTTTTTTTCCAAAAATTAGTTATTAATTAATTTATAAGTTAACAAAAATAGCCGCTCAAGTGAGCGGCTACTTTTGTTTAGATTCCTAAAAAATTTATTTGTTTTCAGCCTTTTTTGCTTCTGACATTTCTTTCGCTAAAAGCAAGGCGTTGTATAAATTCACTATTCCACCGGATTTACTTAAAGAAGAGAAAGGAACCAATTGGGGCTTTCCTTTATAATCATCTTCTTGGGGTTTAATAACTAAATGCTGTGGTTGTAAAGAAGAATTCATAATAATTTTTTTAACTTCCGCAGCGGATAAATCAGGAAAACGAGAACGAATTACAGCTGCTACTCCCGCCACATCCGGGGAAGCCATTGATGTTCCTTGTAAAAATTTATATTCGCCAAAAGGAACCGTAGCATAAATTTTTTGTCCCGGAGAAAAAATATCAACAGTTGTTTTACCATAATTACTAAAAGAAGCTACCATATCAGCACCATAATCGGGACCAATGGCTCCAACATTTAAGAAATTGTCGGCAATTTCTTTTCCTGCAACATCACCATCATTTGGATAACTTATTTCATCACCATATTTATCCATGTCCTTTCCATCGTTTCCGGCGGCATTAACAATCAACACATCATGGTCGGCAGCATATTTGATAGCGTCCCAAACCCAATCTTTATGAGGAGAATAATATTTTCCAAAACTTGTATTGATAACTTTTGCGCCGTTATCAACGGCATATCGAAAAGCAAGGGCTATATCTTTATCATACTCGTCGCCATCGGGAACTGCTCTAACCGACATAATTTTTACATGATCCGCTACTCCGTCTCCACCTATTCCATTGTTTCTAACTTGTGCAATAATACCGGCAACATGTGTTCCGTGAAGCTCATCTTTATTAGGTGGAATTACATTGGGATTTCCGTAATTTCTATCGTTAAAATCATCAGGGTTGTCTCCTTGTATTCTTCCATTGAAATCTACATTTAAATTGTATTTTAATTGTCCGTCAACGTAATTTTGGAATCTTTTTATATAATCTTCAATACCGTTTAAGTAAGCTTCTTTGGCTTTAATGACTTCCGGTTCGGTTGTTTTAAAATTTTTAACACTTTCTTTGGTAAGTTTATCCGTCTTCATTGCTTTTTTCAAAGTTTCTTGTGTTTGATTCCACATCATTTTGTAGAAAGCCAAACGTTGTTCAAGTTTTTTTGCGTCTGCCAATTGTTTAGCCAAGTCTTTTTCAGCTCTTTGATAGAGTTTAAACATTTCTCTATCCTCGGCGGGGATATCGGCAATACTTTTATCTTTCCATTGTTTTCTATACTTGGCAACTATTCTGGTTAATTCCAATTGTTCAGGTCCTGCCATTTTTCCATCTTTGCTCCCTAAGAAATTCCAACCGTGAATATCATCAACATAACCGTTGTGATCATCATCAATTCCGTTTCCGGGAATTTCGTCTTCATTGGTCCAAATAACACCTTTCAAATCGGGATGATTAATATCAATTCCTGCATCAACTACGGCAACGATTACTTCGGTAGCCGGTAAATCTTTAAGGATAGTTTGGTAAGCTTTGTCAGTGCTCATTCCCGGCATATAGCTGTCAAACGGATTGGTATGTTGCCAGTTTTTTAAGCCTTCCCCTTCAAAAACAGTTGTGAATTTTTGGGGTAAAGGTTCGTAAATTTCAGTTGAATCGGTAGAAGTATTTTGTTCTGCTGTTGAATTTACAACTTTTTTTCCGGTAGCACAGCCCATTAAACTCAGTCCGGATAATGCTATTACTGCAAAAAATTTAGAGTGTTTCATACGAATATAAATTTACATTAATTAAAAATTTCTTCAAAGGTATAAATTTTGTCCAAACGAGGACCTTTTTCAGTTTTTTTTAACGTACAAATTTCGTGATACGGATCGTGCTCCAATACTAACAACCAATTTTCTTCGGCTGCTTTATTGAAAATTTCCTGTCTTTCTTCCATTGTTATCAAAGGGCGTGTGTCATATCCCATTACATAAGGCAAAGGAATATGTCCGGTTGTCGGTAATAAATCAGCCATAAAAACCAAAGTTTTTCCTTTATATTCGATTTTTGGCAACATTTGTTTTTCCGTATGCCCATCAACAAAAATGATATCAAATTTTAAATCGCCGGAATGAATTTCTCTTCCATTTTCGGGAGTATCAATAAAATTTAATTGACCGCTTTCTTCAATAGGCAAAATATTTTCTTTCAGAAAACTTGCTTTTTCGCGGGGATTCGGATGCACAGCCCATTCCCAATGTTTTTTGTTAGACCAAAATTTAGCATTTTTGAAAGCGGGTTCATAAAAACCTTTATCATTACGAACAATGGAACCTCCACAATGATCAAAATGCAAATGTGTCATAAATACATCGGTGATATCATTTCTGTGAAAACCATATTTTTTAAGGGTTTCATCAAAAGAATTAAGCTTGGTAGGTTTATAATAACTAAAAAATTTGTCCGATTGTTTATTGCCCATTCCGGTATCAATCAAAATCAATTGATTGCCGTCCTCTATCAATAGACTTCGAGTAGTCATATCGATGAGATTATCTTCGTCGGCGGGATTGGTTCGTTGCCAAATTACTTTGGGAACTACTCCGAACATTGCACCACCGTCCAGTTTAAAATTTTGATGAATAATAGGATATATTTTCATAGTTTTATTTCGTATTTAGTTGAATCTTAATGATATAAATCAATGATTGTCAGTTGTTTTTAGCGCCTTGTTCAATCCATAATCTTATTAATTCCACTTCATTGGCATTTAAGCTTCCTCCCAAGGGCATATTGCTTCCGTAGGTGCCGGAGCCATCAATTTTTTTATACAAAACGGAATTTTCGGGTTCGTTGGGAATTACCCGAATTGCCGTATATCCCGAAGCATTTATATTGACCAATTGATTATACGAATTGCCTGCGGTTAAATCCAAATTCCCGGATGAAGGGTGACAACTGATGCAGTTGTTGTCAAAAATAGGTTGAATATCGTTTGAAAAACTTACTTCATTGATTTCAACTTCCGGCAATACGGGTCCTTCGTCTTTTGTGCAAGAATTTGTAAGGAACACAACAAATATTAAGCTATAAAATATTTTTTTCATTTGATTTGATTTTTAGAAATAACGAATTAAATTAAAACCCAACATAAAACCGTCTTTGTGTTTTAAGCTCTCGGTGGTCAGAATATTTTGTGGTAAAATTCTGTCTGTATTGGTTATGGTAATTTGGAAAATATGATTTCCGCTGCTGGCAACTTCATAAGCCAACGACATAGGCATCGTATGTTTATGAGAATTGGGTGTAAATTCCACATCGATTGCCGAACGCAAACCGGTTTTAAATCGCAGACTAAGGGGTACTGCCCATACATAAGGTTTGTCGCCTACGGGAAATAAATTAATCCAAACAAATTGCGCACCTATTTGTCCGCTAAACCAATTGTTAAATTTACGAGAAACCAGCAGTTGGGTATCATAACGTAAGCGGTGTGCAAATTTGTATTGAAAAATTTCTCCGTTGACAAAAGTAGTTCCGTCGGGGTATTGTGGCGTTTTTTCGGTGGTAAGGGCTATATTTTCATATAATGCGATACTAACCGGAAATTTTTCGGTTTGGGAGGCAATTTTGTATTTGGTTCCCCAGTCATAAAATTTTCCGTAACGAGTTCTCCCGATTTCGGTATAAAGTTTTTCATTTATCGGAATTTGAAAACCAAAACGTATATTGGCTGCCAAATCCAATCCCATAAAATTTGTTATGAACTCTTCATTAAATTTTGTAGCACCAAATCTGTGTTGAATAACCAACCCAAATCCCTTAGGTCTGATAATATGTGTTGTTTGATTATTTATTAATCCCGTAAAAGGAAAACTTTCGATAGTTTCTTTTTCAGTAGTTGCTTGAAGCGTTTCGGTATTTTCGGTAGTATTTTTAAAATTCCGAATATAATGAATAACCGCCCAACGTTCTTTTTCCGATAGCATATTTTTATAGGCAGCCATTACGCCTTTTCCTTCGGAGAGTTTCCAAAAAATTTCGCCGTCGGATTGTTTTTGAAAACTCTCACGGGTAAAATCCGCTGGAGGAGGATTTAGTGTTTTGACCATAACAGGATCTCCTTTTCCATCGATGCCGTGACAACTTTTGCATAAATTATTATAGATTTTTTGTCCTTGCTTATAAACTTCCGGGCTGTATGCTACTGGATTACTTATGTTTTTAGTTTCGGTAGGGGCATTCCAAGTTTGGGAATAAAAAGTCAGTGGAAATAAGAAAGCGAATATTATTAGAAAAGATTTCATAAAACTATTTTTTTTAAGGATTCAAATATAAGAAAAAAGCCTTTAAAATTTATTTTTATAATCCATATGATATTTTCAAAAAAATTATTACTTTTGCCACTCAAAATAATTAGTAACCGAAGGTCGGGAACCTTCACAAAACAAATAAGTTATGCCTGTAAAAATAAGATTACAAAGACATGGTAAAAAAGGAAAACCCTTTTATTGGATCGTTGCAGCCGATTCCAGAGTAAAGAGAGATGGTAAGTTTTTAGAAAAATTAGGAACCTATAATCCTACAAAAGTTCCTGCCGAAATCACTTTGAACGTTGATGCAGCGGTTAAATGGTTGTTTAACGGAGCACAACCCACCAATACAGCTCGTGCTATATTAAGATATAAAGGAGCGATGTTGAAAAAACATTTGTTGGTTGGCGTGCAAAAAGGTGCTTTTTCGGAAGAAGAAGCCGAAAAACGTTTTCAAGCTTGGTTAGCTGAAAAAGAAGCTAAAATAGCCGCACACAAAGAAGAAGTGGAAGGAAAACGTGCAGCGGAAAAAGCTGAAAGATTAGAAAAAGAAAAAGCTATCAATCAAGCTCGAGCAGCCGCACACAAAGCTGCCAATGAAGAAGTGATTGCAGAAGCTGAAAAAGCTGCCGAACCGACAGAAGGCGTTGCCGATGAAATCGAAGAAGCTTTAAGCAAAGAACAAAGTATTGATGAAGTAGCAGCCGAAGCCAAAGGAAATAATGAGGAAAAAACAGAAGAATAAAATTTAATTATTCTTAACAAAATTGTAAATTAGGCGTATTGAAAAATACGCCTTTTTGTTTAAAAATTTGATATTTTTATCTGTGTTAAAAATTTTAAACCTATGAAAAAAAAAGATGATGCTTATTATTTGGGGAAAATTGTCAAAAGATACGGAATTAAAGGAGAATTGTTGGCTAAAATAGATACGGATGAGCCTGAAAGTTATGAGAATATAGATGTTGTTTTCTTAGATATCAACGGTAAACTTGTGCCTTATTTTCTCAACAAATCTACTTTGCACAAAGCCACAACCTTGCGTTTGGATTTTGAAGATATTAATAATTTGGAAGAAGCCGAAAATCTTATAGGAAAGGAAATTTATCTTCCGTTGAAAGATTTGCCTGAACTTACAGGGAATAAGTTTTATTTTCACGAAATTATTAATTTTGATGCTATTGATAAAAAACATGGTAAAATAGGCAAGATAATTGCCGTTAATGATACTTCTCCCCAACATTATTTTATTATAAAAAACGATCAAAACAAAGAAATTCTTATTCCGGTATCCGATGATGTGATTGAAAAAGTGGATAGAGCAAATAAGCAAATTATTTTTAATACGCCTGAGGGATTAATAGATATTTATATCGGTTAGATGCATTGTAAAAATATTTTTCGATTCAAAAAATTTTCTATCTGTCAAGATAAAAGTGCAATGAAAATCGGGACAGACGGTGTTTTATTAGGCGCTTGGACCGAATTTTATCAACCGAAAACTATTTTGGATGTCGGAACCGGTAGCGGCTTAATTGCTTTGATGATGGCTCAAAAATTTTTAGATGCCTCAATAGATGCTGTTGAGATTGAAAAGGAAGCTTCAAAAGAAGCCGAAAGCAATTTTAAGATTTCGCCTTGGAATAAGCGATTAAAAATTTACCCGGTTGCTTTGCAAGAATTTAAGCCGCCGGTAAAATACGATATAATTATTTCCAATCCACCTTTTTTTGATGAGAAAGTGCCAGCCAAAGGAATTGCCCGACAAATGGCACGTCAAGATTATCAATTGAAACCGGAAGATATTTTTAAGTTTTCCGATAGATTTTCTACACCAAACGGAATTATTACTATAATTTATCCATATTCCAAAGTAAATCGTTTGATTTCCATAGCCGAACATTATAGTTTTTATCCCAGAAGAATCACTTATGTCAAAGGAAATCCCCATGCGGCAATTAAACGTGTATTGATTAGTTTTTTCCGAGAAAAAATTACACCTGACGAAAACAATTTGGTTATTGAAAACTCACGTCATCATTATACGAACGAATATATCGAATTGACTAAGGATTTTTATTGGAATATGTAAAAGTTTAACTATTGGAAAAATAATCTTTAATCAACTCCGCTTTATGTTTTCCTACAACTTTTATTAAATCTTCCAGACTGGCTTCTTTTATTTTTTTTACTGATTTAAAATGTTTAAGCAAGTTCAAAATGGTTTTTTCTCCGATTCCTTTAATTTGTTCCAATTCGGTTTGCAAGGTATTGTTTAATCTTTTTTTTCGATGAAAACTTATACCGAATCTATGCGCTTCATCTCTGGCTTTTTGTATGATTTTCAAAGTTTCCGATTTCTTGTCCAGATACAAAGGGACGGAATCGTTGGGATAGTAAATTTCTTCCAAACGTTTGGCAATTCCGATAATGGAAATTTTTCCATAGAGTTTCAATTTTTTTAAACTTTTGACTGCGGATGACAATTGTCCCTTGCCTCCGTCTATTATGATTAATTGCGGAAGGGATTGTTTTGCTTCAAGCAAACGTTTATATCTACGATAAATTATTTCTTCCATCGAAGCAAAATCATTAGGACCTTCAACTGTTTTAATATGAAAATGCCTGTAATCTTTTTTGCTGGGCTTTCCGTTTTTAAAAACCACACATGCTGCAACGGGATTTGTTCCTTGGATATTCGAGTTGTCAAAACATTCGATATGTCGGGGTTCAACAGGCAAACGCAAATCGGCTTGCATCTGTTTCATAATACGATTTACATGTTTGTCAGGATCAGTTAATTGTATTTGTTTGATTTTTTCCAAGCGAAAATAACTTGCATTGCGTTTGGATAGGTCCAAAAGACGTTTTTTATCACCTATTTGCGGAATAGTTTTTTTTATATCATTTAAAATATCAATGGAAAAAGGAATATAAATTTCATTGGTAAATACTTGAAATCTTCTCCGTATTTCTATAATCGCCAATTCCAGTAATTCTTTATCGGTTTCGTTCAATTTCTTCTTAATTTCCAAAGTATGCGAACGAATTATCGAACCGTGCCCTACTTGTAAAAAATTGACATAAGCAGCGGTTTCATCCGAAATGATATTATAGACTTCTACGTTGTTTATCTTAGGATTGACAACCGTTGAACGGGCTTGATAATTTTTTAGTGAATCCAGTTTTTCTTTGATATCTTGTGCCTTTTCAAAAGCCAAATCTTCGGCAAATTTTTTCATTTGCTCTTCAAAATAATGAAGAGATTTTTTGAAGTTTCCCTTTATGATGCTCCTAATATGCTTTATATTTTCATTATAATTTTCTTCGGTTTGTAAACCCACGCAAGGAGCTTTGCAAAGTCCGATATGATAATCCAAACAAACTTCATATTTGCTTTGTTTGATTTTTTCGGGACTTAAATTCAACTTACAACTTCTAATAGGATACAAATGATGTATTAAATCCAACAAAGTTCGTGCGGTTTTAACCGAAGGATAAGGGCCATAATATTCAGAACCGTCTTTAATGACATTTCGAGTAAGAAAAACCCGCGGAAAATGTTCTTTTTTGATACAAATCCACGGATAGGTTTTGTCATCTTTCATAATGACGTTATACTTGGGCTGATATTTTTTAATCAAAGTATTTTCCAACAGCAAAGCATCCGTCTCTGTTTCGACTACGATATGTTTAATATCCACTATTTTACTTACCAAAACCTTTGTTTTACCGGTTTGATTTTTGGTAAAATAAGAACTAACTCTTTTTTTTAGGTTTTTAGCTTTTCCAACATAGATGATATCTCCTTGTTTATCAATAAATTGATAAACGCCAGGACTGTTTGGCAAGGTCTTTGTTTTTTGTTGAATGCTTTTCAAAAAGTATTTTTTAAAGTAATAATGATAGAGACAAATTTACATTTAAATTTTCAAAATTTAAAAAAGTGTTTTGATTTCAATAGGTCTTTTTAGCTCAAAAGATTTTTATTTGGAAGTTAAATGGATAAAATAATTTTTTTAGATAGGAATTTTAAGTAAATTTGTAAAATTAAAGAAATTAACACATACAATTATATGAAAAAAAATTTACTTACTTTTTTTCTTATGGCATCGTTAAGTATCTTCGCACAATTTGAAGAAGATATTCCCAAAATTAAATTATATGATATGGCTGCCGACATGAATGTTTACGGCTATACCTTGGTTAAAGATAAGCTGTTTTTAATCAATAATATAATGAAGGATGATGCTGCACAAGAATTTGATTTTGCTATGGCAAAAATTGAAGAAAATATTGCTAATATTGATATGACTGTTAAAGACCCTAAGGTTAAAGAAAGCTTGAAAAGTCTAAAAGCTTTTTGGTATAAATTCAACCAAAAAGTTACACAAAATATGAATAATGATGATTTTAAAGCGATAAGTTATGATATAAATAACTGGGATCGTTTGACTTCCGATTTGATGGAGAGTATGAAGACGGTTTATGATTTACCACTTGATAAATTAACATTATATAATGATATTCAGTATTTTAGAAAACTCATCCAAAAAATAAGTATGAGTTATTTGGCTAATTATAAACATTTGAGCAAAAGTCTGATGCATGAATATCAGAAAAATATACAAAAAGCAGAGGATTTTATTAAAAATAACAGTGATAAGATTTTAAATGATCAGATAGCTGGAAAATATATTTTGGAAGTTATAGTAGATTGGAATTTTTTGAAATCTAACCTGGAACATCCCACGCAAAAAAATCCTAAAACTATTTTTATGTTAAGTGTGAGTATAGATTATCATTTACGTCAAATAAAAAATCGTTTTGTTCAAAAAATAATAGACACCTTTTAAATATCTTAATTTCTAAAATAAATTTTATATGAAAAAACCCATATTTTTATTATTGATAGTATTTCTATCTTTAAATGCCGGAAATGTTCAAGCCCAGATTGAAGAACATCCTATTAATGAAATAGCAAAAAAAATGGCTGAAAATGAAATGTTCAGCCTTAGATTCCTTAGGAATTTTTTATACATAAAAAATAATGTTTTTAAACAAAAGGCAATTAAAGATATGGATTTATCCATAGCAAAATTTGATGATAACTTGAATCAGTTAACTTTAATTTTGCCACAGGATAAAAAAGTAGAAGAAAACTATCTAAAACTTCAAAACTTTTGGAATATTTATCGTTTAAAAATAACCAATTACGAAGATAAAAATATTGAAGCTATTGTTAATAAGACTGTGCGTTTTAGAAAATTGTTATTTGAGTTTCAACAGGAGTTAATTAAAACCGTACCGGATTACGGAGATTATAAAAAGAATTTAAAAAAGATTAAAAAGCTAGCAGAAAATGAAATGGAAGTTGAGAAGATAGCTATTGTTTATGTTCTGGAAAGAGGAATGGGCTTAAGAAAAATAGCAAAGGATTATTTTGATACTAATTTGGGAAATGTAAGAAATCATTTAAGAAAAATATTAAAGGATAAGAAATTAGCTTCCGAATTGAAGGAAGTTTATATGGATATGAGCGAAACTGTAAAGAATATTGAGGTTTTGCTAAACCGTGAAGCTTATCAGCCTAAATTAATGTTTTCTTATATACAGACTTTTTCAAATAAAAGCTTCAAACTTTTAGATTTTTTGACACAAAAAAAGTAAAAATACCGAAAAATGAAAAAAATTATATTATTAAGTTTTATCATATTAATTAAACTTCCGGTTTTTTCACAATACGGACAAGAAATTGATGTTTCCGATGCAATGAAATCCGCTTTGGATATTCGCACCAGTGGCGTGAGAATTGCAAAAGATTATTTATACCGTGGATTAAAATCTAAATTTGTTGCCAGAGAGAACGATAATAATCTTTCTACCGGAGAAAAAGCTATTTTAACTTTGGAAATTTATGCAAATGAATTTCCGGATATAAAACCTCAATTGAAAAAATTAAAAACCAAATGGAAAAAGATGAGGGTTTTAGCCCTACAAAAGCCGGAAAGAAAAAAAATGGATGGATTGCTTACAAAACTTAAAGATTTTATTGAAGCATCTAATAATGTAATAGAAGAAATAAAAAAAACTAATCATATAAAGGTAATAGATTACCAACAAGCTTCCAATGAAATGGAGCTATTGGCACAACAGTTAACCTTACTTTATGCCATGCAAGTGGCAAATATTAAAGATCCGTCTCTTGATATGGAAATGAATAATTGTAAAATTAATTTTCAGAAAAATCTGGATAAAACCTTTTATTCCGGAGAAAATACCTTAGATATTGCAGAAGCTTTAAAACGTATTCAAGCCGATTGGGAATTGAGCAAGCAAAGCATACAAAGCAAGAAAGAGTCTTTATTGAATACTTTGTATATTATGATGAATAAAATAAGTGATCAGTCTCGTAAAGCGGCTGAACTTTATCAACAAAAAGCAAAAGAAGCATTGAAAAAGGAAAAATAGATTTTACAATTTTAATCTATTGTTTTTCCTTTATTATACTTGTGTATCAGAATAGAATAAATCAATAACAATATCCCGATAGCAATTACCCAACCCTGAAAATAAAACTTTTCGGGGTTGTAAAATTCCGTATTGTAAATGGTTATTTTTTCTTCAGTTAAACTCAAACTTAATCGTGGAAAAGTGGCTGAAAAAACACTGAACAAGCCAAAGATAATTAAATTCGTAGATAACAAAAATCCTTTATTCTCTTCTTGATAAGTGCGTATGGCCATTAATCCGAAAAGAGCGGAAAAATATAAAAACGGAAAAATAAATAAAAAAGGATATTTAAAATAGTTTTTGTAGATTTCCGGATGTATATAATACCACAATGCCATAAAAATAATACTTAATATCAGTAAAATAATAGATAAACGTTGAATCTTGATTTTTAATTTTCTGTTAAAAGCTCCAGTATTTTTAAGAATTACCCATCCCATTCCATGTATTAAGATGGTAATGAATATTATAGCGATTATCAAAACCGTAAACCAATCGAAGATGCCTTGATTAGCTGTAAAAGGTGAGAAACTATCACTGACAAACCCTAATTGTTTTTCGGCATCGGGATAAATACCACGCAAAATATTTGCCAATATTAAGGCAATGAAAACAATCATCATCATATTAAAAAAACCGTAGAAGAAACCAAAAATATCTTTGGTTTTTTTATCTTTAAATGTGATCATAAGATTGAAAGCCAATGTTTTAAGTAATAAGAACAATATAAACAATAAAATATATCCACCGAAAGCATCAAAAATTAAATAGGCAAATTTGGGAAAGACCAAATATAAAATCGTTAAAAAAGCAAACAACCATACTTCGTTGGCATCCCAAACCGAACGGATACTCTTGATAGTTTTTTTCTTTTCCTCTATACTATCTGCAAAAAATAAATATACCACTCCTGTCCCTAAATCATATCCATCCAGCAACAAATATGTTCCTAACAAAACGAATAGTATCACATACCAAACAACTTCCATTTTCTTTTTTTAAACAAATATACGTAAAAACATTTTTTAAATTGTTAATAAAAAAAACGCCACTTATTAAAGTGACGGTTTTTACCTCATTGTATGTAAAAAATTACAAAGTCTTTTCAAAATTTTCACCTACTTTATCCCAGTTGATGACCTCAAAGAAATCTTTGATATAATTACCTCTTTTATTTTGGTGTTTCAAATAGTAGGCATGTTCCCAAACATCCATTCCCAAAACAGCGGTTCCCAAACAATCGGTAAATTTCATCAAAGGATTGTCTTGATTGGGAGTCGAGCAAATTTCCAATTTTCCATGATTACTCATAAGCCAAACCCAACCCGAACCAAAACGTCCGGCACCAGCTTTTGCCCACAAATCTTTAAAGTTTTCAAACGAGCCGAAATCTCTTTTGATGGCTGTTGCTAATTTTCCTTGGGGTTCTTTACTCCCCCCGGGAGTCATAATGTCAAAATATAAAATATGATTCCAGTATCCACCGCCATTATTACGTATAGCGGTTTCATTAATGTGAATACTTTTCAAAATTTCTTCGATACTCTTGCCTTCGTAGCAAGTTCCTTCAATAGCTGCGTTTAAGCCATTGGTATATCCTTGGTGGTGTCCCGTATGATGAACACGCATAGTTGCTTCATCAATATAAGGTTCCAAGGCGTCATATGCATAAGGTAATTCAGGTAATTTAAAACTCATAATTCTTTATTTTTAATGATTCTAAACAAAGATAATAAATAAATGCTTAATTTTAAAAATATTTTATTAAATTTAACTTATAGTTGTATAATATTTTTTTATAATGAGAGATTACAGATTATCCGTTTATAATGCTTCGGCCGGTTCGGGAAAAACCTTTCAAATTGCAAACAATTTTTTGCAAAAATTATTATCGGGAAATTCCAAATATTTTGTTTCGAGATTAATCGGGCTAACATTTACCAATGATGCCGCTAATGAGATGAAAAGACGAATTTTGTCTGAAATTATTCAAGCAGCAAAAGGAGAGTTTTCCGATTTGATTAATCAAGTAGTAACGCTTATCCGTCCTGAAATTGAAAACCAACTGGGAAAAACACTGTCGGATGACGATTACAAAAAAGAAATTATCAAAAGAAGTCAACTAAGATGTAAAGAAATTTTGCACGGATATGATGATTTCAATCTGATGACCATCGATAAACTTTCTTATAAAATCATTCGGACTTTTGCTCGTGAAATGGATATACCTTATGATGTCAATATCATAATGGATCATAGGGAAGTTATTGATAATTTGATAGATGAAATCATTTCCGAAGCTCAAAAAGGTGAAGTGCTGATGAATAGTTTAATTGCTTTGGCAAAAGAAAATGCTGAAAATGAAAAATCTTGGGATATCAAGGACGCACTATTGGAAATTGTAAATATTCTTTTTGATGAGAATCACAGAAATGAAGTAGCCGAAATAAAAAAGAAAAATTTTAATGATTTCTTGGCTTTAAAAAACGTATTGTTGGATAAAAAGCGTCAAATTATATCAAATTTTACGAAGTTTTATCAACGGGGAATGCAAATTATCTCACCTTTTGAAGGTTTAACCAATGATTCGGTTATTAAAAGAATAAAAGCTTGCGCTTCGCCTCAAACTTATAAAGGAGTTCTATTTACGGATACTATGTTAAAAATATTATCGGGAGAAAAAAAAGGTGTTTTTTATGTTAAAGGCAGAGTTGAAAAACTTCCTTTTGAACAACAATCCATTATCAAATCTCGATACAATGACGAACTGATGTTATATTTGACGGATTTGCTCGAATTTTATGAAAAAGAATATCCGAATTTTCTTTTGATCAATGGATTGTTAAATGAAATCAATTCGTTGATAATTATGAATGCCTTGGAGCGGAAAATAGCAGCTTTCAAAGAACAAAATCATAGTATTTTTATCAATGACTTTAATTTTTTGATACAAGAACAACTGCTGAAAGATTTGGGAACCGATACACCTTTTATTTATATGCGATTGGGCGAAAAATTTATTCATTATTTTTTGGACGAATTTCAAGATACTTCCGAATTACAATGGGAAAATATGATTCCATTGATCAAAGAATCGCTTTCAAAAGATTTTACCGTAAATTTTCCGGGAGAAACTTTGGGCGAAACTATGATTGTAGGAGATGCCAAACAATCTATCTATCGATTCAGAAACGGAAAACCCGAAATTTTTATCGATTTGAGCAATCCGGACCTGAAAGACAAGACTGGAAATCCTTTTGCAGATGTTACCGGAAAAAGAATAGAACAAATGCCATATAATTGGCGAAGTTTGGGAAATATTATCAATTTTAATAACGAATTTTTTACATTAAACAAAAAATTTTTATACATACCGGAATATCGCAAAGTTTATGATTATGTAAAACAAGAAATCCCGAAAAACAAATTGTCGGAACGTCAAGACAAAGGTTATGTCCAAATACAATTTGCTAAAAAATTAAGTGGAAGGGCAGAAGAAGGCAATCGTTTACCTGAGTTGGTTTACAATATCATTAAAGATGTAAAAAAACGGGGATATGCATTTGGAGATATATGTTTTTTGTTTGGGGCGCACAAAACTTCCGAACCCGTAGCGGAATATTTGACCGAAAAAAATATACCGGTGGTCTCTCAACGTTCTTTGTTGGTAGAAAGAGCTTCAAAAGTAAGATTCCTTGTGGATATGATGAAATATTTGGCTTTTAAAACCGGTATAAACCTGTATGAAGCTTTGCATTTTATTTTTAAAAGGGACGAAATTAACAAATATGGTGATTTACTTATTAAATTAACACATTTGAATGATATTAAACTTGTATTGGGTGAATTGAAACGCTTGGGATATGAATTGGATTTGGAATGGATTACCGGGATGAGTCCTTATGATTTATCGATATACCTTATAGAAAAATTTCGTTTATCCGGTACCGATGAAAAAGCTTACTTGGAAGCTTTTCTCGATGAAGTTCACGAGTTTACTACACAAAACAAATCAGGTTTGTCTGCTTTTTTAAGGCATTGGGATGATATTAAATCGGATTTAAGTTTGACAGCCGCTGAAAATTCGGGAGCTGTCCGTTTTATGAGTGTTCACGCATCCAAAGGCTTGGAATTTCCGATCGTTATTTTTGTGGGTAACCAAACCTTGTTGGACAGTAGATTAGATAAAAGTCAGATTGTGTGGATAGATGTTGATCCTGAACATTTTGCAGGTTTCAAAACTTTACCCGTTCAAGCCAAAGTTCTGGAAAAGAATAAAAAATATGCTTCCAATTATAAACAATCCATAGAAGAAAAAAAGTTTGATAATTACAATAAACTCTATGTAGCGCATACGCGAGCATCTCGTGAATTGTATATTATAACTCCTATACCTTCCAAAACTGTCAAAGAACATCCTGATTTTGCTCAATTATATGAAGGATTTTTACAAGAAAAAAAATTATTGACCGAAAGACCCGAAGAAGAAATAATTTATAGTATTGGTAAAAAAACATTTCCCGAAAAAAAAGAAAAACAAGAAATAACCCGAATTCAAGTAACCGATCATCTAAACTATTGGGGAGATAAAAACAAACTCAAAATACGCACTGATTCTTATGAATACTGGAATGAATCCAAAAAAGCTGCTATTGCTTATGGATTGGAAATTCATACGATTTTATCCAAAATACATACACAAAATGATTGGAAAACACAAAAGGAGAAATTTTTAGCTACAATTTCAGAACAAGAGAAAGAACAAGTATCCGACTCAATAGAAGCGGTTATTTATCATCCGGAATTAGCGGAATTTTATACCGACAAATACCAAATTTTAAATGAAAGGGCATTGTTGATACCTTCCGATAATATTTTTCGTATCAAACGACCAGACAGGATTTTGTTAAAAGACAAAAAAGCAATTATTATAGACTACAAAACCGGAGAAAAACACGAAAAACATAAAAAACAATTGGAAAGTTATGCGGAAATTTTAGAAGAAACGGGATATAGTGTAACAGACAAATTTTTGGTTTATATTGGAAAAGGTGTGGAAATTATGAAGGGGTGAATTTGATTGGTGTTATATTGTTTTTTTCGATAATTAAATTGTAAAAGTTTTTTGTTTTTTTAGCGTCGGCGTCGCTCCAGGCGACACCGACGTTTTTAGCTTCTTTCTCAAACTTACAAGACTCTTAATATTCTGAAAATTCGGGAATCGTTCTCTCATATTTTTATTTTGATAGCCTCATAGAATATAAATTTAAAGTTAGTTTATCCAAAAAATTGTAAAATTTTATGATAAGTTGTTTTTACTAATTGAATACAAACTTAAAATGCTTCTGTTTGTTAAACAAAATAAACCTCCATTCCCAAACGTTTTTATTATCCTTATCTTTGAAGGATGAAACAAATTTTCCTTTTTTTGTTTACAGGAACAGTCATTTTGAATTTTTACGGACAAAATGAAAAGGAATTACTTGTCAGATATAAACAAATTAAGATTGTTACTCCCGAAATTCAAATAGATACTTTTAGTATTCAACCTGTTTTTTTTGAAATTTATGATAAAAAACAAAATATAATTCCGCCATCAGATTATCAAGTAGATTTTGTTAAAGCCAAACTTATTTTTAAAAATTTTGTAAAATATAAAAGCCAAACATTAAGTGTTTTTTATACCGTTTATCCCGAACGATACCGTAAAACTTATCAAAAATTCGTCCTCCCCGAGAAACCGTCGGATACATTATTGTTGCCGGTTTTTTCAACTAAAAATCTTTCACAAGTTAAACCTTTTGACGACTTAAAAACCAAAGGAAATCTTAGACGCGGAATAAATGTCGGAAACAATCAAAGTTTGGTAATGCAATCGGGGATGGATTTAAAAATTGAAGGGAATTTATCTAAAAAAGTAAAAATTAAAGCCGTTCTATCCGATGATAACTTACCGCAAGCTTATGCCGGAATTTCGAAATCTTATAAAGAATTTAACCGAATTTATATGCAATTAACCGGACCCGTTTGGCAAGCAACCGGAGGCGATTTGATTTTAAAAAAACAGAACTCACGTTTTTTAAAATATCAACGAAAAATACAAGGACTGGAATTTGAAACCGGAAAAAATCATAAAATGGGTATAAGCGGTGGAATTGTAGATGGAAACTATAATCGTATGCAATTTGCCGCTAAAGAAGGAAATTTAGGACCTTATTTACTTAAAGGCAAAAACAATGAAACCTATATATTTGTGATTCCCGGAAGTGAAAAAATTTATCTGAATGGTAATATTTTGAAAAATCAGCAAGATTATACTCTAAATTACGAAACCGGTGAATTGATTTTTAAACCAACGGTAAACCCTACGGCAAACGATAGAATTACAGCCGAATTTAATTATTCCAACCAAAATTATTTAAGATACTTAAACGAAAATAATTATAGTGGTAAGCTTAAGAACGGAAATTTAAAAATATATACTTTTTTAGAGCAAGATGATAAAAATAAAACACTATTGTTCAACCTTACTCCCGAGCAAGTTCAAGCTTTGAAAAATGCTGGCGACAATCCCAATCAATTATATGTATTGGCTGCAAAACCTTCGGGGTATAACGAAAATAAAATTCTCTACAAAAAAGTAATATCCGGCAACGATTTTTATTTTGAATATACCAATCAAAACGAACCGGACTTATATGAAGTTCGTTTTTCTTATGTGGGCAAAAATCTTGGAAGTTATACAATTGATAAAATTGTTGCTTTGGGAAAAATATACAAATATGTAGGAGCGGGGAATGGCGATTACGAACCTAAAATTAAATTGACCGCACCTGTCAGTAGTAAGTATCTCGGTATAAGTTTTAACCGAAAATTATCCGATAAAGATTTTTTTTCATCGGAAATTGTTTTCAATCATACGGATTTGAATACTTTTTCATCATTGGATGATAGCAATAATATCGGAGGGGCAAGTCATTTGTTATATGAAAGAATCCTTCGAAATGATAGTTTGAAAAATTGGAAAATTTTCGGGCAATATGATTTTATTCATAAAAATTTCAAAGCTTTGGATCCTTATTATGACCCTGAATTTACCCGAAGATGGCAGTTGGATAGTATTTTCGGAAGACAACATTCGGTTATTTTAGGAACTTCTTTTCAAAATAAACACGATAATTGGCAAAGCGGATTCAAATATTTTCAAATGCGGGATAGTATTCGTGCCGGACAAATTTATTTTGAAGGATACGGACAATTGAAAAAAATCCGTTGGAAAGCACAAAATCGTCTGACTCGTCAGGAAAATTATTCCAAAAACTTGCTTCTGATTGATACGGATAATAAAATAATAATCCCGATAAAAAAATGGGATTGGCTTAATACTTTGCACTTGGAAAAACGAGAGGCTCGCATACAAAATTTTTGGGACACATTAAATTATGCTTATCGGTATTGGGAAACCGGATTTGTCAAGAAAGATTCGGGGCGTTTGGCTATCCAAGCCGGTTTTCGTGTGTCGGCTAACGATAGCATTTCAAACAACCGTTTGAGCTTGGCACGACAATCGGCGGGGGGGTATGTTAAAATACGTAAACTTTATAAGACAGGGAATTTGGATTTATATTTCAATTTAAAAAACATTAAATATATCAGACAAGATCGTTTTAGACGAATGATAACTTTTCAAACGCAAATTAAGCAATATTTTTTTAAAAGAGTTTTTACCGGAGAATTGAATTTGGAAAGTTTTAACGGCAATATTTTACAAGATGAAATAATCTATGTAGAAACTCTGCCCGGACAAGGAAATTATCAATGGAACGATTATAACGGTAACGGCATCAAGGAAATAAATGAGTTTGAACCTGCGGTTTTTTCAGATCAAGCTCAATATATACGGGTGGTTTTGCCTTCCAAAAATCTTATTCCCACACTTAATAATAAATTGGGTTTTCAGTGGATTATCAATCCTTCGGCAACGGGAAAAGAAGGGCTTTGGAGTCATTTGTATAATAAGAGTTTTTGGTATGATGCATATCAAATTAAACAACAAGGCAACGGAAAACTTTGGGTTTGGCAACCAATGAATGCACTTATAAAAAATTTTAAATACGGCAATGAGTTGATAATCAATAGGGGAGAAAAACAATATAATTTTCGTTTGTTGTGGGAAAAAACCGGGAATGAACAGCTTTTGGTTGTCGGTAAACAAGCACTACAAATTGAAAATAGAAGTTTACAAATCAAACATTTTATTACCGATTATTGGCTTTGGCAACAAAAATTTGCTTGGGTTGAATCCGAAAGATATTCCGAAAATTATCCAACGAAAAACTATAAACTTTCGGAAAAGAAAATGGAGCAAAATATCAGTTTTATACAAGTAAAAAAATCAGATTTAAAACTTTTTTATAAATATAAATCCAAACAAAATCTTAGCGGTTCGGAGCTTTTGAAATCACAAATTTTCGGTTTAAGTTATACTACATATCCACAAAAAAATTCGAATTTTCATTCGAGTTTGCGTTATGTAAACAATGATTTTTCGGGCAATGATACCACTCCGGTAGCTTTTCAGATGCTTGAAGGTTTGCAAAAAGGAAAAAATTGGCTAGCAGAATTAAGCTTTCGCCGGAGACTCACTTCCTATTTGGAGATGAATTTCAATTATAATTTCCGTATTTCGGAAAATCATCGGGCAATTCATACCGGGGGTATTATGCTAAAAATGATTTTTTAGTAGAATATATCAGGTCAATTCTGTCCTAAATATTTTTTTAAATAAAAGTAATATTTTTGATTTATAATGAGTTGCGTATATTTTTAAGCATTAGAGGATTAAAATCACAGGCAATAAAATTATGCATTTTTGTGGCATAAGAGGATTTTTCGTAAAATTTGAAGTGAAATGGAACGTAAAACTGTCTGCTGTTTGAAGTTGCGTTAATGCCCTATTTAAAAAATAGTCAACCGAATTCAGACAGTTTAGTGTAATGAACAAAAAATTTAGAAAAATACTCGTCAGCCTAGTGTCTTGTTAAGTTTATGATGTTGTATAAGTCGTAGTAATTTTTGTGGAGAGCAAGGCATAAATTTTTCAGCATAGCCGTTAGCTATGGTTAAAAATTTTAACGAAGCTATCTGCAAAAAGAACAAGACTTGGTGCGACAGAATATACTTGACAAGACACTATATTTTTTGTTATCATTGAGCAAGGTCGAAATGTTCATTAATGAAAAAAGTAAAAAATTAAAATAATTTAGGGCGGGATTGTTATAAGGTTTTCTTTTTTTGTCAAAAGCTTGACATTGAGTATAAAAATGTTGTATATTTGCCGCTCAATAAAAATTAAAAAATTATTTATGGCAACAATTGATTTGACCTTACAAAAATTTAAAGACGAAATTTTCGATTACGAAAACGAAAAAGAATGGAAATATAAAGGTGATGTGCCTGCAATCATTGATTTCTGGGCAGACTGGTGTCAACCTTGTAAAATGGTAGCACCTATTATGGAAAACCTTTCTAACAAATATGAAGGAAAATTAAAAGTATATAAAGTTGATACCGAAAAAGAAAGGGAATTAGCTGGAATGTTTGGTATTAGAAGTATCCCCAGTATTCTTTTTATTCCTGTAGAAGGTACACCGATGATGCAACCTGGTGCACTACCTGAAAATATCTACGATGAAATCATTCAAAAAGAACTTTTCAAAGAAGGAAAAGAGGAAGATAAAAAAGAAGAAAAATAAACAAGTTGATTTTAAGTTATACAATAAAAGCTGTTTTTCTTATTGACAAACAGCTTTTATTTTTTAAATAATTTTAATATCTGTTGAACACCTGATATAAAAACAAAAGCAACTCCACCAATAACAAATCCCAAAACAAGTTCGGAAAGAATAGAAGGAATTTTTTCAAAAAAATGATGAAAATACGGCGTGCTGTGTAAGTAAATACCTCCGGCAACCGTTAGCATAGCCAAAGTTCCGATAATCATTAACGCACGAATAACGTAAGGAAGTGAGTTTATTAAGATATTGCCAATTTTATTGAGTAATTTATTGGATGAAAAATGTTTGATTTTATAGCCGATATCATCCAAGCGGACAATCAGTGCTACGATTGCATAAACTCCGATGGTGGCTCCAATGGCTATTAGTGTAACTATTACTATCCGTGAGAAAATAGGCGTATCCTTAACCATACCCAGTGCTACAATAATAACTTCCAATGACAAAACAAAATCGGTTCGAATAGCCGATTTGATTTTGGTATTTTCATAAGCCAGAAAATCTTGTGGTTTGGTTTTGGATAAAAGTTGTTTTTTTGCTTCTTTATCTTCTTTGTGAAAAATCCACTCGAATATTTTCTCAAAACCTTCATATCCCAAATAGGCTCCACCTAACAATAACAAAACAGTAATGGCTTGCGGCAAATAAATACTTAACAAAAATGCTATGGGCAAAATGATAAGTTTATTTATCAAAGAACCTTTGAGGATTTTTAAAATAACTGGGATTTCTCTATCCGAGACAAACCCCGAAGCTTGGTTGGACTTAACTGCCAAATCATCTCCTAAAATACTTGTGGTTTTTTTTGCGGCAACTTTTCCCATAGTTGCTACATCGTCCATTAAAGTTGCTATATCGTCAAAAAGAGCAAAAAAACCTGATGCCATAATTTAAATTTTATAATTAAAAAAGTGAACCTTGGTCGGGATTTTTAAGTTTTCCCAAATGTTTGTAAGCCAATTCGGTAGCTTCTCTACCGCGAGGAGTTCTCATCAAAAAACCTTCTTGAATAAGAAAAGGTTCGTAAACTTCTTCAATGGTTTCTGCATTTTCTCCAACTGCGGTAGCCAAAGTGCTGATACCTACTGGTCCGCCTTTGAATTTATCAATAATTGTGTTAAGAATTTTATTATCCATTTCATCCAATCCGTGTTCGTCAACATTAAGTGCCGAAAGGGCATATTTTGCAATTTCAATAGTAATTTTTCCATCTCCTTTGATTTGTGCAAAATCACGAACTCTTCTCAAAAGAGCGTTGGCAATTCTGGGAGTACCACGACTTCTTCCGGCAATTTCAATAGCCGCTTCCATAGTAATCGGGACTTTAAGAATTCCTGCACTCCTTTGAATAATGGTGGTTAAGAGTTCTTTGGAATAATAATTCAGACGAGAATTTATGCCGAATCTGGCACGCATCGGGGCAGTCAAAAGCCCCGAGCGAGTGGTAGCTCCGATAAGTGTAAAAGGTTCCAAATGAATTTGGACGGTTCGTGCATTCGGTCCGCTTTCTATCATAATATCTATTCGGTAATCTTCCATAGCCGAATACAGATATTCTTCTACCACCGGAGATAATCGGTGGATTTCATCTATAAACAGAACATCTCTTTCGTCCAAGTTGGTCAAAAGTCCGGCTAAATCTCCGGGTTTATCCAAAACCGGTCCGGAGGTTATTTTGATGTTTACGCCCAATTCATTAGCCAAAATATGAGCAAGTGTGGTTTTTCCCAAGCCCGGTGGTCCGTGAAAAAGCGTGTGATCCAAAGCTTCATTTCTCAAATTGGCAGCTTGAACAAAAATTTTCAGATTTTCAATTACCTGTTCTTGTCCCGTAAAATCATCAAAATTTAGCGGGCGTAATTTTTTTTCTATTTCCAATTCTTCTTTGGGAAGGCGATTCTTGTTTGGATCCAAATTCTGATTTAACATAAATTATAAAATGAATATCCAAAAATACAAATTTATATTTTAAAAATCATTTTCTTAACTCAACTCTTTCGGGCATCCAGTTTTTATCGTTTCCTGTCAATCCCGTTTGGATATTGACCATTTCCAAAAATTCGGGAACAAATTTTATCAAAACGTATTGCTTATCGGGATAATATCTGTCCCAAGTCGGATTCCAATGTTTTTTTATTTGGTTTTTGTCTCTAATGACTCCGGATTTTCCATACAAGGATACGTAAGCCAATTGAGATTTGTCAAAGAAATGAAAAGCAGTTTTCGGATGATTATCTATTTCTTTTACTTTTCGTGTGTTGGG
>Ga0256833_1000298_pt1 | contig 39871 bp, 32 predicted proteins | sample 356284metaG_FD_190535 | JGI IMG/M metagenome (GOLD analysis project Ga0256833, IMG submission 190535) | Hydrothermal vent microbial communities from Mid Atlantic Ridge, Atlantic Ocean - 356-284 | ecosystem: Environmental > Aquatic > Marine > Hydrothermal vents | place: Atlantic Ocean: Mid... | reverse complement strand
GGCCGCGATACTGCCCTCCATCCGGGTGAGGAGGTCGACCATGGGCAGGGGAAAGGCCTTGCGCATGGCCTCTATCTGCGGAATCCTGGTCGCTTCCTCCGCCAGGTGGAGGATGGCGTCGCGACCGCCGAGCCCGTCCATCACCTCCTTGAGCTCGTCCACCCGCATGGTCACCTTCAGCAGCAGGTGGCGGATCTCCCGTCCCTTTTCGTCCGGACCGACCGGTCGCTGCTGCTCGTAGGTGAGGACAAAGGGACCCGACTCGAGGAGAAAGAGCCGGATCAATGCCTCCATGCCGGTAAAAGCCGCCTGCCGCGCCGCAACCACCTGGCCGCAGCGGGCAACGATTTTTCCCCTGATCTCCGGCAGATCCAGGGTCGCGTTTTTCTGTGACAGGGACAGCATCTGCAGGATATCGCTGATACCGAGTACCCCCAGGTCGCCGCTGACCTCGCCCTGGTGGGCCTGGCAGGCCTGTTTCCTGCGCAGGACCGCCTTGATGCGGGCGGTGAGTTCGGCGCCGTTGAAGGGCTTGACCATGTAATCGTCGGCACCGAGTTCCAGTCCCTTGATCTTCAGATGGTCCCGGTTGAGGATACTGAGGATGATCACGGGCAGGTTCCTGCCGGCCGGGGTCTGCCGGATTCTGGTCAGGGTCTGGAAGCCGTCCATCTGCGGCATGCTGATGTCCAGGGTGATCAGGTCCACGTGATGGTCCTCGAGGATCTCCAGTGCCTCCATGCCGCTCATGGCATGCAGGGTCGAAAATCCGCTCAGCACCAGTTGCTTTTCCAGCAGTTTCTGGATGATCGGGTCATCATCAATGATAAGAATGACTGTTTCGCTCATCGGTTGGCCGACGAAGACAGGGATTGATGCACCGTGGATCAGGACGGGATCGGAAAGGAGTCATCGAGCAGGTCGATGCCGCACTCCAGGTTGTCCACCCAGTCAATGAACCGCTCCACCAGTTCGCGTCCCCTGAAGATGGAGCCGTGCTGGGGAGCGATGGTCTCGATGTCGAGCTGGCGTACTGTCCTGGCCCAGGCTTTCATGGCCCTGGAACCGGCCATGTAGCGTTTATGGAATCCCTCCATGTAGGTGAGATGGGCGTCAAAGTCGTCCACGAACCGCTCCTTTGTGCCCACCGAGGCACCAAGGTCACCGGTATAGAGGATCTTGGAAACCGGATCGTAAACCTGGAAGTTGCCGGGGGAGTGGAGAAAGTGGGCCGGGATGATCTTCAGGCCCACCCCGGCCAGGTCGACGACCATGCCCTGGTCCTCGATGGGGGTGATGCGGTCGATGACCATGCTGTCGACGCCGAAATGGGTGATGAAGCGGATCCAGAGCGAGGGCAGGAAGGCGTTGGCCTCGGTGGTCATCAGCCAGCCGTTGGCCGAGGCAATGATGTCAGGGTCCTGGTGGGAGAAAAAGATGTACTGCAGGTCCTTGATGGGGATCTGCTCGGCCACCTGCGAGAAGAGGCGGGAAAAGATCTTGTGGCCCCCGGGATCAAGAAGAAAGGCCTTGCCGTTGTGGAGGATGATGTGCTGGTTGGCATCCACCATGTGGCCCAGGGAGAGATCATTCACGCAGAGATTGGCATGGGAGTCGTTCTGGTAGAGTTCAAACATTGGTGCAGCTCCAGGATGTTTGGGCGGAATGCTGGGCTGGAGGTCCGTGCCCCGGCCGCAACAGACAGCGGATAGCGGCGGAAGGTTGATACGGCGGGTCGAGCTGCCGCCACGCCTATGAGAGTATTTTTTCCACATCGTCGGCGCAGCGGGACATATCGAGGAAGATCAGTCCCAGTTTCGCGGTCTTGCTGGTCAGGGCGATGAGGACGCCGTGGGGGCCGGCATGGGACATGATGATATAGCCGTCGCCACCCTTGACAAAGAGCTGTTCGAGCTCGCCGCGCTGCAGTTCGGCCACGGTTCTGCTGCCCATGGAAAGCAGGACCGCGCTCATGGCCGCTATACGTTCCTCGTCCAGGCCCTGGGGCAGGGCGCTGGCGATGATCAGTCCGTCCTCGGAGACAACGGCGCAGGCTTCGATGTCAGCAGACGCTGCCTGCAGCGATGCGAGTGCCTTGTCAAGCTGTTCCTTGCGGGTCATGTTCTTCCTCCAGAGATGTGCTGTTCCGGGCGTACGCAGGCCCCGGTCGGTTGCCGGTCTACGTGGAAAATATGCTGTTGATACATATTATTGTATGGGAATCAGAACATTAGTCAAGGAAGGCCGGGCAGATTGTGAAAAAAATCCGATTTTCTCCGGAAGCACGGGCAGGGAGCCATGATTCCGGGACAGGGCAAAGGCCGGGGGAGAGGAGGATGAAGAGGGTGTCAGGCTGAGGCGGGCTTGCTATGCTCCAGGGCGTCCAGAACCAGGTGCAGCAGAATGATGGTGTCGGGAGATGACTTTTCGGCCGGATCCGTGTAGGTTGCCTGCAGCGTCCGGCCGGGCGTCCCATTCCGATTGAACATCCTTTTGCGCGAGAGACATGAAAAGAGAGATAGGTATCGATATCCTCCGGGGCCTGAGCATGGTCTATCTTGTCGGTTTCTGGCACCTCCTCGAGTATACCCATGCCATTCCCCATTACCAGAACGATATCACCCACCGTATCACCTGGATCACCCTGGGAATCTTTTTCTTTATTTCCGGTTATCTGATCGGGGCGGGGAAGACGACGTTGTCGGGCCGAGGCCTGGGCAGCTACTACCTGAAGCGGTTCTGGCGGATCTATCCGCTGTTCCTGGTTGCCCTGGCATGGTTCACCCACCTGAGGATATCCCGGCCCGATGTCTCCTTCAGGGCGGCGCTGGGCTATTCCGTCTTTGCCGGCCCGGCCCCGCCGACCCTCTGGTTCGTCGCCATGATCATCGTCTTCTACCTGGTCGCTCCTGCTTTGCTGTATGTCTCCCGGCACAGGAAACCCTCTGAGGCGTTCCTGCTCAACATTGCCGTCATGCTGGCCATGTACTGGTACCTGATGGCCACGCATCGCCTGGAGCTGCGCATGCTGGTCTATTTCTCGGTTTTTTTCCTGGGTGTTTACGCGGGTGCCAATCCGTGGCTTTTTGCCTGGAGAAAGACCATCACCGCTCTTGCCGTGCTCAGTTTCCTGGTTTCCTATTTTTCACATGTCCGCTCCCTGCCGATGAGGGTGGTGACCATTGTGCCCATGATCGCGCTCTGCTCGCTGTTCGTGGTTATGCTGGTCCGCAATGTCGATCTTGTCCCGGGCAGGCTGCGCACCGGGGTCCTGGCGCTCAGTTGCGCCTCCTACTGCATGTACCTCTTCCACCGTCCCATCTACATCCTTGCCAACCGGTGGTATTTTCCGTCCACGCCGTGGTTGCAGGTGGTGTACCTGGTGGGGGTCTGTTTCCCGGTGGTCATCCTGTTTTCTTACGTGGTCCAGAAGTGGTATGATTTCGTTGTCAGCAGGGCCGGCCTGCTGTTGGCCGCTGTCCTGCCGCAGCGCACCAGTTGAGTGCGCCGGTGCAGGCCGGCCGAGTGTAAGGAGGGATTCATGAACAGATATCTTGCCGCTGTTCTCTGTTGTCTGCTGCTCCCCCTGTCCATGGCCGTGGCCGGGGAGCCGGTGAAGATCGGCATGATCACCACCCTGTCCACCAAGGCGGGGTACCTCGGCGAGGAGATACGTGACGGTTTCCGGCTTGCCGTGGATCTGGGCCAGGGCCGGCTCGGGGGTATACCCGTCGAGCTGCTGGTCGCCGATGACGGCCGCAGCCCGGAAAAGGGCCGCCAGATCGCCGAGCGGTTCATCCGCCGCGATCATGTCCGCATCCTGACCGGAACGGTCTTCTCCAATGTCGCTCTGGCCGTGGTACCGAAGGTGGTGCGGCAGGGTGTTTTCTTCATCAGTCCCAATGCCGGCCCCTCCCGGCTGGCAGGGGAGGGATGCAGCGCCAATTTTTTCAATGTCTCCTGGCAGACCGATACCCTTTCCGAGGTGATCGGCCAGTATGCCACCGACCAGGGGTTTGACAATGTCTATATTATCGCTCCCAATTACGTGGCCGGACGGGACAATGTTGCCGGGTTCAGGCGCTACTACCGGGGCGGCATCGCCGGCGAGGTCTATACCGCGCTCGGCCAGGCCGACTACGCGGCCGAGATAGCGGCCCTGCGCAAGGCCGCACCCGATGCGGTCTATTTCTTTCTTCCCGGCGGCATGGGCATCAACTTCCTCAAGCAGTATGCCCAGGCCGGCCTGCAGGGTGTGATCCCCCTCATGGGGCCGGCCGCCACCGACGGCCGCCTCCTGGGGGCGGTGGGCGAGGCCGCGGTGGGTGTGGTCAACAGTGCCCAGTGGAGCAGCGAGTTCGACAACCCGGCCAATCGGCGGTTTGTGGCCGCATTCAGAAAAATGTATGGCCGGACCCCGACCCTGTTCGCCAGCCAGGGATATGATGCGGCCCTGCTCATCGGCTCGGCCCTCAGGGCCGTTGGTGGTGACATGAACCGGAGCGATGCCTTCCGGGCCGCCCTGGAGAAGGCGGATTTTCCGTCGGTGCGCGGCCGGTTCCGTTTCGGCCGCAACCATTTTCCCATCCAGGACTACTATGTCCGCCAGGTGGTGAAGAGCGGTGATGGTGGCATTGTCAACCGGTTGCTGGGCCGGGTCTTCACCGATCATCCGGATGCCTACGCCGACCGGTGTCCTCTGCAGTGAGTACATGGACCGGTGGTGCCATGCTGGTCCTGGAACAGGCGCTCAACGGCCTGCAGCTCGGGGTGATGCTCTTTCTCATGTCCGCCGGCCTGACCCTGGTCTTCGGGATCATGCGGGTCATCAACCTGGCCCATGGCAGTTTCTACATGATCGGCGCATACGTGGCCGCCACCGTGGCCATGCGAAGCGGTTCCTTCCTGCTCGGCCTGCTGGCCGCCCTGCCGGCGGCGGGGATCGCCGGCATGGTGGTGGAGCTGCTCGTGCTGCGCCGCCTCTACCGGCGTGATCACCTGGACCAGGTCCTGGCCACCTTCGGCCTGATCTTCTTTTTCAACGAGCTGACGCGGATGATCTGGGGCCGCCAGCCCCTGTTCATGGACGTGCCCTCATGGCTGGCCGGATCTGTGGAACTCCTTCCCGGGATCCACTATCCCCTCTACCGTCTGGCCATTCTCCTGGCGGGAATGGTGGTGGCCCTGTTTCTCTATCTTCTCTTTTCCCGCACCCGCCTGGGCATGCAGATCCGGGCCGGCGCCACCAGCCGTGAGATCGTGGGCGCCCTGGGGGTCAACATCCGCCTTCTCTACACCCTGGTCTTTGGTCTCGGCACCATGCTTGCCGGTCTGGCCGGGGTGATGGCCGGGCCGATCCTGGCCGTGGAACCGGGTATGGGAGAGTCCATCCTCATCCTCACCTTCGTGGTCATCGTCATCGGCGGCATCGGCTCGGTACGCGGCGCCCTGGTCGGTGCCATCCTGGTGGGACTGGTGGATACCCTGGCCCGCGCCTTTCTGCCCGGCCTGCTCCGCCTGGCGCTGGACACCGCTGCCGCCGACCGGGCAGGGGCTGCCATCGCCTCCATGTCGGTCTATATCTTCATGGCCCTTTTTCTCGCCTTCCGGCCGGCCGGACTCTTCCCGGTCAGCGAATCCTGAGCCGCGGTCATGGCTGCTGAAACCACACGGTCCGGCCTGGTCTTTTGCGGCGGCTGCTTCCTCCTCCTGCTGGTTCTGCCGCCCCTGCTCGACCTGGCCGGGCAGCAGTACCTGCTTTCCCTGGCCTGCCGTGCCCTGATCTACGGCCTGGCCGCATCCAGTCTCAACCTGATCCTTGGCTACGGCGGCATGGTCAGCCTGGGGCATGCCGCCTTTGTGGGGATCGGCGCCTATACCGTGGGGATCCTTGCCCGTTCCGGGCCCGGCAGCGGCCTGGTGGCCTGGCCCCTGGCCGTGGTCCTGGCCATGCTGTTCGCCCTCCTCACCGGCGCGGTAAGCCTGCGGACCCGGGGCATGCATTTCATCATGATCACCCTGGCCTTTGCCCAGATGGTCTATTTCTTCTTCACCTCCCTCGAGACATGCGGCGGCACGGACGGGATCCCGCTTTCCGGCCGCAACCTGCTGCCGGGCCTGGACCTGAACGATGACCGGGTCTTCTACTATCTCTGCCTGGGCCTGCTGACCCTGTTGCTCTTTCTTCTCCACCGGCTGATTCATGCCCGGTTCGGGCGTGTGCTGGTGGGCAGCCGTGAGAACGAGCAGCGGTTGCAGGTCCTGGGGCTTGCCACCTTCGGCCACCGGTTGCTGGCCTACTGCCTGGCCGGTGGCATCGCCGGCCTTGCCGGTGCCCTGCTGGCCAACCTGGGGGAATACGTCAGTCCCTCCATGCTCCACTGGACACGTTCCGGCGAGATCATGGTCATGGTCCTGCTGGGCGGTACCGGCACCCTGGCCGGGCCGGTGCTGGGCGCCTTCGTCCTCCTGTTCCTGGAAGATTACCTGGCCATGTACACCGAGCACTGGATGGCGATCCTCGGCCCGGTTCTCATCCTGGTGGTGCTCTTTGCCAGGGGTGGTCTCTATCCGCTGCTGGCCGGACACGGGAGGCAAAGGTGAGCGGCCCGGTCCTGCAGCTTGCAGGCGTCGGCAGGTCATTCGGCGGCCTGCAGGTCTGCCACGGCATCGACCTGGCCCTGGAGGAGGGCGAACTCCACGCCCTGATCGGCCCCAACGGCGCCGGCAAAACCACCCTGCTCGATATCATTACCGGTCTCCTGGCCGCGGACAGTGGCCGGATTTTCTTCCGGGGCCGCGACATCTCCCGTCTGCCGGTGCACCGGCGGGCCCGGCTGGGCATGGCCCGTTCCTTCCAGGTCTCCTCCCTCCTGCCGTCCTTTACGGTCCGGGAGCACCTGGCCCTGGCCGTGCTGGCCGGGCAGGGATCGGGCTACCGGTTCTGGCGGCCAGTCGCCTCCGATCCCGCATTGCAGGAACCGGCCGGTGAGCTGATGGCCCGCGTCGGCCTCATGGAGCGGGCCGGGGTCAGGGTCGAGGCCCTGGCGCACGGTGAACGGCGACTGCTGGAGATCGCCATGGCCCTGGCCACCGGGCCGGAGCTGCTGCTCCTGGACGAACCCATGGCCGGCCTTGGGCCGGCCAGCGCCAGGGAGCTGGCCGGAATGATCCGCAGGCTGAAGGCCTCGCTCACCATCCTGCTTGTGGAGCATGACATGAAGGCCGTGTTCGCCCTTGCCGACAGGATCACGGTCCTGGTCCGGGGAGAGGTGATGGCCACCGGCCGTCCGGAAGAAATCCGGAACCACGGGAAAGTGCAGGAGGCCTACCTGGGAAGTCCATGCTGATGGTGACGGATATCACGGCCTGGCACGGTTCCGCCCAGATTCTGTTCGGGGTCTCGCTGGTGGTGCGGCCCGGCGAGGTGGTGGCGCTCATGGGCAGAAACGGCATGGGCAAGAGCACCTTGATTCGTGCTCTCATGGGGCTCTGCCGGATCAGGAGCGGTTCCGTCACCTGGCAGGGCCGGGAGATCCACCGCCTCCCGCCCTACCGGATCGCGCGTCTCGGTATCGGGCTCGTTCCCGAGGGACGCCAGGTCTTCCCCACCCTGACGGTGCGGGAAAACCTCCTTGCCGTGGCCGCCAATTACGGCCAGCTGGAGGAGCCCTTCACCCTGGAGCATGTCTTTGCCCTCTTTCCGCGGCTGGCTGAACGGCCCGGCCACCTGGGGCGGGAACTCTCCGGCGGTGAGCAGCAGATGCTGGCCATTGCCCGGGCCCTGATGATCAATCCGCGCCTGCTCCTGCTCGACGAGGCCGGCGAGGGACTCGCCCCCCTGGTACGGGAAGAGATCTGGCAGGGCCTTGACCACCTGAGACGGCGCGGCCTGGCCATCCTGGTCGTGGACCGGGACATCGACGCCCTGCTCCGTATCAGCGACCGTCTCCTGTTCATGGAAAAAGGGAGTATCGTCTGGCAGGACGAACACCCTTTCCCGTGTCTCGACAGCAGCGTCAAGCTGCGGTATCTCGGCGTATAGACCTCCCCTGACAGCAGAGAGCCTGTGGATGGCCTGCAGCGGCGAGCCCGTGCGCGACCGTTTTTTCTCCTCTGTTACCGGTTTGTTACCCAGGCTGCGGTAATTGTGATCTCAGGTTCCGTTTCTTCTTTTTTCCCTTGGCAAGGAGGTCGCGATGAATCCGGCAAAAGACGATGTGTCCCGTGGGGGACAGCACAGGGAGCACGGTAGAGGAAACGCCGGCAGGCAGCCGGCAATCCATGATTTTCTGCAGCGTCAGAGCCGTCGGCCCGGCGGCATACCGCTGGTGATGGGCCAGGCGAGGCTGCGGGTGGACCTGGGCAGGATTTCCGTGGCAGATCTCGGCCGCAGACTGGCGGCCCGGGGGATTGTTGCGCCCCAGGTCCTGGCCGAGATGGCGCTGGCCGGGGTCGATCTCGAAAAGGAGGCGGCGGCCCTTGGACTGTCGGTTCCCGAGACCGCGGCCCTGTTCCAGGCGGCGGTGACCGGTCTGGCGCCGGAAGAACGCGAGGAGATCGTTCGCCGTCTTGCCGCACCCAGGGGCAAGGGCGCACTCGATCCCCGGGATCCGGATTATGAACGGCAGCGCCGGGCCCTGCGCCTGGACGAGATCCCGGTCCTGCAGGCCGATGAGGTCAGGCGTTGGCTGGAATGGCCCGGCGGTATCCTGTTCCTTCCCCTGGGGCCGACCAGCGCCGTGGACCACCGTCGAACCCTCGGCCCGGCGCGGAACCAGGGGGGACGGGGCACCTGTACCGCCTTTGCCGCCACAGCGGTTGCCGAATCACTCGAGTATCTGCGCGACCGGCGGCCGGGTCCGCGGGATTTTTCCGAGGAACTGATCTTCTGGTACTCCAAGTGGGGGCAGCTTTTTACCGCCGGCGGGTACGGCTGCGGCGCCGCCCTGCGCCACTACTGCGAGTATGGATCCTGCGAGGAGATGTTCTTCCCCTACTGGGCCGTTGAGATCTGCTCCAACCATGCCCACGTGCCGGCGCCGGACGTGGCCATGGACCGGGCCCATTTCTACACGTCGGACCAGGTGGTGGCCCTGGAGGCGGGCAATGCGGACATGGTCAGGGATGTCCTGCGCAGCGGCCGTTGCGTGGCCTTTTCCAGCGATGTCCACGGCTGGCATACCGGCACCGGCATGATCACCTTTCCCGATCCCCTGGACTCCGAGGGGAAGGGCGGTGGTCACTGTACAACCATCATCGGGTACATCGACCGTAACGACCTGCCCGCCGAACATGAGGGGGGATACTTCATCGTCCGCAACAGCTGGGGCGGTGCCGGCTCCACCAGCCACCTGATGGGGCCGGACTATGGCGGACACCTGCTGATGCCCTATGGCTGGTACCGGCGCTACACCTCGTCCGCCTGCACCCTCAGGGACGGGGATCACCTGCGGGGTACGGGCCGGCGCTGGCTGGCGGAGTATTTCAGCAACGACTCCCTCAAGGGCGTGCCGGTCAGCCTGGATCTTGTCGGTCCCTACTGGGAGACCGACGGCACCATTGCCGAAGACCAGGTGGATCGGGTGGATTTTGACTGGGGTATGGGAGGACCCTTTCGCCTCGAGTCCAGGTTTCCGTTCCTGCCGGACCTGGTGGTCGGGCCCTCGGATCATTTTTCCGCCCGCTTCACCCAGATCCGCCGTTTCCGGCCGGGCTGGTACCGTTTCCGCCTGCGGGGCGACGACGGTGTCCGCTTGTGGGTGGATGACCGGCTGGTGATCAATGGCTGGAAGGTCCAGGCGGCGACCGAGTACACCCGGGAACACTACCTGAGCGGCGGCGACCATGTCCTGCGTGTCGAATACTTCGAGCGGGCCGGAGCGGCCAGTGTCCGTCTCAACGTGGATCCGGTGCTGTTCCATTTTGAACTCTTTGCCAACCAGGAGCTGGCGGGATCACCGGTGGCGAGCTTTGATGACACCCTGACCGATCTTGAGTGGCGACAGGCAAGCCCGGTGGGAGAACATGATCCGCGCGGTCCTTTCTCCCTGCGGGCCACCGCGGAAATGACCTTCCGTGCCGGTGGCTATCGTTTTCATGCCCGGCATACGGGCGGCTGCCGTATCTGGATCGGCGAACAGCTCGTGCTTGACGACTGGGATGGCACCGGCGGAGACAGCCCGGTACGGCAGATAAGCGGCGGCCGCCACCGGGTCAGGGTGGAGTACTGCAACCGCGCCACCGTGCCCGGGGTCGGTGAGCAGGGGTATTACCGGGCGGCGCTCTCCTTTGCGTGGTCCGAGGAGAGCTGGCAGGTGTCGATCTACAACGACCAGCGCCGGCACGAGCTGTTCCAGGAGGACTTTCCAGGTGCGGATGGTCTGTACGAGGCATTCCGTACCCAGGGTCTGGCCGGGGCCCCGGTCTTTGAATACAGCTATCCCGCCGATAACGACACTGCCGGAGAGTACTATGCCCGTGACGGCCTGCCCCTGCGGCTGCGCTTTGCGAAGATGGAGGAGTTCAAAAACGGTATCCCCGGGGCGGAGAATGTACCGGCCGACTGGCTGGGCGCCCATATCCGGCGGCGGGTCTTTGTGGCCGAAAGCGGCCGGTATACCTTCAGGCTGAGCTCCGATGACGGCTATCGCCTGATCGTCGATAACAGGCTGCTGCTGCAGGACCAGCACGTCACGGGCGCCGATCCCTTCGAGGCCGAACTCGATCTCGAGGCCGGGGTCCATGATATCGCCATCGAGTATGAAAATACCATGTGGAACGGCAGTGTGGATTTCACCATGGAGCGGTCGGCCTGGGAGGTGACCTATTACCGGGGCAGGGATTTCGATACCCTGGTGGAGACGCGGAGCGTGGACCGCATCGAGCGGGTGATCGCCGAGCGGCCGTCCGCGCTGGGTACCCACGACTACTCGATCCGGTGTCGCCGGACCCTGTGGCTGCCCCTGGGACGGTACCGGGTCCAGGTGCGGGCCGATGACGGGGTGCGGTTCAAGATCGGTGGCCGGCCGGCCATCGATGCCTGGGTCGACCAGCCGCCCACCAGCTACTGGACCTATGTCGAGCATCATGGGGGCGCGCTGCCCGTGGAGATCGAGTACTACCAGCGCGGTGGTGGAGCCCATCTCTCCTTTACCATGATGCCGGAGGGTTTTTTTGGTGAGTACTACCGGGGCACGAGTCTGCAGATCCCGGCCCCTGGCGCACCGGTGGATCGCAATGTCCCTGTGAGTTACCGGTTCGAACCGGCGATCGACTTCGACTGGGGGCATTCCGGCCGCCTGCCCCGGATCGGTTCGGACTTTTTTTCAGCCCGCTGGAGCGGCAACGTGGAGCTGCCGGTGGGGCGCTGGAGTATCGAGGTCACCGCCGACGACGGTGTGCGTCTGTTCCTGGATGGCCGCCTCCTGATCGACCAGTGGCACGATCAGGGGCCGACGACCCATCGCAGGAGCGTCGATCTGGTCGGCCGCAGGCACAACCTGCGGCTGGAGTATTACGAGAAGGCCGGGGGCGCTGTCTGCCGGCTGGCATTCCGGAGACTGTTCTGAGTGTCCGGAGGAAGAGCAGTCTTCTTCTTTCCCCCGCAGGCGGCACGAAGATTCCGCCCCCCTGACCACTGGTTTCTGAAAAATACCGCCTTGTGGTGCAGGCGGTCGTGATTACTGTTGAAGAGAGAACCACAACCGGGATGTTGAACCCTGAACAGGGAGGCAATGATGATTGACAGAGAACAACTTTGCAAAAAGATCATGGAGATCTATCCTGATATCGGCCGGTGCGGGATCAACCTCGATGTCCGCTACGACGAGGAGAAAAAGGCCTGGGTGACCCACCTTGAACGGGAGGGAAAGGCACTGGAAACCTATCTCGACGATGACGAGATCCGGGCCTGTCTCGACGGAAAACAGTGTGTCTCCCTCGGAGTGCATGTTGCGGAACTGTCAAAAAATATAAAAGACATATAACCAGAATGCCGGGGTTCCGGCAACCAGGCACAATCCTGGTTGCCAGGACGTGGATCGGAGGATATAACAATGGCAAAACAGGTAACCATAGATACCGAGGAATGCATCGGCTGCGAGGCCTGTGTCGAGCTCTGTCCCGATATCTTCGCCTTTGACGAAGAAGAGGGAAAGTCGCACGTGATCAAGGCCGAGGGCGGTGACGAGGAGTGCATCGAGGAGGCGGTGGCCTCCTGTCCTGCCGGCTGCATCAGCTACGAGTAGCGGTGCCGGCCCGGGGAGACCCTCCGTCGATGCCACCGGAAAATCCTGCAGGGAGCATGTTTCTTGGGGACCGGGACAACGGTTGAGTGGAGCGGTGAATGAGCCCCGGCGAGACGACACATATTTCCCGGCATGAGGACGAGATCCGGGAAAATCTTGCCGCCTGGCGCAGCAGGCCGCTTCTGCGCAGGATCTACCGTGCCTTTCAGCGGCGGATCGCTCTCCACCTCGCCGGTGGTCTGACAGGCCGTAACGTGGAGCTGGGCTCGGGGATCGGCAACATCCGGGAGGTGATCCCGGGCTGCCTGCGCACCGACCTGTTTGCCTATCCGTGGATCGATCAGGTGGAGAGCGCCTACAGTCTCTCCTTTGCCGACCGGAGTGTCGACAACCTGATCCTGTTCGATGTCTTTCATCATCTCCGGTATCCGGGCACGGCCCTGGCCGAGTTCAGGCGGGTACTGCGTCCCGGCGGCAGGGTCCTGATCTTCGAGCCCTGCCTGAGCCTCCTTGGCCTGCTGGTCTTCGGCCTGCTGCATCACGAGCCCCTGGGTCTGGGCGAGGAGATCTGTTTCCATGCCCCGGCGGGATGGACACCGGCCGAGGACTCCTACCATGCGGCCCAGGGCAACGCCTCGAGGATATTCCTCGGCCGGCGCTACCGGCCGCTGCTCGACCCGGACTGGAAGATTGTAGCCAGGGAGCGGCTCGCCGCCATCTCCTACGTGGCCAGCGGTGGCTATTCCGGGCCCCGGCTCTATCCCGAACGTGCGCTTCCGTTCATGCGGGTGCTCGACAGTCTCTGTGACCGGGCCCCCCTTTTCTTTGCCACCCGTCTCCTGGTGGTTCTGGAGAAAAAATCCTCCTCCTGACTCTCCCCCCCCTGCCTCTTTCCCGTTTTCACGTAACGACGTTTGTATTGCCTCAGAGCAGTCGTCCTGGCCGGGAGCCGAATCGCTTGCTGCGCCGAATCGCTTGCCACCCAGTACTTTCTCGTTATCACCAATTTGTAATTGAAAAATAGTGTGAAATCTCGTTGTCTTCCGGTCGCTGATCAATTACCATCAGTTTTGTTCGCTGGTGGCATCAGGATATTTGAACGCTTTTCCGGAAACCGGAATCCTGGAGGCGAATCCCTGGAGTGGAGGTCCGGGGTTTGTTGCGTTTCAATGGTAGTTGATTGATTGTGCGATGTTTTTTGTCGGTTGTCGCGGTCCGGCCCCGGAGGTGGCCGGTCGTGTCGGTTAACAGGAACAAAGGAGGTAGGAGAAATGAAATCCAGACTTGCAGCAGTTGTCTTTTCCGCAATCGGCCTGATGCTGGCAGGCAGTGCGGTCAGCGCCCAGCCGCCGATCATTGAAACAGAGAAGAGCATGTATTATCTTGATCCCTACTACTGGGTGTACAGCGCCTCCCTGTATGAGTGGCAGGGGGAGAACCAGGAGCTCTGGCCGGCCGAGGGCCATGATATCGAGATCAACTTCTCGCTTGCAGGGTACGAGGGCAGCCAGCCCTTGACCTTCACCGTTGACGGCCTTGCCGAGCCCGTGGAAGGCGTCCTGGAGGAGGATGTCGACATGGCCGGCATCTACAGGGGATCGTTCACCATCGGCGAGAGCAGCGTGGGGGCGGAACTGTTCAAGCCGGGTGAGAAGGACGAGGCCACGGGCGAACTGCTGGTGCCCCGGGCCGTGACCCTGACCATCTCGGACATGGACGGAACCGTTGCCCGGCGGGAGGTCAGGATCTCGCGCTGGGGGTGTGACCGGTGTCATCTTTCCCAGGCCGACGCCAGGGTGGTCTATCCCTGGTCCTCGCCCGCCGGTGGCCCGCGCGGGCCGCACAGCTGGCCCAATGTGCTGGGCCGCAACGGTGGCCGGCCCGGCTTTACTTACGACAACCTGACCAATGACGCCCTTACCCATACCCCGACCGTGGGCGGGTATGTCACTGACCGCAGCACCGGGGAGCAGGTCTGGCGGGACAATCCCCTCAACCGGCAGCCCTATCATCAGAAGACCAACCTGAAGATGCCCTGGTCGGCGCAGTGTTCTCCCTGCCATCAGGGTTCGGGCCACGTCAGGGCCGCTTTCAAGGTCGAGGGGCAGCCGCTGCCCGTGACCATGGAGCGCTCCACCGTGGTCAAGTGTGTCTTCTGCCACGGCGTTTCGGGCGGCTATGTGCCTGACGAGCCCAAGCCCATGTGGGAGGACTGGGTGCTGCAGGGATGGAACTGATCCCTGTTTCCTGAGCCGTTACGGAACTCACTGTGGCGTGTGTCTCCCGGGACCTGCGGTGATGGTCGCGGGGAGACACACCTTCCGGAGACCTGGCCGGCAGGTTGTGCCGGGCGGTCCCGGCTATTACCGATCACGGAATTCGATGCAGCCCGAAAACCGATGGCCTGGCTGAAATGGCTGCCCTGGCGGTTCATCCTCAGCAGGGCGGCGCGATCAAGAGGATTTCTCGACCCCGTCGCCCTGCTGGCCCGGCTGCACCGGTTCGCCCAACCCTCGGAGGTGGGCGAGCCCATCGAGCTGCTGCGTGCCGGCGCGGTCTTTCACGCCCGCGGCCTGATCAACAGCCGGGTCATCCAGCACAATCTGGACTGGGTCTGGCCCTACTGGATCGAGCGTCAGTTCGATCCCCTGGACGATGCCTTCATCCCCCGCGCCTTTTCCCTCACCCACATCAACCTGACCCATCGCAACTGGACAGCGGTGGGCTGGCCCGACTGCTCCGAGCTGCCCATTGTCGATCCGCGGGGGCTGCTGACCCCGTTCCTGGATTCCTGGTCCCTGGACGGCTGGGTCTACACCGCTGACGACCGCTGTCTCCTGCCGTCGCGTGCCCATCTCGCCACCCAGGAGCTGGAGCTGGAACCCGTGCCCGCCCTGGTCACCCGCAGCCGCCAGGAAGGGCTCTCCCTGGTCTGCCGCATCCAGGTCGGGCTCCGGGACGGTAGGCCGGTCTGCCGCATGGAGCTCACCGGTCGCAGTGATACCGACGCCTGGCTGGTTCTCGCCCTGCGGCCCTGCAATCCCGAGGGGATCAGCTTCATCCACCAGGTGGCGCTGTCGCGCCACCGCCGGGCCTGGCTGGTGGACAACCGTACCCGCATCGACTTCAGCGAGCCGGTGGAGAGGCATCTCGTCAGTACGTACCGCAACGGCGATGTCCATATCCACCTGGCCGATACCGGGGAACAGCCGGCCGGCAGGTGCGAGGTCGGCATGGCCACGGCAGCGGCCATGTATCGGCTTCAGGCCGGGCAGCCACGGCAGATCAGTGCCGAGGTGGTCCTGGCCGGCCGGAGGGGCGCTGTCCGTTATCCCTCCTGGCACCAGGCCCTTGACGGCCACTGCCGGCTGGATGTGCCCGATGCCCGGGTCCGGTTTCTCTATGACACGGCCATCAGGACCCTGGTCCTCCATTCGCCCGGCGATGTCTGGCCCGGCCCCTCCACCTACCGCAGATTCTGGTTCCGGGATGCGGCCTTCATCATCCATGCCCTCCTCTGTGCCGGTCTGACGGCCAGGGCCCGGCGCGCCCTGGACCTCTTTCCCGGCCGCCAGTCGGCACGCGGCTATTTTCTTTCCCAGGAAGGCGAATGGGACTCCAACGGCGAGGCCCTCTGGATCATGGATCACTACTGCCGCCTCACCGGCCAGCCGCCGCCCCGGCCCTGGCAACGTTCCATCGTCCGCGGCGGCAAATGGATCGTCGGCAAGCGGATTCCCGAGGTCCCGGACAGTCCGCATGCCGGCCTCCTGCCGGCCGGCTTCAGCGCCGAGCACCTGGGGCCTAACGATTACTTTTACTGGGATGACTTCTGGGGTATTGCCGGGCTCGAGGCCGCCTCCCGGCTCTGCGGCCATTTTGACCGGGCGGCCGGAGAGGAGTTCGCCCGGCAGGCCGATACGTTCAGGCGGGCGGTCGAAAAAAGTCTTGCCCGGACCTGCAGCCGCCTGCGCCGCCGGGCCATGCCCGCCTCGCCGTACCGGCGGCTGGATTCCGGCGCCATCGGCTCCCTGGTCCGGGGCTATCCCCTCTGTCAGTGCGCTCCGGACGATCCCGACCTCCTGGGGACGGTGGAGTACCTGCTGGACGAATGTTTTGTTGACGCGGGCTTTTTTCAGGATATGATCCATTCGGGCATCAACGCCTACCTGACCCTGCACGTGGCCCAGGTCCTGCTGCGTGCCGGTGACCGCCGCTATCTCCGGCTCATGGACCGGGTGGCGGAGCTGGCCTCGCCCACCGGCCAGTGGCCCGAGGCGATCCACCCGCGTACCCTGGGCGGCTGCATGGGTGACGGTCAGCATGTCTGGGCGGCCGCCGAATGGGTCCTGATGGTGCGCAACTGCTTCCTGCGCGAGGAGGATGAGCGGCTGATCCTCTGCAGCGGCGTACCCGGGCGGTGGCTGCGGCCCGGCGCCACGCTCCGGTTCGGCCCTGCGCCGACCCTCTTCGGCCCGGTCTCGCTGACCCTTGTCTGCCAGGATCACGATTCCGGGTCTGCCGGGCTGGATATCCGCTGGCAGGGGCGGTGGCATGCAGAGGCGCCGGCCATCGAGATCCGTCTCCCGGGCAGGCCCGCCGTGATACCGCGGCCGGGAGAAAACAGCATTCACCTGTCCGGGGAGGATCCGCCATGAACATCGTTATGGTCACCAACACCTTCACCCCGCACGTGGGGGGCGTAGCCCGCTCCATCGAGTCGTTCACCGCCGAATACCGGAGACGCGGTCATCGGGTGCTGGTGGTGGCGCCCGAGTTTCCCGGCACCCCGGCCCGGGAACAGGATGTGTTCCGGGTGCCGGCCATCCAGAACTTCAACGGCTCCGATTTCTCCGTCGCCCTGCCTGTCTCCGGCCTGCTCCATGACGCCCTCCGGGATTTCGCGCCGCAGATCGTCCACTCCCATCATCCCTACCTGCTGGGCATGACCGCCCTGCGGGTGGCGCGTTTCTACCACCTGCCTCTGGTCTTCACCCATCACACACGCTACGAGGAGTATACCCATTATGTGCCCCTGGATTCGCCCAGGCTCAAACGGTTCGTCATCGAGCTGGCCACCCGCTACTGCAACCTCTGCGACCAGGTCTTCGCACCCAGCCGGAGTATCGGGGCCCTGCTGCAGGAACGCGGCGTGACCACACCCGTCACCGTGGTGCCCACCGGTGTCCGGGTCGATCTCTTCTCCCGCGGCGACCGGCAGGGGTTCCGCAAGGCCATGGGTATTGCGCCTGACGCCTTCCTCGTCGGCCACGTGAGCCGGCTGGCGCCGGAGAAGAACCAGCGTTTCCTTGCCGAGGCTGTGGCCGCCTTTCTGAAGGACACGCCCTCGGCCCGGTTCCTGGTGGTGGGGCAGGGACCCTCCGAGGCCGATATCCGGGAGGTGTTCGGGCGGGAGAACCTCTCCGCCCGTCTCAGCTTTGCCGGGGTGCTCACACCCGGCCGTCTCGCCGATGCCTATCATGCCATGGACCTCTTTGCCTTCAGTTCCAGAAGCGAGACCCAGGGCATGGTCATCACCGAGGCCATGGCGGCCGGCCTGCCGGTGGTCGCCCTGGCAGCGCCCGGGGTGGAGGACGTGGTGCGGGACCGGGTCAACGGTTACCTGCTGGCCGAAGAGTCGGTGGACTCCTTTGCGCGGGCCCTGGCCCGGGTCCGGGACCTGGAGCCGGAGGAGCTTGCCGGGCTGCAGCAGGCCGCCCGCCGGACCGCGGAGGAGTTTTCCATGGAGGCCACCGCCGACCGGGCCCTGGCCTGTTACGACCGGCTGCTGTCCCGGGTCCTGCCGTCCAGGACGGAAGAGGATGCGGCATGGGAGCGGGTGCTGAGCCTGATCCGGACCCAGTGGGAGATCACCCGCGAACTGGCCGAGGCCGCCGGCGTGGCCCTGCGCTCGGGTGAACCGCAGGTGGCACCTGCAGAGAGTGGCCCCTGAGGGCGCAGGCAGCCCTGGAGCGGTGGCTGTGGCGTGCATCGCAAGCCGTGCCCCGGCCCCCGGAGTTTTGCCCCACCGTTGACAAACCCGGTGATGTCGCTTACTAACTCTGCAGGTCATACTGAAAACCATGGTCCGGTGGCGGTTGGTTCGATGAGCCCCGGTCCGTGGGACGTTTCCTGTTCCCTGGCAAGAGTATTAGTATTTTCGTAAGCGCTCACAGGAACCGCATCTATGCACGGTCGTGCCTGCCCGCATAGGTAGGCTATAGCGGCCAGGCACGACCGCACAAATCTGCGGTCCCTGAGAGCGCTTACACCATTGCGGTCGGACAAACCGATGATTAGCCATCCCGTGAGGGGTTGCGTATTTTCAGGTGGTTGCCGATAGCGGTGAACTATGACGATTCCTGGAATGGAGAGAAGAGATGACAGAGATCCGCTCAAAGACGATTGCAGCGCAGGGCTGCACGGTGCATTATCTCGAGGCCGGCGAGCCCGGCGGCAGGGACGTGCTCCTGCTGCACGGCCTGAAGTTCCGGGCCGCGACCTGGGAGGAGCTGGGCACCCTGGAACGGCTGGCCGAAGCGGGCTGCCATGCCGTGGCCCTCGACATGCCTGGCTTTGGCGAGTCACCGGCCTGTGGACAGGACGAAGACAGGGTGCTGGCAGCGGTGATCACCGGGCTTGGCCTGGACAGGCCGGTCCTGGTGGGTCCCTCCATGGGCGGCCGCATCGCGCTCGAGTTTGCCCTGGACCATTCCGGGCTGGCGGGCGGGCTGGTGCTCGTCGGTGCCGTGGGCGTGGAAGAGAACCGGGCGCGGCTGGCGGAGATCCGCGTGCCGACCCTCATTGTCTGGGGGAGCGAGGACGCGGTCTCGCCCCTTGCCAACAGCGATATCCTGGCCTCGGAGATAGCCGGTGCCAGGAAAATGGTCATTGACGGCGCACCCCATCCCTGTTATCTGGATAAACCCGACATCTGGCATACCGCCCTGACCGATTTTCTTGACAGTCTGCGCTAGGCCCGCTTTGCCGGGACGGGGCCGCCGGCCGCCGTCACACCTGCAACCTTCATAGTACACAGCATGGGAAAAACACTTATCATCGCCGAGAAGCCGAGCGTTGCCGCTGATATCGTCAAGGCCCTTCCCGGCAGGTTCAAGAAGAGCAAAACGCATTATGAAAGCGATGACTACATTGTTTCCTATGCCATAGGTCACCTGGTTTCCATCGCCTATCCCGAGGAGGTTGATCCCAGGTTCCAGAAATGGAGCCTGGACAACCTGCCCATCCTGCCGGAGAAGTTTCCCCTCACCGTGCTCCCGGGCACCAAGTCCCAGTACAATGCGCTCAGCAAGCTGATCCGCCGCCGCGATGTCTCGGTGATCGTCAATGGCTGTGATGCCGGACGCGAGGGCGAGCTGATCTTCAAGTACATCATGAAGAAGGCCGCCACCCGCTCGGTGGCGGGCAAGTCCATCCGCAGGCTCTGGCTGCAGTCCATGACCATGGATGCCATCCGCGACGGCCTGGCCCGCCTCCGCGACGATGCCGAGATGCGGCCCCTGGAGGACACGGCCCTCTGCCGCTCCGAGGCCGACTGGCTCATCGGCATCAACGCCACCCGGGCGCTTACCTGCTACAACTCCCGGCACGGCGGTTTCCGCAAGACGCCCTGCGGCCGGGTACAGACCCCGACCCTGTCCATGCTGGTCACCAGGGAGGCGGAACGGCGGAGTTTCAAACCCACCACCTACTGGGAGCTGCATGCCGACTTTGCCTGCGCCGATGTCCGGTATCAGGGGGTCTGGATCGATCCGCGCTTCCGGAAGGACCCGGCCAATCCCCATGCCCGTCAGAACAGGATCTGGGACCGGGAAAAGGCGGAAGAGATCAGGGCCCGCTGCACCGGCAGGGAGGCCCGCGTCGAGGAGACCAGCAAGCGGACCACCAAGGGGTCGCCGCCGCTCTATGACCTGACGCTCCTCCAGCGCGAGGCCAACTCCAGGTTCGGCTTTTCGGCCAAGAACACCCTGGCCATCGCCCAGGCTCTCTACGAGCGGCACAAGCTGATCACCTATCCCCGGACCGACAGCCGCTGCCTGCCCGAGGACTACCTGCCCACGGTGAAGAAGGTGGTCACGCGGCAGCAGAAGTGGCAGTTCGGGCGATTTGCCGCCGAGGCCCTGGAAAAGAAGTACCTGAAGAAGAGCAAGAGGATCTTCAACAACAAGAAGATCAGCGACCACTTCGCCATCATCCCCACCGAGGTCCTGCCCACCGGCATTTCCGAGGCGGAACAGAAGGTCTACCAGATGATCGTGCAGCGGTTCCTGGCCGTCTTCTTTCCGCCGGCCGTGTTCCACAATACCCGCAGGCTCTCCATTGTCGAGGGCGAGACCTTTCTCACCGAGGGCAAGATCCTGGTGGAACCCGGCTGGAAGGCGATCTACGGCAGCGCGGCCGGGGGCGGTGACGACAAAACCCTGCAGGCCCTGCCGCCGGACACGCCGGTGATCTGCGAGGAGATCGAGCAGCAGGAACACCAGACCAAGCCGCCGCCGCGCTTCACCGAGGCCACCCTGCTGTCGGCCATGGAGCATTCGGGCAAGCTGATCGACGACGAGGAACTGGCCGAGGCCATGAAGGAACGCGGTCTGGGCACCCCGGCCACCCGGGCGGCGATCATTGAAAAGCTGCTCAACGAGAAATATATTGTCCGCGAACAGCGGGAGCTGGTGCCCACGGGCAAGGCCTTCGAGCTGCTCTCCCTGCTCCGGGCCCGCGACATCGACGTGCTCGCCTCGCCCGAGCTGACCGGCGAGTGGGAGTACAAGCTCAACCAGATCCTCAAGGGCGCCATGACCCGGGAGCACTTCATGGCCGAGATCCGGGACATGACCCGGACCATCGTCGAGAAGGTGAAGCAGGGAGGCGGGCCGGTGCGCAAGGAGGCCTCCTTTTCGCCCGTGGACGGCAGGAAGTTCTATGAGACCGCGGCGGCCTACGAGTCCGAGGACCGGAAGCTGATGATCCGCAAGGTCCTGGGCGGCCGGGTCATGGACGAGTCCGAGGTGGTGGACCTGATCCGCGGCAAAACCGTTGGGCCATTCAGCGATTTCCGTTCCAAACGGGGCAAGCCCTTTACCGCCTCCATACGGATCACCGACTCCAGGGTGGAGTTCCTGTTCGCCGATTCCACCGAGGAACTGGATCTTGACGAGATCCGCAGCCAGGAACCCCTGGGGCTCTCCCCCATCGACAGGACCCGGGTCTACGAGACACCGGTGGCCTTCATGTCCGAGTCCGCCCTGGAGGGTGACCGGGAAAAGGGGCTGCGCATCGGCAAGGTGATCCTTGGCCGCCGCATCGACCGCGAGCATGTCGAACAACTGCTGAAAGACGGACGGACCGAACTGATCAACGGGTTCATCTCAAAGAAAAAACGGCCATTCGACGCCTATCTGCTACTCGACGACAAGGGCAAGCTGACCTTCGAATTTCCGCCTCGCAGGAGGAAGAAAGGCAAGGCCAGGGCCGCCAACAGCTAGGCTGTGTGCCGTAAGCGGCCACAGGTGCCGCACGGAGTCTTCGCTTCCCTCTTCGCACGGGCGCTCCTGTCCGCATAGCAGGCTATGGCGGTCAGAAGCGCCTGCACGAACTGCGGCCCCTGAGACCGCGTACATCATTGTGGCCGGAAAAACCGGTGGCTGGTGATCCCGTGAGGGTTCCTGTGTCCCGGTCGGCCATTCCGCCAAACGGTCCTTCCGGACCATGGGTATGACATGAGAAAACTGAAAAAAGAGTATGACGAGAAGAGCGGCCGCGAACTGGCCGCCATCTGCACCCGGGTCGCCCTGGACACCAAGGCCGAAGACCTGCTGGTGCTCGACGTGCGGGGCCTGGCCTCGTTCACCGATTATTTCGTGATCATGAGCGGCCGCTCCGCCCGCCACGTGCAGGGCCTGGCCGAGGCCATCGAGGGCGAGCTGCGCTCGAAAAGGGTCAGCAGCAGGCACAGCGAAGGATTGCGGGAGGGGCTCTGGGTCCTGCTGGATTTCGGCGATGTGGTGGTGCACATCTTTTACCACGAGACCCGCTCCTTCTATGACCTGGAAGGACTGTGGCACGATGCCCCCAGGCTGCGGGCCGATGAACTGCTGGCGGAATTCACCGGCTGAAAAAGAGGAAAAGTTCATGCAAGAGAACAGACCGCTGCTGCTGGCGATCCTCGATGGCTGGGGTGTCGGCGAAGAGAACGAGGCCAATGCCGTCTATGTGGCCGACACGCCCAACATGGACCGCTGGAGCAGGGAGTATCCGGCCACGACCCTGGTGGCCCACAACGGCCAGGTCGGTCTGCCCGAGGGGCAGATGGGCAACTCCGAGGTGGGGCATCTCAACATCGGTGCCGGCCGGATCGTGTACCAGGATTTCACCCGTATCAACCGGGCCATCGAGACCGGCGAGTTCTATGACAACCCGGTGCTCAACGCGGTCATGGACCGGGTAAAGGCGGCGGGCCGGCGGCTCCACTTCTTCGGCCTGCTCTCCGACGGCGGCGTGCATTCCCATATCAACCACCTGGTCGCCCTGCTCAGGATGGCGGCCGGAAAGGAGATCAGCGGTGTCTATGTCCACGCCTTCATGGACGGCCGTGACACCCCGCCCTCCAGTGGCGCCGGCTACATGCGGCAACTGCTCGCGGCCATGGCCGACATCGGCCGCGGCCGGGTGGCCACGGTGAGTGGCCGCTACTGGGCCATGGACCGGGATACCCGCTGGGACCGGGTGGAGAAGGCCTGGGATGCCATTGTCGCCGGCCGGGGAGTGACGGCCACGGACCCGGTGGCGGCGGTGGAGGATGCGTACGGCCGTGGCGAGACCGACGAGTTCATCCGGCCCACGGTCCTGCTGGCCGAGGACGGCCAGCCGGTGGCCAGGGTGGAGGAGGGCGACGCCATCGTCTTCTTCAACTTCCGGGCCGACCGGGCGCGCGAGCTCTGCCACGCCTTCACGGACAGGGAGTTCAGCGGCTTTGACGTCTCCAACCGGCCGGCGATCATGGAGCTGGTCACCATGACCGAGTATGAGCATGACTTTGATCTGCCCGTCGCCTTTCCGCCGGTGGAGCTGACCCATATCCTGGGTGAGGAACTGAGCCGCCACGGCCTGCGCCAGCTGCGTATCGCCGAGACCGAGAAGTATGCCCATGTCACCTATTTCTTCAATGGCGGCCGCGAGGAACCCTTTGCCGGCGAGGACCGGATCCTCATTGATTCGCCGCGCGACGTGGCCACCTATGACCAGAAACCGGAGATGAGCGCGGTGGAGATCACCGACCGGCTCCTGGCCGCGCTCCGGGAGAAGGAGGAGGCGGGAACCCCCTATGACGTGGTGATCCTCAATTTCGCCAACGGCGACATGGTGGGGCATACCGGGGTCATGGAGGCCGCGGTCAGGGCCTGCGAGACCGTGGATGCCTGCCTGGGCAGGATCAGGGAGTTCATGAAGGAACGCGGCGGCGTCATGCTGATCACCGCGGACCACGGCAATGCCGAGCTGATGCGGGATCCCGATACCGGTGAACCCTACACTGCCCATACCCTCAACCCCGTGCCCCTGGTCCTGCTGGCCGACCGCTACCGGGAGATGGGATGCCACCTGCGCCACGGCGGCGCGCTCAAGGATATCGCCCCCACCATCCTCGCCCTGCTGCACCTGCCCAGGCCCGGGGAGATGGAGGGGGAGAACCTGCTGCAATGTCCGGAAACAACGGGACATACGGCTGAAAAAAAGGTCTGAATTATGCGATACATAAGCACACGGGGCGGCATTGAGCCCATGCCGTTCATGGATGCGGTCATGACCGGCCTGGCCCGGGACGGCGGCCTGCTGCTGCCCGAGACCCTGCCGGAGATCGATACCGGAAAACTGGAGAGCTGGCGCAACCTGCCCTACCTCTACCTGGCCATGGAGATCCTGGGGCTGTTCATCGACGACATGTCGAAAAACGACATCGAGGCCCTGGTGGAGAAGTCCTATGCCGCCTTTTCCCACCCCCAGGTGACGCCGGTCCGCAAGGTGGGTGAACTCTATATCCTGGAGCTGTTCCATGGCCCGACCCTGGCCTTCAAGGATGTGGCCCTGCAGCTCCTGGGCAACCTGTTCGAGTACCGTCTGCAGCAGAGCGGCTCCTTCATGAACATCGTCGGCGCCACCTCCGGCGACACCGGCAGCGCCGCCATCTTCGGAGTGCGCGGCAAGGAGGGGATCAACATCTTCATCCTCCATCCCCATGGCCGCACCAGCCCGATCCAGGCCCTGCAGATGACCACGGTGCTGGATGCCAATGTCTTCAACATCGCCATCCGCGGCACCTTTGACGACGGCCAGGCCATTGTCAAGGAACTGTTCAACGATCTTGAGTTTCGGGACACCTATCACCTGGGGGCCATCAACTCCATCAACTGGGCCCGGGTACTGGCGCAGGTGGTCTACTATGTCTTCAGTTTTCTCAAGCTGCGCCGCATCGGGTTCGATTCCGTGGATTTTTCCGTGCCCACGGGTAATTTCGGCGATATCTTCGCCGGGTTTGTGGCCAGGCGGCTCCTGCCGGAGGGATGCATCAACCGGCTGATCCTGGCCACCAACGAGAACGACATCCTGACCCGGTTCGTCACCAGGGGCGACTACTCCACCGCCGCGGTCCGGCCCACGTCAAGCCCCTCCATGGACATCCAGGTGGCCTCCAACTTCGAGCGGTACCTGTACTATCTGCGTGACCAGGACGGGGCGCGGGTGCGGGCGGACATGGAGGGATTTGCCGCCACGGGACGGCTTGATCTCTCTTCGCTCAGGGAGCGGGTGGCCCGCGATTTCCTCTCCACCTCGGTCTCGGAGAAGGAGACCCTGGCCACCATTGCCGAGGTCTATGAGAAATACGACTACCTGCTCGACCCGCATTCGGCAGTGGGGGTCCGCGCGGCGCGCGAGCTTGGCGGCGAACGTCCCGTGATCTGCCTGGCCACGGCCCATCCGGCCAAGTTCGGTGACGCGGTCAGGAAGGCCACCGGCAGGGAGGTGAAGCTGCCGCCGGCCCTGGCCGGCCTGGAGGAACGGGAGAGCAGGTGCGAGATTCTGGACGCCGACACCGGCCAGGTAAAGGATTATGTGCGCGAACACGCCCTCACCGGCCGCCATTGAGATGGAAGAGTACCGGCACCGGGTAGAGGAGGCGGCCGATTTCCTGCGCCGCCGCCTGCCCGGCAGCCCCGGTATCCTGATCCAGCTCGGCACCGGCCTGGGTGGCCTGGCGGACTGGATGGAGGATGCCGCCAGCATCGCCTACAGCGACATCCCCCACTTCCCGGTCACCTCCGTTGCCAGCCACGAGGGCAACCTGGTCTGCGGCAGGCTGGGCAGCCGGTCCGTTGCCGTGCTCCAGGGCCGGTTCCACTGCTACGAGGGCTACCCGGCCCGGGAGGTCGCCTTCCCGGTCCGTGTGCTGTCCCTGCTCGGCGTCCATACCGCCATCATCACCAATGCCAGCGGCGGCCTGAACCGTCGCTTTACGCCCGGCACCATCATGGTCCTGCGCGATCACATCAACCTGCTCGGCGACAACCCCCTGCGCGGACCCAATGTGGACGAGTGGGGCGAGCGGTTTCCCGACCTGTCCCGACCCTATGACGAGGGACTGCAGGAGACCGCCCTTGCCGCGGCCCGTGATCTGCGGATGGACGAGGTGACCTGCGGCACCTATGTCTGTATCCCCGGGCCCAGCCTGGAGACACCGGCCGAGACCCGCTTTCTGCGGATGATCGGTGGCGATGCCGTGGGCATGTCGTCCATTCCCGAGATCCTGGTGGCCATCCACGGCGGTCTGCGGGTCCTGGGACTGTCCGTGGTGGCCAATGTCAATGATCCCGATGCCATGCAGCCCATACTGCTCGACGAGATCGTCCGTGCGGCCAGGAAGGCCCAGCCGCGCCTGGTGGGGCTGATCCGGGAGATCATCGCGAGGATGGACGAATGAAGAACATGCACGCGGATCTGGTGCTCACCGGCAGGTACCTGCTCACCATGGACCGGCAGGGCACCATCATCGAGGAGGGCGGCCTCGCCATCGGCGGCGACACCATCCTGGAAGCGGGACCGGCCGACGAACTCAAGGCCAGGTATCCCGGCGCCACCCTGCTGGCCCGGCCCCATGGGCTCATCATGCCCGGCCTGGTCAACGTCCACACCCATGCCGCCATGGCCTGTTTCCGGGGCCTTGCCGACGACCTGCCCCTCATGCGCTGGCTGCAGGAGTATATCTTTCCGGCAGAGGCCAGGCTGACCGGCGAGATGGTCTACCACGCCACCAGGCTGTCGCTGTGCGAGATGATCCGCTCCGGCACCACCAGTTTCTGTGACATGTATCTCTTTGCAGGTGACGTGGCCAGGGCAGCGGCCGAGGCAGGGATGCGGGCCTGGATCGGCGAGGTGCTCTACGACTTTCCCTCGCCCAACTATGGCGAGCTGGAGAACGGCCTGCACTATACCGACGAGCTGTTTGCCGCATGGGCCGGCCATGAGCTGATCACCATTACCGTGGATCCGCACGCGGTCTATACCTGCTCCCCTGAACTTCTCACCCGGCTGGCGCGCGTGGCCGAGGAGCACGACAGCCTGTATGTGATCCATCTGGCCGAGACCGAGGACGAGGTGAACACCTGCCGCGAGCGGTACGGCTGCAGCCCGGTGGAGCACCTGGACCGGCTGGGGATCCTGAACCGGCGGGTACTGGCCGATCACTGTGTCAGGGTGACGGACGACGAGATCGCCCTCATGGCGGAACGCGGGGTGCGGGTGGCCCACTGTCCGGAGTCCAATCTCAAGCTGGCCTCGGGTGTGGCGCCGGTGGTACGGATGCTGGCGGCGGGAATCGCGGTGGGAATCGGCACCGACGGCAGCGCCTCCAACAATGATGTCGATATGTTCGGCGAGATGAACACCGCGGCCAAGATCCACAAGGTAACCACCATGGATCCCACGGCCATGGATGCCGCCACCACCCTGCATGCCGCCACCATGGGCGGCGCCGCCGCCCTGGATGCCGGGCAGCGGATCGGCAGCCTGGAGGCGGGCAAAAAGGCGGACTGCATCGTCCTGGACATGGATCAGCCCCACCTGACCCCGGTCTACCATCCCGTCTCTCACCTGGTGTACGCGGCCAGGGGCAGCGATGTCACGGATTCGGTGATCGGCGGCCGCCTGGTCATGGAGAACCGGCGGCTGCTCACCCTGGACGAGGCGGCAATCCTTGCCCGGATGAGGGAGATGGCCGCCGGGATCCGGTCCCGCGGCTGAGCCGGGGCGGCCGGCCCGAGAGGATTGTTGACAGGAGTTCAGATCTGTCTGCAACCATATGAAAAGACAGGTATTTTACGGCTGTTGACAGTTGTGCCGCCTAAGTGCTAGGATACCATATTGCAGGCATGCCCCTGGAAGCGGGCACGACAACCGATGAGAATCAGGCAGATATCACCGTGATCCTGCCACAGGCAGGTACCTGTTCTGTCCCCTGATTTTCTGATACCAACTGAAGCCGAGCCAGAGACCGGCGGTCGAATCGTCGCAGCCTGAGATCCACCCCGATTTCTGTCTTCTGTCTTCTGTTTTCTGATAATGAGGTAGCGCAATGTTCGGACTGGGAATGCCGGAACTGGTCATCATACTGGTTATTATCGTCATTATTTTCGGTGCCGGCAAACTGCCTGAGATCGGCTCCGGTATCGGTAAGGGGATCCGGAATTTCAAGGATGCCACCAAGGGTGAGGACGAGAAGAAGAGCATCGAGGAAGATACTGACAAGAAGGATGCGTGAGCGGCAGCAGGCGTGCCGCATCGCGACTGTAGCCGCTACCCGCGGGGAGGATATGCCATGTTTGGACTTGGAACACCGGAACTGATCGTTATCCTGGCCATCGCCTTTCTCTTTTTCGGTGGCAAGAAGCTGCCCGAGATCGGTGCCGGTCTGGGCAAGGCCATCGGTTCCTTCAAGCGCGGCCTGGACGGCGTGGAAGAGGCGGGCCTGGACATCAAGAAGAGTCTGCCCGGTGTCAGGGAAGTGACCTCCATCAAGGAGAAGGTGGACAAGGTCAAGGATATTGGCGAAACCTTAAGCAAGTAGGCCGAAGACAGAACGTGATGGAATTGTAGGAACAGCTCAACAGTGCATCAGCGGTACGCGATCGATCGTGACTGGTTTCTCTTTCGCCTGTGAACGTGCAGTTGGCGTGCTGTTGGGCTGTTGAGATATTTCCGTGGCCGATTAGGGCCAGGAACGACGATGCGGCAGAGGTGAAATGTGCACTTTTCTTGTGCCATAGAACACTATGTTCCGCAGTCCGTCCATGACCCGCGAGCAGCAATTGTCAGGTTCCAGGAAACCCCTCACTCCGCTGGAGATCTACAACCGGCTCGAGAGGAGTAACTGCGGCCGTTGCCTCCTGCCAAGCTGCTTGGCCTTTGCCGCCGCCGTGGTAGCAGGCACCAAAAAACCCTCGGATTGTCCCTTTCTTTCCCCTTCCGCTGTGGCCGAAATCTCGCAGGCCCTGCAACCACGTTTCTCCTCCCCCGTCCAGGAGCAGGACGGCTCTCTCGACCAGCTGCAAGAGAAGCTCGCCACCATTGATCTGTCCACCGTGGCTCCCCGCATTGGGGGGACCTACGCCAACGGTCTGCTGACCATAAATTCGCTGGGCAAGGACTTTCATGTCGACCAGCGGGGCAGGATGACCTCCCGGTGTCATATCATCCCTTGGGTGCGGATGCCACTGCTCTCCTATGTCATCAATCCCACCCACCAGCAACCCACAGGCAACTGGATCTCCTTTCGCGAACTTGAAGGGGGGCTCGACTGGCAGGGCTTGTTCCACAGCCGCTGCGAGAATCCGCTCAGGAAACTGGCTGACGCCAATCCCGGCCTGCTCTCCGACCTGGTGGAACTGTTCAACGCCAGAAGTGAGGACCTCTTTGCCGCTGATATTGCGCTGGTACTCCATCCACTGCCACATATTCCGTTGCTCATTGCCTACCAGGCGCCAGAGGATGATCTGGAGTCGAAATTGACCATACTTTTTGACAGGTGCTGCGCCACCAACCTGCCCATCAAGTCGATCTTCACCCTCTGTTCCGGGCTGGTGCGGATGTTTGCCCGGATCGCCCGCCAACACGGTTGACAAGGGCATCCGACCCTGTTTTTCAATTGATTCAAGCCTGGTCCAGGGCCTCTCTGACCCGTGCGGCCAGTTCACGCAGCAGGACCGGCTTCATGATATAGCCCCTGATGCCCAGCTCCGCTGCCCGGCCCTCGTCCATGGCCTCGCTGAAACCGGTGCAGAGGATAATGGGTGTCCCCGGTCTCCGGTCCAGTATCTGCCGGGCCAGTTCGGCTCCGCTGATACCGGGCATGGTCATGTCGGTGAGGACCAGGTCATAGGCGTCCGGGTCGTCTTTCCAGGCCGCCAGGGCCTTGGTGCTGTCGATGAACATGGTCGGCCGGTAGCCGAGCCCGGTCAGCATCCGCCGCTCCAGGTCGGCGATCTCCCGGTCGTCGTCGATGACCAGGATCCGTTCCGTGCCGCCGGGAATATCGCTCTGCTGTCGCCGCATCTCGCCACGGCTCTCGCGGATGACCGGCAGGTAGATGTGAAAGACCGTCCCCTGGCCCACCTCGCTTGCCACCGTGATCTCGCCGCCGCTCTTCTTGACGATGCCGTGCACCACGGCCAGGCCCAGGCCGGTCCCCTGGCCCCGTTCCCGGGTGGTGAAGAAGGGATCAAAGATCTTCTCCCTGATTGAGCTGTCCATACCGCATCCCGTGTCGGCCACCATCAGGTCCACGTAGGGTCCGGGCTCGAGCTGGGGACACTCCGGATGCCGGCCGGCGTCCACCTCGATGGCGTGGAGGGAGATGGTGAGCACCCCGTCACGGCCGTCCATGGCGTACTTGGCATTGGTGCACAGGTTCATCAGGACCTGGTGAATCTTGGCCGGATCGGCGAGCACCGGGTCGCACCCGGTGTCAATGTCCTGGCGGATGGTGATGGTACTGGGCAGGGAGGCGCGCAGCAGCTTGATGACCTCCTTGATGATGAACTGGATCCTGACCGGCTTCATCTGTTCCTTGTCCTGCCGGCTGAAGGTCAGGATCTGTCGGACCAGGTCCGCGGCCCGCTGGCCGGCCACCAGGATCCGCTCCAGGTCGTCGCGGACCGGGTGGTCCGGCGGGAGCTGCTGGCGCGCCATCTGGCCGTAGCCCAGGATGGCGGAGAGGATATTGTTGAAGTCGTGGGCAATGCCGCCGGCCAGGGTGCCGATGGCCTCCATCTTCATGGCCTGGTGGAGTTGGCGCTCCAGGGAGACCTCGCGGGTCACATCGCGCTTGACCGCCACGTAGTTGGTGATGCGGCCGCCGGAATCACGGACCGGCGAGATGGAGGCATCCTCCTCAAAGATGGTGCCGTCCTTTTTCCGGTTGATGATATGGCCCATCCAGACCTGGCCGCGGCTGATGGTGTCCCACATCTTCTTGTAAAAGGCGGCGTTGTGGTGGCCGCTCTTCAGGATCCTCGGGTTTTCCCCCACCGCCTCTTCACGACTGTAGCCCGTGTGTTCTTCAAAGGCCGGGTTGACGTACTGGATGGTGCCGTCCACGTCGGTGATGACCACGCTCTCCGAGGCCTGCTCGATGGCCGCGGCCAGCCGCATCCGGTCCTCCTTGAGCTGGATGGTCTCGGTGATGTCGGTGGCCGTGTGGACCAGGTATTCCAGGTTGTCCTGTTCGTCGAGCAGGGGGCTGCAGGAGACCGTGTAGATGCGTCCTGTCTGCTCGCGGGTGATCAGGGCGGTGTGTTTTCGCCGGTCGCCCAGGGCGCTGAAGAGCGGGCAGCCCTCGCAGGGGGCGGAATTGCCGCGAAAGAGCTCGTAACAGTGACGACCGATCAGCTCGGGCGGGCTGACGCCGAAGGTCCGGCTGGCCGCCAGGTTGGCGCGGACAATGCACATGTTGGGATCCTGGAGGGTGACGATGTCGTCGATGGCGTCAAAGGTCTTTTCCCACTGGTCCCTGCTCCGGCGGAGCGCCCGGTCGAGCCGCTTGCGCGGAGTGATATCGTGGATGATGGAGTAGAGGAGGTTCCGGCCGTGGAGCCGGATGGGACCGCTGTAGATCTCCACATCCCGTATCTCGCCCGTGGCCAGCCGGTGCCGGATCTGAAAGGGTCGCGACGAGACGGTGCCGGCCCGCCGGATCAGCCGGGCCATCTCGTCCGCCGGCAGCAGGTTGATGTCGGCCACTGTCATGCCCTGCAGCTCCTTGCGGCTGTAGCCGTAGTACTCGCAGGCCTTGCTGTTGACATCCACGATGGCCCCGGTCTCCGGGTCGATGATGGCCATCACCGTGTGGTTGTTGTGGAACAGGGCCCGGTATCTCTCCTCGCTCTCGGCCAGGGCCTGCTGTTTCCTGTCCAGCCTGAGGCCGGCCAGGCCGCTCTCTCCCATGCTGACCACCAGCCGGACCAGGAAGGCGAGATTGTCCCAGAGTCGCTCTTCATCGACCACCGGCACCTCGGCCAGGGCCTGCAGGTAGCTGTCGGGGTCAAACCCCAGCCGCTCCGCCTGACGCCGGAAACGGTTCCTGGCCTCGGTGGTGAGCGGTTCGGTGAACAGCTGGCCGGTGAAGATGCTGGCCACGTGGCGGCCGTCGATGATCACCGGTGAGGCCGTGTTGACCAGGCCGTGGGGACAGGGCCGCAGTACGCAGCCGCGGCGGCGGTGGCATTCCTGCTGCAGGGCGTGATCGTTGCTGATGCACTTCTTCCGGGAGGCAGGCTCGGCCAGGTGGAAGTCGAGGCAGATCCGCTGCCAGCCGACACTGGTGAGGAAGTTGCCGCCAGGGTCGATGATCGCGGTGGGAATATTGCTGAGCCGGTGGAATCTCTTGAGGATGTCGGTGAGGGCATCGATATCGACAACATCCTTGAGATGGAACGGCATGTTTTCGCTGGATCGAGGCATGGCAACCCGGGAGTCTGTCGTCTTGAGGTCTGTTGTATGATACGTCCGGCAGGGGAAAGGGCAAAGGAAAAAGTACAGAAAACAGGACAAATCAGGGTTGGAGTGTGGTCAAACGATGACCGCCTGGCATGGCGGGGCAGGCTGCTGTTGCCTTTCCCCTTGACATGGGGAATCTTTTTTTGTAATCGTGCCGGTTGCAGTCTTGACGCTTTATTCCTCTGCCATCCGGCCGGAAGCACTGAACCGGCCGGGATTTCAGGAACCGGTACATTCCGGCTGACGAAAAATTCTCCTGTTCCGGCTGTCCTGCCCGGAACGATTTTTCCGGTACGTGATGCGCCAGGATGGAAGCGGCCCTCTTTTGCCCGCAATCGCGGCCCGATCCTGTTTCCGGATCTGGTTCGTTACGGGGCGCAGGCGGATTGCCGCTGACGGTGATCAGTTATAATCATATCTTTGCAGGAGTGTGCTGAATGTGTCGTTTAGCTCTTAAAAGCTCGGATGTTCCCTTTTCCCCCTTCGAGGTCCTCAAGGCCATGGAGGCCATGCAGGAGGGGTATGACGGCAGTGGCCTCGGGTTGCTGCTCAGGGGGGTCAGCTTCGATGATTTCAACTATCAGCCCGACATGGCGATCCTCTCCGGCATCGCCCATACCGAGGCGGCCCTGCAGCGTCTCAACGGGTTCATGGAGGCCCGGGGGTATGAGTCCAAGTATGATCACGAGTTCACGGTCCGGCCGGAGCTCATCGAGTCCAAGGACCGCTTCAAGTATATCCTCAGGGCCTACAAGGTGCCGAACCGTGAGAACATGAGCCGGGAAGAGCTGGAGGACCAGCTCATGATGACCAGGCTCGCCCTGCGCAAGGATGGCGAGGAACACGGGGGGGACCTGACCGTATTTTCCTTCTGGCCCGACGTGGTGATGATCAAGGAGGTTGGCTGGCCGCTGGAGGTGGGCGAGGCCCTGGGGCTCCACGACGACCGCATCAAGGCGCGGGTGGTCATGGCCCAGGGACGGCAGAACACCAACTACGGCATCAACCTCTATGCCTGCCATCCCTTCTTCATCCAGGGCATCGCCACCATGACCAATGGCGAGAACACCGCCTTTGTGCCCATCAAGGAGTGGCTCACGGGCAAGAACATCCCTGGCTATACAGGGTACCAGAGCGATTCCGAGGTGTTCACCCACATCCTTCACTACGTGACCAGGCGGCTGAAACTGCCGCTTGAGGCCTACAAGCATGTCATTTCGCCGCTCAAGACCGAAGAGCTGGACGTTCATCCGCAGGGAGATTTCCTCAAGGGGCTGCGCACCGTCTGCCGCCGGCTCATCATCGACGGTCCCAACGCCGTGATCGCCACCCTGCCCGATGAAACCTGCCTGCTGGTCATGGATCCCAAGAAGATGCGGCCGGCCACGGTGGGCGGCAGGCCCGGTGTCTGGGCCATGGCCTCGGAGATGTGCGGCGTCGACGCCCTGGTGCCGGACCGCGATCCGGCCCATGATTTCCAACCCATGCGGGAGCACACCGTAATCATTCCACCTGAGCGAAAGGAACTCATAATATGGTCTCAGTTCGATCCGTTTACACTACCCCAAGCAGCCTGACCTACAGCGATCTGCCCTGGATCATCCAGCACCGCGAGGATCGTTGTACCCTCTGCGGCCGCTGTACGTCGGTCTGCCCGGTGGGGGCCATCTATCTGACCTACCGCCGGCAGCGGATGCCCAAACTGGACATCCTCAGGAAGAAGCGCGGCAACGAGTACCGTCACTTTGTCGGCATCCGCCAGCGGACGTCCGTGGACAAGAAGTGCATCGGTTGCGGCATGTGTTCCATGGTCTGTCCCAACGAGGCCATCGGGCCGGTTCCCAATCCCAACGAGCACCGGGCCACCTTCCTGCAGAACCAGAAGGGCGATGCCTGGAAACGTGGCGGCCGCCGCAACGTGACCGGCCGTACCATCCTGGACCGGATCGCGTTTGACCGTATCTCCATGCTCACCGATCCGGCCCTGGATGCGGGACGGCACGAGTTCAACCTCAATACCATCCTCGGCCGTGTCCTGCCGCCGGAAGAGTTTCTGCGCCGCAAGGCGGCCGGTGAATGGATCCCGCCCACCCGCGAGATCTTTCCCTTTATCATCGGCTCCATGTCGTTCGGCGCTCTTTCGCCCAACATGTGGCTGGGCCTGCTCCAGGGCGTGGCCTACTGCAACGAGGTGCTCGGCATCCCCGTGGTCATGGCCACCGGCGAGGGGGGCTGCCCGCCCTGGGTCCTGAAGAGCCCGTTTCTCAAATATATCATCCTCCAGATCGCCTCGGGCTACTTCGGCTGGGACGAGATTATCCGCGCCATTCCCGAGATGCAGTGCGACCCGGCCGCCATCGAGATCAAGTACGGTCAGGGGGCCAAGCCCGGCGACGGCGGTCTGCTGATGTGGTTCAAGGTCTCCAAGCTCATCGCCCGCCTGCGCGGCGTGCCCGAAGGGGTGGACCTGCCGTCGCCGCCCGTGCACCAGACACTCTATTCCATCGAGGAGAGTGTCATGAAGATGATCCAGACCCTGTCCATGGCCTTCGGTTTCCGGGTGCCGGTCTATCCCAAGATCTCGGGTTCGACATCGGCCAAGGCGGTGCTCAACAACCTGGTCCGCAATCCCTATGCCGCGGGTCTTCTGATCGACGGTATCGACGGCGGAACCGGCGCGGCCTACAACGTCTCCATGGACGCCACCGGCCATCCTATCGCCTCCAACCTGCGGGAGTGTTACCTCGACCTGGTGGCCCAGGGACGCCAGAACGAGATTCCGCTCTTTGCCGCCGGCGGCATCGGCAAGAACGGCAATATCACCCAGAACGGCATGGCCCTGATCATGCTCGGCGCCTCCGGTGTCCACATCGGCAAGTACATCATGCAGGCCACGGCCGGCTGCCTGGGCAACGAGATGGGCCGCTGCAATGTCTGCAATGTCGGTATCTGCCCCAAGGGCATCACCAGCCAGAACGAGAAACTCTACCGACGGCTCGATCCCGACGACGTGGCCCAGCGGGTGGCTGATGTCTTCATGGCCATCCGCACCGAGATGAAGAAGATCATGGCGCCGCTGGGCCGCTCCCAGAGCCTGCCCATCGGGATGTCCGACGCCCTGGGTATCGACGACGCCGCCGTGGCCGAGAGGTTGAAGATCAAGTATATCTGCTGATTTTCTCTCCCGGGACACCATGTATTCAGCGGATACGGCGACACTGTTGAACTCCTGAGCTTTTTTACCATGGTATTATCTTCCGCCGAAGGCGGCAAACAGACAACTGATTTCGTACCCCCTCACGGGATGGCTAACCATCGGTTTGTCCGACCACAATGGTGTAAGCGCTCTCAGGGGCCGCAGATTTGTGCGGACGTGCCTGGCCGCTATAGCCTACCTATGCGGACAGGCGCGACCGTGCAAAGATGCGGTTCCTGTGAGCGCTTACCTGATTTCGGGCCTTCCGGCTTCTGACTTCTGATACAGGCCGACAATGAGCACACAAGAAAAGAAAAGAGTCACCATCCGCGGCATCGACGAAAACGGCCGTCGCATCACCTCCAAGGTCTTCGAGGAAGAGGTCCGGGGTGCGGCCGAGGTCGCCGACGAACTGATCCTGGAGTCCTTTGGCCAGCACAACATCGGCCTGCGCCTGGGGTCCGCCGACCGGCCCATCACCATCCGGGTCAAGGGCCCTGCCGGCCAGCGGCTGGGCTGCATGGGCATGCCGGGCGCCACCATCATTTGCGAGGGTTCGGCCTCCGATGACGTGGGCTACCTGAACATCGGCGCCGACATCATTGTCCGCGGTGACGCCACCAACGGTGTCTGCAACGCCATGGCCGGCGGCCGGGTCATGATCGGCGGCTCCATCGGCGCCCGCGGTCTGACCATGACCAAGTGGAACCCGGATTACGAAAAACCCGAGATGTGGGTCCTCGGTTCGGTGGGCGATACCTTTGCCGAGTTCAACTGCGGCGGTATCGGTATCGTCTGCGGCGTGGAACCGAAGAACCCGAAAAACGTCCTCGGTTACCGGCCCTGCGTCGGCATGGTGGGCGGCAAGATCTACTTCCGCGGTGAGACCGATGATTCCTACTCGCGCACCAATGCCCGCCTGACCAGTCCCGACGACGAGGAGTGGCAGTGGCTGCTCGACCGGCTGCCCGGTTTTCTCGAGGCCATCGGCCGCAGCGAGCTCCTCGACACACTGAGCCAGCGCGACCAGTGGCGCCTGCTCACCGCCATTTCGCCCCAGGAACGGGCCCTGATGTTCTCCGGCCCCATGCCCATGGCCGAGTTCCGGAAGATGATCTGGAGCCAGGGCTTTGGCGGCGGCGATCCCCTGCGTGACCTCGCTCCCACCCTGGACCGCAGCCTGATCGGTGTCATCGAGACCGGCGAGATGCGGCGCCGCAAGCCCTTCTGGGCCAACCGTGATTCCGCGGCGCCCTGCACCTTTTACTGCCCCATGCACATCCCCACCATCGACCGGCTGCGCCTGATCCGCGAGGGCAGGTATGAAGAGGCCTACGAGATGCTGCTGCGCTATACCCCGTTTCCGGCCTCGGTCTGCGGCACCATCTGCCCCAACCTCTGTATCCAGAACTGCTCGCGCAAGAAGGTGGACTATTCCATTGATGTCTCCATCCTCGGCCAGGCGGTCCGCACCGCCGAACCGCCCAAGACCGCTCCGGCCACCGGCCATAAGGTGGCCATCATCGGCGGCGGTCCCGGCGGCATGGCCGTGGCCTGGCACCTGGCCCTGGCCGGGGTCGAGGCCCATATCTTCGAGAAATCGGATCAACTGGGCGGCAAGCTGACCCAGACCATCCCCTGGGAGCGGCTCTCCAGAGCGGTCTGGGAGACGGAGATCGAGCGGTTTCTCAAGGAGGACCATATCAACGTCCACCTGGGCGTGGAGATGACCCGGGAGAAGCTGGAGGAACTGAAAAAGGAATATGACTACGTGGTGATCGCCGTCGGCACCCACCAGCCCCGGATCATTCCCTTCCCGGGCCATGAGCGGGTTATTCCTGCCCTGGATTATCTCAAGGCGGCCAAGACCGACAAACCCATGAAGACCGGCAAACAGGTGGTGGTCATCGGCGCCGGCAACGTGGGCTGCGACGTGGCCGTGGAGGCCTACCGGCAGGGCGCCGAGCAGGTGACCCTGGTGGATATCCAGAAACCGCTGGCATTTGGCAAGGAACGTGATGCGGCCGAGGCCCTGGGCGCCACCTTCAAGTGGCCGGTCATGACCCGGGAGGTTACCGAGGAGGGGCTCATCACCGATGACGGCACCCTGATCCCGGCACAGACCGTGATCATCTCCATCGGTGATGTGCCCAGCCTGCCGTTTCTGCCCGATAGCGTGGAGACTGTTGATATCGCCGGCGGCTCGTGGATCAGGACCGACGAGGCCGGCAGGACCAGCGACGAGAAGATCCTCGCTGTCGGCGACGTGGAAAAGCCGGGTCTGGCCACCAATGCCCTGGGGGCGGGCAAACGCACCGCCGAGTACATCATCGCCACCCTCAAGGGGGAGCCCTGGGTGCCCTTCAGCAAGAAGCTGATCAAGTACGAGTCCCTGACCGTGGAGCACTATGACCCGATGGATGCCAAGGGGACCACCGAGGACCAGCAGGCGGCCCGCTGCCTGAGCTGCGGTTCCTGCCGCGACTGCCACCTCTGCGAGACCATCTGTCCCACCCATGCCATCTCCCGGCGCGAGGTGGTGGCCGGCAAGGACGGGGTCAACTACGAGTATGTCTCTGATGACAACAAGTGCATCGCCTGCGGCTTCTGTGCCGACACCTGTCCCTGCGGCATCTGGACCATGCGGCCGTTTTAGGGCGCACCACGGTCCCGGCATTGCGGCCGCCCTGCCACTGATGTGGCGGGGCGGCCGTTTTTTTTCTATTTTTTGATGAAACGGAGCAGGACCTTGTAGTTGCGGCCGTCCAGGTCCTTGGGCAGGTGCATGCCGTTGGGCACCAGGATGGTGAGCACCCGGCCGTTGGGCGGATCCTGGCGGAACTCCCTGCGACGTTCCCTGCCGGTGGGACCGGCGATGGAGCGGCGGGGCGGCCGGACATGGAGCAGCTCCGCCTCGATGGCGCCGGCGGTGGTTCCCGGTTTGTTGACCGGTGGTCCGGTGGGTTGGATGGCACCGATGACGATATCAACCATGGTTGTCCTCCTTGATCACCGTTGTACTGGACCGGTACCGGTCACAGGTAAGGTCATGGGCACAGGGCGTCCGGCCCTGTGATGGTACAATGCCAGGGCTCTCTCATCTTCTTATCGGTTATCGGGCTGTTTTTCTATAATTTTCTTTGTCGTTTTCTATTGGCTTCAGGGATGCCCTCGTGACGGAGGAGTTGCCGTTTCAGTTCCAGGCCGCCGGCAAACCCGGTCAGGGAACCGTCGGCGCCCACCAGGCGATGGCAGGGGATGACCAGGGGCAGGGGATTGGCGTGGGCGGCCGCGCCCACGGCCCGCGCCTTGCCGACACCGCCCAGTTCCCGCGCCAGGGCGCCATAGCTTTTGGTGGTGCCGTAGGGGATCCGGGTCAGGAGCCGCCACACCGCACGCTGAAATTCGGTACCGGCAATGGAGAGGCGGAGCTGAAATGCTGTCCTGCTGCCGGCAAAATACTGGCCTATCTGACGGCCGGCCTCGGCGAGCAGGGGATGATCCGCAATGGCGATGGTACGGTGATCGCGGACAGGGCCGCAACCCGGCAGGACGATGCGGCACAACCCCTGATCGTCCGCCATCAGGATCAGGCGACCCAGGGGAGAGGGAATCTCAGCGGCAGAGAGCATGGCGTGATGACACGTTGTGGCTGGTTGCCGGTTGGACGAAATCCACGGCAGCAACGGCCCGGGAAGAGGGCCTTGGCCTGGGCCGCCATGTATACGAATAACGAACCTCTTGTCTTGACATCATTTTTTTTCTCTGCGATACTTCAGGTAGTATATGGTTGTCATGGCACCGATCCCGGACACGGCCGGGGTCGGCCAGTGAAAACAAACCACAAAGGGGGTGTCGAATGGTCAAGAAAATTACCGGGCTGATGGTTTTGATGTTCTTTGTCCTGGCAGGTGTGGCCCAAGCCGGGGATGTGGTCAGGATCGGGGTGCTGGCCAAGAACGGCCCGGCCAAGGCCCTGAAGAAATGGAAGGCCACCGGCGACTACCTGGCGGCGAAGATCAGCGGCAAGACCTTCGAGATCGTGCCCCTGGACTTTGACAGGGTCTTCCCGGCCATCAAGGATGGCGAGGTGGACTTCTTCCTGGTCAACTCTTCCATGTTCGTCACAGCCAAGGTCAGGTATGGCGCCGTGCCGATCCTGACCATGATCAACTCGCGCCAGGGCAAGGCGCTCAAATCCTTTGGCGGTGTGATCTTCACCACTGCCTACAACGATGCCATCAATTCGCTTGCCGATATCAGGGGCAAGAAGTTCATGGCCGTGAAAAAGTCCTCCTTCGGCGGCTGGCAGATGGCCTACAAGGAGTTTGTCGATGCCGGTATCGATCCGTTCAAGGACTTTGCC
>Ga0256833_1000297_pt1 | contig 39881 bp, 29 predicted proteins | sample 356284metaG_FD_190535 | JGI IMG/M metagenome (GOLD analysis project Ga0256833, IMG submission 190535) | Hydrothermal vent microbial communities from Mid Atlantic Ridge, Atlantic Ocean - 356-284 | ecosystem: Environmental > Aquatic > Marine > Hydrothermal vents | place: Atlantic Ocean: Mid... | reverse complement strand
ATCCCGCACGTCCCCCAAAGTAGTGCCACTTCCCCCTATCATTTTCTGCAACGAAGTGAAAGAAAATTATAAGGGGGAGCGCAGTGCTTTGAGCGTTGCCTGAGGGGGTAGCGTTGCCAATTTTGCACAACTACCTTTTTGCACAGCTACCCTCTGACTCCCCATTTCTCCGCTACGCTGCGAAATCGGGAGAACCGCATCCCGCACGTCCCCCAAAGTAGTGCCACTTCCCCCTATCATTTTCTGCAACGAAGTGAAAGAAAATTATAAGGGGGAGCGCAGTGCTTTGAGCGTTGCTTGAGGGGGTAGCGTTGCTAAAATCACCATTGTCCCCTTTTATCTTTTTACTTTTATCTTTCAAACTTGAAACTTGAAACCTTAAATTTTTAAACAATACATTCACGGTTCACATGTTTTTGTCAACCATTTTTATGAGACCTCAAAATGCCCAATGTGCATGAACATAGGGCGAAATCATTTAAACAAGGGCTGAACAGTGCATGAATGTCATTTTTTTGTTTAGTTGCCCTTCTGATTTTTTGTCAAAGATATCGTTTTTTTTTGCCATACTCTCCCATGACTCCTATAATTGATTGAGGCGCTTGTATGAAATAGAAAAACACCAAATTGTAACATTCTATGTTTATTTGACTATATTTGCGTAATGTTTAAAACCACTTTGACCATATTATTTCTTTTTTTAACTATTATGCTCTTTGGGCAGGAGCCTGCTTACAAAAAATATACTACTGAAACCGGTATGCCGGATTATTACTACTTTTATCTTGCTTACGCCAATGATACTCTGTTTTTGTCCACAGATGAAGTCAATTTATATACCTTTAACGGAATAGATTTTAAAGAAATAAAACACCCTCCAAGTAAATATATGTTCAGGGAAATAAAATATCTGAAAAAAGGATATTTTATGCGAAATACCGTGAATAATTATTGGTACAGACCTGTCGGTGGTGATTGGATGACGATAAAAACCCCAAATAGCAATATTGTTTTTCACGATACATTATTGGGGTTCAATTCAGACACTATATTGTACTTTAATGAGAATTTTGCGAAATGGGATTTTTTAATGAAAATAAAAAATCCCGACATTTCCGTTAAGACTCATTATCCTTATATTTATTTGGATAAAAATAATAAAAAAACACTAATATATAGAAAAAGGGTCAAGACCAAATTAGAATATAATAAAGGTGAAAGTTATTATGATATAGTTGCTGATACTTTTATTTACATACCTGTCAATTCATTTCAATGCCAAGGCTCTTTTAACGGCAAAAATATTTTTCTTAATCAAATAACGGGAGATATCAAGTGGGATTTCTTTAAAGATACTATTTATCCCTTATCGGAAATGCATAAATCAGTATCTCCTTCATTAAATTATAGATTAGTAGGAAAACAAAGATTTGATGATCACAATAAAATAATTACTTCCAATATATTTGAACAAGAGAATAAATTGCATTTTGTTTCTTTTGATACACTTACAGGAATCAATTATAGAGGGACATTTAATATACCAAGAGCAAATTACAAAAGAATAAGCGAAGATTTATTTTTTGTAGGATCTTTTGAAGGAATGTTTAAAGTAAATCCTAATAATACGTATTATTCACTTCATAATTCTGGTATAAACAAAAATATAAGATCTATAGTTAAGCATAAAGGAACTATCCTGATGGCAGGATATGGTTCAGGATTTTGCAAATTGAAAAACAATGATTTTGTACTCATGTCAGCTCCATTTCAGAAAGGGAAATATAAAAATATATTAAATGGAGGTTTTGCTCTCAATGAAAATGAAGCTTATTTTTTTAACGAGGGCTATAATACATTGAATATACTCAAAAATAATAAGATCAAGGCTTATGAAATATACTCTAATGGACAAAGGTCATGGGCTAAAGGCTATTTTATAGATACACTCAACGATGGAAGATTGGCATTTTCCATGCAATATGATAATTTTGGTGTATTGGATAGTATAGTCAAAAACAGGGTTTATATCACAGCTTTAGCTGATAATTATGGAATGAAACACGGCAATTCATGGGTGTTTGACCAAGATGATAATAGCCGAATATGGCTTGGTAGATTCACTGCAGGATTAGCGGTATTTGACACAAAAGCGGATACAGTAATTCAATATATTTATGATTTGGATGAAAAGAAAAGTTTTGGCGTCGTCTCTATGTATATAGATAGATATGATCAATTGTGGTTGGGCACAAATAAAGGTCTTTATATATTAAAAGATGTAAGTAAATTTGATATTTATAATTCAAATATTTTTGACCAAGCTGTACATATAGAATTGCCAAATGGTGACAATTCATTAGTTGCAGCAATTAAAGAAGTTGGGAAATTTATCGTTGTAGGTAATAAAACAGGAATAAGCTTTTTGAAAAAAGGATATTTTGACCCTCAAGTCAAATCTCCTATTCATCAGTTAATATATGGAGAGGATATTAATGGTTCAGGAACAGAGCAAAACTGTATGCTTTATGATAAGGAAAGGTATCTATGGGTTTCAACTATAGATGGCGTATTAAAAATTGATATGTGGGCTATTCATATCGATACAACCGGCATTGATATAAAATTTGATGATGTGAAAAATGCTGATAATTATTTGGAAATATCTGATGATAAAATTAAAATTAATGCAGTTAAAAGGAATTTGAATATAAGATTTTCATCAAAGGATAATCCTTCCTTTTTAAATAATATCTATTATGACTTCATGCTTACAAATAGCAAAAACGACACATTAATTAACCAATGCAGAAGTAAGAATAATAGTTTAAGAATTGATTACTTTAATCCGGATAATTATTTATTAAAAGTAAAGGCATATAAAAATGGTATTTTGAAAGATACGGCTGTTTTAAGTATATTTGTACCATACACTTTTGGGGAAAATCCCTGGATTTGGTTACTCCTGAGTGTCATCTTTTTGTCCTTATTATCAGGGTTTTTCTATTATCGTAAAGAGAAAATAAAACAAATAGCAAAAAAAGAATTATCTTTGGCAAAAACAGAAAATGAAAAAACCCAACTTAAAGTCCAGGCAATAATAAGTACATTTAACCCGCATTTTATCAATAATAGCCTTCATTGGGTACAGTCAAAATATTATAAAGACCCTGAGATGACAAAAATGATAGGAAGATTGTCGGATAATATTAATTATATTTTTAAAATAACTAAGTCAGGATCTGCTGTTCATAAATTGAAAGAAGAATTAGAAATTATTCAAAACTATATTACAATACAACAATTGAGGTTCGGAAATACATTTAAGTATATCCCCCCATCCTTGGAATCTTTAAATAAATTTGGGGATTTGGAAATAATTGTTTTACAAATACAGATTCACGTAGAAAATGCAATTGAACACGGCATTAGAAATAGAGTAAACAGTTCTTTTGTGAAAGTTGATGTTTTTGCTGCAGACCAATATATCGTAATCACAATCACTGACGATGGAAATGGTCGAACAGCAGCAAAAAACATAAAATCAAGAGGCAATCAAACCGGAGTAAAAATGCTTAATGAATTGCATATTATATATAATGATGATGATATAAATCGAGCTAAAATACAGAGTTATTATGAAGACGATATTTTTGAAGATGAAAATGTAAAATACGGCACAAGGGTTGTAATAAAAATACCTGAAAATTACATTTATAATATATCAAAATAAAGTATATAGCTTCGACAAGATACTCTTATCAGAAGTACCTTTCTATCTCCTTGTGATATCTATCTTTAATTTCTCTCAATAATTCAATTTTGATATTTGGTTTAAATACCCTGACCATATCTACAATAGTATTGTCCATAAAGAAAATACCAACGGAAACATCATAATTGCGATTACTAATATTGTTTTTAATATCATAAGTTATTTTTCTGAACAATTCCCAATTCAAATGATTTGGTATTGCTATGTAATACATATGTTCTGTCTTGGAGTCTTTATATAAATTCTCTTCAATTTTTTCAATATTATAATATTTGCTTACCTTTATTGAAACAGTAAGATCGTCCTTATACCTTCTTCTTTTCATTAGCACCAATCCTTCTTCTTGAAATGCATTTTGTATGAGAGGTATTTCCTCATACGAAGGAAGACCTTTCACCCTAATACCAAAAAAGAAATTGTTCCCAATTGCAATTGTTGCAGCCGAACAATTTATGTCATAATCAGTAAATTTGTTTATCTTTTGAGCTGCTCTTATTATTTTTTCCCATGAATACTTGTTTTTTGTTACAAGCAAAATAGATCTTGGTCTAAATTTATCAATCATTGGCTGCCCATGATATCCCGGAAATGGATGATTAACATTCACAACCAAAGTGTTTGGCAGAATATGATGCTTTAAAAAATCAACTTTTTCTTCTTTTATTGTATATCCCGTTGTTTCAATAGGTCTATTCATAATATCAATTATTTTTAATGGTTTGTGAATATTTGACACGTAAATCTAGATAAAAATTTAGTATTTTCAAAATATTTGATAAGATAATATTTATTATTTTTTCTTATTAATTATTTCTTTTAGCTTAGATACGTATGTGTATCATATTGATATATAGTTTGTATACCTAGTATTAATGGCAGCTATAAGTGCTGATTTATTTATTAAATAATAATAATATCAAAACCTTGTTTATTCATATTTGTTAATATTGTTAACTAAACTATATAAATGGAACAAGTGAAAAATAAAGTAATTGACGAATTTGCAAATAAAGACTACGAATTTGGATTTACTACTGATATAGAAATGGAGTTGGCTCCAAAAGGATTAAATGAAGATATAGTACGCTATATTTCTGATAAAAAAGGTGAACCTCAATGGATGCTTGATTATAGACTTAAAGCTTATCGCTATTGGTTAACAATGAAAATGCCGAATTGGAGTCATTTAAAAATACCTAAAATAGATTATCAGGATTTGAGCTACTTTGCTGCACCTAAAGATATGCCCAAATATGAAAGCTTGGATGAAGTAGATCCTGAATTGATAAAAACATTTAATAAACTGGGGATACCATTAGAAGAGCAAAAAAGACTTACCGGTATCGCTGTTGATGCTGTATTTGATAGCGTCTCGGTCAAAACAACTTTCCAAGAGACACTTAAAGAATTGGATATTATATTTTGTTCAATGAGTGATGCAATAAAAGAACATCCTGATTTAGTAAAAAAATATATTGGAAGTGTAGTACCCCATACTGACAATTATTATGCAGCTCTAAATGCAGCAGTTTTTAGCGATGGTTCTTTTTGTTATATTCCTAAAGGTGTACGCTGTCCTGTAGAATTATCGACTTATTTTCGAATTAATACGGCAGGAACAGGGCAATTTGAGCGAACATTGATAGTAGCTGATGACGATTCTTATGTAAGTTATCTTGAGGGATGTACCGCTCCACAAAGAGATGAAAACCAACTACATGCTGCTGTAGTCGAAATAATAGCTGAAAATAATTCTGAAGTAAAATACAGTACAGTACAAAATTGGTATCCTGGAAATAAAGAAGGTAAAGGTGGTATTTATAATTTTGTTACTAAAAGAGCGATTTGTAAAGGAAATGGCTCAAAAGTCTCTTGGACTCAGGTCGAAACAGGCTCTGCAATCACATGGAAATATCCAAGTACAATTCTAAAAGGAGATGATTCAATCGCAGAGTTTTATTCAGTAGCAGTAACCAACAATCATCAACAGGCTGATACAGGTTCGAAAATGATTCATTTAGGAAAAAACTCAAAAAGTACTATAGTCTCTAAAGGGATTTCAATTGGACAAAGCCAAAACACCTATAGAGGAATGGTAAAATTTGGTAAAAATGCCCATAATTCCAGAAATCACTCTCAATGCGATTCTCTATTGATGGGTGATAGATGTGGAGCGCATACTTATCCGTATATTAAGGTCGAAAATAATACAGGGATAGTAGAACACGAAGCTACAACTTCAAAAATTGCTGATGACCAATTGAATTATTTAAAACAACGCGGTCTTGACGAAGAGCAAGCTGTTAGCCTCCTTGTTAATGGATATGCAAAAGAAGTTTTAAAACAACTGCCAATGGAATTTGCTGCAGAAGCAACAAAATTGCTCTCGATTAGTATGGAAGGAAGCGTTGGATAGAATAATAAGGACAAAGAGCGCTAAAAGCAATATAACCAAATGATGGTAGTCTTTTTGCTTGTTGATAAATCAAATTGTAAAATATACAATAAAGAAAATTATATATAAATAGAAGAACGAGCCATGAGCTATTCTTAGAAACAGAAAATAAAAAATAAAGAAATGAAATTAATAGAAATAAAAAATCTACATGTTAATATTGATGATAAAGAAATCCTCAAAGGCTTTGATCTCGATATCAATAGGGGAGAGGTGCATGCTATCATGGGGCCTAATGGCACAGGAAAAAGCACACTCGCATCAGCTTTAGTAGGTAAACCTGACTATGAAGTAACAGCGGGGAAAGTAATATTTAAAGGTAAAGATCTCTTAGAAATGGAGATAGAAGAAAGAGCTTTAGAGGGGCTTTTTCTAGCATTTCAATACCCTGTGGAAATACCGGGAGTAAGCATGATCAATTTTATGAAGACTGTCGTAGATGCAAGAAGAAAGCACAATAATGAAGACCCCATTTCCCCTGTTGACTTTTTGAATCTAGTAAAAAAAAGCAGCAAATTGGTTGGTATTAATGACAAAATGAAGGGAAGGGCTGTCAATGAAGGATTTTCAGGAGGAGAAAAGAAAAAAAATGAGATTTTTCAAATGGCAATGCTTCAACCGGACCTGGCTATACTGGATGAACTGGATTCTGGTTTGGATATTGATTCATTAAAACATGTAGCAGAAGCTATAAATAAACTTAGAAATAAAAATAATGCATTTTTAATTATTACACATTACCAGAGATTACTGGATTATATCGTTCCTGATTATGTTCATATAATGAATGATGGTAAGATAGTAAAATCAGGAGGCAAAGAACTCGCAATGGAACTTGAAAGTATGGGTTATGATGATATAATGAGTAAAAATTAAAGTGGATATGATAGATTTTTATAATAGATTATTTAATAGCAAAAAGGAAGAGCTCGAAACTCAGATTTTGTTGAAAAATATACGCAAACAAGGGCTCAAAGACTTTGGAAGAATAGGATTTCCAAATATAAAAATGGAAAAATGGAAGAACTTTAATACCAAGGCTTTCCTTAAAAATCAATACGAAATTTGTTTTGAAGATAAAGATAATAAATTGGACTTTTTCTCTAAGATTAACGGATTAGAAAGCCCTGACACTATCGTTTTTCATAATGGGCATTGCAGTTACAATATGCAACTGGATGAGTATAAAAACGGTGTTATTTTTGGTTCTATAAAAGCTGCTGCTGCTAAATATCCGGAATTGGTTTTGAGATATTTTAATAAAGCTAATAAACAAAATCTGAATGGCTTTAATGCTTTGAATAGTGCATTTGTACAAGATGGATTTTTCCTTTTTGTTCCTAAAAACACTAATATTGATTTTCCTGTTTTAGTGACAAATAGCTATGATGATGATCAATACCATATGGCTAATAGTAGGAATATCGTAATTTTAGAACAAAATTCTAATTGTGAAATTGTTCAAATAGAATCTTCAACTTCTTATTGTAATACTTTCTCAAATAATATTACGGAATTATTTATTGGAGAAAACAGCACTCTTTCTCTTAATAAGTTACAAAAATATTCCGGCAAATCTATCGACATTGAATCAACGTTTGCCATCCAAGAAAAAAAATCTACTTTTCATAATAATATCACAATAATAGGTGGGAATAAATTAAGAAACGATGTTCATATCAAATTGAATGGAAAAAATTGTTTTGCTGATGTCAATGGGGCTTTTGTTTTGGACGATATGAATGAGGTTGATAATAATGTTTATATTGATCACGCTAAGGCTGATTGTGATTCCAATCAAAATTTTAGAGGTGTTCTTGATGACAAAGCAAAAGGTGCATTCACAGGATATGTCCTGGTGAGACAAGATTCGCAACGTACAAATGCATACCAATCAAATAAAAATATCGTATTGTCCGACGATGCTTCTATGAGTACCAATCCCTTTTTGGAAATATATGCTGACGATGTCAAATGTAGCCATGGAGCTTCAGTTGGTAACCTTGACGCCAATGCTATGCTTTATCTACAAACTAGGGGCATACAGAAAGATAAAGCAAAGGAGTTGCTGCTTAGTGCATTTGTTTTGGAAGCGCTTAAAGGTGTCAAAAACACAAAGTTTAAAGAAATCGTTTCTAAAGAGATTGAAAACAAAATATTGAAGGTCTAAGTTATGAATATCTCTGAAATAAGAAAGGATTTTCCGGCATTATCACAGATTGTCAATAATAATAGATTGATATATTTTGATAATGCTGCTACTGCTATGAAACCACAAACTGTAATTGATGCCGTTTCTGATTACTATTCTACAATAAATAGCAATGTACATAGAGCAGGGCATTATTTGAGCGCACAAGCCACTTTGGCATACGAAAATGCAAGGCAGAATATAGCAGACTTTATTAATGCAAATGAATCATCAGAGATTATTTTTACTAAAGGGACTACTGAGTCAATCAATTTTTTAGCTGAAGTTTTGAATAAAGAAATATTAAAAACCGGTGATGAAGTAATTTTGACAAGAATGGAACACCATTCCAATATTGTTCCTTGGGTCGATATCAAAAAAAATAAAGATATAAAAATAAAAATTATTGAGATTGATCATAAAGGAAATTTAATTTTGGATAGTATTAATGATATCATTACGGATAAAACAAAAATTCTTTCAATTACTCATTCTTCTAATGTCCTAGGTACGATTAACCCAATAGATAAATTGATAAAGTTGGCGAAGAGTAGGGGAGTAGTCACAATAATAGATGGTGCACAAGCAATAGTACATGAAAAAGTCGATGTTCAACAATTGGATTGCGACTTCTATTGTTTCTCCGGGCACAAATTATACGCCCCTATGGGAATAGGTGTTATTTACGGTAAAATGAAATTTCTTAAAAATTTAAATCCTTATCAAAAAGGTGGAGGAATGATAAATAAGGTAAGTTTTGATTCTGTTACATACAATTCACCTCCTTATCGTTTTGAAGCAGGGACTCCCAATGTGAGTGGAGCTATTGGGTTGTCAAAAGCTATTGATTATATTAGTAATATCGGTTTGGATATTATAAAAGAACAAGAACAAAAGTTGTTGGCGTATGGCACCGAAAAATTAAATGAAATAGACGATCTGTTTATTTTCGGACAATCCTGTGATAAAGATCCGATTATTTCATTTGCTATTAACGGTATTCATCCAATGGATTTGTCTATGATATTGGATAAATTAGGTGTTGCTTCAAGAAGTGGAACGCATTGCACTCAACCTCTTTTTGAGAAATTGAATGTCAGTTCAAATACAAGAATTTCCTTTGCTTTTTATAATACTTTAGAAGAAATAGATACTTTTGTTGAAGGATTGATTAAAGCTGTAAATTTGTTAAAATAACATAGAGATGACAATATTAGAAAAAGAGAAAGAACTTATTGAAGAATTTGAACTTTTCGACGATTGGATGGACAAATACACCTATATAATCGATATGGGAAAGCATTCTTGCCAAACCTCAGAAATAAGAAAACCTGAAAATCTTGTGAGGGGCTGCAATTCTCAGGTATGGCTAGATGCGAGATTTGATGATGGAAAGATGTTTTTTAGAGCGGATAGTGATGCTCTGATTCCAAAAGGGATTGCTCAAATACTGGTCAGAGTATATTCGGACAATTCACCGACAGAAATTATAGAACATAAAGCTGAATTTATCAATAAAATCGGTTTGGAACAACATTTATCTCCAAATAGAGCAAATGGTTTGGTTTCAATGCTAAACAAGATTAAAGAAATTTCAAAAACGTATTTATAATTGCATTACGAAGTATAAAGAAATATGGATATTGACGAAACAAAAGGAAAAATAGTAAGCGTTTTAAAAAGAATATATGATCCGGAAATCCCCGTGGATATTTATGAATTGGGGTTGATATATGATATAAATTTGGATGAACATGGCATTGCTGACATTGTGATGACCTTGACGAGTCCCAATTGTCCGGTGGCCGATAGTATTGTGAATGAAGTAATAGTAAAAATAAAAGAAATAGACGAAATCATAGATGTAAACATGCAACTAACCTTTGATCCTCCATGGGATTCTTCAATGGCATCAGAAGTCGCCCAACTCCAATTAGGGATACTTTAGACCAAATTTATGTTAAAGAATACCCCATTTTAAACTATTTTATTAACTTTGACGTTTATTTTTAAAATTTTGTGTTGCGATGAGTAAAAAAGATAAAGAACTGTTTATAGATATCGGTGTAGGGCTTCTGTTAGGTACTTCAATAATAGTAGCTTTGTTTTTTAATAAAGAGGTTTTATCTTTATTTAATTCTGAAAATAAGACGGAATCCACTATTGAAGTTGTTTTAGAAAAAAATACTATTAACAAAACAAAATTTGGATTTGATATCAAAAAATATTTCTTTGAAGAGGGTAGGGTGAAACCCAATGAAATATTGGGTTCAATCTTGTATTGGGAAGATGTTCCTTATAGTAAAATTGAGGATTTAGTTCAAAAAGCAAAGAATGTTTTTAATGTAAAACAAATTAGAGCAAATAAAAAAATTACCTTTGTAAGGAAAGATAGTTGTGGTGATCTGCAAAGTTTGATTTATGAACCCAATGATTTGTCCTATATAGTATTTAATATTGCTGATTCGGTCTATGTCAAAAAAGAGTTTAGACCTGTAGAAACTAAAGTGGAATTTGCAACAGGGGAAGTACATACATCATTGTGGAATTCTATGAAAGATAATGACTTAAGTATCTCTTTAATTGACAAAATGGAGGATGCATTATCCTCTGAAGTTGATTTTTACCATGCAAAAAAAGGAGATCAATATAAGCTTTTATTTGAAAGAAAATATATTGATGGCAAACCAATCGCGATAGGTAGGTTACTGGGAGCATATTATTACAATACCGCTCCTAAATTTGCATTTTTCTACGAATCAAAAGATTATCAAGGCTATTATAATTATCAGGGTCAAGCTACTAAAAAAGCATTTTTAAGAGCTCCTGTCAGATTCTCAAGAATATCTTCACGATTTAGTAATAGAAGATTTCATCCAATTCTGCATAGGATTAAAGCACATTATGGTACTGATTACGCTGCACCTTACGGTACGCCGATTCTCGCAGTTGCTGCCGGAACAATAGCACGTAAAGGATATGGTAAGGGTAATGGTAATTTTATTACAATTAGACATGATAAAACTTATACTACTACTTATTTGCACATGCAAAGATTTGGAAAAGGAATTAAAAAAGGTGTTCATGTGACTCAAGGTCAGGTGATAGGGTACGTAGGTTCGACAGGACTCGCTACAGGCCCTCACGTTTGTTTTAGAATGAAAAAAAATGGAGTACCTATAAATCATTTAAAAGAGAATTTTCCTTCTCCTGAGCCATTACCGGATAGTGCTCTTACTAAATTTTATGTAGCAAGAGATAGTATTTTAGAATTGATGAAATCTTTGGATTATTTAAGTGATACTACTAATCACCAAAGTTTTGTGATTTATAAAAAAATTGATTCAGCGACGGTTAAACCTTAGCTAAAGATAGTAAAAATAATAGAAAATTCTTTTCTTTTTTAGTAGTATAATTTACCGTATTTTCAAACAATTAATAAATCTTTTTTTTGGGGGAGACAGTTATTCTGAAATTAGCCATTCCTTAATATACACTTATTTCAAAAGCGCTATTAAACATAATATATATTATGGGCTATTAGTATTTTTAATGTTGTATTCCATAAAATAAGTTATTGGAGTTTGCTTGCAGAATAACATGTCTGTTAATATTTAGTTATTATTGCAATGAATAGGATTTTTTATTACTTTTGTATGTTTTAATATTTATAATCGGTAATATACTTTTTAGAATCATTTAATAAATAACTATGAATAAATTTTTCTTTTCCTTAATGGCAATCTTTTTTTTGTCTCAGAACTTTGTTACAGCTCAAAAACCTGAGTACAAAATATCTGCTATTGGTTTTTACAATTTAGAAAATCTCTTTGATACAATTGACGCGCCGGACATTTGGGACGAGGAATTTACTCCCAATGGTTCAAAAGTTTGGAATACGAGCAAATACAAGGAAAAACTAAAAAATATGGCTGAAGTTATTTCTAGAGTTGCTACTGAAAAATCTAAGGATGGCTTAGCCATTTTAGGAGTTTCTGAAATAGAAAACAGAACTGTTTTAGAAGATTTGGTAAAACAACCTGCTATAGCTAAACGAAGATATAATATCATTCATTTTGATTCTGATGATTTTAGGGGGATTGATTTAGGTTTATTGTATCAACCAAAATATTTTACACCTAAATCAGCTAAATCTATTCCGGTATATCTTTATTCGGGTAAAGAGAGGGTATTTACAAGAGATATCCTCTATGTTTCAGGGCTTATGTATGGAGAAATGATACACATCCTTGTGAATCATTGGCCTTCTAGAAGAGGAGGAGAATCCAAGACATCACCATGGAGGCAGCAAGCTGCTTCTGAATGTAAAAAAGTGATTGATTCTCTTACAGCTATTGATCCTATGGCTAAGGTTATAGTCATGGGAGACTTAAATGATAATCCAAATAACCCGAGTGTAAAAAAAGTTCTAAAAACTAAACGTAAAATAAAAAAAGTAAAATCAGGTAGTGATAATATGTACAATCCCATGGAGAATTTTTTCAGAAAGGGAAATGGTACGACGGCCTACAGGGATGCCTGGAGTTTGTTTGATCAAATTATTCTATCTTACGGTTGGTTACCAAAACATCAAAAAGGATTAAGGTTTTTCAAAGCCAAAATTTTCAATAAAAGCTTTTTAGTGCAGAAAAAAGGACATTTTAAAGGCTATCCTAAAAGGACTTTTGCAGGTGGGGAATTTATCCATGGTTATAGTGATCACTTTCCTGTATATATCTATGTCGTTAAACAAAAATAATAAAAGTATAGGAGGCAGCTTAAAATCTCCAGTTGTATTGAATTCTGAATTTAGGGATACTCTTAAACAATTGGAGAATACCGATGAATCTTACTTTATTACAGGGCGTGCAGGAACGGGAAAGTCTACCCTACTACGACTCTTTAGTGATACTACAAAAAAGAAAATTGTAATCCTCGCTCCTACGGGAATCGCTGCATTAAATGTAAAAGGACAAACTATCCATTCATTTTTTAAATTTGCTCCTAATTTTTTGGCAAAGGCAGGAATAAAGAAAGTAAAAAATTCACGAGTTTACAAAAACCTTGATACTATCATAATAGATGAAATATCAATGGTCAGGGCTGATATGCTTGATAATATAGATTTATTCCTAAGGCTAAATAGGGCTAATCCCCTACCCTTTGGTGGTGTTCAAATGATATTTATAGGTGATTTATTTCAAATACCACCTGTTATTTCTACTGATTTTGAAAAGAAATTCATACACGAGAATTATGAAACCCCTTTTTTCTTTTCGGCAGCAGTTTTTAACTCTGTTGATTTCTTTTTCAATGTAATTGAACTGAATCAGGTATTCCGACAAAATGATCACAGATTTATCAATCTATTGGAGAGTATACGATTAAACCAAATGGATTGGGACTTACTTGAAGAATTGAACTCAAGATACAACCCTGAAGAGATATTAGAAGGTTTTTATATAACATTATCAGCTAGAAACGCTCAAGTCCAAAAACTAAACGAAATTAAGCTGCAAGAGATTAGTAGAAGGATTTATTCATATCCGGCTACTGTATCAGGGAATTTTCCCAATAATACTTTTCCTACAGATTATGAACTTTCTTTGAAAATAGGTGCACAAGTAATGTTTATTAGAAATGATATAGATAAAAGATATGTAAATGGTACGATTGGTAAAGTTGTTGACTTAGGAACAAATAAAATAGTCGTTGAAATTATCAAAAATGACAGAAAAATTCACATAGATGTAGATTTGGAAGAATGGGAAGCGGTAAAGTACTATACAGATACTTCAAACCCCCAAAAAATAGATTTAGAAGTTATAGGTACATTTACACAATACCCCCTCAAACTTGCGTGGGCGATAACTATTCATAAAAGTCAAGGAAAAACTTTTGAAAATGTCATAATTGATCTTGGGAAGAAAGGCGCTTTTGCAAGTGGACAAACATATGTCGCACTGAGTCGATGCACTTCATTAGAGGGTATTGTCCTGAAAACCCCCATTAAGCCCCAAGACATTATGGTAGATCCAAGGATAATTGATTTTTTAGAAAATAAAAGACGATTTTAGATTTATTTATTTCTCCTGTTTGCCAGTAAAAATAAAACAGCCATTCTGACAGCAACACCATTTTCGACTTGTTCCAGAATAATTGAATTTTGTGAGTCGGCAACTTGGCTTTCTATCTCTACTCCCCTGTTAATTGGTCCCGGATGCATTATTACCTTTTTACTATTCATTTTATCAAGTAAATCTCTAGTGACTCCAAAATATTGAGAATACTCTCGCAATGATGGAAAGTATTTAATATCTTGCCTCTCCAATTGAATTCGCAATATATTAACTACATCACACCATTCCAGTGCTTTTTTAACATCCAACTCAATATCAACACCAAGAGTTTTTATGTATTTGGGAATCAATGTAGAAGGACCGCTTACTTTAACTTCTACTCCAAGTTTCTTTAGTGCAAAAATATTGCTCATAGCTACTCTGGAATGCATTATATCACCCATAATAACTATTTTCTTGCCTTTTATTTTACCTCCAAAATGATCGTATATAGAGAAATTATCAAGTAGAGCCTGAGTTGGGTGTTCATGAGTGCCATCGCCCGCATTTATTATAGAAGCGTCAATATTTTTTGATAAAAAATAATGAGCTCCCGGAGAAGGGTGCCTCATTACAACCATATCGACTTTCATTGCCAAAATGTTATTTACTGTATCAAGGAGGGTTTCTCCTTTTTTTACAGAGGATGATGCAGCTGAAAAATTAATTACATCGGCTGACAATCTTTTTTCTGCTAGTTCGAAAGACAGTTTAGTTCTTGTTGAATTTTCAAAAAATAAATTTGCTATGGTTATATCTCTTAATGTAGGTACTTTCTTAATAGGTCTATTTATAATTTGCTTGAATTCCTTAGCAGTCTCAAAGATCAAATAAATATCTTTTTTTGTGATGCCTTTTATTCCTAACAAGTGCTTGACGGAAAGTTGTGATTTATTCATATACCAAATTCTGAAAATTCTAAATTAACTAATTAATTTTTTTTTGTCTTAAAATTATTCTATCATCTCCATCAACCTGCTTCCATTTCACATCTACATATGCATCATTAATCGCATCTATAGCCGTACCTATATAATCAGCAGTAATTGGAAGTTCTCTATTGAACCTTCTATCTACCATCACAGCCAACTCTACCCTACTAGGTCTGCCATAATGCTGCAAAGCCGCGAGAGCTGCATTAATCGTTCGCCCTGTATAAAGCACATCATCAAACAGAATAACCTTTTTTCCTTCTACTAAAAAATCTATTTCGGTTTTGCTCGCTGACAATGGGCTACTACTAGTTCTGAAATCATCTCGGTAAAAAGTGATATCAATTTTTCCGAATTGCAACTTTAATTCAGGAATATCTTTTTTTAAACTTTCATAAATCCTGTCTGCAAAAAAACCACCTCTATCCTGAATTCCAATGAGACATGTGTTGTCAAAATCACCGTGATTTTCAATTAACTGCCTTACAATTCTCTGTATAGTAAATAGGAATTTCTTTTTCTCGAGAATAATTTTATTAAGACTGGATTCTTTCATAGCGCAAATTTAACACTCTAAATGATATATCAAAATAATTATTATATGAATTTTTAAACAAATCTCATTTATCACTTAATCAGCGTTATAAAACCATTTCCTTTAAATATTTTACCTGAAGGACTATTGTAATTGTATTTGTAGACATAGACACCTTGTGGTAATATCTCTCCGGAATTGAATTTACTGCCATACCATTTTTCCAATGGATTGTCTGATTCAAAAACGAGCCCTCCCCATCTATCCCAAACTCTAATAGTAAAGTTTTCAATGAAGTTGGGAAATACTAACTTTCCAAAAAATTCATCATTTTTTCCATCCCCATTAGGTGTAAAAGCATTAGGAAAATAAATATTGATATCTGAATTAATAAAGATCGATTTCATTATAGAGTCGGCACAATTATTTTCTGCAGTTGTTCGTAGTAATACTTTAAATAAACCAGTATCACTATATGTATAGCTTGGCTCAAACATTGTACTTATATCACCTGTCCCAAATTCCCATTGGTATTGACTACCCCCTTCAGATTTATTGATAAAACTAACTTTTGGATTTACAATATTTGGAGCGATGGGAGTAAAATCAAAATCTGCTTTTGGGCTCTTTTTTACCTCTATTAAATTGGAATTATTGCTTTCTATAACACAACCTAAAGGTGATGACAAAAGTACATTAACTGAAAATGTACCCGGATTAGAATAAATGTGTGTAGGACTGAAACCGGAATCCGTTTCACCATCTCCAAAATCCCAAAGTATATTATAATCTCCTGTTAACCCTTTGGTTTTATCATCAAAATAAACAGATAGTGGCGTACAACCATAACGATCAGACGGTTTGAAATCAATTTTCTCAGGTAGTGGATAATAGCTTATCAGAGCAGAAGCCGTATCTTTACATTTATTTATATCTTCTACAATAAGTCTGGTATTATAAACTCCCGGAATATCAAATAAATTAATAGGATTAGCTATATCTGTTTTGTTACCATCTCCAAATATCCAATTCCAATTTTGAATCGGTCCTGCTCCTGACACAGACTTGTCTACAAATCGAACTGAATCTACGGCACAAGTATCATAATTATAATCAAAATCTGCATTTATTCCCGGAAATACTTTGATTTTAATAAAAGCGGAATCTTCACAATTGATATCTTTATTTAATAATAATTTTCCATAATAAACACCGGTATCGGGAAAAGTGATAGTACCATTCCATTCCGTATCTATGACTTTTTCACCATTAATATCAAATTCCCAATAGACAGTTTTAATTTTATCTTTGTAAAAGCTAATGTTCTTAAATGTAAACGAACCTTTTCCACAAGCAAAAACATCAAATGCATCAATATCAACTTGATTACTATTTTCAATTCTGGCATTTACAGCAGGCGTACAAGATGCTACTTGAAACTGAAAATCTCTTTGTACAGCTCCGATATAAACACCATCCCTGTACTCTTTTACTCTTACTCCTACTACATATTGACCAAAACCAGTAGGTTTTCCCTTCAAAAAGCCGGTTGATTTATTAATAGTGATATTTGGATTGCCTTTAATTGGCTCAAAATAAGTAAATGGAGGCTTGAATTTGACTGTAGGATATGGTGGTGGACAGTTATCTGGTAAAGGAATTATACCATTACAGGCATTTGTTTGGCTCTCTGTACCGGGAATACTTCCCGCTAATCCTCCTCCATTTAAAGGCGTAAAAAATTCATATACCAAAGAGTCACCATCTGTATCTTTGGCAGAGTGATCAAATTCAAAATAGGTATCCGCACATAATACAGTTGGAGGAAATTCTGTAAGTTTTGGACTGCTATTTCCTTCAAGTTGAGCCTTAGGGGTAATATCAACAAAATAAGTAGCTCCGGTAGCCTCCGGCGAATATATATTAACGATAAAATTTGTTCTGCAACACCTTTGATATGTTATTTTGTATGTTGAATTAATAATCGGAAGTGTAATATTGAATACATATTCTCCTCTTTCATATTGAATTTTTTTTGGAGCGACTAAACAAGGATTTGTGACGTTTCTAATATTTGCTCTATTCTTAATAGAAATATTTTCTCTATTATAAAATACCCAATCATTATCATCTTTTTTAAATATTCCAAAAAAAGCAGGATTATCAAAATTTCCTCCCCCACTTTTTGCATCTCTATATATAGTAAAACTAATTTGATAAGTGGCTTTGCCACCAATTTTTTTATCAGAAGAAATTAATTTATACCTTGCTTCACCTCCTACAATATGTTTGGCACTAATATAAGATATAGGCAAGCTAAAAAATGTAATAAAAATAATTTGGGTAAATATAATTTTAAATCTCATAAAAATAATTATTTATTTTAAAATACTTAACGTCCAAAATTCGTTTGTAGTGCAATTTTATTCATTTATATATTGTAAATATTCTATGGAAGATAGTATTCAAAATATTATTGATGCCCTTTCAAGTGGTAGAGTTATTCTTTATCCTACTGATACTATTTGGGGACTGGGCTGTGATATTAATAGTCTTGAAGCGATTTACAAAATATATGATATCAAAAAAAGGCCCCTGCATAAGCCATTTATTGTGTTGGTATCGGATATTGATATGCTTAAAAACTATGTAAAAGATATCCATCCTAGAATTGAAACCTTATTATTATATCACAAACGCCCTTTGACCATTATTTACAAAAATGCAAAAAATGTTCCTGATATCCTAACAAAAAATGGAAGTATTGCAATAAGAATTGTAAAAGAACCAATGATAGCAAAAATAATAAAGTTATTTGGCAAAGCTATCGTTTCTACATCCGCAAATATTAGCGATAAACCATTTCCGCAAAATTTCGCGACAATAGATCCCCAAATAATAAAGGCCGTTGACTATATTTTTAAATATAAACAAGGCGATTATAGTGAAGCTATCCCATCCGTAATTGCCACATATAATAAAAATGGGAAATTAAAATTCTTTAGATAACAATATTTACCATTCTACCCGGCACCACAATTTCTTTTTTTATAGCTTTGTCTCCTATCCATTTCTTTACATAGTCCAGTTCGCGTACTATCTCTTTGATCTCATCTTGTGTGGCATCTGCTGAAAATTCTTCTATTCCCCGTTTCTTCCCATTGATACAAATCGGATATTTGATTGTAGATTCCTTCATATACTTTTCCTCAAATACCGGATAATTCTCCCGATGAATACTTTCGGTATTACCCGATTTCCGCCACAACTCCTCTGCTATAAAAGGGGCAAAAGGTGCGATAAGCTTAATCATCGGTAAAAGGATATCCTCTTTATGAGAATTGATTTTCTTCATTTCGTTTACAAATACCATCATCGAACTAATCGCGGTATTAAATGACAAATTATTTATATCATCCGTAACCTTTTTTATTGTTTTATGCAGTATTTTTAATTCTTCGGCATTTGCTTTGTCGGATGTTAACAGCCATTCTCCGTCTCTGCTTTCGTACATTCCCCAAAATCTCTTTACAAATTTACTTATTCCATCTATTCCTTTTGTGTCCCAAGGTTTTGATTGTTCAATAGGTCCTAAAAACATTTCATACATCCTGAATACATCTGCACCGTATTCATCAACTACATCATCAGGATTAACTACATTGTGATATCTCTTTGACATCTTACCTACTTCAGAAAGTGTAATAAACCTTATTCCTTCTTCTTGATTATCTCCATTAAACTCACCCATCTGATAAATGCCATTACTAGTTACGTACTTTGAGTTTTTATACTCTTCTCGCCATTCTCTAAATTGATCCAACCCTTCTTTGTCTAAATAAGAATCCTCAGATCCGTAATTCTTTACAAATTTTATATATACAGGTATTTTTGCATAATCTTCTAAACTATTCTTATCAACTAATTCCTTTGAAACAAATACATTTTTCCCCTCTTCTTTTTCCTTCTTTAGGTACAAAAACTCAATAACACCTTGTATCATCCCTTGATTGACAAGCCTCTTAAAAGGCTCATTAGTCGGTACAAGCTCTAAATCAAATAGAAATTTGTGCCAAAACCTTGAATACATCAAATGACCTACAGCATGTTCCGTACCTCCGATATAAAAATCGACATCCCTCCAATAATCCAAAGCATCTTTAGAAGCAAACTCCTTATCGTTTTTGGAATCCATGTATCTTAAAAAATACCAACTAGAACCTGCAAATCCGGGCATTGTATCGGTTTCTCTAGTAAACCCTTCAAAATCTCGTACCCATTTAGCATTCCTCGCTAAAGGTGATTTCCCATCCACTGTTGGTTTAAACTCAGTCATTGGAGGCAATTCAACCGGTAATTCATCTTCCGGTAATAAATAAACAATTCCATCATTATCATAAATTATTGGGAATGGTTCACCCCAATATCTTTGTCTTGAAAAATTGGCATCCCTTAATTTATAGTTTACTTGTTCTTTACCAATGCCCAATTCTTCTACCTTATTTATCATTGTCCTGATAGCATCTGAAACTTGCATACCGGTAATAAAGTCAGAATTTATCATCACTCCCAATTTATCTTTTGAAGTAGCATCAGGGTAATCGGATTTGTCAATGATATTAATAATTGGTAGTTCAAAATGCTCGGCAAATGCCTTGTCTCTGTCATCATCACTTGGCACAGCCATAATAGCACCGGTACCATAATCCATCAAAACATATTCACTAATCCATATAGGTATTTGTTTGCCATTTATAGGATTAATAGCATAAGACCCAGTGAAAACTCCGGATACTTTCTTTTCACTAGTTCTTTCTATTTCAGTTTTATTCACGGCATATTCAATATACTTTTCAACTTTTTCCTTATTTTCAAAAGTTGTTAATTCTTTCACATATGGATGTTCCGGAGATAATACCATAAATGTCACACCGAAAATTGTATCAGGTCTTGTTGTATAAATTTCAAGGTTTTTATCACTACCGGCAATATCAAAAAACATTTGAAGCCCTTCCGATCTTCCTATCCAATTTCTTTGCATGGATTTTAAACTTTCTGACCAGTCTATATTGTCCATATCATTAAGCAATCTGTCTGCATATGCAGTTATACGCAGAGACCATTGATTCATAGGTTTCTTAACAACAGGATGACCACCTCTTTCGCTAATTCCATCCTTTACTTCATCATTTGCCAAAACAGTACCTAAAGCTTCACACCAATTGACATATCCTACCTTTCTGTATGCCAAGCGATAATTCATCAATACTTCATTCTTTTTGGTATCTTCCATCTTCTTCCATTCTTCCGAATTAAAAAAAGATGTTTCTGAAGTAGAAGCTTTTATATTTTTATTGCCATTAGTATTAAACTCTTTTATAAGTTCATCAATATGCACTGCTTTGTTTTGTTCCAAATCGTAATAGTGCTCAAATAGTTTTGAGAATATCCATTGAGTCCATTTATAATAAGATGGATTAGATGTTTGCACTTCCCTATCCCAGTCGTAATTAAGTCCTAGATTAGACAACTGTTTTTTATACATCTTAATATTTTCTCTTGTAGAGTCTGCCGGGTGAATTCCGGTTTGAATAGCGTATTGTTCAGCAGGTAAACCAAAAGAATCAAATCCCATCGGGTGCAATACATTGTAACCGGTCATTCTTTTATATCTACTAAATATATCAGAAGCGATATAGCCTAGGGGATGTCCAACATGCAATCCTGCTCCTGAAGGATATGGAAACATATCGAGTACATAGTATTTCTTTTTTGATTTATCTATATCTACTTTATAAGTATTATTTTCTATCCAATACTCTTTCCAATAGTTCTCTATTCTTGCAAAATCTAAGCTCATTCTTTATGTTTTTCTATTATCAGTTTTTAAAATATCGCGAAAATAAGTAATTTTTGAAAAATATATTACTAAATATCTTCTTTTAATTTAATATATCCCCATAAAGCTTATAAAATTCCATTGAGTTGCTTTATTATCATATACATTTTTTGTATCTTCGCACATTATAAAATTAAGAATTATTATAAAATTAAATATACTATAAATGAGTAATAAAATACTATGGACAGCGGTAGATGAAGCTCCTGCTTTGGCTTCCTATTCTTTGCTTCCAATTGCGAGCGCAATAACTAAAAAAGCCGGGGTAATAATTGAAACAAAGAACATTTCGTTAAGTGGAAGGATATTGGCAAATTTTCCGGATTATTTATCCGAAGATCAAATCGTTTCGGATGATTTGGCTCTATTAGGCAAGATTGTTAAACAAAGTGACGCAAATATAATTAAATTACCCAACATTTCCGCTTCAGTGACACAACTCAAAGGTGCAATATCAGAGTTGCAGGAAAAGGGATACAAAATCCCTGATTACCCGGAAAATCCGGAAACAGAAGAAGAAAACATATTAAAGAAAAGGTATGCAAAATGCCTTGGATCCGCCGTTAACCCTGTACTAAGAATGGGTAATTCGGATAGAAGAGCTGCTGCTGCCGTAAAACGATTTGCAAAAAACAACCCGCATAAACTGAAGCCTTGGAGTGATAATAGCAAAACCAATGTTGCTCATATGGATGAAAATGATTTTTTTGGAAATGAAAAATCAATCATTATGAAGAGGGACAGTCGTGTTTCAATTGTATTGAGAGATAAAAATGAAAATAAAATAGTTTTATCTACAATAGAGGCTGAAAACAAAGAAATACTCGATGCTACATTTATTAGCTCAAGGGCTTTGATGGCATTTTACGACAAAGCGATTATGGATGCAAAAAGAGAGGGTACTTTATTTTCATTGCATCTTAAAGCTACTATGATGAAAGTGTCCGACCCAATCATGTTTGGAATAGCAGTTAAAACATTCTTCAAAGATGTTTTTAAAAAATATAAAGATGAATTTGATGAAATAGAAGTTAATCCTAATTTAGGTCTAAATGATTTGTATAAAAAATTGTGGAAGTTATCTAGTTCAAAAAGAGAAGAAATAGAAAATGCCATTTTAGCTGTTTATAAAAAACAAGCTTCAATTGCAATGGTAAATAGTGATAAAGGCATTACCAATCTGCATAATTCCAATGATATTATAATAGACGCTTCTATTCCTGTAGTGATTAGAGATGGGGGTAAAATGTGGAATTGGGATGGCAAACTTCAAGAAACAAAAATAGTTATTCCTGACCGTACTTATGCCACTTTCTACAAAGAATGTGTTGAAGACTGTAAACTAAATGGACAGTTTGATGTAGCGACGATGGGAAATGTTGCCAATGTTGGATTAATGGCACAAAAAGCTGAAGAGTATGGCTCACATCCTACTACTTTTGAAATAGCTGAAGACGGTGTCGTTGATGTAATAATGGAAGATGGTACTATATTGATGTCTCACGAAGTAGAAAAAGGAGACATTTGGAGAATGTCAAGGACAAAAGATATTCCTGTAAAAGATTGGGTAAGACTCGCTGTAGAAAGAGCAAGATTAACCGGAAATCCTGCCGTTTTTTGGCTTGATAAAGAGCGTGCGCATGATAAGAATATCATTCTTAAAGTTAATGAGTATATCAAAGACCACGATACATCAAACTTGGATATCACAATTATGTCACCTGTTGATGCTATGAAATACACATTGATAAGGGTGAGAGAAGGTAAGGATACAATAAGTGTTACAGGAAATGTCTTAAGAGATTATTTGACAGACTTATTCCCAATATTAGAACTTGGGACTTCCGCCAGAATGCTTTCAATAGTACCTCTTATAGCTGGTGGTGGACTTTTTGAAACCGGAGCCGGTGGCTCTGCGCCTAAACACGTTCAACAGTTTTTGTCTGAGGGGCATCTAAGATGGGATTCATTAGGAGAATTTTTGGCACTTGCAGAATCTCTCAGATTTATAGCTCAAAAAACTGATGACAAAAAAATTGATATCTTGTCAGAAACTTTGGATGAAGCAAATGATTTGTACCTTTCCGAAAATCGGTCTCCTTCGAGAATATGCTGCGAACCTGATGCTAAGGCAAGTCACTATTACCTAGCTTCATACTGGACAAATGCATTGGCGAGCCAAAAGAAAGACTCAGAATTAGCAAAGGAATTTGAGGTGGTTTCAAAAGAATTAATTGATAATGAAAAAACAATTATTAATGAATTGTTGGCAATTGAAGGAAAATCACAAGACATAGGTGGATATTATAAACCGGATTTTTCTATGGCATCGGCTGCAATGAGACCTAGTAGGACATTGAATAAAATTTTAAAACTATTGTAAGTATGAAAAAATACTTACAATTAATTGATTCGATATAAGAAAGCACCAGGCAGACACTACAGGACTTTTTTACCGCAAATAAAATTGAGACACCTTTTAAAGGTGTTTCAATTTTATTTGTTACATTTCAAATATATACGTAAAGTAGGACTTAATAGCACGCGTTAGTATTACTTCAAAGCCGGTTTCAAAAACACTAATCCGATTTTGATGAATCGGTTCTTTCACTATGTAGTGTATGTCTATAAAGTACTTGAATTTCAAAACACTCAACTAATTTTTTTCTATTTTACCATCTTGATAACGGTTTGGCATTATTTGAATTTTGATTTTAATTCATTTAGCAATATATTTTTTAGATCATCTACTGCTAAAAGTAAGAGTTCTGAATTTGAAGGGAAACTCTCAGGATGACTTCTTAACCTTCTTATCGTTTCTTTAGAAAGAGCTTTGCGATTACCTTCAAATCTAGAAGCATAAGATTCAAATACAGCATCTACATTAATTGGCACGGATTTATAAACACTTCTTTTATTAATGTCTTTTATAATCAAATTTCCTCTGACATTAGCTGCTTTATACCGATATAATTCAAATACTTTGGCACTTACTGTGGCAAATCTATCTTCTTTAATATCATTACCTAAAGAATCTTTTGCAACATTTCCGTTGGAATCATAAACATATGAAAATCCATCTTTTATTTTTTTCGATTCTTCAAACTCTCTTATCGTCTCTCTCTCTGGAGAAATATCAATTTCTCCAATTGTCAATTTAATACTAAAATCATATTTTGTATTTACTGCATCTTCTTTTGTAAAAAATTTCATCCATTTGCTGTCCAAAGATGAAGTATTAATATCTTTTATTTCTCTATAAAATCTTTTAGGCAGAAGTATTTGTGATCTATTGACAACATCTATTAATACCAACTCTTGACCCAATGAGTAAGCTTTTGCAATCAGTTGTTTTGTGTCTTTATAATTTGATTTATATTCGCTTATTTTCTTCAATTCATTGTACGCTTGTCTTGCAGCATCTTTATTTCCCTTCTCTGCTCGTCTCAATAGCATATTGGAATTTTTGTAATAATAAGCAGCAGCATTCTCAGCAGCCTCAATTATTATTGGTTCTGTTCTCACAAATTTAAATTTTGCTCTATAGCCATCTTTACTCACTAGCGGCAGTAAAGGCTCTATTCGATTTTGTCTTGATTTCATCTTATTTGAAATAGAATATATCTCTGCCCAATAAGCCCCTTTTCTTCTTTTTTTCAGAAAAGCAATTCTATTAAGATCTCTTTCGGTCACTTTAGCAAAAGCTTTTTCAATAGCTACCACATATTTCTTTTTCTTATTCTTTTTGCCTTGTACTTTTTTAATTGAATATACGATTGCCTCATCGTATTTTCCCTGTTCAACTAATTTTCTAACAGATGTACAAGAGCTGGTAAAAATCAAAATACCGATTAAATAAATTAAGTTTTTCATTTTATTAAATTTAAGGGTTATAGTATATTATTATGTAGTTTGTCTCAATATAATTGTTACAAACTTAAAACTTTTTAACCCAATAGTTAAATATTTCTTAAATTCAATAAAAAATCTCCGCTAAAAGATCGTTTTAGCGGAGTCGAATTAACAAATAAGTGTTATAAAAACGATGATAAACGAATTATTTTTTATGCAAACTACTTGCATTAAAACCTAAAGATAGTCCAAATTGAATATCCTTCTTCTTCAAGACCATAAATATATTGACAGGGAAATTCACTTTACCTGATTTAAAGCTTTTTCCAAAACCTAATACTAATCCTGTATCTAAAAACGGTTCTCCTCTACTGTCTAGTCTACTTTGAAAATCCACATTTTCCGAATCAGAATCCTTTTTTAAAATCCATTTGCCATCAGGATTGATATACCCTTCCGCTTTCTTAGTCAATATAAAAGTTGGTCCAACAGCAAATTCAAATCCATTAGTATTCAATCTAATCCCATTTAAAAGCGTCAAACTAGGAATAATTCTACCCTGATCTACTCCACTAACCACCGGTATTATTTCAAATAATGCCTGAAGCTTACCTGCATTTAAATAACTTACTTCAAACTGATACCCGAATTGAAACAAAATAGGTCTTCCATCAAATCCTCCATCTTTTTCCTTATCCTTATAAATAGTCGCTTCATCTCCGGTCAAGATATTTATTCCTATTCTTGGTCCGGTAAGTGAAAGTTTTTCAATATTCGGAATATTTATATTACTTTCATACTGATTTTCCTTTATCAATGCTTCTCTTAGCGTTTTATCTACTGGCCTATCCATCAATTCATTCAAAGTGATTTTTAACATATCTTTTAATCTTTCTTCTACATAAATGAATTCTGTCAATTTCCGCTTTGAAATTCTGTTGTTTTTTATATCAATAATCCTAAGGGAAACAATAATTTTATCCAAAAGCTTTTCAACTGATCCTGTCAGCATATAATCCGCTTTCATTGTCTTACCAATATTGACTAAACATTTTGTACTATAACAGTCAGTATAATCAACATCAGAATCATCAATTACATCAAGCATATCGTATTCATCTATCACTTCGAATGTATCTAGTTCAATGAGAGCATTTCTAAGTAGTTTAGCTGCTTGGGTATTATTTATACCCAAATTTGTTACTTTTACCGACAAAACCCCTATCCTTTTTTTAAATTTTCCACTTTGTGCATTTATATTGGTTGCAAAACTGAAAATCACAAACAAAATAATTGTCTTCAAAATAATAATTTGACTTTTCATAATTTCGTATTTTATATTAAATAATAATATTAGATTAAACCCTTTTACCAAACCATATTGGTAGCATTTGGTATTAATAGGTATCTCTAATGCAAAATTGCGATAAAAATCAAATCCATTTTTATCGAATTCTTACAATTTCATATATAATTTTATATAATATGTAGAATATGTAACAAAATAGCCATCAAGAGTACACTTGACGGCTATTGTATAATACCATTATAGAATTTTACATTTTTTTCACTAATATTATCCCAAAAACGGATATCTGTAATCTGTTGGTGTGACAAAATTCTCTTTAATAGTACGAGGAGATATCCATCTATATAGGTTTAATGATGAACCTGCCTTGTCATTTGTTCCTGAAGCTCTGGCTCCTCCAAAAGGCTGTTGTCCTACGACTGCCCCGGTTGGTTTATCATTGATATAGAAGTTACCTGCGGCATTTCTAAGTTTATCTACAGCAAGAAGTATAGCGTCTCTATCTTTTGCAAAAATTGCTCCGGTCAATCCATATGGCGATGTATTATCCAGTATTTGCAAAGTATTCTCATAATCTTTATCATCATAAGTATATATTGTCAAAACAGGTCCGAAAATTTCTTCTTCCATTGTTCTGTAATGGGGATCATCTGTTTTTATAACAGTAGGATCAATAAAATAGCCTTTAGATTTATCATAAGATCCGCCAATAATCACTTCTGCTCCTTTATCTTTTTTTGCTTCTTCTATATACCAAGTAATATTGTCAAAAGCACTTTCATCAATTACAGCATTGAAGAAATTTGAAAAGTCTTCTACCGTTCCTTTTTTAAATGAATCCAGGTCTTCTTTAAGATATTTAAGTACATCATCCCACATGCTTTTTGGTATATATGCTCTTGAAGCAGCTGAACACTTTTGTCCTTGGTATTCAAATGCTCCTCTTGTAAGTGCCGTAGCAACTTGTTTAGCATCCGCGCTATTATGTACCATTACAAAATCTTTACCTCCTGTTTCACCGACTATTCGCGGAAAAGATTTATACTTACTTATATTCTCACCGATTTTTTTCCATAGGTATTGAAATGTTTCCATCGAACCTGTAAAGTGGAGTCCTCCAAAATCTTTGTGCTCAAAAATAACTTTACCTGCGGTGGCACCTCCCACGTTTATCATATTAATAACACCATCCGGCAATCCTGCTTCTTTGAATATTTCCATTATTACTCTAGCTGAATATATTTGAGTTCTTGCAGGCTTCCATACAACAGTATTGCCCATTAATGCAGGTGCTCCGGGTAAATTTCCTGCTATTGAAGTAAAATTAAATGGAGTTAGTGCGAAGACAAATCCTTCAAGAGGTCTATACTCAACTCTATTCCATGTATCTTTCGGGCTAAACGGTTGCTCTTGATAAATCTGTGTCATATACAACACATTATATCGTAGAAAATCTGCCCATTCTGCAACAGCATCAATTTCTGCCTGGAATACATTTTTTGATTGACCCAACATTGTCGCGGCATTCATTTTAGCTCTGAAAGGTCCGGATAGTAAATCAGCTGCTTTTAAAAATATAGCTGCTCTATCCTCCCAAGGCATATTCTCCCAATTCTTTTTTGCTTTCATAGCTGCATCAATTGCCATTTGGACATGCTCTGAAGTACCTAAATGATACTCTCCAAGTGTATGAGAAAGTTCATGAGGCGGGTGAATTTTAGCTGTTTTGCCAGTTTTTATTTCTTTCCCTCCTATAATCATAGGAATATCCCATTTTTCCGATTTTAATTTTTTAAGCATTGCCTGTACTTCATCTCTTTCTACTGTACCCGGCGCATAAGTCAATACCGGTTCATTAGTGGGGTTCGGCACCCTAAATATTGCATTAGCCATAATTTATATATTTATTGTGTTTTTATAAAAAAATTATTTCGCGAAGATATCAAAATAAGAATTACAATCCAAATTAATTAGTGTCTGTCTATAAAGTGCTTGATTTTTGAAAAATAAAGATTTTTGATGAGATTTTTGTCTTTCTGAGGATTAGTGATGCCTTAGCATCAGTAATTTGAAAAAAGTAAAAATATCGCAAAAAGATTATTTTTAAATTTTAATGACTTTGCAGACAGGCACTATATACAAAAGTCAAATAGCAAAAAGCTTAGGCGGTAAATCTCCAAACGAATTTAACCAATAACGTAGTTTTTTTAAGTTTATAACGACCTGTCTCATGATCCAATAATTGATTAATAACAAAATAAAAATTACTTCCTATTTTTGGTATCCAATTAACCCTGTAATTGAGAATAATCTCTTTATCCTCATTATTCCATTGTCCAAAAAGACTAGTATTTAACTTAGGATTTAATGCATACACAATCTTACCCCCCAATTCATGAACAACAAATTTTTCTTTAGAAAATTCAATATAATTCCTGTTCCAATTAAAATTAAAGTTCATGTGTTTATTTACATTTATATTCATACCCCATTGAGTAGATGTTCTCTTACCATCATAAAACCCTTCATAATTAATCTGAAAATCTCCGGTAATTCGTCTTCCTTTAAAAGAACTTATCTCTATTTCATAACCGTTATTCCAATATTGTCCCCGGGGTACATTAATATCTTGAAATATTTCAAAACTTTCGTCAATATTTTCATAAGTTTTTTGATATCTAAAAGCTATTTCATCACCGGACTGTAATACGATTCCCAAAGGAGTAAACTCGTACCACAGCGTTTGTAAGTCACCTGTCTTATCATCCACATAAGTCACAAATTCATATGGAATAAAAGTAAAATTACGAACAAAGTCTACTGCTTTAAATCGCGGATTAAATTCTAGGGTTGTAAAGTATGAACGGTATTGAGTTCGTCTGGAAAAGCCCATCTCTGCATTATAATTCTCTTGCACACCGGTAATTGAGCCAATAGCTTTTACATCATCATTGAAATAAGCTATATATGAATTATAGGTTAATGACTTCGCATTGTCCATGCCATCTGTAAAGGACTTTGCTAAAGAAAGACCAAATGCAAAATTCTTATCTCCTAAAAACTTGGAGGTTGTATAATTAAAATCTCCTCCATATACGATATTCTTACGACCATCTTCTCGGATTTTGGAGGTTATGATAAAACCTGCACTTGATTTATTCAATATATCTCGTCTATATCTTAAAACAGAGAAATTTGTAGATTTTATATCCAAGCTGTCATCAGTAAAATCGGCTTTGACCTTACCGGTCTGCAATGACATAAACCCTATATTGTTTTTTCCTATTTTCCCAAATAATCTCACTCCTCCATAAACGGGTATTTTAGCACCATTTTCCAATCCAATTCTTCTCGAATAAAAAACATAATTTCTATGGCTTGTTTTAAATTGAAAATAATTTGATCCTTCTAAAAAAAATTGGCGTTTCTCTTTATAATATAAATTAAACCTAGACAAATTAACTTTAGCATCATCAGCTTCTACTTGAGCAAAATCAGTATTGACTGTTAGGTTCAATTTTATCGTTGGAGTTATATTAATATTAGCTTCACCTCCGGTTTTTATGATTTTTTCCAAATTATTTATATCATCTAATTCAATGCCCGTAGTGATATATGGTTTGACTTCAATATTAGTATTTGATTTTATACCATTTAATCCGACCAATGTGCCTGCATGAGATATATTTTCTATTTCAAATTGTCTCAGGTATCCTTGCCAAAGCAATTGCTCGTTTTTTCTCCTAATATTTCTTTCAAAATTTATTTGCCAATTCTGAATACTTTTCTTTTGAAAACTCAAAGTAGAAAATGGGATAATAATTTCAGCAAACCATCCTTTGTTATTTATAGTTGTCTTCACATCCCAAACTCCATTCCAATCTTTAATGAATTCATTGCCCTCATTACCAACTAAAGCGTCAGCTCTAGCACCATTAGGATTAATTACAAACAAAAATCCATTCCTACTGTCATTGTATGTACCGAGTATAAATTCAAAATTGTCTTCCCCACCCCATTTAAAATCTCTTTTCATCTCTTTTGAAACCAATTTTTCAGGATTGGAATCAAATCCCCAAAAGCCTATATACAAATTATTTTTATCATAAAGAATGGCCACTTTTGTTTTTTCCGTTGGAGCAGCACCTTCTTCCATCTCTCTTTGACGAAAATTAGTAATAGATATTGCATTTATCCAACTTTCATCATTCAATTTTCCATCAAAAACAATATTTTTGTGAATTTCATGTGCATAGATAGAATCAGGTTTATTTATTTGAGAATACCCCACTATTTGCATTGATAAAAATGCTAATATTACTACATATATGACTTTTGAATTTCGCTTCATTTCCCTGTACATCATTTGTGCCTCAAAAGTACATATTTTATCCAATTAACCAATACAAATTGATACAATAAATCTTTTTATTCTCTTGATATTATCTTAGCTTTGTTCCACAAGTCATCCATTTCCTGTAAAGTCATTTTTTCAAGAGGTTTAGGAGCTTCCTTTTCAATAAATTCAAACCTGGATTTAAATTTTTTGTTGGTTCTCTCCAATGCAGTCTCCGGATCTACCCCAATAAAACGAGCGTAATTGACCAAAGCAAACAAAATGTCCCCAAATTCATCCTCTAATCTATCTTTAGGCGAATTATTATCGACCTCTTGTTTTAGTTCGCCAATCTCTTCCACCACCTTTTCCCAAACTTGGTCTCTTGTATCCCATTCGAAACCAACTTGAGCCGTTTTATCTTGCATTCTATATGCTTTTATCAAAGCAGGCAAACTGTTGGGTACTCCTGAAAGCACAGATTTTTTGCCTTCTTGTTTTTTTAATTGTTCCCAATTTTTCTTTACCTCGTCTGAGCTATTGACTTTGACATTTCCATAGATATGAGGATGCCTATTTATCATTTTCTTGTTCAATTTCTCTATTATACTAGCGATATCAAACTCGGATTTTTCATCCCCAATTTTTGCATAGAATACTATATGCAATAATATATCTCCCAATTCTTCTTCCATTCCTTCCCAGTCCTCATCTACAATAGCATCAGCTAATTCATACACCTCTTCTATAGATAAATTTCGCAGAGAATGAATGTCTTGCTTCATGTCCCAAGGACATTGAGATCTAAGATCGTCCATTATATGTAGCAATTCTTTAAAAGCTTTTAATTTTCTTTTCATAATATCAAACATTAATTTGTATACATTGTTAATTATATATATTGATTTATATAACGCAAAGAAAGCATAATGAACGAATTTATATATACTTTAATCATTATTTTTATAGTAGTAATGTTGTCTTTTATACTATTTAATGTAAAATTCATTTTAAGAGGAGAAGAATTCAAAAAATCCTGTTCAACTACGGGTGAAAAATGTAGTTGCACAAGTGATGAGGATGAACCTTCTTCTTGTGAAAATAAAATAGACATTATTTCTTAAAAAATATATTGTAAGGAATTATAATGTCCTTAAATACTAAGTATTGTATTTGAAATAAATCTCCTTTTTCATTCAAAGCAAAATAACGATGAACTTTATTGTTAAAGTACTTATAAATTCCTTCATTATCAGGAAAAGTTTCTTGATCAAAATCCGGAGCTAGAAATATTTTAAGGCTTTTTCTTGTCCCATTTAATCTTTCTATATCAAAAGATGCTATTATTTTCTGCGCAACCACATCCTCAATCAAAGATTTATCTTCAATGATACCTTCAGCAACTTTTTCCTTAAAACCTACTAAATAAGCTTTTGCGAATTTTTGATCTAAAGGTTTATTGATTTTCTTTTGATCTTCAAATGCTGGCAAAATTTCAAATTCATTTCCGTTTTTCACTAATTCAAATGATGATTTTTTATCAATAAAATATTTCGCCTTTATCCTCTTTATCTCGTCAATATTCTCTCTTAATACTGTCCGATCCCTCCAATTATTAAGAGAATACGAGAATCTTACTCTAAGATTTCCTTTAAATCCTGGGATTGTCATCACAAGAGGTTTACTATAGCCGTCCATGACAAAATAAGTACCAATACTATTTTGTGGAGAACCTCCAACATAGTATTCCTTTAACGGCTTGTTTGATTTGTCATAAACTTCTACTTTAATCCCATCAAGCAGCATATTTCTCATAATATTTTTTTCTGCAGCTTCTGTTGGCACATAATCAATTTTAACATTTTTTATAACTGACAACATATTTTTAACTAGTGACTGATTTGCTATAAAAGTATCATTAACATACCAGATATTTTTATTCTTTTTAAAAACAAAAACTCCTTTCGTTCTGTTGACAACCACAATTTTATTCACTTCACTTATATCTTCTACAGCAAAATCACGATATGACAAATCATAATCTTCATTAGTTCTAATCTTTTCTTTTTTATCATTAGTAACCAAATAGTAAGCAAAAGCTCCTAGTACCAAAAGCACAAACAACATCAATAAATTTTTCTTCATTATATACTATTTTATATTCCAAATAAATAAGTCAACCTAGGCATTTAGCTTATTACGTAATTCTGATTTTATACTTAAAAAAGAATTAACAATATTTTTTTGAGCCGATTCAATAAAGTCTATTTCTTTTTTTTCAATTTCCAAATAATCGTCAAACCTAACAAAGTTGTCGTCTATCCTACCTTTAATATTACTAACGTATTTTTTCATTTTTTCCGCAATTTCTTCTTTAAGTTTATTTCGTCCTTTCTCCAATTCTGTCTTAAATCCATTAATTATTTTCTTTCTTTTTAAGCCAATTCCAAAACCTGCAAAGATAAAACCAATAGTAGTAAGTACTCCTCCAGTAATATCAAATACAATGCCGTGTGTCAATGCGGCAAGTATGATACCAATAGCTGCAATTCCACTACCTTTGAGTAAATCAGGCGATATATCACCGTATTTACTCATAAGCTTTTTGTCATAAAAATTTTCTTCTCTATTGATAAAATTCGCAAAAGCATCCATCAAATCTCTTAAAATATTAGATCTCTTTTCAGCTAAATTACTAAATATTTGATGATCTTTAGTCAGTATTGTCCTGTTTGTATGAAGTTTTGCGTCTACTAATTTAGCCATCATTTGTATATTATCAGCAATGTCTTTTATTCCAGTATTAAGACTTTTTCCCATAGTGTCCTTCAATTCCCTCTCAAGACTTTCTGTAAAATTGGAAAGCCATTTATTCAAATTCTCACTTTTATCAAAAATTGATTTAAAAGAATTGGTAAGCAAAGAGAAAAAGCCAAGTCGCTTACTTAATACACTTTCATACTTTTCTGAAATTTTATCATATTTAGCAATCAAGCTTTCTACTAATACATCAGTTTGGTTATTGGTTTTTACCTCTTGCTTGGTAAGTATATTTTTTATATCAGTTCTAAAGGAATTATCATGATTAAATTGCTCTATTCTCAATTTCATTCCTTCTTGAAGTTTTGTATTAATACTTTCAAGAGTTTTAATAGAGGCTTCAAGCTTAAGAAGAGGAGACTTACCCTTTGTTATATGATTTTCAATATATTCTCTAAGAATACTGAATCCGCTGATATTAGTATTACCTTCAATTTCATCTTTTGCTGATACAGCAAAAACAACCGGACTCACAATCCCTTTTTTCTTAGCATTTTCTTTTACACCAATGATATTTGTTTCCAAATCTTTCAATTCCAGAAGATCTTTTTGCTGCAAAACGAAAATTATATTTTTTCTCCACTCATCTTTTATAAAATCAAAAAATTCCCAAGACGACTGTCTATAAGGATTTTTTGCTTCAAAAACAAAAATTATTAAGTCGCTAACCGGTACAAACTTTTCAGTTACCTCCTGGTGATGATCAACAATTGTATTTGTACCCGGAGTATCAACAACAGCTATCTCTTTAAGAATTTCATTGTCTTGATATATTTTTTTAACATAAGGCGAGCTATACTCTTCTCTTTCAGGTTTACCATAAACAATTTGCTGTATCGTATCTGTCATGGGAGATACTGCAACTTTACAAATCTCTTTTCCAGGATCTAAAAGTGCGTTTATGAAAGAACTTTTACCTGATTTAACCTCCCCTACTACTACAAACATATAGGGTTCATTTAACCTTGAGACGATATCTGCTGTAATTCTTTCCTCTTCAGAATAATTTATTTTATGAAGAATATTATTTAAATCTTTAGCGGAATCTTTAATTCTATCTTTTATATCTTGTAATTCTTGATCTGTAAATAGCATATTGTTTCAATTTTTGCGCTAAGATAATAATAGTTGGAATACTTCTATATAGTGTCTGTCCATAAAGTCATTAAAATTTAAAAATAATCCTCAAATAAGTTAAGAATCATTTTTTAAAAGTTTTATTTGTATATTTACATTTTTAAAAATAATACAAGGGATGAAAGAGCAAAACTTAGACTATAAAATCAATAATGATGCTAATAAACTTTTATTAAGTAGGCTTAATCATAAAGCAAATAAAATAAAGTTGGGTGGAGGCAAAACCAAAATTGACAAACAACACAGCAAGGGAAAACTTACAGCCAGAGAACGAGTGCAATACCTAATAGATAAAAATACAAAGTTTTTTGAATTTGGGCTTTTTGCTGCTGATGAGATGTATCAGGAACACGGCGGATGCCCAGCTGCAGGTGTTGTGACCGGATTGGGATACGTCGAAGGTAGATTGTGTGTAATTGTTGCCAATGATGCAACTGTTAAAGCAGGTGCATGGTTTCCAATGACAGGCAAAAAAAATCTTAGAGCACAGGAAATTGCAATGGAAAATCACATTCCTATTATTTATTTGGTAGATAGTGCAGGAGTATATCTTCCGATGCAAGATGAAATTTTTCCGGACAAGGAGCATTTTGGACGAATATTCAGAAACAATGCCGTAATGTCCTCCAAAGGTATATTGCAAATTGCTGCTATCATGGGAAGTTGCGTTGCAGGAGGAGCTTACCTCCCTATAATGTCTGATGAGTCAATAATAATTGAAACAACCGGCTCAATTTTTCTTGCCGGTCCATTTCTTGTAAAAGCTGCTATTGGAGAGAATGTAGATCAAGAGACTTTAGGTGGGGCAAAAACTCAAACAGACATATCAGGAGTTGTCGATTATAAAGTAAAAACTGATCACGAGGCTCTTGATTTAATCCGAAGTTTAATTAATAAAACAGGTAAAAAAGAAAAAGCAGGTTTTGACAGAATAGAACCAAAAAAACCTAAAAGAAACATTAAAGATATTTTTAAAATATTTCCTGAGGATCGTACAAAACCATATGACATGAAGGAATTGCTTGAAATACTGGTTGATGACTCTGAATTGACATATTACAAAGATGGGTTTGGAAAAACCTTAATTACAGCTTATGCCAGAATTGACGGTTGGGCCGTTGGAATAGTGGCAAATGAAAGGAAAGTAGTAAAATCAGCAAATGGAGAACTTCAATTCGGAGGAGTTATTTATTCGGACTCAGCTGATAAGGCTGCTAGATTTATTTTAAATTGCAATCAAAAGAAGATACCACTTATATTCTTACATGACGTCACCGGGTTTATGGTTGGTAAAAGATCAGAACACGGAGGTATTATCAAAGACGGTGCAAAAATGGTTAATGCTGTCTCAAATTCGACTGTTCCTAAGATAACTATTATTTTAGGAAACTCGTATGGCGCGGGTAACTATGCAATGTGCGGCAAAGCATATGATCCTAGGTTTATTTACGCTTGGCCGAGTGCTAAAATAGCTGTAATGGGAGGTACTCAAGCAGCTAAAGTGTTGACTCAAATTCAAGTTTCTGCATTAAAAAAGCAAGGAGCAGAGCCTAGACCGGAAGAGGAAAAAAAATTATTTGAAAAGACTAAGACTAATTACGATAGACAAACATCCCCTTATTATGCCGCAGCAAGGATGTGGGTGGATGAAATTATCAATCCCTTGGAAACCAGATTGTATATTTCCAAAGCTCTTGAAGCCGCAAATAATGCCAAAATCGAAAAATTTAATGTTGGGGTTATACAAACTTAAAATATTGTATCAGCTAATGAAGACAATTGTGGAATATGAATAAAAAAATATATAAGTGAAATTTATAGCAAAAACATTAATGGGATTGGAGTCCGTACTGAGTGAAGAGATAAAGAAACTCGGTGGAGAAAATATAAAAATAGCAAAAAGAGCTGTTATTTATGATGGAGATTTGGAATTGCTTTACAAATCAAACCTATACCTAAGATCTGCAATAAGAGTATTGGTCGGTATTACAAGTTTTGAAGCTAAAAATGAAGATGAACTCTATAAGAAAGCGAAAGAAATAGACTGGTTCAAATACCTGAAATTAAACCAAACATTTGCTATAGATACTAACGTGACTTCTGATATTTTTAGACATTCAAAATATGTCGCGTATAAAGTAAAAGATGCAATTGCCGATAAATTCACTAAAGCAAAAGGAAGAAGACCAAACGTAAATACATACAATCCAAATGCAAAGTTTAATGTCAGAATACACAATACAAGTGTTGAAATATCATTGGATAGTTCAGGAACTTCATTGCACCAAAGAGGATACAAAGTAGATAGTTTGGATGCCCCGTTAAGTGAAGTCTTGGCTGCCGGGATACTTTTAAATACAAATTTTAGTGAAAAAGAATATTTTATGGATCCAATGTGTGGAAGTGGTACCTTAATAACTGAAGCGCTAATGATTAATATCAATATGCCTCCTAATTTTATGAGAGAGGAATTTGGTTTTATGAATTGGACCAATTATGAAGATAGGATGTGGAAAGATATCAAAGAAAATGCAAAAAATTCAATAATAGATCCAAGTATTAAATTTGTTGGAACTGACATTTCTCGCAAAGCTGTCTTTGCAACTAAAAAAAATCTTTCTATCCTGCCTTATGGCAATGATGTGATAGTGAACAAAAAAGATTTTTTCAAAATTAATAAATGCCAAGAAAATTCCTTTATCATAATGAACCCTCCATATGATATTAGATTGAAAGAAAATGAAATTACAGAATTTTATAAAAGGATCGGAGATAAATTAAAGCAAGACTGTGCACCTTGTGATGCTTGGATCTTCTCTGGAAACATTCCTGCACTCAAACAGTTTGGTCTAAAACCGGCAAAAAAAGTCAAATTGATGAATGGAAAACTAGATGCAGAATTACGATATTTTGATATTTATTCTTAGAAAGTATGAGCTTTTATAAATAATAAATAAATCCTAAAAGCATTACAGCATATCTAGATTATACTGTATCAGTATTTAAGTCGGGAATTTATTTTTTGCAATTGGTGGACAAAACCGGTCTAAAATACGTTAGTAAAATTAAGATACTGGATATTTTAGGTAATAAGGTAAAATCTGGCATTGCAAATAATAAGTATAATTTTGAAAATATTAAAATAAGCAAATTAAATAAAGGCATTTACTTTTTTATTGCTTTAAATAAAAAAGGTCAAATTGGAATTGGTAAATTTATTAAAAATTAAAATATTAAATCATGAAAATTAAATTTATAGCAATTATAGTATTAATAAGTACAAATTTACTTTTGGGGCAATCATATATTCAGATGATTGTAGAAGGAAATCAATGGAATGTCTTATATATTGATGATTCATTTAGTCCAGAACATCCTGAAAAAACTTGGGAAACAGTAAAATACAACGTGGGTACTAAAGTTTTAATAGATAGTGTCTTCTATCAAAAAATTAAATTTGGTGACAATTCATATTTCTTAATTCATGAAGACACATTAGAAAAAAAGGTATATTTCAGGCATGATATCAATGGAGATGTTTGGGATGAACTATTATATGATTTTAGTATGAAACCTAATGATACAATGGTTTACTATAGTAACCAGAAAAACGGAGATATTCATTATGTGATTAGAGTAGATAGTATTAGAGATATAAGCATAGGAACAGGTTTTAAAACCAGAGAGTTTTATTATAGTTGTAGGCCTATTTGGGAATCAGAGTTTCATCCCTGTGGAAATTGGATAGAAGGAATGGGAACTTTTTATGGAATAAATCCAAAGCAAAAAATTGGAATTTCATGTGATGATTTATGGTCAGAATTACTTTGCTTTAAAAAAAATAATGAGTTGGCATATATGAATCCCGATTATGAATCATGTGAAGAAAATTCAAATGCAATAGACGAAATTGGGTATAAAAAACTAAAAATACTCACTAATCCTGTAGATAATTATTTATCTGTCGTAATACCTGAAGAAGAGTTCTGGACTGATTACCTTATTACAAACATTTCGGGAAAAGTTATTTTGTCAAATAATATAAAATCACAAAATAATCTGAATATTAATGTGTCCAAATTGCAGTCAGGACTTTATTTTATCCATGTGAATAATGGGAAAGGGAGATATGCAATAGGAAAGTTTATTGTAAAATGATGCACCCAATTATAAAGCTAATACAACTTATTTATCCTATTTTTTAACAATTCACTTTGAATTGCTGAAAAACAGTATGGAATCCGCTTAAACACCTTAACAAAAAGAAAAAAATATTGTATCTTTGCGTATAAAAGCAAGCCGTTATGAAAAGACTGCCAATCGGGATACAGACATTGAGCAAAATAATAGAAAGAAATTATATATATGTAGATAAGACAAAAATTGCTTATGATTTAATTCAAGGTGGTGAGTATTATTTTCTGTCCCGTCCCCGCCGTTTTGGTAAAAGTTTGTTTTTGGATACACTTAAGGATGTTTTCGAAGGTAAAAAAGAGCTATTCAAAGGGCTTTATATTTATG